>Ga0126310_10001110_pt1 | contig 10086 bp, 9 predicted proteins | sample Plot60_FD_92540 | JGI IMG/M metagenome (GOLD analysis project Ga0126310, IMG submission 92540) | Serpentine soil microbial communities from UC McLaughlin Reserve, CA, USA - Plot60 | ecosystem: Environmental > Terrestrial > Soil > Grasslands | place: USA: UC McLaughlin Reserve, Lake County... | reverse complement strand
GCCCTCTTCGGCGAGGAGTACCGCTCCTATCAGCAGCGCGTCCCGAAGCTGCTCCCGAGACTCTGGTCGCGCTGACGCCGTGCCGCCCGAGCGCACCGGAGACGCCACGGGCCCGCGGGTCCGTGGCGTTCATAAACTGGCCGGCCTGGCGGGACGATCTCCGACGACGAAGACGTTGCGGACGGTTTGTTGTCCGCCGGGGTACGCCCTTCCGAGGTGCCGCTGACGCTCGCCGGTAACATGCCGTACAGCTTCGAGACTTTGAGGTTCCGGATCGCCGATCATCGGGAAGTTGGGCGCGAAATCTTGCGTCTCCTTAATGTCCTCCGCCCACTTGCCGTGGTGGTCGACTGGGTCGACGCTCAAGCCAATGATCTTGGGCAAGCGATCCGCTATGCTCCCGCGGGCGGGCAACGACGAGCCCCGCTCAACACGGGAGTTGGAGTGACGACGGTCGTGCAGGCGCAGGGAGTGCCGCAGCAGGCCGTAGCCGGGCCGGCCCGCGCGCCCATGTCGCCTGAAGCGCTCTGGGGCGCCATGCTGGTGTTGCCTTATCTCGCTGTCTTCGTGCTCTTCGTCGCCTATCCGGTCGCCTACGGCCTCTGGCTCGGTGCGAGCCCGGCGAACTACGTGCGCCTGTGGAACGACCCGATCTTCGTCCGCGCCATCGTGAACACCCTCGTGTTCCTGATAATCGCCGTGAACCTCAAACTCTTCCTGGCGCTGCTGCTCTCCGGCTTTTTCCTCTACCCTTACAGCTGGGTGCGCTGGATCAGCTTCGTCTTCATCCTGCCCTGGGCCATCCCTTCGCTCGTGACCATCCTGTCCTTTCGCTGGATGCTCAACGCCGAGTGGGGGATGATCAACCAGCTCATCTTCCGCCTCACCCTCGACGACGGTCCCGCCTGGCTCAACAGCCCGACGCTCGCGCTCTCGGCCGTCATTGTGGTCCACATCTGGAAGTACCTGCCGTTCTGGACGCTGATCCTCCTCGCCGGGCGCATGGCGATCCCGGCGGAGCTCTACGAATCCGCGCAGATCGACGGCGCCAATCGGTGGCAGCTCTTCCGCTTCGTGACCCTGCCCGGCATCGGCAACCTCTACGTCACCTGCACGCTGCTCTCAACGATCCTGAGCCTCGGCGACTTCAACAGCGTCTATCTGCTGACCGGCGGTGGGCCGAACGACACCACCCACGTGCTCTCGACGCTCGGCATCCGCTACGCCTTCGGGCTCGCCGAGACGGGCATGGGCGTCGCCACCGTCATCGTGGCGCTGCCGCTCGTCATTCCCCTTGTGATCGTCATGATCCGCCGCTTCGGACGGGCGGTCGAGGCGTGAACTCCCGCGCGACCCTCAAGCAGGCGCGGCTCGGGGTTATCGGGCTTGTCGTGCTCGTGTGGACGCTCGTGCCGATCTACCACATGCTCGTCATGGCGCTGACGCCGCCGAAGGAGGCGCACGCCGGGCAGCTCTGGCCCGCCAACGCGACCCTGGAGAACTTCGAGACGGTGTTCCGCCAGGGCCATTTCTTCCTGCATCACTTCTGGATCCAGCTCTGGAACAGCGTGTTCGTGGCGGTCGCGGCCGCGCTAATCACGCTTCTCGTCGCTGCGACCGCGGTGTTCGCGATCAGCCGGCTCCGGCTCTCCTGGGGCAGCGGCGTGACAACGCTCGCGCTCCTCACCTACCTGATCCCGGCGGCGTTCCTCGCCGTGCCGATGTACAAGACCATGAACCAGTACGGGCTCCTCAACACCCAATGGGCGCTCATCCTCTCGGTCGTGACGTTCGCGACCACTTACGCGATCTGGGTGCTGAAGCAGTACGCCGACAAGCTGCCGCGGGAGCTCGAGGAGGCGGCACGGATCGACGGCGCCACGCCGCTGCAGATCTTCCGCTTCGTGTTCGTGCCCCTGATGGCGCCCTCGCTCGTCGCCATCGGGACCTATGCGCTGCTGCTCGCCTGGAACGAGTATCTCTACGCCTTCCTGATGCTGTCCCGCGAGCAGTCGATGACCCTGCCGGTCGCGATCGGCCTGTTCCTCACCAACGACGACCCGCCCTGGAACATCCTCATGGCGACCGGGATCATCTACTCGCTCCCGCCGGCCGCGATCTACTACGCGTTCCGCCGATACATGGTCTCGGGGCTGACGGCGGGGGCCGTCAAAGCGTAAAGGCTGTGGCAAGCCAGCGAAAGGAAAGAGCGTGGAACTCTCCGGGGGCAAGTACTGGGCCTTGCGACGGCTTGCGGACGAGCACGGATCCCAGCCGGGGACATGCCCGAACCGGACGGCTCCGGGCCGGCGGTCGAGGAGGTGGCCGGGCTTATGGGGAGATCGATGCCCTGCTCGATCGCCCTTTGGGTGATGCTCTCAGCGGGCCCCGGGATGGAGCCCTTCCGCCGCATCTGCGCCTTTGCCTTCGAGCCTGGAGCGAGCGGCTATCTCGCCGGGCGCGCGCTCTGGTGGCAGGCGTTGGCAGCATTTCCCGGATCTCGACGCCTTCCGCCGGGAGCTGCGCCGGGAGTCGAGCCCTTATATCGCGGCGCTGGTGAGCGGCTGCACCGCACCGGCACGCCCCTGGACCGGGTGCCCGGCCTTTCGCGACGGCATCCGTCTCGCCCCAAGGCCGGGCCGGCGTTCTTTTCGGGAGTACGGGACGTGAGACCCCGCTAGCCGGCTGCACCCGGGCCTCACGGACGGGGAGCGCCGCGAGGGCTCACGACATCAGCTCCTTGATCCGCGCGATCATCTCGTCGACGGCCTTCTCCGCCGTCCAGTTGTCGAGGATCATGCGGCCCATGGCGCGCCCCCAGACGTTCTCGGCCTGAACGGCGGCGACCTTGTAATTATAGATCTGCGGCCACGGCACGATCGGTCGTGTCGTGTACTGCTTGTGGGCGACCGAGCGGTGCGGGTCCTTCGTGTCGGTCCAGAACGGTGTATTGGCAAGCGCCGGCTGCACCGGGTACCAGCGGCCGAAGGCGCCTTCGATGTAGGGGCCGAGGTTCTCGGGCTGGATCAGGAAGGAGATAAAGGATTTGGCGCCGGCCTTGTTCTTCGAATCGGCAAAGATCACCGCCTGCTTCACCGAGGCGATGTAGGTGATGGGCGAGCCGTCCTGACCGTCCGGCCACTCCACCGTGCGGATCTTGTTATAGTAGACGTCCTCCGCCTTCTCATCAAGCCACTTGCCAGGAATCGAGAGCGACGGGTTCGGCGTCATCACCGTCGTCTTGTTATGGAAGTTGGCGTTATTGTCGCCGTCTGACCAGTTGACCACGGAGGAGGGCGTGCAGCCCGACTTCGCGATCTTGACGTACTGATCCATGGCCTTGACGACGCCAGCCTTCACCTTCGGGTCGTCGACCGTCGGCTTGCCGTCCTTGTCGATCCAGTTGACGCCATGGGCGTTGAGGAAGTGGTAGAAATGATAGTAGGTGTCAGTCGAACCGGTCGACATCTGCAGGCCCGTGCCGTACACGCGCTGGCCTGTCTTGCGGCGGGACGCCGGCTGCACCTTCTCGCACCAGAATGCCCAGTAATCGTCCCACTTCCTCGGGATGTCGGTCTCCTTGAAGCCCGCGTCAGTGAGCATGTCGATCCAGTAGTGCAGATGCTCGATCTGCTGCTCGACCGGGATGGCGTAGATCGAGCGCTTGCTGGTCTTGCCGTTGAGAAGGTTGACGCTCTCGAGCGCGTGCGGCGCGAGCTTGTCCTTCATCGGATCGATGATGTCGGAGAGGTCCTCGAGCTTGCCGTCAAAGGCCCAGCGCGGGCTAGCCCTAAAATCGAAAGTCCAGCCAAACGCAAGGTCGGGCGGGCTGCCGGCTTCGACCGCCGACAGCGTCTTCGCGACCATGTCCTCGGTGGAGAAGAACGAGAGCTCGATCTTCATCCTGCTCTGCTGCTCCCACTTCTGAATCGCGGCGTTAAGCGCGGTGTCCTCAGCCGGATAGAAGCCTTTGTTCCACCAGACCGTGACCTTCTCCTGCGCGAGCGCGGCGCCGGGCAGGGCGAGGAACGTGGCGGCGAGCGCCGCAACAAGAAATCGCTTCATCATGCGCTTTCTCCTGCGCGCCTCTGCGGGCGAGCATCGCCGATCATGGCACGATCGTGCGGCGCCTAAAAGCGCGGGTCAGCCCGAGCCTCGGATGGGACGCTAGACGCTCGGCGCGAGCCAGGCACAGATCTTCGACGCAGCCGCTCACGCGCGAACGTCGTCTTTACGGCCTTACCGGCCTGATCGCGGCCGGCGGAAGGGTCGGACCTCGCGCCCGACCAGAAGGAACGCAATCCGCCAAAGCTTTTGCAGAGCAGCGCTGCCCTCGGTGCTCTCGTCACGATCGCAGTCCCTGTCTTGCAACTGCTCTACGCGCTGTCCCGGAGCCGCTCGATCCAGAGCAGGGCGGCCTCTCCTGGCCCTGAGATCTAAGGAGAACAAGACGTGCATATCCACAGGCCGCGTTCTGGCTAAGCTAAAACTCCCATCGCACGCGTGTAGAACAGAATGCGATTGGCCAGATCGAGCCTGTGGATCGCTGATGTCCGCAGCGGGTTGACTCCTGGAAGCGCAAGTCCGGCGATCGGCGCGAGCGCGACCGCGGCCGCCGACGCCAGGAAGGGCAAGGCCGCACTGACCTTGCCGAGGCCCGACGGCGCAGCGCGCATGGCAGCGCCCGCGGCCTGGTGCGGGCTCGCGGCCGGCTGGACGCTCCCGAATGGAGGATCGGCGCTCGCCATCACCGCCATAGGGTAGATCGATCCGCTGCCCAGTGCCATGGAGCGACGGTACGGGGTTCCGCGATAAAGGGTCCATCCGGAAATGCGGGCGCGCTCGTAAGGGCCGCATAAAGACGTTTGCCTCGGCTCACGCATGCGAGACGATCTGGAACGGGGTAAGCGGTTGGAATTGCCGTGGCTTTGCGGCCGGGTAGCTGAACTTGGCCGAAAACACGGCCTCGCAACTCCCGTCAACGACACGGTAGTGCTCGGCTTGAAACTGCACAGCGACGGCCGGAGCTGATTACGGCGGGCTGCCGCGGCGTGCCGCCCGTGCCGACCTTCTGATCTCTCAACAGCGGGTCCGAGCGTCAGCGGCCGTGGGAGATCTCAGCTGCCGTGATGCGTGATCGGCGTTGGGAAGCGCATGGGAAGCCGCCGCACGCCATTTGGCCGCAACGAACCCGGCGAGCAGGAGGTCCGCTACTCCTTGCACCGGGCCTCCCGCTTTGTCCTGGCGGTCAAGGACGACGAGACCGAGCCCAGTGCGGTCGCCTTCCTCAAAGAGGCCGTCCAGGCCTTCCCCTTCAGGGTCAGCCATGTGCTGACCGACCGCGGCTCCTGTTTTACAGCCGACGGGTTCGAGGCGGTGTGCCGGACGCTCGGGGTAGAGCATCGTAAGACGCGGCCCTACACCCCCACGAATGGCATGGTCGAGCGCTTCAACGGGCGCATCCAGCGCGAGGTGCTGGGCATCAGGTTGCCAGCCACCGCGATCTGGAGACCCTGCTGCGTGGCTTCAATCAAGGCCTACAATGCGCGCCGCCAACGCGTGCTCAAGGGCCGATCACCCGACATGGTCGTGCGCGAGCGCCTCAGCGCAGCCGCAGCCCACGCCAATCCGGGTCACGATCCGCCGTTCGAAGCCCTGAGGTGATCAGTCTTGCCAAGGACGTCTCGCATCCGGACAGCTAGGCTAGCCTAGTCTAGAGGCGCCCGAACATGCGCTCAATGGCGTTTCGCCCGCGGTAGAGGAACGGCGAGAAGCCACTCTTCCAGATCCGGTTGGCCTTGGGCGGGATGTTGGGCATTGCGCCGGTCGCCTCGATCTGGCGGCGGATCGCGTCGGTGTCGTAGCCCTTGTCGCCATGTGCCGAATATCGCCGGCCGCCCTCAGGCTTATTGTTACTGGCCTGGCCTCCGGCGGTGGGCGAGCAGGCCGAGCGGGTCGAGTGCGAGGCCATTCACAGGCAGAGCGGGGCCGCCGACACCAAAGTCTAGGCTGCCGTAGGTCAGGAAGCTGGCCAGGAGGAAGGTTTCAAGTGCGCTGGAAGCGCGCCCGCGTCGGCTTCCTTCGATGGCAGAAACCCGAGTTGCGCCCACAAGGCTTCATCCTCAGGGTAGGCATGAGGCCGGCGGTGCCGCGCGTGCCCGCGCCCGAGACCGATGGCATTGTCCAGAAAACGCTCCGGCAGGCGAACGACACTCCGGATGAAGACCTGAGCGAGCGCGAGCTCGTCCTCGAGCGCCTGGCCCGATAGCGGGCGCCGTTCTTGACCGCATGCTCGGAGTCATGCGGTTGCCGCGATCGTCGAAGATGCGCCCGAGCAGCAGCGCCACGGTGCGGCCATAAGCGGCCGGTCAAAAATCGACGTAAATTCACGGTATCCTGAAGCATTTCCAAATGCTCTCGCTGCTGGCTCTCGCTATCAGTTCACCGCACCTGCACGACTGCCACCCACCTAGCAGCGCATAAGAAAGGGCGAATCATGCCCTACACGATCCATCGCTATCCGGCCGAGCTGATCGAAATCGTGCGCGGCGCTGCCGGCGAGCGCATTATGTTGCGCCCGGTCCTGCCGCAGGATGCGGACCTCATGCAGGATTTCTTTCGCGGGCTCTCCCCGGAGTCGCGCCGCAACCGTTTCTTTCGCACTCTGCACGAGCTGCCGTCCGCCCTGCTCGACCGCTTCACCAGCATCGACTACCATGATCACCTTGCATTTCTTGCTTCGATCCTTGTTGAGGACGAGGAGGTCGTGATCGGGGAGGCTCGGTACGTGATCTCCGAGCCGGGGGCGGCTGAGTTCGCGGTCACAATCGCCGATGCCTGGCACGGCCAGGGGATCGGCCGTCTCCTCCTCGCCCTGCTCGAATACCGCGCGGCGGCGGAGGGCATCACGCGCCTCTTGGGCGAGATGCTTCCGTCGAACAGGGCGATGCACCGCCTCGCGATGAAGCTCGGCTTCGGGGTCTCTCTTGGCGAAGGCGGAGAGGGTCTCTGGCGCTTGGAGAAGCATCTCGATCAGAAGCGCCGGGTGAGGCCATGTGTTGAAGGCTCTGCATTTGGCGCGATGGTCGCCGCCTGACTCTGGATTTCGACAAGTCGCGGCTCTTGATGAGACGCAAGTCAGATGAATAGATATTGAAATTCCGGGCAGGCTGAGGTCGCTGCGCATCGAGGCGGGGCCTTCAGCAACCACATGCACCACGAGTCCTGGGCGGTGCCGGACTTTTTCTGCCCGATATCCGCTTGGCCCCGCGCCATGCAAGGCAACGGAACGACGGCCGGTGCCTTCCAATCGGAGCAGTTGCACGATGGTGGCGATGATCTCAACGTCGCCTCATCAGGTAAGTCGATTGCTGATGCAGATGCGTGGCCCGCCGCCGAACGGAAACCCGGGTAGTTCGCGCGTGAACTCGCCCGTCCAGCGCGGCACCAATCTCGAGGAAATCTCCATAACGCCTAGCAACCTTCTCAAAGTTTTCGACGAAGGAGGCGCTTAAAGCCATCACTAATGCTGCGGTCACGCAGCAGTGAATACAGATGGTCATGAGCAGCTTCGTGCCGCTGGCCTCAGCTGTGATGTTCGCCAGCGCGAGCGCCGACCGGATATGGCGGCGCGCGCCGGCACAGGCACCAAACGGGGGCAGAGGCCAGGGAGCTTCTAGCTCCGCTTCCCTCAGGAGAGCACCATGCAGGATGATCTGAATCAGCTCGGCGCGCCGCGGGATCAGCTCCGTTCGGCCTTGCGGGAACTCTTCCAGATCGTTGACGATCAGCTACTTCAGGAAGTCGGGGATGCCCTGACCCTTGTTCAGCTGCAACCAGGCGACCTGCTCGTTACCCAGGGCGAGCAATCAGACCACCTCTTCCTCGTTCTGAGCGGCCGCCTCAGGGCCGTGCGCCGGCACGGCGACCGGGTGGAGGTCATCGGCGAGATCGTGCGAGGCGAATCCGTCGGCGAAATCGGACTGATCACTGGCGCAAGCCGCTCCGCGACGGTTGTGGCAGTTCGAGACTCCCTGGTGGCGAAAATTTCACGCGCGCGGTTTGAGCAGATTCTCTCGCGCAATCCCGAGCTGGCGATGGCGCTGATGCGCACCGTAGTGCATCGCTCTCAAAGTGCCGAGAAGCCGCCCCACGTGCGTTCCGAACGTGTGACATTGTGCCTTATCGCCGTGACGAGCGGTCTTGACCTGGAGGCCGTGGCCCGACCCCTGATGGCCGCCATCAAGGAGCTCGGAAGCCATGTGCAGCTTCTGACTGGCCGCGAGTTCGGCGAATTCCCCTTTCGCGACCGCGAAGACCGCAACCCGGACGGCGCTGTCGCACATTGGCTGGATAGGGCGGAAGCGGACACAAAGGCCCTCATACTGCTGGCCGATCCCGGACCGACCTCCTGGACGGCCACCTGCATCCAGCGTTCAGACGAAATCCTCCTCGTTGCTGACGCGAACACAACACCGCAGGTTTGCGCCACAGAAGCGTGCTTCCTCGGCAAAGGACAGAGCCTGATCCGGCCGAAGCAGACGCTTGTCCTCCTGCACGACCGTGAGAAGCGCGCTCCCACCGGAACAGCCGCCTGGCTCGACCGTCGTCCTGTCGACCGGCATCTCCATATTCGGCCCGCACGTGCTCAGGATGTCCGGCGCCTCGCCCGCCTAGTGACCGGGCGCGGCGTTGGGATTGCGCTCTCGGGCGGCGGTGCGCGAGGGTTCGCGCACATTGGCGTCCTCAATGCGCTCGCCGACGTCGGAATTGAACTCGATGTCATCGGCGGAACGAGCATCGGTGCGGCGATCGGGGGATTGCGCGCCATGGATCTCACGGGCGAGGCGCTAACCAGGGCCGCACGGCGCATCTTCGTCGAGAGCGGAAATCCCACAAGCGACTACAACCTGTTCCCACTGGTTTCTCTGATAAAGGGGCGCAGAACCCGTCGCATTACCGAACAGGCGATCCTTGATATCGCCGGTCAGCACATCGGCCTCGAAGATAGCTGGACGACATACTTCTGCGTTGCCGGAAATTATTCGACCGAAACGGAAGCGGTTCTGAGGCGTGGCTCGTTCTCGAAAGCCCTGCTTGCGAGCTTCGCGATTCCGGGAGCGCTGCCGCCTATCATCATCGATGGCCATTTGTTCGTCGATGGCGGAACTGTGAACAACATGCCCGTTGATGTCCTGGAAGGTTATGGACTGAGCAAGCGGCTAGCTGTCGACCTCCTGAGCGATGGCGTGAGAAAGGTGGAGGTGGATTGGATTCCAGGCACCATTGCGCTGCTCCTGGATCGACTGCGTCCGCGCGCGAAGCGCCGTTATAACTTGCCCGCTCTACCCGAACTTCTGCTGAATGCTAGCATGCTGCAATCAGTCCGGCGGCAGCGAGAGATGCGGGCGCGGGCCGATATTTGCTTCCGTCCTACATTGAGACGGGTAGGGTTGCTGGATTGGCACAGGTTCGATGCGGTTGTGCAGGATGGATATAAGAGCGCCTCGAAGGACCTCGCCTTCATTGGTGCGCCACTTGGTCGCCCTCCTTGTCGGCCCACCTCAGGCGCTTCAGGAGTTTGACATCTGTGGCGATGATCCGGTGGAGCGGCGAGGAGACGGGAGCTGGCTTGCTATAACGGCGAGGGAAAATGCTTTCCCGCCGGAGGTCGAGCGGCTTTGTCATATGAAGCCTGGACGGGCTCGCGTCGATCGACGTGAGCGGTCCCGATCCAGAGTGGCGAGAGGTATGGGCCGAGCTGATCGAGACGATCAGGGTCGCGCGGTGAACCTAATTGCCAGTGAGCCGGATGGCGGAGACCGTCGCGCCGGCTCGTCCACAACGCGCATAGACCATTCGGCTTCGGGCCAGAAATCGCCACCCGCTTCTTTCAGCTTCTCGCCCATGAACACCACGGCAGCATCGCGGCATAGAGAGATTATCGAGCTCAAAGTCAAGCGAGTGTCCGAGTTCAGCCCATGTGAGACGGGGCGATCTCCTGGCTGATGGTTGAGAGGTACTCGGCTGGGGTGAGATCGCCAAGGGCTTGGTGAGGCCTTGTGTGATTGAAGCGATGGGCGAAGG
>Ga0126310_10001109_pt1 | contig 10092 bp, 8 predicted proteins | sample Plot60_FD_92540 | JGI IMG/M metagenome (GOLD analysis project Ga0126310, IMG submission 92540) | Serpentine soil microbial communities from UC McLaughlin Reserve, CA, USA - Plot60 | ecosystem: Environmental > Terrestrial > Soil > Grasslands | place: USA: UC McLaughlin Reserve, Lake County... | reverse complement strand
TTTTAGTCTTTCAGCAAGCAATAATCCTGCCTCTTTTCTGTCATGAAATTTAGTTGACATATATATTATTATAAGATAAATAAATTACATACACTCATTTAGACTTTTATTAACTCTTCAGGACTTTTTTCTAAAGTTTTAAAAAATTTCTCGGATTTGTCAAAATCAATTAGAATGATTTATTGTTGAAATTTGTTAACTGAAAAATTTAATTATACTAAATCTAGTATCAAGAACATTCTGAAAGCAGTAAAAATAACAATCTCTCCTCTTAATACATTAATATTCATATTCTTGCATTAGAAAAGTTGGTATTTTCAAAATAAGTTCTGATCCATTGTAAAATTTTACCTTTGATTTTGGTATTCTGTATTTTTTCAAATTAACTGCACCATCTACTACCCATATTTTGTCACCGGCACTAGAAACAACTACTCCACAGGCTTTATTATCGCTTGTTCTTACTCCTTTCTTAGATTTAGATATTTCATCCCAATCTATAGAAATACTCATATACAATTATCCTAATCGAGGTATTTAAAATTCAAATATTAAAGGATATATTCAGAAAGAATATCTGGTGATTATCAGCAGAGCCCTTTTCAAACATCATATTATTAAAAAGTACAAGAGATTTTTATTCTCTAGTATTGAAAATTTCATTAACATTAGTCATGCTCAATCCAGGTTTAGGACCTCCTCCGATTACATATATTTTATCATTAACAGACACTGCGGACAATCCATGACGAGCAGTAGGGAGAGGTTGTTTGGATTCCCATTTGTTATCTTTAACATTATATTTTTCATTATTGTTATATGTTTTAGTAACATCTTCTCCTCCAAATACATAGATATTATTATTGATTGATGCTGCACTAATTCCACTTCTTTTTGATGGCATGGGATCAAGTATTATCCATTTATCCATTTTAGAATCGTACATTTCAGTAACATTAACATTGGTAATGGGTAAAGATCCTTCTATTCTTCCTCCAACTACGTACACATTTTCATCAATAACTCCAGATGCAGCATGGTGTCGTGCTGTAGGCATTGGTATTTTTGAAATCCAGGTCTTTGTTTTTGAATTGTATGCTTCGTTGGTATCCATAATTTCATTTTCACCTTCACCACCTATAGCATACAGCATTTCATCTATAAATACGGCTGTTAATGCACCTCTAGCAGTAGGCATAGCAGATCCCTCTGTCCAAATATCGTTTTTGGGGTCATAAATAAACAAGTTAGCGGTAGGTAGCCACTTATTATTTGTATATCCCCCTATAACATATACACTCCCATTAAATGTGGTTGCAGCAGCATGATGAACAGGTTGTGGTAAAGGCGCTACTGTATTCCAAGAATTATTCTTAATATTATAAACTTCTACAGTATCTAATACTTTGCCAGATTTGTCAAATCCACCTATGACATAAATATTATCACTATTGATAGTAGCAGTAACCTCTGTTCTAGGTGTAGGCATAGATTTGCCTATGGTCCAAAATGATTGTTTTTCTTCTACAGATAATGATTCTGCATAACTAGTTTGAAAATCAACAAATGATGTATCAACATAGACGGATATCATAACCATCAATAAAAACGAAATTGAAGAGATGAAAAATAGACGCAAAGATAGACAACTACAAAGATTTATCATATTTCTATTTTTATATTAATAGTTTATAACTTTTAAAATCAATTTAAGAAATATCTATTGATTGACTAACGCCATTGGTTGCTCATTATGCCATAGCCCTATATGAAGGAGCAATCAGTAGAACACGAGGCTATGGCCAATGATTGGTTTGCAGATATTTTTCCATTCTCTTTCTTGGGAGATTGTTGTATTTAGGTCCAATATGTTATTTAATAATTGTAGATTATTATTTTGTTTTTAGACAACTAGAAAATAGCCATAGTCTGGGATAAGCCAATACAAATCAAATACTGGTTATTGACTATGGCTATTCTAATGCTTCTCTAGAGATGTCGCTTTTGAAGAATAGTGCAAAATTTTATAGATTTTAGAATATTTAAAAATCGGTAAACCAAGTTAATCGACTAATACTAATAATAATAATAATAATTAACTGCCATAGCCTTACCACTCTTACAATGGAGCAAAGAGATTTAGTAGAATAGCAAGACTATGGTCTGCTATAGACATATTCTTGACAGGATAGTCTAACATATTATTATTCAATATAATATTTAATAATTCTATATTTTAGAAAATTAATAATTGTCATAGCCGAATAATACTGACTGGTTAGATTGGATTATTATGTTTCGACTATGACAAATCAAGTGATGATGATTGATTAGTTGAGAGAACGTGAGATATTTGGTAGTTATTATAGTAATTATAGTATTTATTATTATTTGTAAACCTAGTTTGAGATTTTAATCAACAATCTATATTTCTTTATTTAGTTGAGAATAATTTTCTTCTTTTGTTGATAATATTCCAAAATAAACAATAAAAAATAAATTGTTATGGTGAGCATCATACAGTAATTTGTATCCTTACATTTGCATCATCTATAATTTCAGCAAATGTTCCCTATGAGTTAATGCCCAATTTCACTGTATTAATAAATATGAGACTATTGGTCTTACAATGATATTCTCCGTTTATTACGAAATCCCCAGGATCACAAAAAGATTCACCTCCGAAACTAAGTGGCGTAGGAATGGGTGTATCCTTCTTTATGTATGCATTAGTATCGTTAGAGAATGATTATTGTTGCTTTCAGTCCCTTATCTTTTTATTTGAAATAATACTGCAAATTTACATTATTCTATATGTTATCTTAACTTATCTGCTTCTATTCCTGCTTTAGAACATTCTTTCAAATATACTTTCTGACATTCATTAGATATAGTTATGAATTTGTATATAACTGAGATAATAGCGGCATCATAGACAGATTTGATATCTCCTTCAGTAAGGATGTCAACACCTCGATCATCAATTGTTTTTAGGACTTGTTCTTTACAAATTTTGGTAATTACATTATTAATCTCAAAAATATATTGATCTATTTTGAGAAAATTTTGCTCATATTTGTTATTATTATTATTGTTATTAACATTGAATATCATTTTATTTCCTATTCTTTCTAATCCAATCTAATCTAATAGTTTGTTAATAGAATCTATCCTTTTACTTTTATTATTTGTACATAATCTCGGAATTTGAATTTATCTTTCTTTCAATCTAGAATAAATATCACTAGAGTAAAAGATTAATTAAAATACTCACACTAAAAAACCATAGCCTGTATATCTATGTATAAGACCATGACAGAGTATACACATATACATAAACACACAGGCTATGGTTTATGATAGATACCCAATGTAGCAGATTGTAAATTAATAATCATATCCAAGCTATTTAAAAATCAGTAAACAAGGTTAACAATATGAAAATTTAAATATGTTCCACCAGATCCCATTACCTGAAATATTCAAAGCGCTCAAGTCATTTCAACAGTTAGAATTCCTGAACACCTTCTAAACTACAAAAAATCTACATAATCCGATTATTCAAATATATTTACTAAAAAGCGCTCATTATAGTAGAGATCTAAAGTTAAGTGTAAAAGTTGAGAAATACGAAAAATATTTTTGACTAAAGTATTGAAAATCACTAACTAAATAATTACATAAATTGTAACCTTCTGAATTTATATATTCTTAAATTAAAGTTTCTGAAATGAGAGAGGAAAAGAAACAGGGACGAAAACGGATAGAAAAGCACAGCACAACAAAAACAGCAGTAGCCTATAGTCCTTCATCTCGATTCCTTCTAGTTTTACTTAGCAGTACTCTTTTGGTAATAATGTTCTCTGAAACTATGTTACTACCTGCTATTCCTGAGATTATGCAAGATTTTAACATACCATATAGTACTGCAGCTTGGATATTCAGTGCATATCTCATTGTAGCTGCTGTTATGACACCGATTGCAGGCAAGCTTTCAGATATCTATGGAAGCAAGAAAGTACTGCTTATCTTACTCACGTTGTATGTAGTAGGTGTTGTAGCAGGAGGATTTTCCCAAAACATATCTTTTCTTCTTGCTAGCAGGGTAATTCAAGGCGTAGGTTTAGCCGCAGTTCCTGTAGCTTTTAGTATTATCAGGGATTCTTTCCCTCCTGAGAAACTTTCTATGCCAGTGGGAGTCTTTAGTTCAGCAGCTTCTGGTGGATCTGTAGTAGGACTACTAATAGGTGCCAGTATAATCCAGAATTTTGGATGGCATGCTACATTTCTCTTTATAGCCCCAGCGGCAGTAATTGTAACTTTTATGATTGCCCGATTTGTTCCTACTGATGATAAGTTTCAGCAGCAGCAGCAGCAGCAGCAGCAGCATCTACAGTCGTCGGTAAATGATAACACTATTAGTAAAAAGCAGGTCATCGATCATAGAAAATCTATGGTAGATATCAAAGGTGCAATAGCACTTTCAGCCACAATAACATCTTTTTTGATTGCACTCACATTCATAGAAAATAGTAACTCATTAGAAAATTCTATGTCGATTGCAGCAATTTCTTTTATCGCATCAGCAGCTTCTTTGATTTTCTTTATCTTCATAGAAAAAAGGACAAAGATGCCCTTGATTGATTTGTGGCTATTAAAACAAAGAATATTGTTGCCAACCTACATCATGATGATAATTACTGGGACTACAATATTTCTGGTCTATCCTACGATAGTGCAATTAGTAAGAAGCCCTCAACCTGCAGGTTTTGGTGGTGATGCTGTATATGCTGCCTACGTACAGCTTCCGTTTATGTTAGTATTCTTAATATTCTCTACTTTGACATCCTACCTTATATCTAAACTAGGAAAAATAATGCCGACTGTATTAGGAGGTGCAATCAGCATTGCAGGAGAGATTGGTTTGTTAATGCTGCATTCTACAGGACTTTTGGTATCTATAAATCTCACAATAATTGCGATCGGACTAGCACTGACAATGACTGCATTATGGAACTTGATCGTTTCTTCTGCTCCTAAGGAGTTTATGGGAATATCGACAGCAATAGGAGCTCTACTTTCATTCATAGGAATGGCTATAGGGCCTGCATTGGCAGGAACATACATGCATACTTTCAATATATCTATAGAGGGTATTGCTGGTTTATACCCTTCTCCCACATCGTTTAATATGATCTTCTTTACAGCTGCTACGCTGTCAGCTATGTCGTTGACTTTTTCTTTATTGTTAAAGAGAAGAACGTCGATATCCAAGAATATGATCCCATGAACAAGTTACAAATACATATATATCAAGATAACATTCTTTAAAACAATAACCATTTTCTTTTGCCATTATCTTCATTTAATAAATTTTATTTGGAACAAGAGGACAAGTTATTTGATACTTTTTCTTTACAAAAATTAATCGTTATATATAATAGATACAAAACATTTTGTGAATTAAATGAAAAACTTGATTGTATATAACAATAGAATTTAGTTCCAAATCTACAAATCTATTTTTCTTTTTTCGATAATTATTGGACTATTTCTTCTAGCAATATCCACCTTCAATCCTAAAGGTAAATAATGCAACAAGAAAGACAACAATTAAAATAATATTGATAGTATGCTGCCAAGTTATTAAATCCCATATCCGATTCATTTTTTCTTAAATTAGCACATTTGCCAATTCTGCTTCGAACCTATAAATGGTTATAAATTAGAATACATTAAGCTGATTTGAACGACTTGTACACAATCCAATAGAATAATTAATCAAGAATATTGTAGCATTCATCAAATTCATACGTACAGAAAATCATTTAACTTAATTTCTACAAGGTAATATTATGGTTGCAACAAAGGCTAGCCGAGAGATTTGTCTAACTGAATATCCAGTAGGAATGCCTTCAGAAAATAATTTTAAACTTGTACGGGTTGAGATTCCAGAGCCAACAAAAGAAGGAGAATTTTTGGTAAGAAACATCTGGATGTCTGTAGATCCATATATGAGAGGTAGAATGAGGAAAGATGGTAATAGCTATATACCTCCTTTCAAATTAGGTCAACCTTTAGAAGGTGCTTGTATAGGTCAAGTTATAGCATCAAAAAATAAACAGTTTGCTGTAGGTGAATATGTCTTAGGAATGTTTGGTGGCTGGCGTGAATATTGGTTGTCCAATAGTTCATCAGATGTTATTAAGGTAAATCCAAAGGTAGCTCCAATTCAATCATTTTTAGGAACATTTGGTATGACTGGTCTTACGGCATATGTTGGGCTTTTAAAAATTGGGGAGCTTAAACATGGCGACACATTATTCGTTTCGGCTGCATCAGGTGCTGTAGGTTCTATTGTTTGTCAAATCGCAAAGATAAATGGTTGTCATGTTATAGGAAGCGCTGGCTCAGATGAAAAAGTAAAGTGGCTTGTTGGTCAAGCGGGGATCGATGATGCCTTTAACTACAAAAAAGTGAGTGATATCTCTGAACATCTCCGAAAAATCTGTCCTGATAAAATTGATATTTACTTTGATAATGTAGGAGAAAAACACCTAGAAGCAGCTCTTGACAACATGAAAACATTTGGCAGAATAGTGCTTTGTGGTATGATATCACAATACAACTCTAGTTCTCCATATCCTGGTCCATCTAATCTCATGTTGGCTATAACTAATCGACTCAAGCTTCAAGGATTTATAGTAAGAGATCATTATAATACGATAAATGAGTTTCATGCTGTTATGTCCAAATGGGTTGGCGAAGGAAAGATCAAGTGGAAAGAAACAGTGTCAGAAGGAATAGAGAATGCACCAAAAGCATTCCTTGGACTTTTCAAAGGAGAAAACTTTGGTAAAATGCTTGTAAAGATTGGTCCTAATCCGCCTTTATAAGGCTAAGGCTAAGGCTAGATTGAGTACTAGTATATTAAGTCAGGAAGAAAAAAAGAGGAATGCAAAGGAAAGATTTTATCAAATCAGTAAGGAACTAATTAATATCTAATAACTTTTGTAGAAATAAATTAATACAGTAAAGTTTAGTATGAAACTCGTAGTTATAAGCTTAGGACAAACCATAACCAGTAAGGTTGACTTATATCTAAATAATAGTCTCATATTATAAAGGATGAAACCTTTTTTTTCCTCTTGTATATATCCTATATTTGGCAAATCATTTCAGTTAGGAGAGTACTTTGATAACAAATACTAATAAAAGATAAAACATGATCTATACTGTTTTTCTGGTGTCTACTATTCTTATAAGGCGTACTATAAATATATAAAATCTCTTTTGAATTTGTTGTTTTAGGTAAGTAATTTTGCCATCACAATTTACAATTATAGATGCTCCTTCAATTCTAGGATTACGACCAACAGGAGTAGAGTATCTACCTGAAGCACTGAAAGCAGCAGGTCTGATGGATAGGTTAAATGCTGATTACGCAGGACGAATTTCTCCTTTGCCTTATAATTTAGAGCGTGACAGAGTAACTCTTCTACTAAATCCCGACTCCATCAAAATATTTTCGATACGGCTTGCAGACAGAGTTTCTTCTGTGATTCGTAGCATGCGATACCCAATTGTACTAGGAGGTGATTGTAGCATCGTGATTGGAAATCTTTTAGCCCTACGACCTTTGGGAAGATATGGTTTATTCTTTATAGATGGTCATGCTGATTTTTATCAACCAGCAGCATCTTTAACCGGAGAGGTTGCCGATATGGATCTTGCAATTGTATCTGGTCGAGGCCCAGATGTACTGACTAATATAAATAATTTCAAACCACTTGTCCGAGATCAAGACATAATTTTATTTGGATACCGTGATAGAGAACAAGCGGCAAGTTTTGGAAGTCAAGATGTTCGAAATACCGATATTAATTCATTTGATCTTACATATGTGAAAGAACTCGGAATTACAACTGCTGCGTCAGAGGCTGTTAAGAAGCTTTTGCAGCAGGATGAATTACTCGGATTTTGGATCCATATCGATGCTGACGTATTGGATGACTCAATCATGCCAGCAGTAGATTATCGTCTGAATGGCGGTTTAAGTTTCAGTGAGCTAAGCGAGCTTTTGAAAATCATAGTTGCCTCAGGTCGCACTGTTGGGATGGATATTACTATATTTAATCCCAATTTTGATGCAGATGGTTCAATAGCCCATAGATTTGTCTCAAGTATACTAGAAGGTCTATCATTCATAAAATAACAACTTCTTTTTGACTGTTATCTTTACACAATGTCTAAGATATACACATGTTCCTTTAGAGGGCATATATAGAGTGACAGGATATAGAAGAAACCTCTTTTGTTTTGGTATGTTGTTGAAGTATTATGAAAATCATTAGTACAATCACCGAAACTTCTTCCATGACTAAAGAAGAGATTGATAAATTCCTTGAAAGCAAATTGATGTTGCTTATCTCAACTATTGATGAAAAAGGCGAACCTAACATACAACCTGTCTGGTTTTACTATGATAAAAATAGAGAAAAATCTCCTTGTAACAACATCTAAAATAGCCAAAAAAACTCAAAATCTTCGTAATAAACTAGGTCTGTATTTTCCATAGATGATGGGAATTTTCTGTATAAAGGAGTATGTGATTGATTAAATTACCATTTAACTATTTAGAGTAAATCATAACAATTAGAAAAATAATAATAATCATTACCAATAAGATAATTAGTTATATATGAAGATACTTAATGCTGGACCAGGTTTCAGCCAACCAATGACAAAAGATGAAATTATAACATTTCTTACTTCTGGAAAAAGGAATATCTATATTGCTACATTAGATGAAAAAAATGAACCAAATATTCATCCTGTATGGTATGTTTTTGATCCATCTAAAGAAAAATTATATATTGAAACATCTAAATATTCAAAGAAAAAAAAGAATTTAGAAAATAATAAAATAGTATATTTTTGTATAGATGAACCCAATATTCCCTATAAAGGGGTGAGGGGAAAAGGAAAGATAAAGATAAACGAGAATATTGATACTGTTGTTCCTATCTGCGAAAACAATATGAAAAAATATTTGGGAAGTTTAGAGCATCCAATGGCAAAGGAATTGGTTAATCTTGCTAAAAAAGGTGAATCAGTAGCAATAGAAATCTCACCGTTGTATTTTTCAACATGGGATGATAGCAAAGTAAAAAGAAAGCCATAGTCATCATCTATCAATGAGTTAATCAGATACATAATAGAAGAAGGCTATGGGTATGATGCTATCTCGTATTAGGTCTGAGATATACAATCATCGATATTATAATATTTAATAATTTGAGACAATTTCATTATTATTGTTATATTTATTTAGTAAGAAAAATGAAGTAATTGCCATAGCCATCATGACATAATATTTGGGAGGAGAGAAGAGATCACGACGACTCTGACTATTTGAAACCTCAAGATACTTTGTCTATAAGATTGTTATAAATATAAATTCATTTTATAATATTTAGTAGTTGATCAAAATGATGATGATTTATTTTTATAATGCCATAGCCCTATATGAAGGAGCAATCAGTAGAACACGAGGCTATGGCCAATGATTGGTTTGCAGATATTTTTCCATTCTCTTTCTTGAAGATTGTTATATATAGATACAATATGTTATTTAATAATTGTAGACTATTATTTTGTTTATAGATAATTATAACAATAGCCATAGCCCGGGAGAAACCAATACAAATCTTCAAGAAGTATTGGTTATTGACTATGGCTATTCGAAGGTCCATTCAGAGATGTTAAGAGTGTAAATTTATTGGTTTTATAATATTTAACAATCTGTGAACTAAGTTAATCAATGTGTAGTAATAATAAATAAATTGTCATAGCCGAATTCTCGTAAAATCCTGGCTGTGATAATCATATTTTATTCAGACGATGACAATTATTATGATTTTTCCATTTTTGCTGAGAAATGTTTTTTGACAGACTTAGTAATTTCAATCATATTGTGTCTATTAGATTTATCAATATCTGTAATCCTACGGTTACGTTATAGTGCATGATAACGTAACGATAACTATTATTTTTACAACAATAGTAAAAAGAGTTACTTTTTTTTCTTTT
>Ga0126310_10001108_pt1 | contig 10093 bp, 11 predicted proteins | sample Plot60_FD_92540 | JGI IMG/M metagenome (GOLD analysis project Ga0126310, IMG submission 92540) | Serpentine soil microbial communities from UC McLaughlin Reserve, CA, USA - Plot60 | ecosystem: Environmental > Terrestrial > Soil > Grasslands | place: USA: UC McLaughlin Reserve, Lake County... | reverse complement strand
GTCTGCAGCTACCACCTTCAGGAGGCGGGGGCGACGCCCGTTCAGGAGATCGCCTACACGCTCGCGAATGCGATCGCCGTCCTCGACGAGGTCAAAAGCCGAGGCCAGGTCGCCGATGCCGATTTCCCGCGGGTGTTCGGCAGGGTCTCGTTCTTCGTCAACGCCGGGATCCGGTTCGTCGAGGAGCACGCGAAGCTTCGTGCGATGGGGCGACTATGGGAGGAGATCGGCCGCGAGCGTTACGGCGTCTCGGACCCGAAGTTCTTGCGCCTGCGCTACGGGGTGCAGGTGAACTCCCTGGGGCTTACCGAAGCTCAGCCGGAGAACAACATCCCTCGGATCGTGCTCGAGGCGCTCGGTGTGACGGTCGGCCGCTCGGCGCGGGCCCGGGCCGTCCAGCTCCCCGCATGGAACGAGGCCATGGGACTGCCGAGGCCGTGGGACCAGCAGTGGAGCCTCCGAATCCAGCAGATCCTGGCCTACGAGAGCGACCTACTCGACTACCCTGACATCTTCGAGGGCTCGACGGTCATGGAGGGGCTGGTGACCGAGCTGGCGGACAACGCGCGAGCCGAGATGTCCGTGGTGGCTCGTCAGGGCGGCGCCGTGGAGGCCGTCCCCTACATGAAAGCCAGACTGGTCGAGTCCCACCGCGAGCGGGTGGCCAAGATCGAGCAGGGCGAGCTACGGGTGGTCGGCCAGAACTGCTTCACGGAGACCGAGGACTCGCCGCTGACCGCCGGCGCCGACGGTGGGATCCTCACCCCTGATCCGGACGTCGAGCGAGAGCGTCGCGAAGCGCTCGAGCGCTGGCGCTCCGAACGCGACGAGGATGCAGTGAAGCGCGCCCTGGAGGACCTGGCGGCAGCTGCCGCCGACGAGTCGGCGAACCTGATGCCGGCGACGATCGAGGCCGCGCGGGTCGGTGCCACCACCGGTGAGTGGGCGGGAACGTTGAGAGAGGTCTTTGGCGATTACCGGGCGCCGACCGGCGTCAGCGCGGCCGCGGCAGTTGCGGACGAGGAGCTCTTGTCCTCGATCCGCGAGCAGGTCGGTGACCTGGCGGAGGAGTTGGGACATCGTCCTCGCCTCTTGGTCGGGAAGCCAGGGCTCGACGGGCATTCGAACGGAGCGGAGCAGATCGCCGTTCGGGCGCGCGATGTGGGATTCGAGGTGATCTACCAGGGCATCCGGCTCACCCCCGAGCAAATCGTGGCATCAGCGGTCGAGGAGGACGTCGACCTGGTCGGCCTGTCGATCCTCTCTGGCTCGCACCGCGAGCTGGTTCCGCAGACGGTCCGGCTGCTTCGTGAGCAGCGGATGGACGTCCCCGTGATCGTCGGAGGGATCATCCCGGCGGGCGATGTCGAGCCCCTTCGCAAGGCAGGTGTGGCTCGCGTCTACACCCCGAAGGACTTCGACCTGAACCGTCTCATGAGGGACATCGTCGAGCTGGTCAGCGAGCGCCACCGCGCGGCGGCCCAGGCGGCCGCCGGCTCGCCGGCTTGACGCATCGCCCGATCGAGTTCCCCGTCGAGGGCATCAACGACGGCGAGATCAGACTGAGGCTGTTGGTCGAGAGTGACCTTCCAGCGATGATCGAGGCGCTCCAGGACCCGCGGATCCCGCTGTGGACGCGGGTTCCGAGTCCGTATGGCGAGGCCGAGGCCCGCTCCTGGTGGGTGGAGCAGGCGCGCCGGCGCGCCGATGCCGAGGGGATCGACACCGTGATCGTCGACGAGCACGATGGAGGTCTCCTCGGCGGGGTGGGGATACCTCACCTTTCCTGGGAGGAGGGAACGTGCGAGCTCGGCTACTGGCTGGCCAGGCCCGGCCGCGGCCGGGGCGTCATGACCCGCGCCGTGCGTCTCCTCAGCGTCTGGATCTTCGAGAACCTGCCCATCGCGCGGATCGGCATCATCGCCGCTGTCGCGAACGAACCCTCGAAAAGGGTGGCCGAACGCGCTGGCTTCGCCTACGAAGGGGTGCTTCGCTCCTACATCGTGATCAAGGGCACGCGCCACGACGTGGCCTCCTACTCCTTGCTTCGCGGTGAGCTGGAGGACCCTTCGTTCAGGGCCCGGACTGAGATTCACGACCACTAAGCTGGGAGAGCATGGAAAACGGCGGCAACGGCGAGCGCGGCCCCTGGCTCCGGTGCTACCGCTGCTGGTCGACGCGCCTCGAGGCGCAGGTGCACTACGACGCGATCCTCAAGGTCGACGCCGATACCGGCGAGGCCGCGGACCGAGTCGAGGAGGTCCAAGAGGCAGTCGTGCAGTGCCTCGACTGCATGCACGACCAACCACACCTGAGGATCGAGGACGGTCGGGTGGTCCCGGTCGAAGACCGATGGGAGCGAATGGTCGGGGGTCTGCCCTGGGTCGCCTCGTGCAACGTCACAGTCGACCAGGACCTCGTCGAGACCTGCTCGGGGCCCGAGGCCGCCGACAGCCTTTCCTACGGCGCGTTCGGGGAGTCAGGCACGCGCGAGTTCTTCACCCACGTGCGCTTCCACAAGCACGCCGAGGAACGGATCGCCATCCACCTGCTGGTCGAGCTCTACGCCCGGTCGCAGGAGGAGGCCACCGCCGTGCTCGAGGAGTCCTCGCGGGGGACGCTCGAGATCACCTCCCTCGTCGAGGAGTCACGTCCCACCGCGCACACCTCCGAGGAGAGGCACTAGCTGGCCGGCAGTCCGAGTCGGTAGGCGTTAGTCCGCGCCGCCGTAGCGGGCTGCAAGGCGGCGCCGGGCGACCAGGCGATTGACGGCGGCGGCGGCCACACGCTCGGCGCCCAGACCTCCTCGGCAGGGCTCCCGGAACCGTGCTGCGCGAGACCTCGATCATTCGCCACTCTCCGCCATCGCGGCTCCATAGGCGGCGGCCACCCCTTCCGCCACGCTCGGCCAGGCGTACTCGCGCATGGCCACGCTTCGCGCCCGCTTTCCCCTTCGTCGACGCTCGGCCTCGTCGTTCACGGCCTCCACCAAGGCCTCAGCCATCGCTTGCTCGTCGTCGGGGGGAACGAGCCAGCCAGTCTGCCCGTCGTCGACGATTCGCTCGGCCCCAAACGATCGGGCAGCCACCGCCGGAAGCTCGCACGCCATCGCCTCGACCACGACCTGACCGAACTGCTCTCGCACCGAAGGCATCACGATGACGTCCGAGGCGTTGAGGAACTCCGCGAGCACGTCGTGGCCGTGCCAACCGGCCAGGAAGACGCCCTCGGCCCCGCTCGAGGCGATCGTCTCCGCTGGATGCTCCCCCTCCCACTCGCCTGGGTGACCCCCCAGCAGGACGAGCCCAGCCGGGCCGTCGAAGGAGTGCCGGGCCCCGGCGAACGCCCGCACCAGCAGCGGCAGCCGCTTGACCTCGGTGAAGCGGCCGACGTAGATCAGCACGGTCCCCTCGCGAAGTGCGTCGAGCTCGCCGTCCTCGTAGGCGACGCTGCCCGGCTGCTCGCCCGGCGTCCAACCCCTGGGGCGCTCGACGAGGTGACGGCGCCAATGGGCGGCCCGATCGATCCGCTGTGGACAGAAGAGGTCCGGTTCGAACCCGTTTGGCGTCGGAACGAACCGTTCGCGCTCGATGTCCAGAAGCCCTGCCGCTCGATCGACCCCACCCGGCGCCACCAGCAGCCGGCGGCAGCGGCCGGCCCAGCGGCGCATTCGATCCGCCCATCGCTCCGCGTATCGCCACGAGGTGGGGGCGCCTCGCTCGATCGCCTCGAGCATCAGGAGTTCCGTGCCGTGGAGCTGGCCCACAACCGGGACGTCCCCGGCGACCCGCTCGGCCGCCTCGTTGATCGGGGTCAGATGGTGGAGATGGAGGAGGTCTGCCTTAGCCGCTCCCGCCCCCTCCAGGGCGTCCGCCCAGGCTTCGACATGGCGCTCATACTCGGCGTCGTCGAGACTGGCGAAGACGCGGTCGCGGGCGCCGGAGCGATCCTCGTAGGAGGGGTGTATCGGGGGGCCGGCCTCGCCGTCCAGCGCCGGGCTGAAGTCGACCGGGCGAACGTCGATGCCCTCATAGAAGAGTCGCGCGTCGCCATCCTCGCCGAGGTCCGAGCGCGAGCCCGAGACCAGGGTCACGTTCCAGCCGATCTCGGCCAGTCCCTTTGACAAGCCGCGGGCGACGTGCGCGGAGCCCCCGCGGGGAAAGAACATCACCGCGGCCACCACACGACCCCGCGTTGAGCCTTCGTTCGGCAAGCCGCGGGGCTGTATATCTCAGCGCAGCGGCGAGCGCCGGCAGCTCATCCGGCGAATCGCTCGACCAGGCGCCGGTAGGTGTCGAACGCACGCTTTCGCCCGTAGCCGTCGCGGAGCAGCCCGTAGTGGTGCTGGAAGTTCTCGGAGTCCGTGTTGTGGTCGCGAAGGTCGAACCAGCGGTAGTCGGTGACGTTGTAGGTGCCGCGGAAGTCGTGGGTCGCTCCCACCATCTGGCGCATCGCCTTGACCTGCTCGGAAGAAGGCCTGACGCCTCGCTCGGTGGGGTAGCCGTTCTCCTCGACGTAGATCGGGACCCGGTCGGGGATGCCGGGGATCGGGAGGAAGCAGTCGCGCAGCACGCTGAACGCGTTGACCATCGCATCGCGGTAGCCGTCCCCGCTCTCAACAGGGGGGAAGACCGTGCCGGGGTAGGCGTCGAGCCCGACCCAGTCCACCGACCGCACGAAGCGAGGGCCGCCCTGGTCGCGCAGGTATTGCCAGAAGCTCTCCTCGTTCGCGGGGTCAGTGTGGTAGGCCCAGTTGAAGCCGACCTTCAGTTGCGGGAAGCCGTGGTTGCGGACCACCCGGTGCGCGGCGATGACGCCCCGCACCAACGCATCGCGCGCCCGGTCATATGCGCTGTCCGAGGCGTCGGGGGCGATCGGGTAGAAGTTCACCTCGTTCGTCACCTGGATCGCCCGCACGGCGTCGATCCGCCCGAACCGGCGCACCACGTGCCGCACGAAGTTCGCCCACCGGCCGATCCGCCCCTCCTGCTCGGGACGGGGGTGATAACGAAGCTGAAGCTCGACGCGGTAGCCATGACTGGCGTAGCGGCGCGTCAGCTCGACGAAGTGGCGGACGCCGTCCGCGCCGCGGGACCAGAAGAACCGGTTGAGACGCACCGTGTAGGGCGCATTCGCCGGACGCAGCTGGTGAAGCGCTTGGAAGGTCTTCGGCCAGCTGATCGGCTTGAGCGGCACGCTCGGTCCGGCGGCACCCGCGCGTCCCGCCGGGTTGATCCCCCAGCTCACGGGCGGCCCGGGCTTCTGCGGCACCCCGTCGGATTCGGTCTGGCCCGTGCACTGCGCGCCGGCGGCCGCCGGCAGGGCGGCCGCGATCAGAAGTCCCGCCAGGACCATGGTCGCGATCAGACGAACGCGGGCCATTCTCGAGCGGTTTTTACCCCGAACCGGCCGGACGCGCGCCGGTTCCTGGGCCTACTCCACCGGCCCCTCCGCCTCGGTCGCCTCAGAGCCACCGCTTCCCTCAGGTCTGCGCGGCACCAGCACGGCCCGCTTGAACTCAGCAACCAACGTGCCGTCCTGCTTGTACACGCGAGTGTGAACCTTCACGACGCCGCGGTCGGCCTTCGAGGTCGAGGGCTTCGTCTCGAGCACCTCCGACTCCGCGAACAGGGTGTCGCCGTGAAAGACGGGCGCGGGGTGGCGCAGCTCCTCGGTAGCCAGGTTGGCGATCGCCTTCCCTGAGACGTCGGAGACCGACATCCCGAGCGCCAGGGAGTAGACCAGCGGACCGACCACGACGTTTCGCCCCTGCTGGGACTGCGAGGCATAGAGGTCGTTGATGTGGAGGGGATGGTGGTTCATGGTCAGAAGGCAGAAGAGATGGTCGTCGGCCTCCGTCACGGTCTTTGCCGGCCAGTGCTTGTAGACCGCCCCGACCTCGAACTCCTCCAGGTAACGGCCGTAGCGGTGAGCGCCGGACGCCTCCCGTCCGGCCTGTTCCGTTGTCAGCTCGTGCTCGTCCTCGTTCATCTGCGACTGGCTCGCCTCAGGTTCGAGCGGGCCATCTGACGGTCGATCACGGTGCCCAGCAACCGGAGTATCTCGGGGTCGCCGGTGGCCTTGATGTCGCCGTGATCGTAGGCCTCCCGCCAGTGGGCGAGCTTGCCGTCGCTGGCCAACTCGTTGAAGTGAGAACGGGACATCGAGACCACGATCCTGGCGTCCTCTGGCTCCTCCTTCGTGACCTCAGGCGCAGGGAGCCTGACCCTAAACACCTGGATGTCCCCCCTGCCACGCAATTCCAGCCTCAGGACGAGCTTCAGCCGGGCGAGAGCGGGGACCTCGCGCTCGAGGTTGCGGACGGCGACCGCGATCAGCTCAGCGGGACGAGCCAATTCAGATCTTGTTCCGCTCGAGGAGCTTTCGGCCGATGACCATCTTCTGGATCTCGGACGTTCCTTCGCCGATCAACAGCAAGGGAGCGTCACGATAGATCCGCTCGATCTCGTACTCCTTCGAATATCCATAGCCGCCGTGGATCCGCAGGGCCTCCTCCGCATTCGACCTGGCCGCCTCGGAGGCGAACAGCTTCGCCATCCCGGCCTCGAGATCGGACCGCTGTCCGGCATCTTTAAGGCGAGCCGCCTTCATGGTCATGAGGCGAGCCGCCTCGAGTCGGGTTCCCATCTCGGCCAGCTTGAACGAGATGGCCTGGTGCTGGGCGATCGGCTTTCCGAAGGCCTTTCGCTCCTGGCTGTAGCGAAGAGCCAGCTCTAGCGCCCGCTGGGCGAGTCCCACTCCCCGGGCGGCGACGTTGACCCGCCCCACCTCCAAGGCGTCCATCATCTGGCGAAACCCCTGACCAAGCCCTTCCGGGCCGCCGAGGATGCGTTCCTCCGGGACCTTGAAACCGTCGAAGACAAGCTCCGTGGACTCGACGCCCTTGTAGCCCATCTTCTTGATCTTCGGTGGAATCGTGAGCCCGGGGACCTTGTCGGCGCCCGGCTCCTTCTCGCAGATGAAGCAGGTCATCCCCTTGTACGGGGGATTCGCCTTGGTATCGGTCTTCACCAAGACGAAGACGACACCTGACATGAGGCCGTTCGTGACCCACATTTTCTGGCCGTTGATCTCCCATTCGCCGCCGTCGCTGCGCTTCGCCGTGGACTTGATGCCCTGAACGTCCGAGCCAACCTCCGGCTCGGAAAGCGAGAACGCGGCGCGGAGCTCGCCGGTGGCCATCTTCGGCAGGAAGCTGTCCCTCTGCTCGTCGGTGCCGAACTTGATGAGGAGATACGACCCGATGAAGTGCGTGTTGACGACGCCGGAGATCGAGATCCAGCCCCGCGAGAGCTCCTCGACGATCATTGCGTAGGTGGTGAGGTCGAGGCCCATGCCTCCGTGCTCCTCCGGGATCGTCACGCCGAACAGCCCCAGTTCCTTCATCTGCTCGACGATCGCCTCAGGGAACTTGTCCTCGTGGTCGAACTCCTCCGCAACGGGAAGGATCTCGTTGTCGACGAACTGGCGCACCATCTCGGTGATCGCCTGCTGTTCGTCGGTCTTCTCTTGGTAGGTGGCGGTTTCGACGGCCATCGCCCGGGCACAATACTGGCGCCATGACGTCCAACCGCGAGGCCATCGAAGGCCTGCTCGAGGTGGGCCGCGATGACGCGGTCGAGGCCTTTGCCGATCGAGAGCGGCTCGCGGAGCGTTTCGATCGGCTACGCGCCGTGGCCTGGCCGGACTTCGAGATCGTGATGGTCGCGCCACGCGGTTGGGGCAGCGACAACGTCAGGGTTGGCGTCGAGGGCTACGAGGCTTCCTGGCAGGACTGGCTCGAGCCCTTCGCGTCGTTTCGGTTGGAGTTCGAAGACGTGGTGGAGAAAGGCAACCACGTCGTCGTGCTGGTCCATCAGTTCGGCGTGCCCAAGGGCGGCGGCAACGAGGTCCAGAGCGCCGGAGCAGGCGTGTTCGAGTTCCGTGAGGGGCGGATTGCCCGAATGGAATTCCATCTCGACCGCGACGCGGCTTTCCGCGCCGCGGGCATCGACCCCGCGGCCTACAGCTCCCAGCCGTAGCTGATCGAACGGCGATCGGGTCGCTCGCGCTCGTAGAAGCGCTGGGCGTCGGTGCGTCTCTCCGCGGTGTCGAGCTCCAGATGAGTTGCACCGCGCGCGCGTGCCCAGTCCATTGCCGCCCCGAGCAGGCGCCGGCCGACCTCCTGCGAGCGGCGGTCTGGATGCACAGCGAGATCCTCGACCCAGGCTCGGTAGCCGAACCGCACGGAGTGGAGGTCCTGGTAGGCGGTGCAGATGCCGATCAGCTCGCCATCCTCGGCCTCGGCAATCAGCACCACAGAGTCGTGCGAGTCGATCGCATGCCGCAGCGCGACCGCCGCCCTCTTCGCATCCCAGGCCGGCGGTCTCCGGCCCGGGGGCTCGAAGAGCCACTCGTAAAGCTCGACGACGTTCTCGACCTCGTCCGGACGGGCAGCGCGGATCTCGGCGTCCACGGCCGGGAAGTTAGTGTTCTTCGCCCGTGAGAAACCCTCGAGACTTCCTGAAGCCGCTCGCCATCGGCGCCCCCGAGCCGCCCAGCGAGATCCCGTTCGGTCCTTCCCGGATGATCCACTTCCTCGACTTCTCGAACCAGAAGATGGTCGCCAAGGCACCCGAGATCGCGACCACGACGGACATCCTGCTCGGCAACCTGGAGGACGCGGTGCCCGCCGACAAAAAGGAGGCGGCACGCGAAGGCTTCATTCGCGCGGCGCGGGATATCGACTTCGGCGAGACAGCCCTGTGGACGCGGGTCAACTCGCTGGAGAGCCCTTGGGTCCTCGACGACATCACGCAGATCGTCAGTGAGGTCGGCGACGTCGTCGAGGTGATCATGGTCCCGAAGGTCGAGGGGCCGTGGGACATCCATTACGTCGATCGCCTCCTTGCTCAGCTCGAGGCGAAGGCGAAGGTCGAGCGCCCGCTGCTGGTCCACGCGATCCTCGAAACGTCACTTGGCGTGGTGAACCTGGAGGAGATCGCCACGGCGAGCCCCAGGATGCAGGGGATGAGCTTCGGGCCGGCGGATCTGGCTGCGTTCCGGCGAATGAAGACCACCCGGGTCGGGGGCGGTCACCCCGCCTATCGGGTGATCGAGGACCCGGACCCTGACGACCCCGACGCTCCCCGGGCTACCGCGCAGCAGGACCCGTGGCACTACTCCATCGCCCGCATGGTGGACGCGTGCACCTCGGCCGGGATCCTCCCCTTCTATGGGCCCTACGGCGACATCAAGGACACGCTCGGCTGTGAGACCCAGTTCCGGGCCGCATTCCTGCTTGGCTGCGTGGGCGCCTGGTCGCTTCACCCGGTGCAGATCGAGATCGCCAAGAAGGTCTTCAGCCCCCCGCCCGAGGAGGTCAGGTTCGCCAAGAAGGTGCTCGAGGCGATCCCCGACGGCCGCGGGGTCCACATGATCGACGGCAAGATGCAGGACGACGCGACCTGGAAGCAGTGCAAGGTGATGGTCTCACTGGCCGAGATGCTCGCTCGCAAGGATCCCGAGCTGGCCGAGGCCTACGAGCTCGAGACGCCCAGCTCTTGAAGGTGGTCAGGCCGCGGCCAGGGAGACCGCGTGGTTTGCGCGGATCATCCCTTCGGGATCCCAGCGCCGTTTGACCTCGCCTAGGCGCCCGCACGTCTCGGGCGGGAGGATCGCGTCGACGTCGCACGGGCGTTCGGCGAAGTTGAAGTAGCCGCCGCCGCTGGCCCACGGCTGCATCGTGTCGTGGAGGCTGTCGAGGCTCGAGCCGATGGCCTCGCCGAGCTCGGGGGTCATCGGCATGCCGATCCTTGAGAGGACCGCTCGCTAGTTGAGGCGGCTCTCGAGCGCCTGGAGCTGAGAACGGACCTCCCTGGGCAGCTGTTCGCCGAAGCGCGCGAGGTGCTCGCGGATCTGGGGAAGCTGCTCCGCGACCAAGTGCGGGTCGACCGACAGAAGCTCCCTCATCTCGGCGTCGGAGATGCTCACGCCCTCGGTGTCGATGTCACCCGCAGGAGGGACCAGGCCCATCGGGGTCTCGGTGACGTTTCCCTCACCGTCACAGCGGCGGCAGATCCACTCCAGCACT
>Ga0126310_10001107_pt1 | contig 10096 bp, 7 predicted proteins | sample Plot60_FD_92540 | JGI IMG/M metagenome (GOLD analysis project Ga0126310, IMG submission 92540) | Serpentine soil microbial communities from UC McLaughlin Reserve, CA, USA - Plot60 | ecosystem: Environmental > Terrestrial > Soil > Grasslands | place: USA: UC McLaughlin Reserve, Lake County... | reverse complement strand
ATCTTCGATAGGGGCGAATCCGAGGATGGTACTTACTACATCGCGATGGAGTATCTGCCGGGCGGCACCCTCAAGGACCGTATCGTCAAGCGCGGCGCGCTCCCTGCCCACACGGCGGCGGCCGTGGCGCTCCAGATAGCCGAGGCCCTCAGGGCAGCCCACGAGCGCGACGTCATCCACCGCGACATAAAACCCCACAACATCCTGGTTACGGGGTTGGGTGACGCAAAGGTTACGGACTTCGGCATAGCCCGCGCCGCGGCGTCTTCGACCATGACGAGGACGGGCCACATCCTGGGCACGGCCCACTACATCTCGCCCGAGCAGGCGATGGGCGACCCGGTCGGTCCGGCGAGCGACCTCTACTCATTAGGCGTCGTCCTCTACGAGATGCTCACGGGCGAACTGCCCTTCGACGCGGACACACCTTTGGGGATCGCGATGAAGCACGTCAACGGGTATGTGCGCCAGCCGAAGGAGCTCAACCCCACCGTGCCCGACGGCATAAACGCCATAACGCTCAGGCTGCTCGCCAAGAATCCTGAAGACCGCTACGCGAGCGACTCGGGGCTCATCGAAGACCTCGAGCGCGTCTGCGCCGGCCTCGACCCGGCGGGCGCCACGACGGAGATAATGACCCACGCCATCCCGGCGGCCACGCGCACGGGCCCCCCACCTCCCCCACACAGGATGGGCCTGAACAAGAAGCGGCGCAGGAGGGGACCCCTTCTAATAGCCCTCCTCGCGCTCCTCATCCTGGCCTCACTCGCCTGGGCCGGCTACGGCCTGCTCCAGGACAGGCAGGCCGGCAAAGTGGCGCCGCAGATAGGCGTCCCCGACCTGGTCGGCATGAGCCTCGATGAGGCCAGAAACAAGGTCGATGGCGACTTCGACGTCGAGGTCGCAAAGCGCGTCTCCGCCGAGAGGCCCGTCGGCACCATACTCGACCAGAATCCCAGCACCGGACGAGCGGAGAAAGGCTCGACGATCTCGGTCGAGGTCGTAGGGACGAGGGTATCGGATGTGCCGAGGGTAGTGGGCTCGGGGCGCCAGGTGGCGGAGCGGAAGCTGATGGATGCCGGCTTCGAGGTCGAGGTCGACGAGCAGGAGAGCTCCTTCGATGATGAGGGCCTGGTCATGAGCCAGGACCCATCGAGTGGTTCGCGGGCGGAGGTAGGATCCAAGGTGACCATCGCCGTCGGTACCGGACCCTCGAGCGTGCAGGTTCCAAGGCTGTACGGGAACACCCCGGAGCAGGCGGAGTCGGTACTCCAGGAGGCTGGCCTCGAGCTGGGCGACCAGAGCCAGGACTACAACAGCGACGTTACAGAGGGCAGCATCTTCTTCCAGAACCCCTCCGGAGGGGAGAACGTGGAGCCAGGGAGCGCGATCGACGTCACCGTAAGCCTGGGTCCGGAGCAGATCAAAGTCCCCGAGGTCTACGGCCTGAGCGTGTCGGAGGCGCAGACGACCCTGTCGAACGCCGGGCTGGGTTCCACCTCCATCGAGGTGGAGGGCGATGAGGCGGCGGGCACCGCGCTCTCGACTGACCCGGGCGTTGGCTCGATGGTGGACCCAGGCTCCACCGTGAGCCTCTTCTACAGCGCGGGCCCCCCTCCCATCACAACGGCGCCCCCCGACGCCTCAACGCCGCCCGACGATTCGGCTTCGCCCGTGCCCGAACCATCCCCGGTCCCCGAACAGAGGCCCAAGGTCGAACGGAACACCGACGCGAAACCCGCCGCAGCCAAACAAACGGCCGAGAGACCAAAACGCGTCGATCGTCCTGAGCGCAACAGCGGATCGGGCAACAGTGGACCGGATAACAGCGGATCCGGTAACGGCGGAGCGCCCGAAAAGAACCAGAAGTCGAGCAAGAAGAACTAAAAGCGTCCCGAATCTTCTCGTGACCCTCAAAAGCGCCATGCGCAAGGCCCAACCACAGCACTGCCTGATGCTAAACCGACAAATCCCTCGTGGTTGGGGCGCGGGGGTCTGCCACGCCGTGGATTCCCGCTTTCGCGGGAATGACAGTAAAGAAATCCTGATGCCTGAAACCTGATGCCTGTAGCCTGATGCTTATAGGGCGGATCGCGAACCGCCCTAAAGGATCTCCCGCCTCACGTAATCTCCGAGGGACCCTGCGGGTGTCTCCACCGGCGGATCCACCCCAACGAAGCTGTGGCGGCCGATGGCGTTCTCAACGAGCCAGTCCTCCCCGACGGTCTTGGCACGTTCGAGGTCGTAGCCTGTCTCGAAGTAGACTGCGCGTAGCCCGCCCGACGGCAGCTCGACCACCAGGATAGGGTACTCTCCCGGAGAGTAAGCCCTTATCTTGACGCTTTCGTTCGCCCTCTCATCCGCCATGCGCGGAGTCTATACGAGATCAGCACGCAAGAGAAGTCACCGCACCAGGCCTAAAGCTCGAGCCCCGCGCACGACCAGCCAATGGCCTCTCGGTCCCAGGCAAACAAAGAGCTGACTGGCTGAAATGCTGGCCAGCTGACCAGCGCGGGTTTGGGAAGAATGCCCTTCCCAAACCCGCCATCGTCGGGAGCCGAGAAGGGCCATGATAGAATCACAAGAGCATGAAGACACCGTATGACATTCATATTCGTGGAGGGAGTCACCATGTCAGATCCCATACCCAAAGACGCAGGAACTGAGGCCGGAGCCTCAGAGGGAATCGCCGATGAACCCCTGCTCGACAGGCTACCGCCCGAGGATCTGCCCGAGGAGTTGCTCATGCGGCGTCTCGGGAGGCTCGACACCAGGCGCGCGCTCGCCGAACTCTGCCGGTACGTGCCAGGCCTCGAAGAGGTCCTCCTCCCAAGGGGCATACAGGCCGACGCACTGACGCGCAAGTCCGGCGGTGGCGCGCCCCTTCTCAAGGGCATCGCGCGCAGGATCTCCAACGATGCGGCCGCCTGGGGCGCGTTCCGCACCGCCATCCAGGAGCAGATCCCACCCGAGACCTTCACAGCGCTGGAAGACTTCTCTCCGGAGAACCTGGAGGAGCTGGGGCAGGTCCATACCACCGAGGGCTTGCTGCTTGCCGCCCTCAGCACGGAAGAGGAGCCAGAAGAGGGTGTCGTCGGGGCGCTCATGGACGCCTGGCGGGCGGAGGAAGGCGAGGCCGAGAAACGGGCCTCCGAAGATGCGCGCGTCAGGGAGCTCGAATCCGAGCTGGAGCGCCTGAAGCAGGACAACGAGCGGCTCTCTTTCGGATCCAGGGCCGCCAGAGAGCGGGCCGCCGCCCTCGCCGAAGAGGTCGAGGTTCTTACCGGCGAGCGCACGGACACCTCCGAGCTGGTCAGGAAGGCGGAAGAGAGGGCGGCCTCGGCATTGGATGTACGGGGCCAGCTCGACGAGCGCATCGGGGAGCTCGAAAAGCGCGGTGCCCAGCTCGAGAAGGCGCTCGATGGCGAGCGCTCGGCCTACTCCAGGGCGGCCGAGCGCGTCGAGGAGCTGCACGAGGAGCTAGGGCGTGTGGTCGAGGAGCGCGACAGGATAAAGAACGCTCTGCAGGACGCCCGCTTCACCGACAGGGGCTTCGGAGAGCTCCTGGTGCGGGCCATCAAGAACGAGGTAGCGGCCCTGCCCGCTTCGCTCGATAGCACCGCGCAGGCCGCCCGCCTGATGGGCTTCATGGGCAAGGTCCTCCAGGCGCACTCCGACCTGCGCAGCCCCGGTGAACAGGGCCGCAGGACCCCGGAGGAAGACCCCGACAACAAGGACCCTTCTCCAGCGAGCCAGCAGGGGGAGACGGAAGGGCCGGCTCCTAGCGCCACGCTCCCGAGAGTCGGCGGCTACGCCAGGCCAAGACCGACGCTGTCCTTCCGCGCCCTGGGAGGGGCTGGAGAGGTGGGCGGCAGCAGCCACCTCCTCGACTTCGGCGAGACGAGGATCCTGGTCGACGCCGGGATCAAACCGGACGGGCGCGGCCCGCTAACGCCCGACTTCGGCAGGCTGGATGGGCTCGACGCGGCCGTCATAACGCACGCGCACCTGGACCACTGCGGGGCGCTGCCGGTGCTGGTTCGAGACCGGCCCGAGGTACCGATCTACTGCACGCCCCCTTCGGCGAAGCTCATAGTCAGCGCGCTCAACGACCATGCCGCGATGGGCGGCGGACTCCCCGGCGGGGCGCCCATCCACGAGGTCCGTAAGCGATTGGTCCCCGTACCCTTCGGCAAGCCGCTCGATATCGGGGGGACGAAGGTCACGCTGACCGAGAGCGGCCATATCCTTGGGGCGGCGAGCGTCCTCTTCACTTCGGGACCGGCGACCGTCTTCCACACCGGCGACATCTGCATGGAAGACCACTTCTCGATCCCCTCGGCCAGGCTTCCCGAGGTCAGGGACATAGACCTCCTCATCATGGAGGCGACCCTGGCCGACCAGAAGCCACAGCCGTTCTCCGAGTCGATCAGGACGATGGTCGAGGTCATAAACGAGACGACGCTCGAGCGGGGCGGGACGGTCTTGATCCCGACCTACGCCCTCGGGCAGGCGCAGGAGATCATCCTCGGCATCAAGCACTACGGCAGGGAGTACGGCCTGGACAAGGACGTCTTCATCTACGTCGACGGGTCCGTGGTGACGACCTCAGAAAGACTCTACGCCGAGCAGCTCGGGTACATGAAGCCCTACCTCCAGCACAGCGACCCGCGTGAGATCTTCTTCTCCGAGAACATCAGGGCCGTCGCCAACGACGACAAGGCGCGCGAGCGCATCCTCTCGAACCCCTGCGGCATCATCGCCTCGCCGGTGACGATGCAGGGCGGGGCGAGCGCCTTCTACCGCAAGCGGCTGGAGAAGAGCTCGGAGAACGCCGTTATCCTGCCCTCCAACGCCGCCTCGTCCTACGGTACGCACCGCGCCGAGGGCGAGGAAGAGCAGTGGAGGGTCGAGCGGGTCAGCTTCGCCGCGCACTGCACCCAGGACGAGTTGCTCGGCATTACCGAGAAACTGAGTCCGCGCCAAATTATTCTGATCCACGGCTCCAGACGCCGGATAAGCGACCTGGCCTTCAGGCTGGCCCCGGACCACAAGATCCACACCCCGACCGTCGGCGAGACCGTCCGCACGGTTCTGTAACGATTGACTCACCGGATCGTCGTCGAGGACGCAAATTCCTCCAGGTTCCTGCGCTTTTCGCGGGACCAGTGGAGCGGGCTGCGGCAGGCGGCCCCGCTCACCCTGAGCGAGGAAGACCTCACAGCCCTCCGGGGCCTCAACGAGAACGTCTCTCTGGAGGAGGTGGTCGAGGTCTACCTGCCCCTCGCGCGGTTGTTGAACCTCCACATAAGCGCCGCCCAGTCCCTCTACAGCGTTACGGACGCCTTCCTCGGGAACCCGGCCGCCAAGGTCCCCTACGTCTTGGGCATCGCCGGCAGCGTCGCCGTCGGCAAGAGCACCACGGCGCGGATCCTGCAGTCCCTCCTCGCCCGCGGCCCCGACCACCCTGATGTAGCCCTGATCACCACGGACGGCTTTCTCTACCCCAACCGCGTTCTGGAGGAGCGCGGCATCATGGGGCGGAAGGGCTTCCCCGAGAGCTACGACCTCAGACGCCTCGTGCGCTTTATGGCCGACGTCAAGGCCGGCTACCCCGAGGTCTCGGCGCCCGTCTACTCACACCTGACCTACGACATACTCCCCCGGGAGAAGGAGTACGTCAGGCGGCCGGACGTGTTGATCGTGGAGGGGCTCAACGTCCTGCAGGCGGGGAACGGCGACCCCAGGGATGCGCCCCCCGTGTTCGTCTCCGACTTCTTCGACTTCTCGATCTACGTGGACGCCGACGAAGCGAACGTCGAGCGATGGTTCTCCGAGCGCTTCCTAACGCTGCGGGACACCGTGTTCACCGACGAGTCCTCCTACTTCCACCGCTACGCCCACCTCACCACCGAAGAAGCGCGAAGTGTGGCGGCCGGGATCTGGGCCGACATCAACGGCGTGAACCTGCGGGAGAACATCGCTCCCACAAAGGAGCGCGCTCACCTGATCCTGGAGAAGGGCGATGACCACAAGGTGCTCGGCGTCAGGTTACGGAAGTTGTGAAAAAGGGCTAAAGGCTTCAGGCTTCAGGTTTCAGGCTTCAGGAGGGTCCGGGGCGTGTCTCGTGGGGCGAAAATTCAAGCCCTCGCGCGGACGGGACCGTCTTTTTCTGTCATCGGGCGGTTTGCTTGTCCCTAACCCTTCGCCCAGGTCATGAGCACGCGGTCGGCGAGCCCGGGGAAGAGCGTGACGCCGGCGACGAAGAGCCGGTCCGAGAGCGTCACGTAGACGTCGCGGGGGCCCTTCTCTGCTGCGTCCGCTATCTTCTGGGCGACCCTCTCGGGCGTAACGCCCTTCGGGCGCCAGCCGCGTTTCTCGTCCCCCGTGCGCCTCGAGTTCTCCCTGAAGGACGTGCGGGTCGTGCCCGGATAGACGCTGGTGACGGAGGTGCCCCTGCCTGCGACCTCCACCCTTAGCGCGTCGGTGAGCGCGTTCAGGGCAAACTTGCTCGCGCAGTAGGCGCCGACCTTGGGGATCGCGCGCCTCCCGACCACGGAGGAGACATTGATTATGCGCCCCCCCTCCCCCATGTGCGGCAAGGCGGCCTGGATGCAGTTCAGCGGTCCTACGGCGTTGACCTCGAACACGTGCCGCACGTCCTCGGGCCGCACCTCGGAGATCCTCCCCGAGAGTCCGAGCCCGGCATTGTTGACCAGCACGTCGAGGGACCCGAGCTCTCCGACGGCCCGCCCGACCATCGCCTCGACGGAGTCCCTGTCCGAAACGTCGGTCTCGACGGCGAGCGCCAGGCCGCCGGAGGCCAGGATCCCACGCCGCAGAGCTTCGAGTTTGCCCACTGCCCTGGAGGCGAGCACGACAGAAGCGCCGCGCGACGCCAGCTCTCTGGCCGTCGCCTCACCGATGCCGCTCGAAGCCCCGGTGACGACGGCCACCTTGCCTTTCAGGGACCGCTCCACAAGAAGACTACCCGGGACGGGCTGAGCGCCTTACGCCCCGAGAGCAGCCCCTCACCAGGACGGACGCCAGGGCGGAAAGATGGAAGGGTCCTGATACCGCAAGGAGATATCGTAGAGCTCACGGAATATGTCCATGACCTCCTCCTTGCGCCGCTCCTCGCGGGCGGTCAGACTCTGCGATCGCTTCAAACTCTCCAGCCAGCGCAGGCTCCGCATCTTGCTGACCACTATCCTCCGTCCTTCCGTTCCTGGCGGGCCATCTCTCCTCTTCGGGTGCTCGCGTCCCCATCTACAGGGGCACGAATTGTAGCACTTCAGCATTTCAGCTGGTCAGCTTTCAGCAATCAGCTTTCAGCAGCCAGCTTGTTGTTTTCGCTCCTGGCCGAATTAGCGACTCGCGGTAGTCGATACCTCTGCGTATCGCTTTGGTTTGCACTAACCGTGGGAGCACAATAGATAGTCAGCAGACAAAAGGCTGAGAGCTGACGGTTGACCGCGCGGGTTTTGGAAGGGCCACCCTTCCAAAACCCGCTCTAGCCGTTGACGAGTCTTGCGGCTTCTTTGCGGTCGCTCACGCCGAGGACCTTGTAGGTGGCGCGGAGGTGTTGCTTTATCGTCGACTCGGAGAGGAAGAGGTTTTTGGCGATCTGTGCGTTGCTGAGTCCCTGGGCTACTAGCTGCAGAATCTCCCGCTGGCGGGCGGTAAGCGCGTCGAGATCCGTGGGCTCCTCGTTCGCTATGAGGTACTCGATAAGCTTCCTGGGGGCGACGATCTCACCCTCGGCAGCCACCTCCACGGCGCGGGCTATCTGATCCAACTCCATCCCGGCATGGATGAAACCCCTGGCTCCATGCCTCAGGGCGGCGCGGGCGAGCGGCAAGTCCACGTGCAGGCTGAAGGCCAGAATGGAGATGTCGGGGTCGACCTCCCGGATGCGTTCTACGCCCTCGGAAAGGCCCTCGGCGCCACTCGTGTCGAAGATGGCGCAACAGGGGGCTTCGGCGTCCTCGGGGGCCGTCCGCCCGACGTGTACCCGCGCCAGCCCTTCCAGGGCGTCCCTGAGGCCGGCGGCGACAACAGGATACGGAGAGTCTATCCAGACCAGCCCCAGGGGCTCATGCCCGCCCACCGATCGCCCCTCCTCCGCCCGCCTCATCCCGCCGAACCCCCGATCACACCCGTCCTGCATAGAGGCCACGCAAGCCCCACTCCGAAACGGACGGGGTGTGGCCTGCAAAGATTCTACCAGAGCACGTTTTGGTGCTAGCACCCTAGGCAGTACCCGGTCCGCTGCGTGCGATCGGATTGGCCCTCTCAGGTTCGGAGAAGATCATGGTCCCATACGAGCAAAAAAGTGTAGACAAGGTTACATCTGCCCCCTATAATGAAGTTTGCCCCTTGTATGTTAAGGGTGTGTTAAGATAGTAGAAGAACGTTGGTGCGTTGGTGATGGGCCAACCAGAAGAGAAGGGAGTATCACGGGCAGATACAGCGCAGGTGTAATTGATCGAGGGTTCGAAGAGAGCCGGGATGTTGTAGTCGATCTGTCGAGGAGGTTCTCGGTAGTGAGGAAGCGAACTAACAAGGAGGATGGTAAATGAGTGCAGTACTAAGTAGGAGGGGCAGCCTGCTGGCGGTAATGGCCGCGCTGGCCCTGGCGTTCGCGATAACCATGTGGGTCGTAGCGTCCCCGGCGCTGGCCGTGGAAAATGAGGAGGGCATCTGCCACGTCCCGCCCGGGCATCCTGAGAACGCGCATTGGATTAAGTCTAGCCACCCGGCCTTCGACAAGCATGAGGCTAACCATCCGGGCGACAGAACGGACGTGACGAAGGAGGAGTGCGAGAACCTCCCCCCGACCGACACGACCGGCACGAGCACGACCACGACCGGAACCGGCACGAGCACGACCACGACCGGAACCGGCACGAGCACGACCGGAAACAACACGACCGTCAACGTCAACACGACCAACACGACCGCCAACACCACCAGCACGTCTGTGACGCAGGTCACGAGCGGCAACATAGCTTGCGTGCAGACTGCGGTGCAGCAGGAGGTCAACAAGACTCAGATCAACCAGTTCGGTGACAACATCAACATCCAGAACATCTCCCAGGAGTGCAACATCAACGTCACCGAGGTCCAGAACATCATCAACACCCTCACGATAAACCAGGGTGGTAACGTCGTCGTCACGACCGGCGGCACGACCGGCGGCAGCACGTCGACGACCGGCGGCAGCACGTCGACGACCGGCACGACGACCGGCGGCGCGTCGGTGCAGTATCAGTACACTGTGCCCAGCGTGCAGTACCAGTACGCCGCGCCGACCACGACGGTGCTCCCTGACACCGGTGGCTCCAGCCTCCTGGTGCCAGCGGGGGCGCTGCTGCTCCTCGCGGGTGGCGGACTTTTGGCCTTCTTCGTGGTGAAGAGGGGCTTCGCCGGCTAGCCTCTGGCTAGTGCAGTCGTAGTAGGCTATTCTAGGGGGAGGGGAAGGTCTCCCTCCCCCTTTTCGGTACCCTGTGATGTAAGAGACGAGGACCCTTCGACGTGAGCGCCACACCAAAAGGCTTGTCCGTGCAGCGCTGGGCGTACGCGAAGGTTATGGAGATCTTCGGCGCGGATTTGCGCTCGCTGGCGACGCTTCGTATCGTGCTGGCGCTCCTTGCGCTCTCCGACCTCGCCAACCGGGCCACCGACCTCACCGCGCACTACACCGACGCGGGCGTCTTGCCCCGCTCCGTGCTCGTGGACCAGGTGTTGAGCCCCAATTCGTTCTCGCTCGACCTATTGAACGGGAGCTCCGTGTTCCAGGCGCTTTTGTTCGGCGTGGCGGCGCTCGCGGCGCTCGGCATGCTCGTCGGCTACCGCACGCGCCTGATGACCTTCGTCGTGTGGGTGATACTGCTCTCGATCCAGTTTCGCAACCCGCTGGTCAACGGCGCCGAGAGCCCTTTTTTGCGCATGTTGCTCTTCTGGGGCATGTTGTTGCCGCTCGGCGCGTACTGGTCGGTGGACCGCGCGCGGTCCGCGCTCCCGCGTCCTTCGCCGCGCTTTCTGTCGCTGGCCACCTTCGGCCTGTTCATGCAGATCGCCTTCGTCTACTGGT
>Ga0126310_10001106_pt1 | contig 10099 bp, 6 predicted proteins | sample Plot60_FD_92540 | JGI IMG/M metagenome (GOLD analysis project Ga0126310, IMG submission 92540) | Serpentine soil microbial communities from UC McLaughlin Reserve, CA, USA - Plot60 | ecosystem: Environmental > Terrestrial > Soil > Grasslands | place: USA: UC McLaughlin Reserve, Lake County... | reverse complement strand
TCTGTCACTAGTATCTCTTGTATAAGGATCCCCTCCCTGTATTACAAATCCTGGTACAATTCTGTGAAATATTAATCCATCATAAAACCTATTCTTTACCAATTTTTTAAAATTTTCCACTGTCTTTGGTGCAACATCAGAATAGAATTCTAATTCAATATTACCAAATTGAGTAGTTATGTAAGTTCTATTTGTCATTATCACAGAGAGATGTCATTTACCTTTATATTAATCAACAATGAGCATGTGGGTATGTGTTAATTCATGCTGTAAATTATCAATGCGCGATACTGAAAATATCAAGTATAAGATAACAAGAAATAACAACGGGGCCAGCCAAGACAAAATTTGGATATCATATAAGTAAAAGGCCAGGATAAATATAATAAGCAAGTGAAATAAAGGAAATTCGATGCATATTTAGAGAAAGAACTTTATGACATTTTTACTTATTGTATACAAAATCCTAATGCTTCAGATTTTGAAGCAAAGATGAATAGAGTAAAAGAAATTGGTAAAGAGTTATGCGCAGACGGAGTAGTTATGATATGGAAAATATGTTTATTCAATCGAATTTAGAATAAAAGAAGAAATTGGTAAAGATGCCAAGCCATACCGTGCTTGGTAGAATAGTATAATTGAAGAATGAAAGTATTGAAAGATATCTACTCATGCTTTAAATCATTTTTGAAATACAAAAACAATTCCAGACCTTCACAATGATGCTAAACGTTAGTCACTTCGATAGCAAAGAAGAGTGAATGTGTTGTATATCCACACACACATATATCATATTCCTATCTCAATCCTTAATACCAACAGTGTAAGTAGGATAGTGGTTATATAGATATGCAAAATGATAATAATGTTTCTTCTATTAAAGTCAAAAAATTTGCATTTCCAGGAAGTGCTACCCATTATCCCCAAGTATTAGCTTTTAATGTTGACTATATGGAGCTTAAAATAAAACCTAATTTTGATTCTAATACTCTCAACGACTGTATGCAAAAACTAAAAATTATTGCATTGGAAGACATAAACGAAATTAAGCTTGACATTGCAGAAATAGATGTATACAAAGTAATATCTGCTTCAGAGAATATTCCTGTAATATCTTTTGATATTTTAAAAAATGATGATAAGCTGATTATAAAACTTGGGCAAACATTGCCAAAAGGCAACAGGATTGATCTTAATATTGAATATTCTGCAGGCTATTACCGCAAAGATGGTGTATTTGGTATTTACAAACCGAGAAGTGGATTTCATTTTATAACCTCTAGCGAACGTCCTCAAGATAAACAAGCATGGACGCAAGGACAAGCATTAGAATCAAGATATTGGTTTCCATGCATTGATGATCCTCAAGTTAAGTTTCCGCGGGAAATTCAAGTTACTGTTCCAACAAATGATTTTATTGTTATATCTAATGGTGAACTATCAAGTAAGGAAGGAAATACGTGGACATGGATAGAGCTAAATCCAACTCCAGCATACCTTACAGCCGTAGTTATTGGTAAGTTTGCTCAGGAAAAACAAGAATATTATTATAAGGATTATAATGGAAACAGTAGCAAGAATAGCATTTCCTTATTATATTATTGGCCCAAAGAAATATCAAAAACAGATGCTATGCTAACTTTTGCAAATACTCCAAATATAATGAGATTTTTTGAAGACTATTTTGGCATGAAATACCCGTACAGAAAGTATCTACAAGTTGCAGTAGAGGAATTTGAGTTTGGCGGTATGGAAAATACAAGCTGCACCACCTTAACAAAATATATCTTACATGATAAAATAGCAGCAATTGATTATACTAGGGACATCGATATTGTTTCCCATGAGCTCGCTCATCAATGGTTTGGAGATTTGGTAACATGTAGAGATTGGTCAAACTTATGGCTTAACGAAGGTTTTGCCACATATTGTGAAACATTGTATTGGGAAAGTATCAAAGGATTTGATGAGTTCTGCTACAAGATAATGAAAATTGCAGACCAATATCTCGAAGAATCAAGACACCATTATAAACGGCCAATTGTAACAAGAATATACAAGCATCCTGATGATCTGTTTGACGGTCATTCTTATGAAAAAGGTGGTTGCGTGTTACATATGTTACGTATGGATATTGGTGACAATAACTTTAAAAAATCTATAAATAATTACCTCGTTACATACAAAAACAACACTACCGAAACTGCCGACCTATGTAAAATTGTTGAAGATGTCTCAAGAAAAAGTATGCATAAATTCTTTGATCAGTGGGTGTATAGATCAGGTCATCCTAAACTTGACATAGAATTTTCTCTAGAAGAGTCACAAACAATAAAAATCAAAATTACACAGATGCAGGAAGAAGAAGTTGATGATGATGGAACTAGTAATACTGATTGTTGTGATCTATTTGAGTTCACCCTTGATATAAGGATAGTTTTTTCTACTATTACTTCTGATACCAAAAACAAAGATAATAATCTAGAAAAAATGATCCAGATATCTCAAAGAATAACAGAGCACTCAACTGAAATTCCAAAGGATGCAAGAATAGAATGGATATCAATAGATCCACAATTAAAAATATTAAAAGAAATAAAGTCTATAAAAATTACAAATGAAACGAATGATTTTCAACTCGAAGAGATGCTTAAAAATCAATTACGTAAAGGAACATCAATAATTGAAAGAATAGAAGCCGCACGATTTCTCAAGAATCGATATTCAGACGATATAGTAGATGAATTACAAAATTCAGTTATAGCAGACCCTTTTTATGGAGTATCAATAGAAGCTGCAAATACACTCGGATCATATCGTGAAAAAAATAATTATTCTAAGACCAATAAAGCATATCAGACACTTTTATCATGTCTTAATAACAAAGAAATATTTTTTAGGTTGCATCCTGAAGTTAAACAAGCAATAGTTCGAAATATAGGACAATTTGAAAGAAAAGAATCAATCAATTTGCTTGAATCACTATTATATCAACAAAATGAAAGCTATATTCTTCGAGCAAATGCCGCAACAGCAATTGGAAAAAGTATCAAGAATGAGATATCATCGCTTGATAATATAAAAAAAGAAAAAATATTATCTTTATTGAAAGAGAATGTAAAAATATCTGAATCATTTCGAAATGTTATTGCAAGTGGTGCTATTGATGGATTAAAAGAATTTTCAAAAGATAATGATAAAGATATTGTAGTTGATATTGCAAATTTCCTTATTGAAAACACTGATTCTAATAATGAATATTTCAAAAGGTTAGCCGCGACTTCTGCTTTATCCAAATTTCTACATACAGCAAAGAATAATGGTGCTGATAATGACGAGGAGCAGAAGAATGCAAATCTAGAGGAAATGAATCAAAAAGTATTCAACCATCTTTTGAGGTTATTAAGGGACCAACGACGGAAAGTAAAAATCAATGCATGTAAAGCATTTGCAGACAATGATGCTAAACCATCTAGGCCAGACTCTAAAATATTTGAAGCGATAGACGCTTTGATATATGTTGCTGAACATGATTTGGATGGATTTGTAAGAAGAGAGGCTGAAAGATGTGCCACTATTATTAGAGAATGGATAAAAGAATGGTCAAGTAAGCCGCCAATTTTAGATATCAAGATTAGGAAAGAGTAAGATATTTACACGAAATTCTGAACAACCTTTAGAGAAAAAAATCTGAATATGGGTTCAGTAGAACCTTTCACAGGCACGAATCTAATCCTACTGACTTCACTAATTATACTGATTTAATTTCCTCTTTGTTAATTAGTGTTTTATAACGCCTATAGAGATTAATTTAAAAATCTGAACTCAATTTAATTTAAATGGAGTTAAATCAATTTATCGCTAGTGATATAGTGTGGTTAGAAGGAATTGTTTTTAAATATCTCAACTTATTTTTTGGTAAATGACTTTTTATTGTAAGATTCTAATGCTTCCCTCCAATTCTCTGGTCTCCAATCTCCAGGGGGACCATGGCTCTCCTCTTCTGAAACCTCATAAATAAAATTTCAGGATATAGCATTAAATTCAAAAGATAATAGAGAAAATAGAGCAACTAATAAATAATAAAAGGACAAATGAGCCTATATCATCTAATAAAAGAAGGTCCTAATCATAAACAAGTTATTAATATAATGGCAAAGAATGTGAGTCAAAATAACGAAGAAATGAAGAAATTTCGATCTTCTTAGATATGATACATTAACTGCTTTCGACGTATGCACAGGATCAATCAAATTTTACTTCAACAATCTGCATTGAAAATAAGACTTGCATTACGACAATTTGCATTATTGATGAACCATGTGAGAATATCAAATCAAATTTAACAAATATCACAGGACAGGACATTTCTATTCAAAATAAAACAAATCCACCGCCTCTAAATCCCGGACAAATTATTTAATTTCGATATTCGATAAGCGACATACTCGGAATTATTTGTTGCAAACCGTAACACAATTAATTATTGATTAATTGCGGAATCACATTTTCTAATCGAAACACCATAATTATTACGATAATTGGGAACTTTCACAATTTTATAACTTTAGACCATAGCATCAACGTCGTTACAGAGCTTTTCTTTAATTCTAATGCCTCTTTTCGTCACTATTAATATATTATATGTATTATTGTAATTTAATACAATATGAAAGAAATAACAGTGGCGTTAACAATTCTTGTTATTGTTTCAATAACAATAATGATACCTGTATTTGCACAAACTACTCAAATGAGTGATTCAGAAGAAAATAAGCCTGAATCTACTTCTGGTAATATAACAACGCCGATAAAACCACAGGGAACGTCTATAGGAGTTGCAAATGATACTTCAGTATCAGAGGATAAGCCTGAATCTACTTCTGGTAATATAACAACGCCGATAAAACCACAGGGAACGTCTATAGGAGTTGCAAATGATACTTCAGTATCCAAATGATATTTCAGTATCAGAGGATAAACATAAACAACTTCCGATAATATAACAGAATCAATAGTGCCAGGATAGATAGATATACTTAGAGCAAGAATAGACTCTTTTTATTTAATATAACATTTGATTTGTGTAACATTAAATTGTAAATAATGTATACAAATTGGCTTGCAAAATAGAGTCAAATTTGTTTTATGTTCCGCCGTATCTTTAATAAATTTTTGACACTAAACAGTAATGTATTTGTCGTATTTCAGAAGATAGATCGGATGTCTCCTTAACTTCAAAAACACCTACAGATTTTACATTCAAATCTATTAAGACTAAAAATATTGTCATACCGCCAGCAATTCAACATCGACGCCTGATACAGTTCTATACAGATGCTGTAGTGATTGACAATAAGTGATACCAAATAGATATTTGTCTAAGAGTACATACAGATAGTATTCTTTTGATCTTAAAAAACGTCATAAGTTCATCAGACTATAATTATAATTAGCTGCTAATGAGTGTGTTTTCTTCTATGACAAGGAGTACATAGTACCTCACAGTTTGAAAGTTTATTGTTAGACCTATCACCATTTTTATGATGGAGATCCGATCCATAAGCTTCTAATTTTCTTTTACACATAATACACTTGCCTTTTTGCTTATGAATAACATGTTTTTTAACAGCTTGTGTGAAATGTCTTCTTTTTTCCTTCTTTGTAGATCTTGAAGCCAGTATTATTACTGCGATAATCCATAGTAATACTGCAATAATTTTCTGTTCTGCTGGACTTATATCATATTCAGTCCACCAAGCCTTACTTGAAAACCATGAAAGGCAGCTTGCAAATCCAAGGATAATTGCTACAGCTACGCAGAATCTTTTTCTTCTCTTTATATATGCCAGAAGCAAGTTTACAATCAGCATTATAGAAAATATGAAAGATGAACTAAAGCTACCATTGCATATTTGTTGTAAAGGTTGTGATAATACTGGCAGTAGCGAGATTGCTGATGCTCTTTGCACAGCAAATAAGAAAGACAATAAAGCTAGTGCTAGAATTACTCGATACAATACTAGTCTATTGTTGTCTCTATACATTGTATTCTATCAATTAGCATAACAAAATATTGAGATTTTCAGAACAAGAATTTGTAGTCGCTTTATAGTCTGTTATCATAGAAGTTTTTTATTCATTAGCTCCTATCGGGTCCGATTATATGAAGCTGCGTCATCAAACTTCCACTAACACGTAATTGAATGTCTGTTAATTAGAATGAACAAACATATGAATATGGCCTAATATGTTAATCAAATAATACACCTTCACAATAGAGCAACACATTTTTTCCCTTGCCTGTATAAAGACCAATGTATTAGGATGTCTTTTGTATTGTTCCTTTTTACTTTGTTCTGAATTTATTCCATTTGCATCAACTTGGGAAGTACTGTCAGTCTGATTTAGTATATATTACATCTTCTTTGAACTATATTATTATTATTATTATTTTATTTTTGTCATATTATTTGCAACTGCATCAATAGTATATGTTACTGTAAATGGGTCTCCACTTGTTTTATGAAATACTAATGCACTGCCTGTAAATACGAAAGAACCAGTACTAATGGGAGTATTAGTAACACTAACTGGAGTATTGGAAAACATGGTCATAGTAGATATAGCAATATTTCTGCCATCAATCCATTTTCCATTATAAGGTTCGCCATGTTGAGCGTCTGGCATCACGGCTGGATCATATTTGTGTAATACTTCTATTTCTATGGGCTTGCTAGCAGTAAAAGTCGCAGTACCTGTCCAAATCTTTCCATCTCCTCTTATTGGAAGAGGAATAACTATTTGGTGTGGTATAGTCTGATTGTTTGCCAATGCAGTCGGTGCTGGTATTGACATTGAAGTATTTTGTATTCTTACGATGGTAGTTTGGTTTAAAAAAGGAGTAGGTTCTCCTTCTTTCTGCTGTGCATATGTTGGTGCTGTTGATGGAATTAAAATACTAATGAAAAATCCTATAGAAAATAATGCAATAGCAGCTTTCGTACTAATAACAATTGCAACTTTTTTCATGGCGTTAAGTTGATGTGTCTGTATTATAAATGATTTTAGACTTTAAACGATATGAGATGAAGAAAACATTTTGACTTGTAAGATAGAAAATCTTTTAATTCTTCGTAAGATAAGTTAATCTATTACATTAACCGTAAGATAAGTTAATCTATTACATTAACTATACATCATAAAAATGGCTTACTTGAGTAGGCTTATCTTTCTATAGGCTGATTTCTGTGACTTAATGTATTTAGATTACTTGAATATTTTGTTAAACAAAAGTTTCTGTTTTCTTTTCTTAAAGCATATTCAAAACTTCAGGATTCTATTTCTTTGGAAAGCGCGGTTTTTTCTCCTTCTTTCCCTTTCATATGTATTGTTTCTACTTATTATTGATAAGCCTCAGAATGATACTGAGTCTAAAAACTTAACTATACTAAAACTGATTCGGATAAAAAGATAAAGAAAAATTATAATTCCTGCTAATAGAATCAGTCAAATCTTCTTTTCTAGTTCTTTTCCTTATTCAAAAATGCAGACATCATTTTTTTTCTATCTTCATATGAAAAGCATAACGCCCATCCATAAATTTCTAAACGTAATCCTGTATCAATATCTGTATCCATTCCTTTAGTGATTAAGATTTTGCTGGTTTTGACAGCACTAACACTATTCTTTTTGATCCCTTTTGCAAATAACAGACATTCTTCCATCAACTTCTTGTTTAGAATTCTAGCTAGCTCATTAACTCTCTTCTTTTCTTGTTCTTTAGAAGAATTTGTTGCTGTTTTCATCATCTCCTCTGGTAATATATCATCTTTAGGTTCTAGACTAACTACTTTATTAACAAGACCAATCTGTTCTGCTTCCTCTGCTGTAATCATCTTACCAGTAAAGATTAGTTCCTTTGCTTTTGCAGGTCCAACAATCCTCAATAGTCTCTGAGTACCCCCCCATCCTGGAGGTATACCAATTGTAACTTCTGTCTGGCCTATTTTTGCATTACTTGAAGCTATTCTAATATCGCATGCCAATGCAAGCTCACAACCTCCTCCCAAAGCGTAACCATTAATTGCAGCAATAACAGGCTTCTCTAAGTTCTCCACTTTATTAAGTAAAGTATGAACAAAAGTTGCATATCTTTCTGCTTCAATCGGATTAATATTTACTACGTATCTAATATCTGCACCTGCACAAAAGGATCTTTCACCTGTACCAGTAATAATCACGACCTTTATGCTATCATCTACACCAACAATATCTATTGCTCTGTATAATTCTGCAATAACGTCCTTGTTAAGAGCATTCAGTACATCAGGCCTATTAATTTTTATAATAGCAATATCGTTGGTTTGCAATTCAATTACTATGTATTTCATAATCACGGACATCAAAAAAGTTAGGTCAGATCTTTTATTTATATATCAATCGATATAGAAAGTTTTTATAGTAAATAATAATCTATTAGGATACTAATTCCTTTTAAAGATCCAGATTATAACAAACTAAAATATCTTTGAATAATGCTATTCTAGTATTATCCAGCCACAGTAGCGGAGGATGTAGTTATTGATTCTTGATTACAGAAAGGGTATTTGAATTAGTGTTTGTAGTGAATATCGTTTCACTATTGGGATCATATAATATACCAGTCGGAGTATTATTAATTCCTATTAGAAAAGTGGTATTAACTGTATTTGTTAAACCCTTTATAACTGATATGGTTCCATTGAGGGAATTAGCGACATATACATTTCCATTATTTTGATTATATGCAATACCATTAGGTCCTAAACCTATTGGAATAGTTTCAACTAATGCAATGGATGTACCATTTATTACAGAAACCGTATTCGAACCCATGTTTGTCACATAAATGTAATTGTTCAGTGTGTTGTAAACAATGCTTGAAGGAGCGATAGCATCCATAGATATCTCATCAATTAATGTGTTAGTTGTACCATTTATTACAGAAACTGTATCTGATCCTCTGTTTGTCACATAAATATTATTATTATCTGAATCGTATGCAATTCCTGTTGGGCTAAATAAATTTCCTGCTGCGCCTGAGGTTATATTATCAATTACAATATTAGATGTACCATTTATTACAGAAACCGTATTCGAACCCATGTTTGTCACATAAATTGTGTTGTTAATTGGATTGACTGCAATTCCTGTAGGACTTTTTCCTGGATAATCCCCTAAAGGTATAGAGCCTATTAAGGAATTGCTTGTTCCATTTATTATCGACAAAGTATCTGACAAGGTATTGGCTACATAAAGCAATCCATTAGCAGGATTATAAGCAATAGCCTGTGGATTTTTGCCAACAGGTATGGTTGCTACTATGGTATTAGTTGTACCATTTATTACAGAAACTATTCCTGTTGTATTGAATTGACCATAGTTAGAGACATATAACAAGTCGTTATCTATATTTAAGGCAATTCCATATGGCACTGAGAATCCTTTAATTGTTTCTGTAACTGGTAGTAGGGGTTTATTAGGAACAGGAGAGGGAGGCCTTGGTTGGGGAGGCATAATAGCTTGATTTGTTATTACACATGCCTTAGCTTCTCCGGAACTTATGGATCCTTGGCAACTGTCAGAATAGTCTGTTGTATATCCAGATGGTCCTTCTTCGGTGATACTATATTTTCCTGGCTCTAAATTAACAATTACACCGTCACCTGATTTTCCTGGAAAGGATCTTGGCAGTGGATTGTTGCCATGTACTGTGATAGTAAAGGCAGATGGTTTTACAACAGAGCCATAGATATCATTATTGTTATTAATAACATTCTTGATAATTATCAGTTGTGCTGATTCAGGTACAGGTTGAAATGTGTTAGTAATAGTACATTTATTTATAGATCCAGCTTTCACGTTACCATTACAGCCATCAGAATAATCAGCAGTATACCCTGGCGGACCTGTTTCTGTAACTGAATAGCTGCCAGGTTCCAGAATAATGGTGGTTCCTGAAGAACTTCCAGCAAACGATGATGGTGTTGGGTTGTTGCCATTAATTGTTATAATAAAGTCTGAAGGACTTTTAGTGCCACCTCCGTCATTAATAACT
>Ga0126310_10001105_pt1 | contig 10101 bp, 10 predicted proteins | sample Plot60_FD_92540 | JGI IMG/M metagenome (GOLD analysis project Ga0126310, IMG submission 92540) | Serpentine soil microbial communities from UC McLaughlin Reserve, CA, USA - Plot60 | ecosystem: Environmental > Terrestrial > Soil > Grasslands | place: USA: UC McLaughlin Reserve, Lake County... | reverse complement strand
TAACCAATGAAACATTGCCTTTTTGTCTCTCCTTTATGAAACAGACAATCATGAATATTACCTAGCATGCGCAATTTTGCGATGTTGTTCTAACTCTGTATCGGTCTTAAATTTATCTCCACATGCATCGCATTTGAATTTCTTTCTGCTAGAGAAGTCAAACTTCATATATATCAGGAATATGTAACGAAGATTTTAAAAATCTGGCTTAACTTGGTTATCTAATATTAATAATCCAAGACTATTATACCATCTGTTAATCAATAAAGAAGTTGTAGTAGTATTATATGACTTGTAAAGGTATATGTATACGTCACAAGGCACACAAACCGCTTAGTTCTGGTCGTTATGCTACTGGACAGAAACGTTGTCAAATATGTGACTTGTTTATAAAATGGGATGGGTTATGGTGTCCTTGTTGTGGATATAGATTAAGGATAGGACCCAGACACTATAAACACAAGGCAAAATTAAGAATGAAACGAAAAGAACAGCAGACACAAAAAGCTCAGAATAAAAACAGCAGTAATATGATATTGCCTGTACAACAGCAGTCTTGAATTAAAAAGCATAATGATTTAAATAAGCAGCGGGATGATGGAACGAGCAATCCTGTAACCCGCTGCTTGCGATACTTGTGCATCTTCTTTTTATTAATGCCTACATGGAACAGGTAGCAGCAATATATATAATACTCAAAATATTTAAAAAATTTAACAGATTTCTCTGTATTTGTTTCTATATCATATATCTTGTCATAATGACCGTAGGCCATAGTCTGAGTTAACTTGGTTATCTAAAATTAATAACCTATGGGTACAACTCTATACGTACCGTCTAACAGGCAACAATCTGCATATATTCTCGTACTGTATAGGTCGATTGTTAGCTACGGACAATAGACATAAAGTGTACGAGATATATGCGGAACATAAAGTTTTTTCTGTTGTATGGGCTTATTTTTGTAGTTTCTGTAATTGCTGTAATACTGCTTGCCTACCTTTTGGAAATAATTCTCTTTTCAATACATTCCACTCTATAGATATTCTTCCTGGACCTGTCAGCAAAAGGCTAATTGATATTGCCATCAATAACAAATCTACTTCGTATCCTCCAATAAAGCCTCTTGATAGTTTGGCAGTAATTGTAGAGCCAATCATTTCTATTATAAACATAATAGAAGCTATCCTAGTTAACACTCCGACAATCAAAGCAATACCACCTATTACTTCTAGTAATCCTACAGGAAGAGCCATTGATGCTGGTAATCCAACCATATTAGCAAAAAATTGCTCCGTACCTGCTATGTTGGAAAGCTTGGGTAAACCATGAACTATAAATGCAATTCCAGCAAGAATCCTCATTGGAAGAGGACCATACTGAGCTAGTTTCTCATATACCATTTTTTCAAAACATCACTTTTTCTTTCTGAAGTTATTTAACATACAATATGTAATAAATAACTTTTCCAACTATCTAAAACCTCTCTCTACCTGTCCAGACAGATAGCTATCATTTATTAATACTATAACTCAATTTGTGCAGCTAGACAGAGACCCTCCATATCTTATTCCCCTACGATAGGAGGCATACTATGTCTGCTGCCATATACTATTAGGCGTTGACAGAAAAATAAAATCATTAGAATTTACAGACAGCTACTTTGATAGTTACCTGTTCAAATAATACTTAATCGCTCTATATGATAGAAATGCAAGAAGATGATGAAATTGTAGGAGAAGTGATTAAGGTTAATTCTGAATTCTATCATGCTTTTGAAAGTCTATCTATAGAAATGATGGATAAACTATGGAAGTGCGACGAAAATGTTGTTTGCATACATCCAGGTTGGGATTTATTTACTGGTTGGCTGGCAATACGAGAAAGTTGGATAACAATATTTAGCAATACAGAGATGATAACATTTACAATTACAAATACAAAAATCAGAATAGTTGATAATAAAATAGCAGTGGTTGTATGTCTAGAAAATATAGAAACAACTTCAGCTAATGGACAAGTGATTAAGATTGGCGTCATTGCCACTAATATATTTGAGCAAAATGAACAACTGAACCAGTGGTTGCTTATCCATCACCATGGTTCTCCTGTAACAAGCTATATACCGCCCAACGTATCTTCCCAATGATAGTGACCTAATGAATAAAGTAATTCTAGTCAAAGGATAACATACATAATACAAAGATTCTTCTCGACGTTTGTAACTAAAATTATAAAAAAAGACGTTTATTAGCTGGTTTCTATAAGGAGATTATAAAGTGGTCATTTGCAGACTGAAATACTAAGACCAAATGTGTAGTCGGAGAAGCACATGGTTTTTCTTCATCATATGAATCCAGCTGTAAACGGTGTTCTAAAATTGGTTGGAAGTTTATGTTTTATTTTATGATTCATTCATATTCAAAGTTAGAAAGAACAAAGAAGGAGTTTGTGGGACATTGGAGTGAAAAGCACCATTACTATGTCTGCTGATGATAGGAAAAAAGACTTTGATTGGGATGAAGTAATAAAGAAAGAAGCAAGAGGAACAAACGATGCTGACTTTGGAGAAGTTCAATTGACAATAGAAGATACAGTAATTACAGAAAAAGGTGTCACAGATAAAAAAGATTTTACTTGCCAAAAAGCCTTATAGAGAAATTTGACGGACATACCCTATGGTTTAAAATAACAGAGGATGAAGCATATAACACATATAGGGATATTGAACAAATACTATAAAGAATAGAGAATCTGAAAAAGAATCTATTAATTTTGTTGACCATATGACATCCACAATAGAAAGAACAGAAGTACTATATGGAATAGGAAATGCCATGAGTAGACTTACACAGGCTATGTCCAGAGTACGTAATAGAGCTGATGTTCGTGGGGACTCTTTATCTCCATCGTTTTCTATGGGTGTTGAGCCCATAAAGAAGGAATACATTGACTTTAAGCAAAGAGGAGTTAAAATAAGGTTCATCACCGAAATCACAAAGGATAATATTCATTATTGTAAGGAGTTAATGAAATTTGTTGAAGATCTACGTCATATGGATGGCGTAAAAGGGAATATGGCAGTAAGTGAAACAGAGTATGTAGCTACTACTGTTCTACAAGAATCCCAACCAGTTACACAGACTATTTACAGCAATGCCAAGGCAATTTTAGAACAACATCGTTACTTCTTTGAGAGTCTATGGAATAATGCAATGCCAGCTGCTCAGAGAATAAAGGAAATTGAAGAGGGAATAGTAGTATCTACTAGAACAAAGATATTCGAAAATCAAGATGAAATTATAAGAGAAATAAGAAATCTAAACAATAGAGCTGACCACCTGTCAATTTGCTCTAGTTTAGGTGGAATGCAAATGAGTTACAAATTTTTCTTAGATACATACATGGATATGGTTAACAAATATCGCAAAAAAGAGCAATTCAACAAACTTAGATGGATTATTAATGTAGATAAAGACAGCATACAGCTAGTCAAAAGGTTCCTTGATTTAGGTTTTCAAATAAGACACGTAAAAAATATGCTGCCAATAAATTTTGGCGTATCAGATAAAGAAGTAGCTCTTACCATAGAGAAGATGGAAGGAGGTAAAATGAGTCAAAGCTTCCTAATTAGTAATGAACCTTTGTATGTAAATCATTTTAATTCATTATTTGAAGAAGTATGGAATAATGGAATTGATGCTGCAGAAAGAATAAAAGATATTGAACAAGGCGTTGATTTGGCTGACATTGAAGTTATTCCAAGTTCTGCTAAGGCACAGGACAAGTACCTAGATACCTTAAAATCAGCTTTAGAAGAGATACTTTTGATATTTCCTACCATCGATGCTTTCTTAAGACAAGATAAAATCGGCGCTATACCATTGGCTATCCAGGCAGCAAGAGAGAGAAATATTAAAGTTAGAATACTCGTGCCTACAAATGACGTAATAGAACAAAAAGTACAGGCGTTGAAAGAGTATTGTTGTCATGCAAATACAATAAATATTAGATACATAGAACAAATGCAAAATGCTAAAGCCACAATTCTAGTAGTTGATAGAAAAGCTTCATTGGTTATGGAATTAAAAGACGATTCTAAAACAACATTTTATGATGCCATAGGACTATCAACTTATTCTAATAGTAAGGCAGGAGTCTTATCTTATGTTGCAATATTCGAAAATCTATGGAAACAATCCGAATTGTATGAGCAATTAATGAAAGCACATGAGCAATTAAAGATACATGATAGGATGCAAAAGGAGTTTATTGACATAGCAGCTCACGAACTACGAACTCCAATTCAACCAATAATGGGCTGTCTGAAGTCATTCTTTCTAATATGAAAGACAATGAGCAAGCAAAGTTATTAGAAGTTGTTAATAGGAATGCTAAAAGACTTCATCGACTCACAGAGGATATACTAGATGTAACAAAAATTGAAAGTCAATCATTAAACCTCAAAAAAGAGCAATTCAATCTAAATGAGGTAATTACAAATGCTATAGAAGACACAATGACAAAAAAAGTCTCCTTTCCTTCTTCCTCCATAAAAACTATGAATCCAAAAATAAAATTATTGAACAGTCAGCAATCACAGGATGTTTCTGTCTATGCAGATAAAGGAAGAATAGGCCAAGTAGTTTCTAACCTCTTAGATAATGCTGTCAAATTTACAAAAGCTGAAGAAGGCAATATTACTATTATGATAAAAAAGGAAGGAGGAGAAGAAGTACAAAATAACAATAATGAACAGGTTATTGTTAGTATAAAGGACACAGGCACATGGATAGATTCTGAAATATTGCCAAGATTATTTACAAAATTTGCTACTAAATCACAAACAGGAGGTACAGGCTTGGGATTATTCATATGCAAGGGTATTGTAGAAGCTCATGGTGGAAGAATGTGGGCTGAGAATAATAAAGATGATGAAAAAGGTGCGACCTTTTACTTTACTTTACCATTAACAAGATAGACTGTCAAAAATATTAATTAAAATAAATCAAAAGTATATTGAATGTTTGTTGTAGTTTGGTCAGATGGGGTTTTTAAATGAAGACAATTCAGGTCTACTATCTATACCATCTTTTAATAATCCTGTTTTTGTGCAGGTAATTCTAAATCTTATGAATGATGTTATCATGGTCAGCTTCCACTTCAGTGCTTATATATAGAAGATGATTTTGGCCTAGTGGCATGACAATGCGTTTGACTTTATAATGCAATAGTAATTGTAGCTGTCTTAATAGTTAGTTGATACCTCTAAAATAGAGTTAGTAATACTTTGTATGGCTCAATATTAAATGATAATAATCATTTGTGGGTTACCGGGAGTTGGTAAGACTGCAATAGCAAAAGATCTTGCAGCCATAATTAAAGGATCTGTAGTCTTATCCACTGACAAAATCAGAAAGGAATTGATTTCAAAGCCTACCTATAAAAAACAAGAAAGGCGATTAATTTATGATATTATGTTGTTATTAGCAAAATATCTTCATATAGCGGGTATAGATTGTATACTTGATGCCACTTTTAACAAAGAAAGCTCACGAAAAGAGGTAAAAGAAAGGCTATCTCTAATACAAGATCAATTATACATAGTAGAATGCACATGTCCAGAAGAAATCGTAATTAGCAGGCTAAAAAACAGGCAAAATAGCTATTCTGATGCTGATATTTCAGTTTATAGAAAAATGAAAATAATCTATGAACCAGTAAAAGGAGCCAGACATATTGTAGTTGACACAAGCATACAATCTTCAAAAGAAATTGCCAAAGCGATAGCACCCAAGATATTATCATCATCATCACTATCAACAACAACAACAACAAAATAAAAGGAAAACAATGACAGGCACACATGGTATAGGAGAAGGAATTAATTCAATACAACAAAAAAAAGTAGTTGCAGGACTTCAAGCAAAAAGTAGCTATCCGCATAGGGTTTCAAAAAAAATTAAACTTGAAGAAACCCATGTTTCATGGATATTCCTAACTGGTTCGTATGCGTATAAAATAAAGAAACAACTTAAGTTTGGTAATGTTCTTGATTTTTCTACCCTTGCGCTAAGAAAAAGGTTTTGCCAAAGAGAAGTTAGACTCAATAAAATTCTATGTCATGATATGTATGAGGATGTTGTTAAAATTATACAAGAAGATCGCAACAATGATGATGACAAGCATGGTAGTAGAGATAATAATAATGACAATTTCAACATTAGAATTGTAGACCAAAAACACAAAGGCGAAGCCTTAGAATATGCAGTCAAAATGCTTGAGATTCCTCAGAAATTTCGAATGGATAATCTCATTTCATCCAATAAAGTTAATTTAAAAAGCATCGAAAGGTTGGCTGAAAGTCTTGCTAAATTTCACTATACTACAACTACTAGTACAAAAATAAAAAATTATGGACTACCTAAATACATAAAAAACAAAATAAAAGAGAATTTTAGAACACTTTCAAAGTTAGAAAAAATCAATCCTAAATTTGAATCAAGGCTAATTAATTTTATGAATGATAATAAGGATTTATTTTACTCTAGGATCAGAGAGAGTAAGATTCGGGATATACACGGTGATTTGTACCTAAAAAATATTTTTATTATTAAGAATAGGTTTTATATGTATGATAGACTTGAATTTAATGATTCTTTAAGATATGCCGATATTGCAGAAGACATAGCCCATCTTTCTATGGACCTTGATCATCATAAGAGAACGGACTTTAGACAACATTTTGTATCCAAATATATAGAAAAAAGCAATGACCGAAATTTGGAAAATGTTCTTTATTTTTGGATGTGTTATAAAGCATGTGTTAGAGCTAAAGTTTCTTTTTTTCATGCGAAAAATGAAGTTGCCCCTAAAAAAATAATGGATCATATTAAGGAATCAAAAGAACTTTTAAGTCTGGCAGATTCATACATTGGGCTATTGTAATAACAATAATAGCAATAATAATAATAATATATACTCACAGTACTGCAGTCTCTTTCACATCTCACCATTAACTGCGCAAACCTTCGAGAATTAACCACATATCACGATAACTATAATTGCTGAATATATGGAATAGAAAATAATTATATTTTGCAATTCTTAAAATAATTAATAATTTCTTTATCTAGTATTGAATCATCATAGTCAGTCCATTTATCAAGGAACGGCTTAATGTATATAACTTAGCTGTTACATACTTCTAGTCATAGCTGTTACTAACTTCATCATCGTTATTAGCGCCTTTTAGCTGCAACTTATAAGATATTAGTAAAGCAGGATGTATCTCACCATGTACAATTTTCATAACATCGATGGTCGGAGCTTTACCATCTATTGCATTCTTCAAATGTATTAGGCTATTTTCGATCTTTGTAATAGCAGTGGTTATAGTGGTATTGGTAGAAGATGATGAAGAAGGACCATTAACTGAAGATGTGGGTTTTAGGTCATTATTGAATATCTGTTGTGCTCTCATAGCTAAGCCTTGTGCTTGTTGATATGCAGTAGTATTTACCACAGTACTGTTGTCATTGTTGTCTTTTGTCATTGGTAGATCATTTTTAGCAGAGCTGTTAGTACTACTACTGGAATTGGGACTGCTGCCCATCATCATCGTTCCCATTTCCGTCCCACTACCCATATTCATCATCATAGGAGAAGAAGAAGATCCTGAAAATATAATAGGTTTTATTCCATACGCGTATGAATAATCATTGTATGCTTTTTCTGCAATATCGGCAAGTACAAGCGCATGAACTGTAGAATTAGTCAAGTCGGATTTGCCTATTCTTACATAGATAGCTTTGTCTAGAATGTAATTTATATTGTTAACCATTTGTTTAATTTCCTTAATTACTGAACTTGATGTAGTAGTTTGTTGTTGTGGCTGCTCTGACTGATTTGATGCTGCTGTTGTTGATATCGTCCTAACTGCTTTCTGCAAATTGTTTAATGCCAATGGGATATCATCTGATATCGTTTTTGCTAGTCCGTTATTTCCTTCTGCATTATAATACAGGTCATTTTGAGTATTATTGTCGAAAAGTTCAGAGGCAATCTCAGTATGTTGCTTAGCTAATGAGAGATTCAGTGGAATATCATTTTCTACTAGTTGCGTTTGTACTCTAATTTGATTAATCTTGGTGAGAAAAGTTGCAGCTAGAGCAGGAACAAAATTATGCGCATAAGCTGAATGACTGGAATTAATAGCATAATAAGTAATAATTTCAGTGTTAGCAATTATTATTATCATTATCATAACGATTACAACTAGTAATGGGATTATTGGTGTCATATGATTATATGCTATATTGTTATTAGAGCCATTTATAGAAATGAAAATATGGACAACAATACCTAATCAGTTGTTGTATTTATCAAATATACATTACCAGAAGCATCAATTTCGACATCATGCGGGCTTTTGAATTTACCCCAACTTTTAATAAATGTACCATCTGGGGCAAACTTTTTAACACGATGATTTGCTGAATCGGCCACAAATATGTTACCTGAAGAGTCAACTGCCACGCCATGAGGAATATTGAGGACTGGACCTTTGCCTTTGCCTCCAGAAGCGAACTTTTGGAGTAATTTGCCATCAGGAGAAAACTTTTGAATATTTGCATGTACCTGATCAGCAATATAGAAATTACCTGAAGAATCAATTGCAAGGCCATGAGGATGTTGTAATTGTCCATCAGCTGGTCCTGTTTGGACTAGTGTTTGAAGGTATTTACCATCACTTGTAAACTTGAAGGCCATGTTTCTGCCTTTGTCATCTACCAAAATATTTCCTGAAGAGTCTACTGCTACTCCCCATGGCTGAATAAGAGTGTTATTAGTGGTGGTACTGGTAGTGGCAGCGGCAGCAGAAGTAGCTGGATTAGTATTATTATTAGTAGTACTAGACCATTTTGTAATAAATTTGCCATCTGCAGTAAACTTTGATATTCGACCATTTCCTAGTTCGGCAACATACACGTTTCCTGAAGAAGGATCAACAGCCAAATCTTCTAGTCGTGTAAATTGTCCATCACCTGTGCCCTCTGATCCCCATTTTGTAATAAATTTGCCATCTGCAGTAAACTTTGATATGTGTGGTACTGCATCAGGATGAGGTACTCTGCTATTAAAATTGCCCTGATCAGATACATACACATCTCCTGAAGAAGGATCAATTGCAATGCCATGAGCATGGTAAAACTGTCCAGGACCAGGACCAGTAGAACCCCAGCCTAAAATGAAGTTACCATTATTGTCAAACTTATATACATTGAATTCATTTGTTTGTGCTTTTGCTGTTGTTACTATAGTTGTTGTGGTGATGATAAGAACAACGAAAACAAATGTAGCAATTATTAATCCTCCTAATACAGACAATGATGATGACGATAATTTTGAGCGGCTAGATGACATTGGCATTTCGTGTAATCGTATAATAGTGAATTTCATACTTATAAATAAATCATACTTATAAATAAATAATATTGGAGAGAGCTTAATCATAATATTATATAAGATGAACTGTCTGAATTATACAGTTAGTTATGGCTATTAAGAAATGTCTAGTACCTTGATTGTTGAGGAAGAAGAGTGCACTAATAACAATGCAAATGAAACATATGTCGTCTGAAAGTCAAAAAAAAGAACAAGAAGATAGATTAATAATTTCCTTTCTTTATTGCACTCCTTATCTGTTATCTTTCTCATCAATTATTTAGGAACAATTCTAAATATTGCTCCTTGTGTTTGACGGAATGTAAGAACATACAAATAACCATCCGGACCAACTTCTATATCAGTAATTCCACCAATATCTGTGTGTTTCTTGATAAAAAGTGCAGTAGGTCCGCCAAATCCAGTTCCAAATATTATGCTTTTAGTTTCATTTGGAGCATTTGCTACCTTGTCTGCAAGTGTGCCATCTAGTACTAATCCTGTTCTATCTTCATTTAGTTTAAAATGATAAAGATTTCCGTAATTGAAGTCCCCCACAAACAAGTCATTTTCATATTGTTTTCCTAGCTTGTCAGAGTTGAGGAATTTGGCTGCAGTAGGAGTAGGATTACCCACCCATACAAATTGAGGATC
>Ga0126310_10001104_pt1 | contig 10105 bp, 6 predicted proteins | sample Plot60_FD_92540 | JGI IMG/M metagenome (GOLD analysis project Ga0126310, IMG submission 92540) | Serpentine soil microbial communities from UC McLaughlin Reserve, CA, USA - Plot60 | ecosystem: Environmental > Terrestrial > Soil > Grasslands | place: USA: UC McLaughlin Reserve, Lake County... | reverse complement strand
TGCGGCGCGTCGGCGCGGTGCGTAGGGCGATAGGTGACGATGTGCATCTCATGGTAGATGCCAACAACGCCTGGACGAAACCCACCGCGCTCGAGGCCGGACGCGAGTTCGAGCGCCTCGGGGTCCACTGGTTCGAGGAACCGGTTCCAACCGACGACCGTGAAGGCAGTGCGGCGCTTGCGGAGGCAATCGACGTACCCATAGCCGGCTACGAGACCCGGACGGGGCTAGCAGGCTTCAGGGACCTCATAGCCGATCGAGCAGTAGACATCGTACAGCCCGACGTCATCTGGTCGGGTGGCATAACCGCTTGCCGGAGGATCGCAGCGCTTGCGATGGCGGCCGGTCTGCCGTGCGTGCCGCACGTGTTCTCCACCGCGGTCAGTTTGGCGGCAAATCTCCACTTTATCGCCTCCATACCCAACTCGTACCTGCTCGAGTTCGACCAGAACCTGAACGCCCTGCGGACCGAGCTGCTCGATCGGCCGATCGAGCCCGACGAGCGGGGAGTCGTCACCGTCCCGGAGGGTCCGGGGTTGGGAGTGCGCCTCGAATCCGAGACACTGCGTCAGTACGCTGCTGCAGAGCCGCGTATCAGTGAGGTAAACGAATAGACGAATGCGGGACGATTTAGGAAGTGAGCGCCTCGGCAAGCATGAGACTAGGCTCGATCGGCGCAACTGGTCCGAGCATCACCGAAAGAGGGTAAGAAAGTTAGCCGGGGAGAGCAGCAGGAAGCAAGAAAATTGAGTACACTACATTACAAGGGTATCAAGTAAAAGGAAAGCGAGGGGAAACATGGATAAGGGAGTAACCGACGTCCCGGGCGCCGAGGTACTGTCAAGACTTAGTAGCCGCAAGGAATTTCTGAAGGTGTTAGGGGCGGCGGGTGTCGGTACCGCCGTCGGATCGAACGCGTTACTCCGGGAGGCGCTCTCTGCCGAGAGATTGGTCAGCAATCCCCGTCCGACGGACCTGACGTTCTCCGTCAAAAAGCAGTTTCGCCCGTTCGATCTCTTGGCGAAAAACTTCGTCCAGCTTCGCGACAGCTTCGATACGGACACCAGCGGCAACTACGCGGTCCTCGCACCCGCCCCGGAAAGTAACCCTGGCAACGCTTCGATAAGGCGCGGTGCCCTCAGGGTCAACGGCGACGCGTACTTCGCCCTCTTCAGGTCTGCCACCTCGCAAAAGGCTCCGTTCGCCACGGTGATCGTGGACGTCGAGAGGTTCTCCGATATAGCCGGAACGGAGAACACGGTCTTGGCCGGGCTCGTCAAGGACCGATCCAACTACGTTACCGCCTTCTACAACCACGCCACCAAGAAGGTCGGCATAGACGTCTGCATAAATGGGGCAGTCGAGACGGTGGGAACCGTGGACGCGACGCTTACCGCCCCGCTAAGGTTCGCCTTCGTTGCCAACGAGAACGAGGTCACGGCGCTGGTTGGTGATTCCGCTAGCGCGATCGGTGACTTCCGGCCGCTCATAAAGAGGGACGTAAGGTTCGAAACGAGTGGCGCCCTGGACCTGCGCGACGCGACGGTGCTAGAGACGTACAAGAACGGTTTCGGCACCCGAGCTACCTCGGGAGCGATCGTGCTAGGCGGCGTGGCGGCAGGGTACTTCGGCGAGGCGGGGGTGCGCGACCCGCACGTCATCCAGTACGCTGACGGAACCCCGTACATAAAGAACAACAAGCTCTACTTCACCCTCACCAACGCGGGCCTGGGCTTCTTCGAGAAGGCGCACTGGGCGGTCTGGACAATGGACCTCTCCGACTACACCAACATAGAGCAGGTCGGGAACATCTTCTGGTACAACGCCGGGGATACCACCAAGGTGTACGGGCACCACGCCGGGCAGATCGTTCGCGACGAGGCGAATGGTCGCTGGATCGTGCTGGTGAGCTCGTGGGGCGACTTCGGCCCGCAAGGGGGCGACCGGGCCCTGCAGCCGGGGGTGGTGACGCCTCCCGACCAAATCAATAACCCTCCCGTCGACATCCTCTATGACGAGGTCTCAAGTTCCACCGACGACCTCCTCAGCGGCGTACACATCCTGACGGGGAAGAGGCATCCGGTGAACGACGTCCCTTACAAGACCGAGGGCAAGTGGGATCCTGGCCTCACACGCATCGGTGACCGGTGGTACCTCTCCTACGTCATCGCCCTCGATCTCTTCACGGACTTCCAGCCTGCCCTGGCGAGGAGCGCCCTCGGTGCCGACCACACTCAGCTCGAGTTCGTGGGCGCCGACTGGGGTAAGAGGGCCACGGAGGGCCCCGTCATCCAGAAGCTCGGGAGCCAGTGGCGCGTGCTTGCCTCCTGCGGCGACGACGAGCCACAGGAGCTCCACGATAAGTATCCGATGTACACGCTCGAGATGGCATTCGACGGCTACCTCAATGCCCCGCACCCGACCAACATACCGCACCCGATGGTCGTGCCCATACCGCTCAGCACCGGCAACACCAAGTACATCATGATTACCTTCAACGGCACCCAATACTACGAGCCCTTGCTCGGCTACGGGACGCACGGCGACTTCTACGTGATGGAGGCAGCACAGGTAGTGAGGGGCTACGTGTTCAGGCCGAAGTAGACCCGGCTCTGAACGAAGACCGTCGGCTATACGAGTAGGGACCAAGTCTGACGTTGAGGGACCGTAAGACGATACGTCCGGCGGCGCGAACACCCCTTCGTGCTTCGGGATTAGAAAGAGATCCAGAATATGAGGTGCCGTGTGCCTCGCGTGTAAGGATTGCGGTCGCTTTTGGTCTACATGGACTCAGACACGGGTTGGTAGATGCTGGACCTTACCGGTCTTTTCTAGATCCTCAAGCCTGCGAGAGTGCTCTGTCGGCCTGCTCGCCGACTGTATCGATGGGTAGCAGAGGAGGGCCATAAGCCGATCTGTCTCGACGATAGCGGGCACGAGAGGCACACTTGTAGCACGGCGATCCGCCGTAGCGTAAGCTGTGAGGCGGCAAACGAGTAGACGGAAGACGAAGAAAGGGTGAACCTATGAGATTGACGAGGATAGCGAGCCTGATAGCGGCCGCGGTCGTAGGCTTGGTGCTGATCGTAGCGTGCTCGCCCCCAGGTGCGAAGACGGAAGGTCAGGGCGGGGGGAGCGGAGGAAAGAAGGCCCAGCAGGACATAGCGCAGGCCAGCGGAAACGTGTGCAAGGTCAAGCCGCCGGATCTCAAACTCCAGGATGCCGTCGTCGGGTTCTCTCAGTCGGAGAAGGAGGTCAACCCGTTCCGCATCGCGGAGACGGAGTCCATAAGGAGTGAGGCGAAGAAACGGAACATCAAGGAGCTCGTGTATACCAACGCCAATTCGCAGGCCTCAAAGCAGATCTCCGACATACGGGACATGATCGCCCAGGACGTGGACGCTATTATCGTCGCGCCGCTCTTGGAGGAGGGCATGGACCCCGCACTCAACGCCGCGAAAGAGGCCGGGATACCGGTCTTCCTGATCGACCGTGAGACGGCGGGGACGCCCTGCGAGGACTACATAACCTTCATGGGTTCGGACTTCCTCGAGCAGGGGAAACGGGCAGCCGATATCATGGCCGGCCTCACCAACGAGAAAGGCAAGGTCGCCGTGCTCGAGGGAACACCCGGTGCTTCGGTCACGATCGACCGCACCGAAGGCTTCGAGAAACAGCTCAAGAAGTACCCGGACATGGAGATCGTCGCCTCCCAAACCGGGGAATTCCTCAGAACCAAGGGCCAGACGGTCATGGAGCAGCTCATACAGTCTAATCCTGACATAAACGCTGTCTACGCGGAGAACGACGAGATGGCGCTCGGGGCAATCCAGGCCCTCAAAGATGCCGGTAAGGATCCCGGGCAGGACGTCAAGGTAGTCTCCATCGACGGTACCCGGCAGGCCGTGCAGGCGATAATCACGGGTGACATCAACGCCGTGATCGAGACCAACCCCCGCTTCGGTCCACTGGCTTTCGATACCATCGAGAAGTACCTGGCCGGCAAGCCCATCCCACAGAAGATCATCGTCCAAGACGACGTGTATACCAAGAAGAACGCTCAGGAGAGCTTGGACGAGACCTACTAGGGGAGGGACCAGAACGATGGAGCACCGCTCCCCTGTACTCGAGGCGCGCCGGGTGACTAAACGGTTCCCCGGTGTGCTGGCCCTCGACGACGTCTCTTTCGAGCTGCGGCTAGGAGAGGTGCACGCCCTGGTTGGCGAGAACGGCGCGGGGAAATCAACCCTGATCAAGGTCATCACCGGGGTGTACAGGCCCGACGAGGGCCAGGTTCTCTTCAACGGTGGAGAGGTCTCTTTCGCCGAGCCGCGCGAGGCGCAGGCGGCGGGTATTAGCACCATATACCAGGAGATCAACCTGATCCCGCTTCTCAGCGTGGCCCAGAACGTCTTCCTCGGGCGCGAGCCCCGCAACTCGCTGGGCCTGATCGATAAGGCCCGCATGAATCGGGCGGCGGGCGAGATCCTGGAACGCTACGGCATTCGCGCGGACGTCACCGCTCCCTTGCGCTCCCTTGGCCTCGGCGTCCAGCAGATGGTGGCCATCGCGCGGGCCATCTCGGTGGAGGCGCAGGCGGTCATCATGGACGAGCCGACTTCGTCGCTGGAGGCGCGGGAGGTGGAGACGCTGTTCGGCGTGATCAGGCAGCTGCGCGAGGAGGGGGTCGGGGTGATCTACGTCAGCCACCGGCTCGAGGAGCTCTACGAGATCTGCGACCGCGTAACGGTTCTGCGCGACGGGCGGGTGGCGCACACTGGGGAACTCGCCGAGCTTTCCCGTTTGCAACTCATTGCCCACATGCTAGGCCGGGAACTCTCCGAGGTCGAAAAGGAGGGCGCTACTGGCTTCAGCGGGGAACACGAAACTGCCAGGGAACCCGTCCTCGTGGCGCAAGACCTCAACCAACACCCTCGCCTCCGCGAGGTCTCCTTCGACGTCCATCCCGGCGAAGTGGTTGGCCTCGCCGGCCTGCTTGGCGCCGGCAGAACCGAGACGGCCAAGGCTATCTTCGGTGCCGAGCCGCTCGACTCCGGGTCCGTCAGGGTGGAGGGGAAGGAAATCAAGACCGGCTCTCCCGGAGCGGCGATAAAGGCCGGGATCGCCTTTTTGCCCGAGGATCGCAAGCTGGAGGGTATTATCCCGGATCTCTCGGTGAAGGAGAATATCGCCGCCGCGGCTATGCCGAGGCTCGCGCGGGCGGGGATGGTCTCGGAGAAGGCACAGGACGAGCTGGTCGAGGAATTCATGCAAAGCCTCGGAATCAAGGCTTCGAGCCCAGACCAGCCGGTCAGAGAACTCTCCGGCGGCAACCAGCAGAAAGTCCTTCTGGCCCGCTGGCTTTGCATGAACCCCAAGGTGCTCATGCTGGACGAGCCCACCCGCGGCATCGACGTGGGAGCGAAGGCGGAGATACAGAAGCTCGTTGACGATCTCGCAGCGAAGGGTCTCGGCATCATCCTCATCTCCTCGGAGCTGGAAGAGATGACCGAGGGCAGCGATCGCGTGGTCGCATTGAAGGACGGCGCCGTGGTCGGGGTGCTCTCGGAGGAGGAGATCACCGAGAACAACCTGATGGAAATGCTCGCGCACGGCGAAGATTCGGGCGATGGGGTTCAGGAGAATGGAGAGCGTGCGGATGGATAGGGGGGCGACGCCGAACAAGTCTTTTGACATCTCCACGGCAACCTCTTGGGTGCGTGGACGCGGAGTGTACGTCGCGTTCGTAGTGCTGGTGATCTTCAACCTCATCGCTACTCCCAACTTTGCCTCGGTGGCGACGCTCTCTACCCTGCTGATCACCGTCTCACCCATAGTCCTGGTTGCTTTGGGTGTGGCGCTGGCGATAGGGACCGAAGGCATAGACCTCTCGGTCGGGTCGGTGATGGCCCTCGCCTCCGCCTTCCTCCCGCTGTACCTCGGATACGGATGGCCGATTGGGTTGTCGGTAGCGCTCCTCGTCGGCGCTCTGGCCGGACTGGTGAATGGGAGCCTCGTCGCCTTCGTAGGGGTGCAACCTATCATCGCCACTCTGGCCATGCTGGTGGGGGGGAGGGGGCTGGCCCAGATCTTTGCCGGCGGCCAGTCCTTGCTGGTCACCGATCCGGTGATCCTGTGGCTCGGACAGGGACGTCCCTTTGGTATACCGGCGCCGGTAATCGTGGCGGTCGCGGCGGTGCTCATGGTGGGTTTCTTGGTAAAGCGCACCACGTTCGGCAGGTACGTGGTGGCCATAGGAGGTAACCGCTCGGCGAGCTATTTGTCGGGGCACCCGGTGCGCAGGACGCTCCTGGCGGTGTACGTTATCAGTGGTCTGCTGGCCGCCTTGGCCGGGGTCGTTGCCACGGCGCGCCTCGGGGCCAGCGACCCGTCCAACATCGGCCTCCTGATCGAGCTCTCCGCGATTACCGCTGTGGTGGTGGGGGGAACGCCCTTGAGCGGCGGCAAAGTGAAGGTCATGGGCACGGTGATGGGGGCGCTGTTAATACAACTGATAAGCAACACGTTTATAGCGAACGACCTGCCCTTCACCTGGGCCCAGGTGCTCACGGCCGCGATCATCCTGGTAGCAGTCTACCTGCAGAAGGGGAGGGGAGTAGTCTAGATGAGCACTCGACCGGCCGACACCGAGAGTGTCGGGGGGAGCCCCGCCTGGCGCGAGCGCCTGTTCACCACGCTCCAGCGGCGCGGTGCCATCGTCGTTCTGATATTGGTCGTCGCCGTCTCCGCCGTCGTGTTCGACAATTTCCTCACGGAACAAAACCTTGAGAACATCGTGCTCCAGGGGGCCTTCCTCGGCCTGATCGTGGTCGGGATGACCTTCGTGATCATAAGCGGCGGTATCGACCTGTCGGTAGGGTCGATGGTGGGTTTGGGTGGCATACTCGCCGCCCTCACCGTGCAGGTCTCCTGGCCGCTCGCCCTGATCTTGCCACCTCTGGCGTGCGGGCTTATCGGTTTCGGCAACGGCCTCCTGATCGCCAAGGCCAAGATGGCGCCGTTCATCGTAACCCTGGCGGGGCTGCTCGGCATCCGGGGCCTGGCGCTGGCGTTCGCCAACGAGAAGCCCATCAGGATCGGCGGAGGGTCGCCTTTCGACTGGTTCGGACAGGGCCAGATCCTCGGCATCTCCGTGCCCGTGATATTCGTGGTCATCGCTTTCGCGGTGGGCGGGTTGGTCCTTGCGCGTACCAGCTACGGACGGATCATCTTCGCCATCGGCGGGAGCGAAGAGTCGGCGAGGCTGATGGGGCTGCCCGTGGACCGGACCAAGGTCATTGCCTACACCGCCAGCGGAGCGCTGGCGGGCCTCGCGGGCGCCCTCCTCGCCGCCAGGCTCTCGGCCGGCGATCCAAACGCGGGTCTGGCTTGGGAGTTGGACGCTATCTCGGCGGTGGTCGTGGGAGGCACGTTGCTGACCGGGGGAGCCGGCACGATGAGCGGGTCGCTCGCGGGAGTCTTGCTCCTCAGCATTCTGCAGAACTTGATCAACCAGGTAGGGACCTTGGGGTCTTATGCGCAGCAAGTGGTGAGTGGTTTCTTCCTCATCGTCGTGGTAGTGGTGCAAGCGTACCTCAGCCGTAAGGAGAGGTCATGAAGTTTGTTCTCTGCGGACGTCGAGATGAGACCGCCGCCGAATGCATACATGAGTCTGGTACACCTTGCTGTGAATTTTATCGAGAAGAGCCCCTGATGGGACAGGAATGGGGACTGTATGCGATCGCCGCGAACGTGTTGAGGTGATGCTCCTCAAGGAAGGGGACCGGTTCGATGCTCTAGTCGTTCGTCAGTGCGCTTCTCTGCTACACGATACCGAACGTGATCAGCTAGGTCGGCCCCTGACTTCGTACACTCTGAATGTGGTTACGGGCGTGTTCTAGATCTTGGTGGCCGCGTTGCAGATCTACCTGACGCTAAGGGCACCTACTGAAAGGACGTATGATGGACGTCGTTAACGTTCTGGGCCGGGAGCCCGCGATGTACATCGGTGGCTCCTGGGTGACGGCAGGTGAGACTCGGCCCGTGATCAACCCGGCTGACGAGTCGGTCATCGCCGTCGTGCCCGAGGCCGACGAGGGGCACGCCGAACAGGCGCTCGAGGCCGCCCGGCGCGCCCAGCGGGAGTGGAGCCGCAGGAGCGGTCCCGAACGCGGGGCGGTACTGAAGGCAATTGCTGACGGGGTTCGTACCCACCAGGAAGAACTCGCCCGCCTGGTGGTGGCAGAGCAGGGCAAGACCATCACCGAGGCCCGCGGCGAGCTCGGCGACGCGGCCGCGGGCTTCTTCGACTACTATGCCACTTTTGAGCGTGCCCAAGTAGGAAGCATGTTCGCCCCGGATGAGTCGAACGAGCAGCTCTTCGTCAGGTCGGTGCCCTACGGCGTGGTGGTCGGCATCATCCCCTGGAATTATCCGGCGGCGCTCTTTGCCCGGAAAGTGGCACCGGCCATAATGGCGGGCAATACCATCGTGCTCAAGCCGCACGAGGACACGCCTCTCGCGGCGCTCGCGCTCGCCACGATCGTTGAGGAGGCCGGGGCACCTCCAGGTGTCGTCAACGTCGTTACCGGCGCCGGCAGGGTCGTCGGCGACGCGCTGGTACGATACCCGATCACCCAGATGGTGAGCGTGACCGGCTCGGTGCGCGGCGGACGCGAGATCCTAGCCGCGGCGGCGGAGAACATTACCCCTGTCTCGCTCGAGTTGGGTGGAAAGGCGCCGTTCATAGTGCTTGAGGACGCCGACTTGGGTGCCGCGGTCGAGAACGCGGTGGACGCACGCTTTTGGAACTGCGGGCAGGTCTGTACCTGCAATGAGCGCACCTACGTGCAGCGCGGCGTCTACGACGAGTTCGTCGAACGCTTCGTCGAAGCGGCATCCTCCCTGCGCATGGGCGACCCTACGCGCGAGGACGTGCAGATGGGTCCCAAGGTCAACGAACCCGAGCTGACAAAGGTGGAAGCACTCGTCCAGGATGCCATAGAGCAGGGAGCTAATTTACGTCTCGGCGGGAGGCGTCCGGAGGGAGAGGAGTTCGAGAAGGGGTACTGGTTCGAGCCGACGGTGCTGACTGAGACTACGAACGAAATGAATATCGTCCAGCGTGAGGTATTTGGTCCCGTGCTCCCGATACAACCGTTCGACGACTTCGACGAGGTAGTGAATCTCGCCAACGACTCTCGATACGGTCTGACCGCCTACGTCTTTACGTCCGACCTGCACAAGGCGATGCGGGCTATCGACGACATCGATTTCGGCGAGATCTACGTAAACAAGATAGGTCCAGAGCAACTCCAGGGTTTCCACACCGGCTATCGTCTATCTGGCATGGGCGGCGACGACGGGCCGTACGGGTATGAGCGATACCTGCGCCGGAAGACGGTGTACCTGCATTACGATGGCTTCGGCACGCCTGCAGAGCTCCATCCCTAGCCGATCTGACGACCTGAATAGGTAGATGGAGAGACAAACATCAACCCTGTTGGTCTTGACCCCTTACGAGGCACGGACGGCTGCGGCAATCTTCGAACGCCTCTTCCCGACCGATGAGAACACTCCCGGGGCGATAGAGATAGGAGTTCTCACCTACCTGGACCGGGCTCTGGCTGGCGCATACCGGGACAAAGCCGAAGCTTACCGGCTCGGCCTGGCAGCGCTGGATCACGCCGCCCGTCGGCGTAGCGGCATTCCCTTCGTCGAATGCTCCGCCGAGCAACAGGACGCCCTGCTAACCGAATTGGAACAGGGTATACTCCCCGACTTCCGGGTCCCCCCGCAACGCGACTTCTTCGAAATGTTGCGTGCCCACCTGCAAGAAGGGCTCTTCGCCGACCCTGCCCACGGGGGCAATCGCGACAAGCTGGGCTGGAAGCACCTGGGCCATCCGGGGATTTGGTTCGAAAACTCCGCCGAGGAGAATCTCTCTAAGGAACCCGTCACCAAGGGTGGCACGTTCCGGTCGCTCGAGGATGTAGGCTACTCCCTCGATGGTGCGCCGAGCGAACCCGTGGACATCTCTGGCTACGATCCCCAGAAAGGTGCCGAGCCCCCGAGCGAGCCGGCGGACGTCATTCTGGTAGGGATG
>Ga0126310_10001102_pt1 | contig 10106 bp, 10 predicted proteins | sample Plot60_FD_92540 | JGI IMG/M metagenome (GOLD analysis project Ga0126310, IMG submission 92540) | Serpentine soil microbial communities from UC McLaughlin Reserve, CA, USA - Plot60 | ecosystem: Environmental > Terrestrial > Soil > Grasslands | place: USA: UC McLaughlin Reserve, Lake County... | reverse complement strand
TTCTCCGACTTTCGGATGTAGGCACTCGCATGGGTTGCCTCCCAGGAACGTTCCTCGCACCTGAGCGCCTAGGCGGGTTGAGGTAAGGTGATCCCCTGGCAAGCCGTCGGAGAGTCTAGCGAAGCTGGAGGAGTGCATGTACGAGGGCGAGCAACGGGACATAGACACGATCTGGCTGCTGCGGACGTTGACAGATCAGGTGATGGCCCAGAAGGGACTCGAAGATGAGGAGGACGTGGTTGGCGTCCCGGTAGCTCCGGCGACGGCGCAGATAGATCTCAGCCCTACTCGCTACGAGGCCGCTATGGAGCAATTACGGGACATGGGCGCGCTGGCACGCGACCGCGAGACCGACGAGGCCAACGAGCTGCTGAGCAGCGCTCCCGGATCGTCTGAGATGTTCAAGATCACGAGCGCGGGGATCGATGTTCTGCGCGAGATGGGGATGTGAGCGGCGCGGTCCCCTATTCACCGAACTGGCTGAAAGAAGGGTTCTCGGAAGTCCGCTAGAAAAGGTACAAAAGCAGGTGCTGCAGCTTAAGCAGGGACCGGATAACCGTAGTATTCGTAGATCTCCCGCCTGAGATCGGGCTGCAGCAGTATGTTCGGGTCGAGCTCTGGGGCACTTTCCACCTTCTCCCGGCCCTGCTCGATCGTCACGAAGCCCTCGCTCACCCTCTCGACGGCCTCGATAGGTATTAGAAAATGCTTGTCGCCGATGCCTAGGTGCCCGCCGACCGTGACGTGCAAGAAGCGTAGCTTCCAGTTGACCTCATCGATCAGGAGGTCTCTCACGTAGCCGATGAGGTGGTTCTCGGGGTCGGTGACGGCGCGATGGATGAAGTCGCGCGGCATGAGGAGGACGTGTGTCCTCTTGTTCGCTTCTCCCATGGCGATCCTCCTTCGCGTAGAGGTTTCCCCGCCCCCTTTGTTCCCAGATCTCGGGAGCCGAAACGCGCTGACAGGTCCGATTCTAAGGTCGGCGGAGCCGGGGATGAGTCAGACAATCGTCCCTCAGCGTCTCACCACGCAGCCGAGAGTTCGGCGGGTAGAGGGCCTTCGCGTAACGCGCGATGGGATCACGCTTCGAAATAGGATTTCAGTTCGGCCAGCAGCCGCCCCTTCTTTCCCTCATCCAGGAACGAGGCTTCAAACGAATTTTTAGCGACTCGGTAGAGGTCTTCGACCTCCAGATCGAGCTCCGCCCACGCGGCCTGGAAGTTGTCGGCCACGTATCCGCCGAAGTACGCCGGGTCGTCAGAGTTCACCGTCGCGCATAGCCTTTCTTCTAGCATCCGCTTCAGGGGGTGCTGGCGCATGGAAGGGAATACGCGCAGCTTGACGTTGGAGAGCGGGCATACGGTAAGCGGAACCTGCTCCTCCCTGAGCCTCTTTACCAGCGTCGGGTCTTCCATACAGCGCACCCCGTGGTCGATACGAACCGCCTTAAGATCGTCCAGCGCCTGCCAGATGTAGTCCGGTGGGCCTTCTTCTCCGGCGTGGGCCACCGTAAGAAAACCTTCCTCTCTGGCCTCTTCGAATACGGTCCTGAAGTCTTCAGGTGGGTGTCCGACCTCCGAGGAGTCGAGCCCCACCCCAATGATCCAATCCTTGTATGGTAAGGCCTCTTTCAAGGTCTCCATGGCTGCCTCACTGCTCAGGTGTCTGAGGAAACACATAATCAGCGCTGAGGATATGCCCAGTTCCCGCTCGCCGTCGAGCAGGGCCTCGCGTATGCCCGTGATCACCGTCTCGAAGGGTACCCGCCGGTTCGTATGGGATTGCGGGTCGAAGAAGATCTCGGCGTGTCGCACTCCCTGGGATGAAGCCTTCTCGAGATAAGCCCGGGTCAGGTCGGAGAAGTCCCGCTCGTGGAGGAGTACCTTTGTACCCTCATAGTAGAGGTCCAGGAAGGACTGGAGGTTGGCGAAGTTGTAGGCATCACGTGCCTCCTCCACGGAGGCGTACTTGAGAGATACGCCATTGCGCTTAGCTATCTCGAACATCAGTTCAGGCTCTAGGGAGCCCTCGATGTGCATATGCAGCTCCGCTTTGGGGATGTTCCAGATGAGGTCCTCGGCGATGAAGCGAGCTCTCGATCTCATCCCCCGACCACCCCTTTCCCTGTTGGTCTCGGAGGTCTCTTCGCAGGCAGGATAGACCACCGGGAAGCGTCCGGCTAGGGCTGCCTTAGCTCAAATGGGACTGCCGAACACAGGAGAGCAGCACGTGTCGCTGCTCTCTCATCGTGGCTAGAGTGGCCCTTCCATCTTTAGGCCGCCATCCGGACCACCAAAGCTCGCAACGCCACACCAGACGTTGTCTCGACTGGCTTGCGCATATTCTCTCGCGTCGCGTGGTGTAGCAGTCTGGTGGCTCGTCCGTGGATCCCCATATCCCACCTGCACTATCCTGCCGATGGCAGGGGAGCGTGGAGCTCTTGGCCAACGTCACGAAGGCGGGGCGATGAGTTGACGGACGAGGTGCCGCAAGACGTCGCCGAGAGGCGCTACGAGCGGTGGGTCATGCGCGCGGCGGAGTTGGTGCACGGCGACTACCCTGAAGACAGGGGGGAGGCCGAGCGCGTGCTGCTCGTGAGGATGCGGGACAGCTTCGGGGGCAACGTCTCGCCGAGCGACTTCTGGGGGGAGGGGGAGAGCACCCTCGAAGAGGTCGGCGCGTACTTCTCCGAGCACGGCGAGGGTTACCTGGAGGCTGCGCGTTCTCTCGTCTTCGCCCTGTACTCGGCCGCAGGCGGCGAGGAATGGTCTTTGGTAGTCGAGACGGAAGAGGCTGGGGAAATGCCATCCGTGAGCGTGCGAGGCGTCTCGCTCGACGTGGAGGGCGCGCGGGTGGATCTGGCGTTGGACCCGAACTCGCTCGTTTGCCAGGACGCCTCCGACCTGCACGCCCTCCACGAGCGCATTGTCAAGGAGCTTCCGAGGAGGGAGCTCGCCGTAGAGGAGGCGGCCGACGAGGTGCTCGAGGCTGTGGAGCAGATGCAAGGGATTCTCGAGGGCATGCGGGAGGTCTCAGACGTTTTGGACACGAGGGAAGAGATGCGCGAGGTCCGTGTGGCGCTTGAGAACCTGTGGATGGTGCTGGCCGGCATAGCCGCCGTCGAAGAGGATCGGAGGCTGAGGGGCGAAGAAGGTAGGAGGGCAGAGGGCGAGGACACATCTGACCCATAGACCCTCTTCCGGTTTCCCCTGCTGCCGACACCTCCCCTTCGCATGCACGGAGGCCCGAGAATAAGACTAACCGTGCGTTATGGGGCCTTGAGGGCAAGTACCATTGCGGAGCTTATGTAGTATCTCGGGTGGCCAGCGCGCGCACCCCAAGAGGACTGATCCCCTACCCCTCGACGAGCTAGGCTTCCTTGGTAAGGAGCGCATACGCTGCGGCTTCTCGCTGGCGCCGCAAGCTCCGAATGGGTAAAGAGCCATCAATTGCGTGGTGCATCGTACTCCGCCTGATGGCATACTTATCCGTAGGGAGAACTACAAATAGGGGAGTTACTTTACTATGTCGTCCTCGAACCTCGGTCGGTGGGGCGCCTGGGCGGGGACGCTCGGCGGACTGTTGTGGGCACTGTTCCCGCTGGGAGAGCTTCCGGAAGCAGATGCGGTGCTTACGCCGCGAGGGGTCTTGGTATATTACGGGCTTGGATACCTTTTACCGCAGTTATTGCTGCTGATGGGCTTGGCAAGGCTCCACACCCTCTGTAGGAGAAGCTACGGGCTGCTCGGCACCGTGGGCTTCTTCGTGTCCTCCGCCGCGCTAATGCTTACCTTCGTCGGCGGCGCTTGGGAGATGACGAACATCACATCGACGGGCACAGTAAGCACCGCGGGCTACTGGACCTCCATAATGGGCTTTTTCGTCTTGGCGTGCGGTTCAGGTCTACTGGGATTGGCTATTATAGGGGTGCTGCGTGACCCTCCTTCGTACTTAGGAGGACTGCTGCTTGCCATCGCCGAGCCGCTCGGTTTCCTGTTCGTTTTCGCGGTTGGGGGTGCTTGGGACTTTGGTTCGCGGGTCGGGCTTACCGTGCCGTGCGGGGTGGCTTGGGCGTTGTTAGGGTACGCGCTCTTGTCGCAGAGGGGCGCGGCGCTCGACCGACGAGCCCGCACGAGCTAGCAACTGAGTAGAGCAGTCTAGCAGCTTGCCTGGACCATTACCCGAAGGTTGCCATCACCGCGTTCCCGCCGGCACGTGCCCACCGCACCGAGGGAGCTCCGCAGGACGCTCCGCCTACGACATGGCAACCCGGGACGAAAGCCAACCCCACACCTTTTGCGCCGGCCACTCCATCGCGTATCGCGCCTTGTCCCACAGGGAGGCCTCCTCGTAGCCCTTCTTGGCGACCAGCGGGCTGCTCTCGACGTTCTGCCCGTCTATGAGGACCTCGACGATGCCTAGCTGCTGGCCGGCCTTGACCGCGGGGGGCGGTTCTTTCTTCGTTACTCGGCGCTCGACCTTGAGGCTGGGACCCGTAGGCCCGAATATGTCCTGCGCAGCGGTTAGCTCCACCGATTCTCCTCGGCGGTAGGGTAGCGGCAACTTCCCGTACGCCGCGTTCCGACGCACGAGTGGCTGGCGCTCGTATTTATTGAAGCCGAACCCAAGCGCCTGTCGGGCGGTCTCGAAACGGGAGCCTTCGTCTTCGGCGTGGAGCACGACCGCTATGTACGACTCGCCGCCATCCTTGGCGGAAGCGACGAGGCAGGGACCCGCCGCGGGCGAGGTGCCGGTCTTGACACCGGTCGCGCTCGGGTGAGTGTAGAGGAGGTTGTTGGTCGTAAAGATGTCTATATTCCTGTTCTGAGTGCTGATTGTGGCTCGTTCTTTGGCGACTATCTTGTCGAACACGGGGTGCTCCATCGCCGCCCGGGCGATCTTTGCGAGGTCGCGGGCGCTCGAGTAGTTCTCGGGCGAATCGACACCGGCGGGGTTCGCGAAGTGCGTGTTTTTGAGGCCCAACTCGGCGGCCTTCGCGTTCATCTTGTCTACGAAGTTGTCCACGCTCCCGCCGCCTAAAGAGTAGGCCATAGTGTAGACCGCGTCGGTGCCAGAGGGAACCAGGGTGGCCACTAGGAGGTCCCGGACGGTCAGGCGCTCGCCGGCTATCAAGCCCACGTTGCTGTAGGTGAAGCCCACGTAGCGTTCGGCCTCTTTCGGGACGACCACCTCCTTGTCGAGGTTCACCCCCTCTTCGAGGACTACGAGAGCCGTCATGACGTTCGTTGTGGAGGCTATGGGTAGTCGCTCGTCGGGGTTCTTCCCCGCCAGGTATAGTCCAGTCTCGGCGTCGGTGAGCACCCAGGATTGGGCCTGTAGCTCGGGCTGTTCTGGAGCTGCCCCCTCAGCAGCCGTTTGCTCTCCGCCGGTGTTCTTCTGTGAGGCGGCCCAGACCCACCCAGAGGATCCCGGCACCAGGGTGAGCACCAGCGCGAGCGCGATCAACGTCGCGGCGGTCCTCGCGGGAGTAGACCTTCGTAGAATTTCTACCTTCCTATATTTCCCACCAATCATGCTGTCTAGTGCAGCGGCAAGTATTGTGTACGCGCGGGCGACGCTTTTCCACTCCTCTACCCGACAGAAAAGGAACCCGCCGAGAAGGTGGTTTGCCAACGAAGCAGTTCTTGTGTATGTCGGCTTGCATCGCGGAAAAGATAAAGTCCGTCGTAGCGTCTGGCTTTTACCTCCTCCCAGTTCGGAGCAGAGCCGATAGGTCGTGTTGCGACAAGAGCGCGTAGCCCACCATCAGCCAGAGCAGACCAAGCACCATCCCCCCGCCGTAGTCTCCCAAGGTTATTGCCAGCGGAAGGCAAACGATGAGCGCCATGCCACACCATCGTGGCAACGCTTCCAGCCTTAGGGTCGCGGCTCCCAAGAGCACGAACCCCACGAGCATACACCAGAGTCCTGCCCCCATTACTAGATCTGGGAACGCCGTTCCAAAGGCGCCGCCTACCAAGAAAGAAAGTACGAGGCCCACGAGCAAGACCGCGGTGCCTGTAAAGGCCGCCAAGGAGCCCGCCGTTCCGAATCTCCCGTAGCCCGGCGTTTGGCGGGCATGCAGGCCCACTACCCCTCCCAGCGTACCCACCAAGGCGACCAAGTGCAGCGTCTCGTCCAAGAAAGCGGAGCTGAGGACTTCGGAGTCCCGTCCGTCAACGGTCGCTATGTCGACGAGGCCCGACGCCGTCCACGCCAGACCGGCTAGCAGGGCTCCCGACGCCCCCAGCCGGACAAGGTTCAAAGAAGACACGCCGACCCCTCGCCCCAAATCATTGCTCACCAATAAGGGATGATGCCACCCAGCAAGGCACGGCGCATCCCTGCGTGCAAAGCTGCTCTGTGGCAGGGGCTTCGCCAGGTATGCTAAAAAAGTGGTCGTGCGCAAGAGGGGGTGTGAAGATGTCCGTAACGCCGGTGCTGCTAACCCGATGCGGCCATGTAGCCCTGATGGTTGTTGACTGTGTAGAAGATAGCTATACAGCGCGTTAACTCAGGTTCGGGACTAGCGGGCCGGTTCGGTGAGCTAGCAGTGAAGCGCGAAGGGCGCTGTTGGAACTGGGGTGGCGTATCCGAAGATAGCAACCTGGGCCAGCGCCTCCCCACGCAGCCGAGAGCCCCACATGAATCACCGGGGAAGCGACGCGGCGTGGACCAGTCTAGTAGTGCCCAGGTTCGTCATAGTGGTTGAATAGGTATGCAGCGTCAGCAATGCTAGAAGAAACCGCTGACATCCTGATTCAGGATCGCATCCTGGTCAATGCTTTTGACCGTCGTTGTAGGAAGGTCGTGGGTTCGATCCCCGTCGGACAACCTCTAAAGAGGGCGCGTGTAGATGGATAGTAAGGGACAAAGTCATGAGCTCTAGGCTACGCTCTGTGCTCTCCTAGCACAGCCGGCAATGTGATAAAGAGGGACTACTGGACGAGCGTCCTCAGCTGGAACTCCACGATGGGCCAAGGAAGCAGCCAATGCTTATCGGTTATGGTCATTATCATAACCGTTCGTCCCACCACACGGTACTCGCCTTTGACCATGTCGTGCGAGTAGCGCCCCGATTGCTTATCGCCGAGGAGGATCGCGTCGTTCTCCCTCGCCGCCCTCTTGGCTCTGGCCAGCAGCGAATAAGGGTCCACTGCCGTATCCATGCTGAACGTTCTTGCCATAACCTTCTTCCTTCCACTAAAGCGGACGCTCCAACGATAAGACCGCGCGCATCCTCAGGACGTGACGCGCCCCCACCGGCCGCTTTGGTCGGGGTTCAGCTCTTCGGCGGCTTCGGCATGAGCGGCACCGACTCGAAGGCCGGCGGCCCCGACTACCTGCCACTCCACATGCTCGCCAAGACCGTGGTCGAGAGGTTCTGATGGCGGCCGACTGGTAGGACGGAAGTTAGCGTTGTCCTGCAACCGTACTGCAACCTAGCCGGTACGAGCCAGTACGCGGCGGATAGACGGACCGGGCGGAAACCGTCGAATCAGCATAAATAGGCCGGTTTCCCGGGCGCATTAGTACAAGATAGGATAGGGCGATCCGCTTTTGCCCGGCGGAGGTCAGGGGTTCGAACCCTCTCGGCTTCATTTCAAAAACACAGTGATTTGCAGGTAAAATGTGAGCTAAACACAGATTCTCTAAATATGGTCGGGCCCTCATGCAGCGACCCAACTTACAGGCCTCATTTCGCACATATCTATGAATGCAGGGTGGAGTTCTCTAGTCGCTATTGCACTTCCAAGATTATAGGCGGTGAATCAGTCTATAGGGTACCAAACCGTCCGAGCCTATCGCATCAGCGTGACTAGGCTATCTCGTACCGCGACCCGCAGTAGATGACCACTACACGGTGGCGGACGCCATCACGCGAGGTTTCGCGTTCGGAGACGGCTGGGTTGGCTGGCGCCCCCTTGAGAGTAGGCGCTCGATGCGGGTCAAGCTCTGCTTAGCGGGCTTGGGTTGGTTCCACAGGCCTACGCACAGCTGCTCAGCTTGCGCGTAGACACGGACGTGAGTTAGCACGAACTTGGATAAAAAGACCGGCGGCCCCTTAAGATGCGGCGTCACTGGCTGGAGCTGTCGCAGAAAGCATCCGGAGTTGACCATCACGGAGTGCCTTCCGTTTGGCCTCTCCGCTTCGACGAGCGATGGCAGGTGCGTGTGCCCAGAGATAAAGACGTCGATGGTTGTCGGATCAATGGAGGGGTCCATCGGCGGCTGGGTCTCTCCTCCCAAGATCGCTCTTATCTCTTTCTGCGATGCCTCGGCGGGAGAGTAATGTGGCCTTCCACCTGGACTTACTGTCTTTAGCGTTCTATGGACGGCACGCCGGATCACGAGGAAGAAAATCGCAAATATTAGCAGGATCACGATCCCAAAAACGGCGATATTGATGAACAGCGCGTGGATCTGGGGGAGTTCCCAGGGATTACCTAGCAGACTCGACGGATCGCCATGGCTGAGAGCTAGGAAGTAAGTAGCTATTCTGTAGAGGACGTATGTCACCAGCAGCGGCAAGAGCAGGTAGGTGATCACCTTCCCAACGAAGTCATAAAAGTAGCGGCTTGCAATCCAATGTGGGATCGCTACCAATGGGTAGACCATCTTTATCTCCGCGAGATCTAACCCGCCCGATATGTTCCCCAACGGCGCGACACGCCGGGTGAAGTCCATGACTACGTGGTGGCCGAGCGGCGTGTCCAGGCGATCGTGATAATCCTCGACGATATTCGCGGGATCCAGCTGGTTGCCGTGCTCACAGTAGATCAACCGCCGTTCCGTCCCAACCTGCATTGAGGCCAGGTAATAGTAGGCGAACTCGTCCACAAGCCCCCGCTCCTTTAGGGTCTCCTGCACACCAGGGTTCCAGAACGACTCCGCGTCGTGGTTGCCGGGCAAGTAGATCACACGCTTCTCCTCTACCACCCGGAAGCGCCCTAGGGCCGCAAAGAGGTCCTTATATTCAGGACGTTCGATCGTAAGCGAAGCCCGGTCCATCCCCTCTGGCACCTTCCCTATCTGCAGAAAATCGAAGAAGTCGCCGGCGAGGATCAGTTCGACCGGACCGTCGTGACTGGCCAGCTCATCGAAAAGTGCCTTGAGTTCCTTCGGCGACTCGAATCCGTCGCATCCCGGGTCCCCACCGATGTGGGAATCCGAAACGAAGACCACCAGCGTATCGCTTCGCAATTCGAGCATTCATCAATTGTACCGAGCCGACACGCGAGGGTGTTCACGTAGCCCGCAACATCGTTCGGATTCTCAACGGCGAGGAACCCGAGCCCTTTAGATACCGGCCCATAGGCGAGCTGGCGCTCGTGGGCAAACGCTCGGCCGTCGCTGAGGTGTTCGGCTTGCGCTTTTCGGGCTTTTTGGCCTGGGCGATGTGGCGCGCGGTGTACCTTTACAAGATGCCGGGGGTAAGCAAACGGGTGCGGGTCGGGATTAACTGGCTGCTTGATGCGGCCTTCGGGGCCGAGCTTGCGGAGCTTACCGCGGTACGCCCCGCGCGGCCCCCATTAGCGGCGCCCAATGCTACGCTCGCTTCCGAGGACGTCCCGCGCGACGTTGGGGCGGCGAACGCCGCGCGTGAGAGCCAATGCCGGCCTGATAGTCTCGGTGAATGCGCCTCCCGGCGACTGAAGACTAGCCGCCCCAAGGCTTGGGCGCTCTCTCAGGTCCTTATCGACACCATAACAGCGCTTGATGAGCGGGGATTGGGCTTTTAGTCCCTTCAGGAGAACATCGGTACAACAACTAGCGGGGGCAAGCTAGTCTTTTATATCTTCAGCGATCTGGCTGAACTCGGTAGGGGGCCGGAGTGTTTTAGTCCCGGCCCCTTTCATAGCCGTCTTCTCTGGTGTCTATTCACCGAAGTACCTAGAAGGGGTGTTCTCGGTAGTCCGTATGCACGGTCCTATGGCGCACGCATCTCCGCGACCGTAGAACGGCGCTTCTTCCCGATAATATCCCCGGAGCGCTCCGAGGGCTCGGTCTAGGTGTTTTGAGGTTCTCTCAAGGAGCACGCGCGTGTCGTGGCCCTCTGGGTAGGTCCCGATGAGCCGCTGGAGGCCCTCCAGCCTGTCGCGCAC
>Ga0126310_10001101_pt1 | contig 10108 bp, 10 predicted proteins | sample Plot60_FD_92540 | JGI IMG/M metagenome (GOLD analysis project Ga0126310, IMG submission 92540) | Serpentine soil microbial communities from UC McLaughlin Reserve, CA, USA - Plot60 | ecosystem: Environmental > Terrestrial > Soil > Grasslands | place: USA: UC McLaughlin Reserve, Lake County... | reverse complement strand
GGAGCCGGCCGGATAGGGGATCTCGTCGTCGGGGCCGTAGATGGCTGCCGGGTTCGAGAAGTAGAAGACGGGCAGCTCGTACCACTCGTCGGGGACGCCGGGGCGGCCGGTGACGCGCGCGGCATTGCGGATGTGCTCCTCGAACGCGTAGGCATCGCGCACAGAAGGCGGGCGCGGCACCGGCGCGAGCAGGCGAATGTCTTCGAGCGCGTACTCGTCGTGCTCGCGGGCCGAGCCGCCGCCGGTGAAAAAGGAGGCGAGCGTTTGCGCCGCCATATGAACGACGCGCTCACCCTCGATCGCCCCGACCCAGCCCCGCACCGGACGATCCAGAGGAGAAAACAGACAAAGCCTCATTTCTCTTCCGGGCGAAGCGATGGGAGAAACGGACTGGGCGAAAAGAGCAGCGAGGAAAAGTTGTTACACCTTCGGCGCAGGCGGACCGTTGACGAAAACCGTGGTCCGACACCGCCGTTTGGGCACGGCCACTTCGACATGAGCCAAGGATTTTCCGCGGGAATCACGGCTCGGTGTGGACGATCACGTCCGCGATCTCGGGCAGCCTGCGCCGGATCCGTTCCTCGACCTCGCTTGCGCGGCGATGAGCCTCGGCGAGAGTCGATGCCGGGTCGAGGCCGAGTGTCAGGAACGCGACCAAGCCCTCGTCCGTCTCGAGAAAGCGAAGCTCACGCGGCTCCGTGCCGGTCGCATCGCGCACGATCTGCTCGACGAGGCTCGTATCGCGCTCGACCGTCGTCCCGCTGGCAGGCTCGGCAAGCGGCTCGAGATGTGTCTGGACGGTAGAGACCTCCGGGAGGGACTTCGCGATCGCGCGCTCGACCTCGCTCGCGACGGCATGCGCGTCCTCGAGGGGCAGGTCCCCCGGCAGCTTCAGGTGCAGGGAGACCTCGGCTCCGTCGTCGGTCCTCAGCACCGACAGATTGTGGATCTCCCGCACCTCCGGTACGCCCTGCGCCGCGGCGAGCGCACGCTCACGGAGGGCCGCCTCATCTTCCTGGGGCTCGACATGGACGACGACGTCGCTCTCCGGCAGCGCCTCGTGCACCGCCGCCTCGACCGCGTCGGCGGCCGCGTGACCCTGGCCCACGGCCGCGCCGGGAGGGACGCCGATGACAACGTCCGCAAACTGCCTTGGGCCCGCCTGGCGCATTCGCAGGCGCCGGAGCTGCACCGGCGGCTCGAGCGCACCGATCGCTCGCGAGGCGATCGCGGCGGCCTCGGAAGGGACGCGGTCCATGAGTACGTCGACGTTGCGGCGCATCAGCCGGGCGGCAGCCGCCAGAACGAGCAAGGCGACGAAGAGCGCAGCGGCGGAGTCGGCTTCCTTCCAGCCGGCGCGAACGGCGAGGAGGCCGCCGAGAACCGCAACCGAGCCCGCAAGATCGCTCGCGAAGTGGACGGCGTTGGCCTCGAGGGCGGCGGAGCCGTAACGACGCCCCGCCCGCAAGGAGACGAGCATCCGGCTGAAGTCGACGCAGATCACGATGCCAAGCGCGAGCAGTGCGTACCACCGCGCCTGCACCGAGGTCGGCGTCAAGCCGGCCAGGTGCGAGATCGCCCGCCAGCCGATCAGAACGGCCACGGCAACGAGGATGGCCGCCTCCGCCAGCGCCGCCAGATGCTCCGCTTTCCCGTGTCCATAGGCGTGGCTGGGATCGGCGGGGCGCACGGCTACGCCGACGGCGAAGAAGGTCAGCAGCGCCGCGACGAGATCGATGCCCGAATGCGCGGCCTCCGAGAGAAGCCCTAGGCTGTGCGAAGCGATTCCCGCGACGACCTTGATCGCAATCAGCGCGCAGGCCGCCAGCACGGAGACAAGGGCGGTTCGCCGCTGGGGAGTCACGGGTTAAGCATTCATCAAAAGAAGAGCCGGCCGTGGCGGCTCTTCTTTTCGCTACGGCCGGGTCAGAAACTCGAGCCGGTTGCCCGCGGGGTCGAACGAGTAGAACCGACGGGCGCCGGGCAACCGGTCATCCCAGCGCACCTCGGCGCCGGCAGCTTCCAGCCGAGCGGCGAGAGCGGCGAGGTCCGCGGCGGAGACCTCGAAGGCGGGATGAGCCTTCACCGCCGCGACGAACCCCTCGTGCTCGGAGATGTGCAGCTCCTGCGATCCCGCCCGGAACCAGGCACCGACGCCTCCCATCGACTCCGGCCGTTCGATCGGCTCGAGCCCTATGACCTCGCCGTAGAAGCGAGCAGCGTCCTCGACCTCTCCAGGAGGGACGACCACCTGGACATGATCGAGCGAGAAGCTCAGAGGTTTCCGCGGAGGGCTTGCTCGCGCTCGATCGAAGATGGGTGCGCCCAAGCCAGGCTGAAGCCTGGCACGGGATCTCGTTGCTCTTCGAATCTGCTAGAGGTTGCCACGGAGGGCTTGCTCGCGCTCGATCGATTCGAAGAGGGCCTTGAAGTTGCCCTCGCCGAAGGTCGTCGCGCCGTGCCGCTCGATCACCTCGAAGAAAACCGTCGGCCGATCCTGGGCCGTCTTCGTGAAGATCTGCAGCAGGTAGCCATCCTCGTCGCGGTCGGCCAGGATCTTGAGGCGCTTCAGGTCGGCGTAGTCCTCGGAGATCTCGCCGACGCGTCCCTCGACCTCCTCGTAGTAGGCATCCGGCGTGTCGAGGAAGAGAATGCCGCGCTCCTTCATCTTCGCGACCGTGCCGACAATGTCCTCAGTCTGCATCGCGATGTGCTGGACACCGGGCCCATGGTTGAACTCGAGGTACTCCTCGATCTGGCTCTTCCGCTTCCCCTCGGCCGGCTCGTTGATCGGAAACTTGATCTTGCCGCTCCCGTCCGCCATCACCTTCGACATCAGCGCCGAGTACTCCGTCTGGATCTGGTCGTCGCCGAAATGGACGATGTTGGTCATGCCGAAGACTCGCTCGTAGAACTCGACCCAGGCGTTCATCCGGCCGAGCTCGACGTTGCCGACCACGTGGTCGAGCGCCTTCAGGCCGGCGCCGGGATCTGCGTGCCCGTTCTCGACCGTCGAGCGATAGCCCGGGAGGTACGGGCCCGCGTAGTCCTTGCGGTTGACGAAGGTGTGGATCACATCGCCGTACGTCGCGATCGAGGCGAGCTCGACGCGCCCGAAGTCGTCTTCCGCCCAATGCGGCTCGGCGATGCCGCGGGCTCCGCGCTGGACTGCCGTGCGGTAGGCGTCGTCGGCGCTCGGCACGATTAGCGCGATGTCGCGCGCGCCGTCGCCGTGCCGGCAGGCGAACTGCGTGACCTCGCTGTCGGTCCGCAGTCCGCTCGTCAGGACGAGGCGGACGTCGCCCTGCTCCATGACGTAGGAGGCGCGGTCGCGGACGCCCGTCTCGGGCCCGGCATAGGCCGTTCGCGTGAACCCGAAGGCATGCTCGTAGAAGTAGGCGGCCTGCTTCGCGTTACCGACCCAGAGCTCGACGTGATCCCAACCTTCGAGGGGCATGAAGTCGCTCGAACTCACAAACGCATCCTAGAGCGTGATCGGCAAAGCCGCAGCTTCCCGATCCGGCACACGAGAGCGCGCGGCCGGCGGCGCCTCAGCGGGCGGCAACGCGAGTTCCCGGCTGCGGCGAGACCTCGTCGCCGACCGGCAGATCTTCGAAGCCGCGCTTGAGCGGCGTCTCGCGAACCCAGACCACGGAGACGATCAGGACGAACCCGCAGACGATCGCTGCAAAGAGGAACGCCGGTTGCAGTGCTTGGGCGAGCTGCTCCCGGCCGGCCAGAGGAAGCCGGTGGATCGAGATCCCTTCGGCTTGCGCCCCGGCGGGCAGACGCTGATTGACGAGCACGCCCATGACCGTCACCCCGAGCGTCGCGCCGATCGAGCGCGAGAACTGCGTCAGCGCCGTCGCAGTGCCCATTGCGCTTCGCGCGACCGAGTTCTGCACCGAGAGCACGAAGATCTGCATCATCGCCCCGAGCCCGATGCCGCAGATGACCATGTTCCGCGCGGCCTCCCTGTTCGTCGTGTTCACCCCCATCCGCCAGAGCAGCAACTCCCCGGCGCCCAGCACGACCGGCCCGATCAACGTGTTGGGGCGGTAGCGACCGGTTCTCGAGACGATCTGGCCCGAGACGAAGCTCGTGATCACGGCTCCGAGCAGCAGCGGCGTCAGCACGACGCCCGACGATGTCGCCGAAGTGTCGATCACGCCCTGGACGAACAGCGGCACGAAGCTGATCGTCCCGAACATGGCCATCCCCACGAGGGCCATGCAGGCCACGCCGGCGGCGACGGTTCGGTTCCGCAGGAGCTGGAACGGCAGAATCGGCTCAGGCACGTTCCGCTCGAGGAGGCCGAACGTCACCAGTAGCGCCACAGCGGCCGCGAGCGCGCCTACGACCTCGGGCGAGGCCCACGGGTAGTCGCGGCCGCCCCAGACGAGCCCGAGCAGCAGCGCGGTCGTTCCGAGCGCGAGCAGGGCCGCGCCGAGCCAGTCGATCGAGTGCTCCTGCCTGTAGGGCCGTCGCGGCATGGTCACGAGGATCACCGCGAGGGCGAGGCCGCCGACCGGCAGGTTGACGAAGAAGATCCAGCGCCAGCTGGCGTTGTCGACGATGAAGCCGCCGATCAGCGGCCCGATGATCGACGAGGCTGCGAAGACGGAGCCAATCAGACCCTGGTAGCGGCCTCGGTCGCGCGGCGGCACGAGCATGCCGACCATCGCCAGCGTCAGCGGGAAGAGGCCGCCGGCGCCGACGCCCTGAACGGCTCGGAAGACCACCAGCTCCCACATGTTCTGGGCGGTGCCGCAGAGCGCTGAGCCGACGAGGAAGATCAGGATCGCGGTGATGAAGAGCGGCTTGCGGCCGTAGACGTCGCCGAGCCTGCCGTAGAGCGGCACGGTAACGGTCGAGCCGAGCATGTAGGCGGTGAAGACCCACGAGTACTGCGTGATCCCGCCGAGGTCGGAGACGACCCTCGGCAGCGCCGTCGCGACGATCGTCTGATCGAGAGCGGCGAGAAACAGCGCCACCATCAGCCCGGAGTAGATCGCCAGGATCCGGCCGATCGTGAACTGATAGCCGGGTGGCTTGCGGGCGAGGCGCTCGCGAAGCCTCAAGCGGTCTCCTGTGGCACGAGGGCCGGTGACCGCCGGTGGGACAAAGCGATTCCGATCGCGATCAGCACTCCGCCCGCGACCTGGTAGCGCGTGAGAGGCTCGTTGAGCAGCGCCAGCGCGAAGAGCGCGCCGAAAAACGGCTGCAGGTTCGTGTACAGAGAAGCCCGCGAAGGCCCGACGCGATCGATCGAGTTGAACCAGAGTAGGTTCGTCAGGAAGAGCGGGGCCACGACGGCGAACGCAAATGCCAGCCACACGAGGCTCGGGAGGTCACCGAAATCCTGCGAGGCGAGCTGGGGCGAGCCGACGGCGAGCAGCGGGATCGCTCCCACGGTCAGCGCCCACGCACTGATCTTGGAGGCCGTATACCGGGTCATCAACGGAGCGATCGCGACCGAGTATGCGGCCCAGGTTGCCGTCGCCAGTAGCGCAAGGCCGTAGCCCCAGAGGTCCCCCGAGATGCCGCCTTGCGCACCGAGAGCCACCAGGCAGACGCCGGCGAACGAGACCGCCGCCGCAGTCCAGAACCGCCCGTACAGCCCCTCGATCCGCCCCGCCGCCGCGAAGAGCGCGGTCAGAATCGGCATCGTCCCGAAGATCAGCGCGACGGTCGCGGCGGTCGTCAGCTTCGTTCCGTAGATGAAGGCCAGCGAGTTGAGGAAGATTCCAACGAGTGCGGCGCCCACGAGGAAAGGGACGTCCCGGCGTTCGAGTCGAAACGAGCGCTCCCGTGCCCAGGTGAAGCCGACGAAGAGCACAGCCGCCGTCCCAAAGCGGAGGGCGCTGTAGGCGAGCGGCTTGAACCCGTGGTTGAGAACGTATTTCGTGACGGTGAAGTTGAGCGACCAGATCACGACCGTTGCGAGCAACATCAGGTCCGTGATGCCGGGACGCCGCACCCGCTCGACCCTACCCATTAGGCTCTTTGCGATGCCGCAGCCCACGAAAGACGCCATTGACGCGCTGGTCGGCCCGGCGACTCCGCAGTTCGCCTATCAGCTCCGCGCGCGCGTCGAGGAGCTCGTGAAGGACCTGCCGGAAGACGATTCGGTGCGGCGATATGGCGAGGAGAAGATGGAGCTGCTCGACCGGCTCGGCCACGCCTCCTCGAAGGCCGAGGCCGGCGGCCGGGTCAGGCGCGACGTGCCGGGTTGGGACGAGCTGCCGAGCTCGGCGCCGGCCGACGAGCCGCTGCCGCGCGCGACATGATTTCCGGTCCGGTCTCAGGGACAGTCTCTAGGGGCCTGTCCCTACAACGGTCGTGAACTTCGACGGCGCCTCGGTCTTCGTGACCGGCGGCTCGCGGGGCATCGGCAAGGCGATCGCGCTCCGGTTCGCGGCGCTCGGTGCGAAGCGAGTCGCAATCGGCTACCTGCGCAACGACACGGCCGCCGAGGCCGCGGCCGAGGAGCTCCGTGCCGCGGGCGCAGAGCCAGTGCTCGTGCGGGGAAATGTCTCTTCCGAGCGCGTCGCGCGCGAGGTCGCCGAGCTGGGGCCGCTCGCGGCGGTGATCCACAACGCGGCCACCGGCGTCATCCGGCCGGCCCTCGGGGTGGAGAAGAAGCACTGGGACTGGACGCTCGATGCGAATGCGTATGCCCTGCTCGCACTCGCGAGGGCGACGGCGCCGCAGATGCAACCGGGCTCCTCGATCGTCGGCCTGTCCAGCCTCGGCTCCAGCCGCGTCCTCGAGAACTACGTCGTCGTCGGCACCTCGAAAGCCGCGCTGGAATCACTCGTCCGCTACCTCGCGGTCGAGCTCGCGCCGCGTGGAATCCGTGTCAACGCGGTCTCCGCCGGAGTCGTCGAGACGGAGGCGCTCGAGCACTTCCCGAACAAAGACGAGATGTTGCGAATCGGTCGCGACAGGACTCCGGCCGGCCGCCTGGTCGAGCCCAGCGACGTCGCGGACGCAGTCGTCTGGCTGTGCTCTCCCGCGGCGGAGATGGTGCGTGGCCATACGCTGGTCGTCGACGGCGGCTTTTCGCTCCTGGCCCAGTAGGCGTGGAGCCCACCGAGTACAACCGGCTGGCCTGGGACGAGATCCACCGTCGCCGTGCCGACGCCATGGCGGGACAGCTCGGGATTCCGGAGGCGATCCGGGAGCGGCTGCCCGACGTGAAGGGAAAGCACGTTCTCCACCTGCAATGCGCGACCGGCGAGTCGAGCGGCGAGCTCGCCGAGCTCGGCGCGCTCGTCACCGGCGTCGACATCTCCGCCGAGGCGACGGCCCTCGCGCGGGAGCGAGTGCCGAACGGCGTTTTCCTCGAGGCCGACGTGCACCGGCTGCCGCTCCAGCTCGAGCGAGGCCGCTTCGACCTCGTCTACACGGGCGGCGGGATCTTCCATTGGCTTCACGACCTCGACGCCTGGGCGCGCGGGATCGCCGCCGCGCTCAAGCCCGGCGGCATGCTCCTCGCCTACGACGACCACCCCGTCGCGGCGTGCGTCGACCAGGCGTCACACTGGCGTGAGGACTACTTCGACGAGAGCGCGATCGTCGACGTCGGCTGGCGGCACTTCGACCTGCCGGGCGAGCCCGCCCGGGAAGAGAAGTACGAACGCTTCTGGCGGCTCGGCCAGATCGTCACCGCGGTGGCCGGCAGCGGCCTCGTGCTCCGATCGCTGGAGGAGTTCTCGACGATCTACAAGACGTACTGGCGCGAGAAGGACCCGCGTGTCCCCGGCCAGTTCGTGCTGGTCGCGGCGAAGCCGAGCTAGCCGAGTACTGTCAGCGCCTCGTCGAGCTCGTCATCCGTGATCGTCAGGGGCGGGGTCGCCGAGATCAGCTTCCCGCCTGGCCCGGCCGGTATCACGATGACGCCGCGGCGGAGCGCGTCGCGCGCGTCGCCTGCCCGCGCCCGGAGGAGGCCCTTCCCGTGCCAGCCCTCACGCTCGAGCCGCTCGCCCGCTTGCGCGACCCGGTCGAGCAGCTTCGGCACCTCGTCGAGCACGACGAGCCCAGCGGCGGACGCGAGCGGGTTGCCCACGTGTGTGTGCGTGTAGATGTCCTCGTCGCCGAGCTCCCAGACCTGCTCGAGCCCATCCCGGTAGAAGAGCGCAGCCGAGATCGGCAGCCCGTGTCCGAGGGCCTTTCCGACCACGAGCACGTCGGCGTACTCGGCGCCGGGCCAGAGCTCTCCCGTGCGGCCTAGTCCCGCATAGATCGCGTCCACGATCAGCAGCGCGCCGCGCGCCATGCAGCGGCGCCGCAGCACGCGCAGGAAGTCCGGTGGCGGCACCTGTGCACCGCCGCGCGCCTGCACGGGCTCGACGATCACGCAGCCGCAGCGAGCCGGCAGGGGACCCGGATCCTCGCCGAAGCGGCGCCGGTACACGGGCCCCGGGAGCCAGGTCCGAAAAGGCAGCCGAAAGGGGTCGATCGACGTCGCCGCGAGCGCAAGAAGGCCGGTCCCATGGTAGGCGCCTTCGAAGGCGAGGATGCCGGGCTTGCCGGTTGCGAGGAGCGCGGTCCGTAGGGCGATCTCGACCGCGTCCTCACCCGTGACCCCGAGCTTCGCCGGTCGCGGCAGCCGCCGCCGAAGCTCGGCGGTGACCTCGGCCTCGGCGAGATCGCCCAGGGCGTGAACAACCCGCTGAGCGCGCCAGGCCTCGAGGATCTTCGGGTTCTTGTGCCCCAGCGCCGCGACGCCGAAGCCGCCGGAGAGGTCGAGGTATTCGCGTCCGTCGGCGTCGACGACGCGGCACCCCTCGGCCTCTACCCAGATCAAATTGAGCCGTTGCGGCGAGGCACGAGCCGGCCGAAGGTGTCGGCGGCGATGTAGCCGGCGATCCTGGGGTTCTCTTGCAGCCGGCGCAGCGAGTAGCCGTACCAGTGCTCGCCGAACGGCACGTAGATGCGCAACCGGTGGCCCTCCCGAACGAGCCGGTTGCCAAGTGGCTCCGCCACTCCGAGCAGCATCTGGAATTCGTATTCCTCCCGGCCGAGGCCGCGCCGAGCGACGATCCGCCGGCCTTCGGAGACAAGCCACTCGTCGTGCGTCGCAATCGCGACGTAGCAGCCGACGTCGAGGAGTTCCTCGAGGCCCCGTAGGAAGCCGCCGCGCACCTCCTCGTAGCCCTGATAGGCGAGCTCCGGCGGCTCGACGTAGATGCCTTTGCAGAGCCGTACGCTCGGTCGGAGGTCGGCGAGCGACCGGATGTCGTCGAGGGTTCGTCGTAGATACGCCTGGAGGACGATGCCAAGGTTCTCGTAGCCAGACTCGCGCAGCTCGCGGTAGAGCCGCAGGGTGTCGTCCGTCGTCGAGGAGTCCTCCATGTCGATGCGAACGAAGTTGTTCCGGCCCGCCGCCTCGCGGAGGACCGACTCCAGGTTCTCGCGGCAGAGGTCGTAGTCGAGCTTCAGTCCGAGCGCGGTCAGCTTGACGCTCACGTTCGAGTCGAGCGCCTCGCGGTCGATCGTCTGGAAGACGTCGCGGTAGGCCCCGGCGATCGCCCGTGCCTCGTCGTCTCGGGTGATCTCCTCGCCGAGGACGTCGATCGTCGCCAGCTTCCCCTGTGCGTTCGCGGTCTTCACCTCTCGACACGCGTCTGCGAGTGTCGGTCCGGCGATGTAGCGCTGCGCGAGCATGTGGACGAGCGGCTTGGGCACGGCCGGCAGCATCCGAGCGATCGTGCGATCCAGGATCACGAGCGCGGCGGATTGTAGTTGTGCGGGGTCCGTACGATCCTTGGGTGGACGTTCGCCGCGTCGAGGAACCCGCCGCCTTCCTGGCCGCGGCCTCGCCGCTGCTGCTCGCCGACGAGGCGCGCCACAATCTGATCCTCGGGCTCGCCGGGACGCTCCGCGACCACCCTTCGCACTTTCCCGAGTACGGGTTGTGGCTCGCCGAGGACGGCTCAGAGGTGGTCGGCGCGGCGCTGAGAACCGCTCCGCACAACCTCGTCCTCGCTCGGCCGCGTCACGATTCGGCGCTCGACGCGCTTGCCGCAGGGATCGACGACGAGCTACCCGGCGTCGTCGCGGGTCGACCGGAGGTCGCGACCTTCGCGGCAGCCTGGGCGCG
>Ga0126310_10001100_pt1 | contig 10113 bp, 11 predicted proteins | sample Plot60_FD_92540 | JGI IMG/M metagenome (GOLD analysis project Ga0126310, IMG submission 92540) | Serpentine soil microbial communities from UC McLaughlin Reserve, CA, USA - Plot60 | ecosystem: Environmental > Terrestrial > Soil > Grasslands | place: USA: UC McLaughlin Reserve, Lake County... | reverse complement strand
CTCCTAAATGAGTTAAATCTAGTTTTAAACAATCATAACCTGACTCATGTTTGAAGCCTTTTCCTTCTTGAATTTCCCTAATCATAGACCGGGACACAACATCTCTCGGAGCAAGCTCTAGTTTTTCCGGAGCATATTTTTTCATAAAACGCTCATTTTGGATATTAATGAGATAACCACCTTCTCCTCTCGCTCCTTCAGTTATTAAAATCCCAGACGGTAAGATACCAGTGGGGTGGAATTGAACGAATTCCATATCTTTCATTGCTAATCCAGCACGATATGCCATATCAATACCGTCGGGTGTAGAGGAATAAGCATAAGTAGAAAAGCTATAAATTCTTCCTGCACCCCCTGTACATATAATTCCAGCGGGGGATTTTATTTTGACAAAGTTTCCATTTTTCATTTCAATTGCTGTTACTCCACAGAATAAATTGTTCTCTTTAAGTATACTTGTACAGTACCATTCATTGTAGAAATTAATATTATCATACTTTTGACATGTATCATAGAGAGTTTGCATTTCATAAAAACCTACTTTATCCTGAGCATACGTAGCTCGAGGAAAAGAATAGCCACCAAATTTTCGCTGACCTATACGCCCATCATCTCTTCTGGACCAAGGCATACCCCAATGATCTAATTGATAAACTTCATGAGGTATTGTTTTAACTAATCTTTCAGCTACGTCTTGATCAGCTAAAAAATCGCTTCCTTTAATTGTATCATATATATGCGATTCGATATTATCTCCTTCATCTTCAAATAAAACTGCTGCAGTACCCCCTTCAGCAGATACGGAGTGAGATCGCATTACTTGAACTTTGGAAAAAACACCTATACTGATGTTATCTTTCCCATATGCTGCTGCAGCAATTGCAGCTCTCAAGCCAGCTAGGCCGGACCCAATAATAACAATATCATGTTGAATTGAATCTGTCACTAATTTATCCCAAAAAAGAGTATTAATATTATACAAATATACTTTATGATTAATTCATGAGAAAGTTACAGTATGATTATGATAATTAGTCTGTAATTTACTTTTACATTTAGCTGTTGTCTCTTTAGAATGATAGTCTAGGGAAATTGAACTTGATTTAAAATCAACTTAAGACATTAGTGAATAATACTAAAAAAAATTTAGCAATAAGTTCTCAAGATTTACATTTATTACTAGTAAATAATTATAAATTATTTTATTATGGTTATAGAGTATTCTAAAAGGGTATTCTTTGCTCCAAATACTTCAGACCAAGAAATAGTGGAAAAAGCAAAAAAAATTCTCATTTATCATGGTATAAATGATAAAGATATCCAAATTAATTATAATACAAATGAGTTAGAAGAAGGGGATCTCTATATTAGTTATGATCCTCCAGATCTTGTGATACGAAATGTATACCAAAAGAAAAGTAGCGGAATCATAAAAATGAAAAGTATTGGTATGATAAAACTATAGGAATTGAGAAATTTTTTTATCTAATGATTCTAACTTTTCAACTGTCTCTTTCCCACTATTCATATTTTTAATTATTACGTTGTTCTTTGAAATTTCCTCTGGGGCAACAATTATAGTAAGATACACTCCCTTTGCTGAAGCATCATAAAGTTGTTTACGAAGAGATCTATTAGATAAGTCATAGTCTACTGTATAACCTTTCTCTCTTAAACTACTTAATATTGAAAGAGCTGAATTTCTGACTGATTCATTGCTATTAGCAATGTATATAATTTTTTTTATCTTTCTGGGAAGTTTATTATGATATTGTAAAGCTAAAATTATTCGTTCAATTCCTCCAGCAGCACCAGCAGCACCAATATCAGGGCGTCCAAATATATGAGTAAGTTTATCATATCTTCCACCTCCTACTAAAGAACCAACATTAGACAATGTGTCAAATACCTCAAAAACAATGCCAGAATAATAGTCCAACCCTCTCACTATACTGAGGTTTACTCTTATGTTTTTAATACCTCTCAATTCTAATGAGGAAAATAACTCTTGTAAATACCTGATGCTTTTTACATTCTTTAACTTTTCATGAGAAATAAGATCCATAATTCCGCCTTTGAAAGACGAAATTTCCAAAAGGTCTTTAAGAATTTCTTCGTTAAGAATGTCCTTGTACTCAGTACAAACTTTACTAATTCCTTTTTTTGGAACTTTATCTATAGCTCTAAAAAGATTTCCTACAAATATTTCATCGTCCAGTCCGTACCGTAGTTTTATATATTCTTCAAGAATCCTTCTATCACTTATCTCAATAATGGTTTCAAGGTTAAGTTTGGCGAAAAAATGGGAAACAAAGTCAATAATTTCTGCTTCTGCATCAGTAGTAAAATTATCATAAATTTCAACATCCCATTGATGAAAATATCTATACCTACCAGCTTGAGGTTCGTCGTATCGGAAAACTCCACCGAAATTAGCTAATTTTAGAGGGATACGCATATCTCTTTTTGAGACAGCAAATCTTGTTATCCCTATTGTAAGGTCATAACGTAAAGCGATATCCCTTGAACCTTTATCCTTGAAACTATACACTTCATTGATTATTGATTCACCACTTTTTGCTTCAAGTGTTGACAATAATTCAATAGGAGAGGGTTCAATAATTTGGAAATTATAGCTTACGGTAATTTCATAAAATTTTTCTCTAATATAATTGAGGTAAAAAGTATCTTCTTGAGGTACATCCCTCATTCCTCTTGGTAAATCCAACTTCATAATAAAAATTCAAAAATCTTCGAATTTAGATTTTGCGTTTTTTCATTATTTTTATAATCTAGTTTAAATCACGTTACTTAAGTATGGAAGAGAAATTCAAATACCTAGACCATATGACAGATCTAATAGTAGAAGCATATGGTTATACTTTTCAAGAATTACTAGAAAATTCGGCTTTTGGATTAGTAAACGCTATGTTCGACATGTCAAATGTAGAATTAAATCATGCTATCAAGATCATAGCACACGGACACGATCTTAAAAGTTTGTTCTATGATTGGATAGAGAAAATTATTTTATCAATTTATATTGATAAGATAATTGTTAAAAAATTTAATTCTTTTTCATTCTCAAAAATAATAATGAAGACAAATAATGACAATGACAATAATAATAATAATAATACTATGAACAATAAAGAAATTAATACAACAAACCTAAAGGAAAGAGAATTTTTAGTAAAGGATTTGGATTTATTTCAGGAGGCCGAGAAATCTAATTCAAATGAAGATAATCCTATTTATAAAATAGAATGTATTGGAAATGGAGATATAATTGATTTACATAAACATGAATACAAAGTAGAAGTAAAATCTATAACATATCACGAAATGGAAATAAAACGAAACCAAGACGGTTACTATATTGCACGATTCTTGGTAGATCTATGAGGATACTAATTCTATTATTTCCAATAATTTTATATAATTTTATAAAGTTAAGGTATGATGAACTCTATATGCCCCCCAATCCAAACAATTTTGATGGTGATTTGATAATAGAACTTTCTGAAGAGAACTTTGAAAAATTCATAGATAGCCATAAACCTATACTTGTTGACTTTTGGGCCACATGGTGTGGTCCATGTAAATTTATGTTACCGGTTTTTAACAAATTGGCAAAAAAATATGCCTCAAAAATTGATTGTGGAAGGCTCAATGTAGATGACTCGCAATCAATCGCTGTTAAATATGATGTCTATGCAATTCCAACCTTTATAATATTTTATAAAGGACAGCCAGTAGAGCGTGCAGTAGGAGCTGTTGGAGAGAAGGGATTAGAAAATCTCATAGGACAAATGCCATAAATCTTGATTTTATTTTATTTATAATAATAAATGATGATTTTTCTGCCTCTTGCCATTACGGCTGCCACTAAATAATTATATGTATCTCTATCTCTCTATATCTCTCTCTATATATATCTCATAATACTAATTTTCTTTCTTGATGGTATAATTTTTGTATGGGATATAATGATTGATTGATATTTTCGTGTTTTTTGTTTTAAACTGATTTGATCTTGACCATATTATTGACTTTTAATTAATATCCGCATAGACCAAAGCAGGTACAAAATCTTTCACAGGATGTATAGATAAACTCAGAGATAACCATATGCTGGATCAGATTTTCTTTTTATATTTAAGATAAATTCAAATGTTTCTTTTTCTTCTTCATTAAGTCTATGTCCAAATTTTTCAATTAATAATTTTGCCTGTCTACTATTGAGATCAGTATAAAAAAAATCTCCCTCGTTGATTTGTCTCCCTATAGTAGGACCTCTTATAGATATGGCAACCTGCATACCTTTCCTTGCTTCTTCAATATTTTTTCCTTTATCTTGAATTTGATGAATGATTCCAACCTTAGATCCATTCTCATTTATTACATGACTTTTTTGTCTTAGTTTTCCAATAAGTATTTCTGCCCCGAAAACAGCTGGGTCATTTCTTCTAAATATAAATCCTTTTAGAAATTGTAATTTACAAATTGGTGGAATTTCCTCAAACATAATAGAATCAGCATGTTCCTGCTGATATTTTACCCAGTCAGTATAGTTTCTTACAAGGTTATAAATTACTTTTTCATTAAAAATGTGTACTTCTCGTTCTCCTGCTTCCTTTTTCGCATCATCCAGAACTTTAACATTAAAACCTAATATTACTCCAAGATACCTATCTTTATCTTTAACAGCATGTGCTGCCAAAACATCTCTTCTCGTTATATGGCCAATATCAGCTGTTTGAATGGATATACTTTCTTTTTTCAACATGTCAATTATAGCTTCTAGTGAACCTATTGTATCACATCTCAGTATCACTCCTAATGAATTAGTATTATTAATAAAAGTACCTTTTACCTCTGACTCGATTAAATGTTGAATTTCTTTTTCTTCGTCTTTATTTCTTAGAACATACAATGGACTTCCTGCCAATACACCTTCTAAATCAGGAGATACTATTCTTAAACCGGCTGCTGAGATTACTTCCGTTACTGACCTAAATTTATCACGTGGATCACGCATTTCGTCTAGGGGCTTTGGAAGTAGTAAAGCTTTAACTTTAGTTACAACTATTTCATCTCTCTTTGCAACCATGATCACATCCCCTTGCTTAATAGTACCATCTAATAGTATCATATTAGCAGAAGGACCTAACCCAAGTTCTTCATTGATTTCCAGAATGATGCCTCTCACATAGTCATAACGTCTTTCTAACCGTTTTTTCATATACTGTTGGGCTAAGCCGACAAGTACAGCCATCAACTCTGGTATCCCAATTCCAGAAACAGCACTAATCGGCACTATGGCTAACTCTTTATCAAATTCTTTAACTCGCCAAAAGGCCTCAGAATTGAATCCCATTCGTGACAATGATCCCACTACACCATAAATTTTTTCATCTAAAAGAGTGAGAACGTTAGAATCCTGTTTCTTGATTTCTTCAGTTATAAATCCTAAATTAAGGGTATTTTCCTTCCGTGTCCGGCTTATTTCACTCTTTTTTTTGATACCTTTCCAGCCTGAAACCATATCCACTTTATTTAATGCTACAACAAAAGGAACCTTTCTCTTTTTTAATATATCTATACTTTCTATAGTCTGTGGCTCAAACCCTTTGTTTACGTCTGCAACTACTATTGCTATATCTGCTGCAGATCCTCCTCTACTTCTAAGATTAGCAAATACTTCATGGCCAGGGGTATCAATTAATAACAATCCAGGAATTTGCTCATCGGTTTTAGCAAGTCGTGCATACAAAGGTCCAGTTATTGTTTTGATTGTCTCTATCGGAAAAAAACTTGCACCAATATGTTGCGTAATACCTCCCGCTTCTCGTGCCTGTACTCCTGTACCTCTAATCTTATCTAATAAAGAAGTTTTCCCAGAGTCGACATGACCCAATACAACTACTACAGGCTGTCGAAGATTCACGTTGTTACTACTTAAAAATGACTTTAGATTCTTTTATAAAACTTTCATAAGAGTCGGAGGCATGGATAACGTTACTTGTAATACCAAGACCATAATCTCCTCTAATTGTGCCTGGTTGGGCTTCAAAGGATCGAGTAGAACCAATCATCTGTCTAACAACATTTATCGCATTTTCTCCCTCCAAAATACATACAACAACAGTAGATGAAGAGATAAATGACACAAGTTCATGGAAGAATGGTTTATTTTGGTGGTCAGAATAAAACTCTTCTGCTTTTTCTTTTGTAAAAACATATGATTTTAGTTCTTTAATCAGCAATCCTTTGTTCTCAAAACGTGACAAAATGGTCCCTGTGAGGTTGCGTTCAAAGGCATCTGGTTTTATAACTATTAATGTTTGCTCGCTCATCTCTCGCTCTATATTATGAATTTATGTTATGATTTAGAGACCTTGATTCCACCCTTAACGTATTTATTAGTCCATTTCATTTTTCGCGGATCCCTTTTTAACTTGCGAAGATTTTTTTTGCATTTGTTTGAACAAGTCCATTGAATGGATCCATCATTCTTTACTAACATGATTCCGGTAGCAGAAGAAATACGTTGTCCACAAAAGAAACAATTGCGCAAAGAAGTAGCTGTTTTACTCATTTTTTTTAATTAAACCTCATTTTTTTTCTGTTATTACTTTATTTTTCTCGCTTCTCTTTCAGTCTCACGTAGCATCAATACGTCGTTCATCCTAACAGAGCCTTTTACATTTCTTGTTAGAATTCTGCCTTTATCTTTTCCTTCTAAAACTCTTACTCTCACTTGAATTACTTCTCCTGCAATACCTGTTCTACCAACGATTTGAATTACTTCAGAAGGTATAACTTTCTCTTCTATTGTTTTACTCATTAATTATAACACCTCTCACTATATACATTATTATTGATTAGGAGATTTTGTATTTTTATTTTTTGTAGTATTAACTATTTCATCTAGAATATGTTGAGACTCACCAGCATCAATAATAGATGCAGCTGCAGAACCAACACTTATTCCCATAGCTTCTCCTAATTCTTGTTTACTTGGTACAAAGACATATGGAGCATTTCTTTCTTCACATATAATTGGCAGATGGGCAACTACTTCTGGAGGTTCTACGTCTTCCGCAATAATAGCAAGTTTGCTAACACCTCTTTCAACAGCCTTGGTAGTTTCATTGGTTCCTTTTCTTATTTTTCCACTATCTTTTGCTATGCGTAGTGCTTCATAAATAGCACTTACCAAATCTTTTGGTACTTCAAATTTAACATAATACGGTTTACTCATTATTCAATATCACCCTTTGGGATCATCCATCTCTTTACAAAATAGAGCCTATTAAAATGTTACCTCTATGGGGAGAAATTTGATATCGTTATCCATTAATATCAATTAAACCTAGTTTTTGGTGTATTATACCTATGGAATAAAAGATTTAGCTGATTTAAAATATAAAAAAAATAGCTTCATTAACACTCTCTCTCTTTCGTTTATATAAAAAGTTCTTTTTATAGAACATTAAAAAAACATTCTCCTCCTTTTAAGAAAATAATAAAAATAAAAATAATAAATCACTATAGTGATGGATTTGATATTGAAGATATTAGAGTAATGTTTACAGCAGTAGTAGTAAATTTTTTCTTTAAAATGTATTAGTTTAATCTTGATTATTTTGTCTTTGTGGGGTTAACCTTAAATAATTATGTTCAATATAATTAAGGGGTTGAAAGAGACAATCGTAAATATCATAGATAGCAACAAAATAATTTTTAAAAATACGTATCTGTATGGTATGATACGCTACTAATAGAGCTTGAAGGTGAAAGAGGTTTATTAATTAGGTAGATTCGAATGAAGGCTCAAATAAAACGCAATACAACAAACAATTCTAAGGCTCCTCAAAAATCAAAAAATAAAAACTTTGACTATAACAAACCAATTGGCAAATGTATGATTTGTTATACATTATCAGGTTGGCATTGTTATGACTGTGGTAACGACTATTGTCAAAGCCATTTTCATATTCATAAAGAAACTAATCAATGTTCATAATAAGAAATAAAGATAATAGTATTATTATCATGGCTCTATAGAATATTGATCGACTTCTTCAATCTTTTCTCTTAAATTAGTTATTGAGTTAAGTGTCCATCAGTAGAAATTTAATTATTCATATAAAGAATTCAAAATTAAATTCATTTCTTTTTTTTTAAATAATGATTAAAAAGATCTCATACTGTTATATTTCTGCCAGCACTCTATATATATATATATAAATATGACAACTTTGTAATGCGGGAGGTGGGATTTGAACCCACGAATCCCTAAGAAACAGGGTTCTAGGAAAGTAGTTCGTAGCTATCTAGCCACGATTACTCTCTCTTTCATTCTAAGCATCGCACTGTCCCTTCATCTAACTATCTTAGAAAAGGACAGACCTGCGCCGTTGGCCTGGCTTGGCAACCCCCGCACTTGAAATACAATTTATAATAGCCAAATTTATCTATTCTTAAATAAATGTATTATGACTATTAAAATAAAAGAAAATGAATCCCATGTTAAGCGATTATTTGGAACTAATGGTGTTAGAGGGATATATGGACGAGAATTAACTCTTCCATTAATAATAGATTTGACATACTCATTAGCAACATATTTTAACACTGGCCCCATTGTTGTAGGATTTGATGGAAGAAATTCAAGTCCTATTTTATCAAATCTTGTATCAGCTGTATTAAATGCAGGTGGTTTAGATGTAATCATGGCCGGGCAACTACCTACTCCTTGTTTACAATTTGCTGCTAAAACAAAAAAATTTAGAGGTGGCATAATGATAACAGCTTCACATAATCCTCCAGAATATAATGGAATTAAACCTTGTGCTGAAGATGGTGTCGAGATATCAAGAGAAGATGAACTAAGGGTTGAAAAGATCTTTTACAATCACCAATTTTCAAAAGTAGATCAAACAAACAAGACTTTTGTTGATCAAAATATCGTAACAGAGTATACCGACAAAGTTTTGTCTTTAATAGATGTTGAAAAAATCAAATCTAGAGCTTTTAAAGTAGTAATGGACTTGGGGAATGGTGTTCAAACTTTGGTCGCACCATATCTGCTAAATAAACTAGGTTGTCAAGTTTTTACAATAAACGGTAACATTGATGGAGATTTTCCAGGAAGAGGCCCAGAACCAACAGTAGACAATTTAAGTAGCTTATCTAATATGGTTAGAGATTTAGATGCAGATTTTGGAGTAGCATACGATGGAGATGGTGATAGAAGTTTATTCTGTGATGAAAAAGGTATTATTCATCCAGGGGATAAAACTGCTGCTGTCCTCGTTAAGTATTTAATAAATGGAAAACATAACAGAGCTGAGATTATATGTCCCATAAACACTACTTTGAATGTTCAATTAGTTGCAGATGAAGGAAATTCAAACATTGTATATACAAAAGTAGGTAGTGTGGAAGTATCTCGAGAAATGATTAAAAGAAATGCTCTTATTGGTTTAGAAGAAAATGGAGGATTCATGTACGGTGAATTAAACCAGGTAAGGGACGGAGCAATGACTACAGCACTAGTTTTGGATATGCTTGCCAATTTTTCAGCTGCTGCCAATAAATCAACTACTACTACTACTACTCAATTTTCTGAAATTATAGGATCACTAAAAAATATAGCTCAATTCAAAACAAAATTCAAATGTTCTTCTAAAGAGGTAGCAAACAAGATAGTTACAAAATGTTTAGAACATGGCTCACCTAAAAAAATTGAGAAGTTGGACGGTGCGAAAATTTGGATTGACGATGAATCATGGATAATGGTTAGACCAAGTGGGACTGAACCACTAGTAAGAATGTATGGAGAATCAATCTCTCAAACACTCTTGGATTCTAAAGTGAGAGAGTATACAAGAATAATAGAGAGTGTATTACAATAACAAAAAATAGAAAAAATAATTTTTAATACTTAAGAGAGATTCTAACTCTTCTTCTTTCTTATATGTAGATGTTAATACTATTTTTAATGAGTCTCTTAGTATAAAAAATGGGATTCTCACGAAATTCTTGAATTATTGATTATGTTTTCTTGCTTTCTTTCTTGTACTACTATTGGAAAGTAAAAGT
>Ga0126310_10001099_pt1 | contig 10114 bp, 7 predicted proteins | sample Plot60_FD_92540 | JGI IMG/M metagenome (GOLD analysis project Ga0126310, IMG submission 92540) | Serpentine soil microbial communities from UC McLaughlin Reserve, CA, USA - Plot60 | ecosystem: Environmental > Terrestrial > Soil > Grasslands | place: USA: UC McLaughlin Reserve, Lake County... | reverse complement strand
TCTTCAAGGCATTGCAGCCGCTGGACATGTGGGCGCACTGGACCCGTCTTGGGCACCGCGTGTTCGACCGCCTCGCAGAGCTCAGGCAGCCGACGATTGCTGCTGTCATTGGGAACGCCTACGGCGGCGGGTTCGAGCTCGCCCTAGCTTGCGACCTACGGATCGTGGCTGAGGACGCCACGCTCGGCCTGACCGAGGTCGGCATTGGCACGCTGCCCGGGTGGGGCGGCACCGGACGGCTCCGTGATCTCGTCGGGACCGGACGAGCCAAGGAGTTGATCTTTACCGGTGAGCCGTTGACCGCTGAGCGGGCCCTGGCCTGGGGTGTCGCCAACCAGTTGGTTCCCAGGTCGCAGGTGCTCGAGGCGGCACATGCCCTGGCCAACAAGATCGCTACCAGAGCCCCAATCGCTGTACAGATGGCGAAACAGGCCATCGACTCCGGCGACGCCTATCAGGCAATGGAGCAAATCAGTTCCGCCGCCACGGCCTTTACTGAGGACGCCGCCGAAGGCTTCGCCTCCTTCACCGAGAAACGTGACGCCAAGTACCGCGGTAGCTGAACTCCCACCATTGAGCACTATCACCATCGACCGAAAGCACTCTCATGACGACGATCACCAGCACCGCCCCGGCCACTATCACCTCAAACATCTGGCCCAACATCATCGACGGTCGCGAGGTCGGCGGCGGAGGCGACGAGGTGCTGCGCGACAGCCCGGCCCACGACGTCCGGGTCGCCAGCTACCACAGCGCCAGCGAGGCCGATGTCGATGCCGCCGTCAGCGCAGCGCGCAGGGCTTTCAGCTCCGCCGACTGGCCCCAGACATCGGGTGCTGAGCGGGCCGCGCTGCTGCGGCGAGTCGCCGGCCGAATAGAAGCCGAACTCGATGAGCTGGCATTGATCGAAACGCTGGAGTCGGGAAAGCCAATTTCGCAGGCGAAGGATGAGGTGGCCAGCGCGGCGGGGATTTGGTACTACGCCGCGACTCTTGTCCAGCACGCGTACGGCGACGCCCACAACCACCTCGGTCCCAACTATCTAGCGATTACGGTCAAGGAGCCCATCGGGGTTGTAGGAGTGATCACGCCATGGAACTTCCCGCTCTTGATCGTTTCGCAGAAGCTGCCATTCGCGCTTGCGGTCGGCTGCACGGCCGTCGTCAAGCCGAGCGATCTGACACCGGGCACCACAACTCGCTTGGTCCAGATCTTGCACGAAGAGGGAATGCCCAATGGCGTCGTCAACCTCGTGCACGGCGGCGGTGACGTCGGCGGCTGGCTGTCGAGTCATCCCGGTACACACATGACCACCTTCACCGGATCCACCGGCGTCGGCCGCATGGTCGCTGCCGCCGCCGCCAAAGATCTGAAGAAGGTCAGCTTGGAGCTGGGCGGCAAGAACCCGCAGGTGATCTTCCCCGATGCGGATCTTGACGCCGCTCTCGAGAAAGTCGTCTTCGGCGCTTACTTCAATCAGGGCGAGTGCTGCAATGCCGGCTCCCGGCTCCTCGTGCACGCCGACATTGCCGACGAATTCACCGAACGAGTGGTGCAGCGCGCCGAAGATGTCGCAGTCGGCGATCCGCTCGACCCAGTCACCAAGGTCGGTGCGTTGATCTCTGAGAAGCATCTCGGTGTTGTCAGTGGCTATGTTGATCTTGGCCAGACCGAAGGTGCGTCAGTCGCGCTCGGCGGCAGCCAGCTCAACTCCGACCGTGGCCGCTACTACTCCCCCACCGTGCTCGCCGGCGTACCTAAAACCGCCCGAGTTGCTCGGGAGGAAATCTTCGGCCCCGTGCTGTCGGTGGTCAGGTTTGCTGATCTTGCTGAGGCGGTGGAGATCACCAACGCCACCGGGTACGGCCTCAGCGCCGGCGTCTGGAGCCGCGACATTGACACTGCACTCGGCTATGCGCGCGCCACCAAGGCAGGAACCGTCTGGATCAACTGCTACATGGACGGTTTCCCGGAGATTTCATTCGGCGGATATGGCGCCTCCGGCATTGGCCGGGAGCTTGGCCGGACCGCGATCGATGAGTACATCGAGCACAAGAGCACGATCATCCGCACCGGCACCCAGGCTACTTCCTGGGTCGGCGGCATCGGTGAAAAGTGAGGTAGGGACGCGATGTATTGGCCATCTCGAAGGGTCAAGGAGCGACGCACGCTGCCTTTTGCCGATGGGACCAAGGCGGCTGCCAATGCCGCTCTCCAGGTCGCATCGGGCAAAGTGGCGCAGCTTGCCACCAACTATCCCGAGTACTTCCCGCTCTATACCGACCAAGGTCGTTGGAAGCACGGCAAGGAAGCCTGGACCAACTGGTGCGAGGGCTTCCTGGGCGGCCAGATGTGGCTGTTCTACGAGCTTGGACTCGGTGACGATTGGAAGACCCGTGCCGAGCACTACAGCAAGCTCGTCGAAGAACGCCAGTTCGACGACCAGGTTCATGATCTTGGCTTCGTGCTGTGTCCGACCTGGCAGAAGTGGTGGGAGCTAACCGGTGACGATGCCCGCCGTCAGGTGGTGATCCAGGGTGGCAGGACCATGGCTACTCGGTTCAACACCAAGGGCAAATACCTGCGCTCGTTCCTGGCGCCAGATTCGATCTTCATTGACATCATGATGAACGTGGGCATCGTTGCTGTAGCCGGGCTGGAGACCGATGATCAACGGATGCTCGACGTCGCCGAGCAGCACTGCGAGACGACCCGAAAGTACTTGGTACGTGGCGATGGGTCGACCAGCCATGAAGGCATCTTTGATCTTGATACCGGTGAGTTTCTGCGTCAGACCACCCAGCAAGGCTGGCGCAACGACTCCTCGTGGGCCCGTGGGCTGGCGTGGTCACTGTATGGGTTCACGTCCATGTACGCGCTGACCGGCAATCCGCACTGGCTAGCGACCGCACAGCTGAACGCTGACTACTGGCTCGAGCACACCGCCGATCGTGATCCCGTGTCCCCCAATGACTTCGACGAGCCGAATCCCGTACGCCGCTGGGAATCCTCGGCCGCAGCCTGCGCCGCGGGCGGATTGATCATGCTCGCGTCACTGGTTGCCGATGATGATCAAGCTCAGCGGTATCACCACCAAGCCGAGGTCACCATCGCCCGACTGTGCGAGCCGGAGTTCGTCGCTCACGAAGAGAGCTGGGAGGGCACACTCAAGCACGGGTCGTACCACGAGACCAAGGAGCTCGGCGTCGACGAAAGCGTCATGTGGGGCGAGTACTTCTTCGTCGAAACTCTCGCTCGGGTGGTGCAGGCCCCATGACTGCACCGAGCAGCCGACCGCCGTCTGGTGGAGTTGATCTTAAGGCGACACGTGACTGGTTGGACGCCGGGGCAGCTGCTGTGAGCATTGGCGGGCCGCTGTTGGGCGACTCCCTCAAAGGTGGTGATCTAGCCTCACTGCGTGATCGTTGCCGAGCTGTCCGAGCGGTGATCAGCGATAGAGCGTCGTCATGACGGTACTCACCTTCGGCGAGGCACTGGTTGGCTATGCCAGTGTCGAGGACAACCTGCGGATCGCCACTCAATTCGTTCGCTTTCCCGGCGGTGCCGAGCTCAATGTCGCCGTTGGTCTGACGCGACTTGGGGTGAACACGACCTGGGCCAGCGTCATCGAGGAGGATGCCCACGGTGACTACCTCGCTGACACCGTCGCTCAGCTGGGAATTAGGCCTTTGATTGGCCTCGCCGAAGGCAGCCTCCTGACTGGAGCCAGCGAGCCCTACGATATTGCCCAGTTCTGCCTGCGGCGCGGCATCTCTGAAGTAGTGATCAAGCTCGGCGCTGAAGGCGCTCACCGCTGGACAGCCGGCGGAGAGGTCGCTCAATCCCGAACATTCACGGTCACTCCAGTCGACACCGTCGGAGCGGGCGACGGTTTTGCCGCTGGTTACCTCGCGGGATTGCTCACCGGCGCGCACCTGCAGCAACGGCTGGATCAGGCCGCCGCTTTGGGTGCCCTGGTCACTACCCGGCGCGGTGACCTCGCTGCTATGCCTAGTCGCACCGAGGCTGATGAATTGCTCACCCAGCCGAGCGTCCCTGCATGATCATGGCTCAACCACCACCGCTCCGTGAGGGCGCGCTTGTCAACGCCGATCAAGAAATGCTGACCGCAGATGTGGTGATCATTGGCTCCGGTATGGGCGGCGGTAGTCTGGCGTGGGCCTTGAAGGACACCGGCCTGGACGTCTTGATCATCGAGCGCGGCCAGTTCCTGCCCAGAGAGCCAGAGAACAGCCAGCCGGACCACGTGTTCATCAAGAAACGCTACGTCACCTCCAAACCTTGGTTTGATTTCAAAACCGGACAGCCGTTCCAGCCTGGCGTCTACTACTGGGTGGGCGGAAACACCAAGATGTACGGCGCCTGCCTACCGCGCTTCCGGCGCAGCGACTTCGAAGAAGTCATGCATCACGATGGTGTCTCTCCGGCGTGGCCGTTCAGCTACGACGATCTTGAGCCGTTTTACGGCAAGGCGGAGGAACTCTTCGAAGTGCACGGCGGACTTGGGGAGGACCCCACAGAGCCGGAGCATTCCACGCCGTACCCCTATCCCCCGCTTAGTCACGAACCGGCGATCGAGCGGTTCGCCGTACGGCTTCGCCGGCAGGGTCTGCATCCGTTCCATATGGCGAATGGCATGAAGCTGCCGTCGATGGCCGAGCGCCGCGCCGACGCCACTGCTGATGGATCTCCATCGTCGACTGGCAACAAGAGTGACGCCGAAAATCGCGCCGTCCGGCCTGCTCTTGGGTCACCGACGGTGCGGCTGTTGCTCGGCGCATACGTCCGGCGGTTGATCACGTACCGGGATGGCGACGCCGTCACCGCCGCCGAAGCGGAAATAGCTGGTCGCACTATCAGGATCGAGGCCAAGACTTTCGTGGTCTCCGGAGGCGCTGTCAATTCAGCAGCTTTGTTGCTGCGTTCAATCAGTGATCAACATCGGAGAGGACTAGGCAATTCGTCCGGGCTGCTCGGCCGCAACTACATGGTCCATAACAGCACGTTCTTTCTGGCGGTGAATCCTGCCCGCCGCAATGACACCGCCTGGCAGAAAACTCTCGGCCTCAATGACTGGTATGAGGCGGGGCCGGATACGCCGTACCCGCTCGGCAATCTCCAGATGCTCGGCAAGCTGCGCGCCCCGATGATCAAGGCCGCTCGTCCCTGGGCACCGATGCCGGCACTCAAGATGGTCACCGATCGCAGCCTCGACATCTACCTCACCACCGAGGACCTGGCCCGGCCGGACAACCGAGTTATCGTCGACAGCGACAAGATCATGATCAACTGGACCCCGAACAACCTCATACCGCATCGCGAGCTGATCAAGCGAGTCAGCCGCGCAGTGCGGAGAGCGGGATACCCCATCGTCCTCACCGAACGCATGGGCATTGCCACCAACTCCCATATGTGCGGCACCGCGGTTGCCGGCACCGACCCAGCCGCGAGCGTGCTCGACCCCAACTGCCGCAGCCACGACGTCAAGAATCTCTTTGTTGTCGATAGCAGCTTTTTTCCATCGTCAGCCGCTCTCAATCCGGCACTGACTATCGCAGCGAACGCGCTCCGAGTCGCGCCAACTGTCGCGGCAGAATGCCAAGGGTGACCTCGCCTCAGATTGCAATCTCGATCCCCCAGCTCGTTCCTGACGGCGCCTTCGACCCTGCCGCGCTCCGCCGGTACCTGAGCCGCGCCGAGGAGCTCGGCTTCGATGGCGCCTGGACGACAGAGCAGGTCATCGGCACTGCACCGAACCTGGATTCCAGCGCAGTCCTCGGATACGCGGCCGCGTGCACCGAACAAATCCGGCTCGGTTGCGCGGTGTACGTCAGTACCGTGGCGAGTCCATTGCACCTGGCGAAGATCATCGCCAGCTTGGACCAACTGAGCTGTGGGCGACTCGAGGTCGGCCTCGGCACCGGCGGCCGATTCCGGCCCTTCGCTGCGTTCGGGATCGACGGCGAAGGCTTTGTCTCGCGGTTCACAGAGGGCGTGCGGTACATGCAGGAGGCCTGGACCCAGGACCGGATCAACTTCGAGGGCCGATTCTGGCAGGCGAAGGACCTTGCGATGGAACCGAAGCCGTACCAGAAACCGCATCCGCCGCTGTGGTTCGGTGGTGGCCACCCAGATTCGCTACGCCGGGCGGTGCGCCTCGCAGATGGCTACATCGGAGCCGGCTCGACTGCAACGGCCGACTTTATCGCGGAGGGCTGGTGGTCAGCTCAGTTGGCCCGCTTTGCGGCTGGCTTGCGGCGCGCCAGGTGGTCTCGGCGAAGTCGGTGTTGCCGAGGGGATGGGTGCCGGTGGCGTTGACTAGGTAGATGCGGCCGTGGGGTGCAATCGACCGGGACATGGCCGGCGGGTAAGTACTTCACTCAAGCAGATATGCAAGACACGCTTTCAAGATATGGGTCGGCGCGCTGACATTCCTCAGAGACTCGACGCGCCACGAGGCAACGGACAACACCTGATCGATTCGGACAACACCGGATTGGCTGAGCAGCCCTCAAGAGTCAAGGCCCGCAATGGCAGCACGGAAAATCTCGGCAAGCGGCGTGGGCTTGCGGCCGAGCAGTTGAGCAAGATCATCGCTATCGGTCTCAAGATCGCCCGCCACAATAGAGGCATCAATCGCGACGACGAATTCGGCGGTTGCTTCGTCGAGACCGATCCGTTGCAGCACTCCCAGGTAATCGGACGGAGGCAGGTCGCGATAAACGACGGTCTTGTCCGTGACCTCGCTGATTGTTGACGCCATCTCGTCAAAGCTGAATGCCGGACCGCCCAGCTCGTACACCACATTCCCCTGCTCGTCGGCAAGCAAGGCCGCTGCAGCCGCAACAGCGAAGTCGGCGCGCGGCGCGGCGGAAACCCTGCCGCTCCCAACGGCACCGAGAATCTCGCCGGTCTCCAAATATTGCGCCAGACGCTCGGTGTAGTTCTCGGCGTACCAGCCGTTCCGCAGCAGCGTGTACGGCACAGCGGACATGCGCAGCGCCGTCTCCGTGCCACGGTGTTCCCCGGCGATAGGGTTGGTCGAGGTATCCGCCTTCAAGATGCTGGTGTAGAGAATTCGCTCCAGGCCAGCGTCCTTTGCAGCCTTAATGACGGCCGTGTGCTGCGGAACTCGCTGACCAAGCTCGCTACCGGAAATCAGCAGAAGACGATCCACTCCCATCAGTGCCGGCGGAAGAGTCTCCGATCGGGAGTAGTCACCTTCGCGAACCTGTACACCGCGGGCGGCCAGATCGGCAGCCTTGGCGGTTTTACGCGCTATGGCCACGATCGCCGTGCCGGGTACGCCGCGGTCCAGCAACTCCTCGACAACGCGGCGGCCAAAATGACCAGACGCTCCGGTTACTGCATAGGTCGGCATCACATCTCCCTCTCACCATTCGCAGTTCGCTCCGGCCCAAGGCTTCCTACCCAACCAGATCTGTGGAGCGATACGCCTCTCCTCCTCCTAGCGGTGGCTTCGGCACTGTCCAGAACTGGTATGAGAGCCATCTCAAGCAAGACCGGACGGGACAGCCCTGCTGGAAACAGTCCAGACGCCGGGCGTAACGTTCGACATATCGGCGACCGCCCGGGCTGCAGCGGCGCTCGGGTGCCACGGAGCTGTACCCCCGCGACGTAAGGAGGCACGAAATGCCAGGATCAGTCATCGTCGGAGGTGCCAGGACACCGATCGGGAAGCTCGCTGGCTCGCTGAAGAATTTTTCGGCGATGGAGCTGGGCGGGTTCGCCATCAAGGCGGCGTTGGAAAAATCCGGAATCACCGGAGACCAGGTCGACTACGTGATCATGGGTCACGTCATCCAGGCCGGGGCTGGGCAGATCACTGCCCGACAGGCGGCAGTTAAGGCCGGGATTCCGATGTCGGTACCCGCAGTGACGGTAAACAAAGTCTGCCTTTCCGGGTTGAACGCGATCGCGATGGCGGACCAGTTGATCGGTTATGGCGAGTTCGATGTGGTGGTGGCGGGCGGCATGGAGTCGATGACCCAGGGTCCGTACCTGCTGCCCAACGCCAGGGGCGGGTATCGGTACGGGAATGGCGAGATCGTCGACGCCACCGCGCACGACGCGCTCTTCTGCGCCTTCGACCAGTTGGGCATGGGCGCAGCAACCGAGACATACACGAAGCTGCGAGGCATCAGCCGGGAGGAGCAGGACGCCTACTCAGCGTCGTCGCATGGCCGGGCTGCAGAAGCGCAGAAGAACGGCCTGTTCGACGACGAGATCCTGACTGTGGAGGTGCCGCAACGCAGGGGCGATCCCGTAATGGTCAATGAGGATGAGGGCGTCCGTGCAGACACCACAGCGCAGACGTTGGCAAAACTGCGCCCCGCATTCGCCGCAGACGGCACGGTGACGGCTGGCTCGTCGTCGCAGATCTCCGACGGCGCCGCAGCGGTTGTCGTAATGTCGCGGGCGAAAGCCGAGGAGTTAGGGGTGCCGATTCTGGCGGAGATAGGCGCCCACGGCACGGTGGCAGGACCGGATCCGTCGCTGCTGTCCCAGCCAGCCAACGCTATCAGCAAGGCGTTGGGCCGCGAGAACCTTACGCCGGACGAGATTGATCTATTCGAGATCAACGAGGCATTCGCGTCGGTGGCAATCCAGTCGATGCGTGAGCTGGAGATCGGTGAGGACGTCGTCAATGTCAACGGCGGCGCCATTTCCATGGGTCATCCGGTGGGCGCATCCGGGGCTCGGCTCGCGCTGCACCTGGCCCTGGAACTCAAGCGCCGTGGCGGTGGCGTCGGCGCTGCCGGGCTGTGCGGCGGCGGAGGGCAGGGCGAGGCACTGATCCTTCGGGTAGCGGGTTGAGGTGCTCGGAAATTAGCTTGCGGAGAGGCGGCGGCAGCATGCCAGGAGTAGGCGCTCCGTCCCAGTAGCCTCCAGCGCAAGCGTTTCCGACCGCAAGGAGTCGCCCGCGCAAGCTGTACGCAGTCCAGCAGCTCATCAATGACGTTGCGGCAGTGCAAAGGATTTGCAAAGAGGGTCTCCCCAGTCTGCCTACATAACTTCAAGCCGGAGGCAGACATCATGGCAGGCGTACTCGGTACGGCGACGATTCGCGAGTTGGACACGGACCTCTCAGGCTCCGTGGTTGGCCCCGAAGATCCGGACTATGAGACAGCCCGGCGGATCTGGAACGCCGCGATCGACAAGCGGCCGGCACTCATCGTACGAGCGACGTCTACCGAGGATGTGGCGCGGGCCGTCGCTTTTGCCCGCAGCGAAGGAAGGCCGATCGCGGTACGCGGTGGCGCTCACAGCGTGGCCGGCTTCTCCACCTGCGACGACGGGATCGTCATCGATCTTGCGGAGCTCAACGAGGTTCAGGTTGATGTTGTGTCAAGGCGGGCGTTTGCAGGGGGCGGAACCCGATGGAAGGACTTCGATGCGGCCACGCAGCAGCATGGACTAGCGACAACCGGAGGGCTTGTGTCTACTACCGGCGTCGGCGGCTTCACCCTCGGCGGCGGCTTCGGCCATCTGGTCTGTAAATATGGGCTCGCCTGCGACAATCTCCGCTCCGCTGAGCTGGTAACCGCCGACGGATCAGTGGTGCAAGCTTCCGAATCGCAGAATTCGGAGCTGTTCTGGGGGCTGCGCGGCGGCGGCGGCAACTTCGGGATTGTCACGAAATTCGAGTTCGACTTGCATCCGATCGGTCCGGTTGTGCTCGGCGGCCCGATTTTCTATCCCGGTGAACAGGCCGTCCAGGTCGTAAGCGGCTGGCATGACCAGATCCAAACCATGCCCGACGAGCTGTCGACACTGGTGAATCTGTGCACGGCCCCGCCAGCACCGTTCATCCCCGAAGACTGGCACAACAAGAAGATTGTGGTACTTGTTGCCTGCTGGGCTGGCGACCCAGCAGAGGGAGAAGACGCCGTTAGACTATTGCGCACCTGCGGTACGCCGATCACCGACCTGCTCAGGCCCATGCCCTACGTTGACCTCCAGCAGCTCGTCGACCCACTCTGGGAAGCCGGTGCCGCGAACTACTTCACTTCAGCCTTCCTCGAGCGGCTCCCCGACGAAGCCATCGAGACCCTCACGGAATACCACCAGG
>Ga0126310_10001098_pt1 | contig 10118 bp, 15 predicted proteins | sample Plot60_FD_92540 | JGI IMG/M metagenome (GOLD analysis project Ga0126310, IMG submission 92540) | Serpentine soil microbial communities from UC McLaughlin Reserve, CA, USA - Plot60 | ecosystem: Environmental > Terrestrial > Soil > Grasslands | place: USA: UC McLaughlin Reserve, Lake County... | reverse complement strand
ATCGCCAGGTCGGGCTCTTTGCACGGTAGCTACCTAGAGCGCTCATTAGGCGAACTTCCGAGAATTCATAACCACGCACTTCGGTGAATAGCGCTCGGAGCTGGTCCAACACGGGGGGTAAGGGCGTAAGCGGAAGAGAAGCGTGCCCGGGGTATTACGCATTTGTGAGCATGCACACGCAATACACACAAAAGGCCCGACCGGCGGGGAGCCGAACGGACCGGGGGAATCGGGCGGCGAATGGGGGGAGGACCGCCCGTAGAAGTGTTCTAAGGCACGTCTCTGTCGCTGTTTAGCTCATCGAAGGCGCACGAGATGCCCTTCTCTTTCATAAACGCGATCGCCACAGGGTCCGTGCCGATCCAAGTCTGGCTCGCCTTGGTCTGGGTGACCCAATTCACGGCCTCTCGTTTGCCGACCTGATCCATGTACTCGGCGAGTTGGCAGCGCATCAAGGCTATGCGGTCTTTGTTGCTCAACCCGGGGTGATGCGATACCGGCGCGGGGCGGGCTTGACACAGAAGGAGCTTGCCTCCAGGGCCGGCGTTACCCAGAGCACCGTGACCCAGATAGAGCGTGGGATCATCGCTGAGCCACGCCCGCGGACGCTAAGCGGACGCTAACGAAGCTCGCGGCCGTGCTGGGGATCACCGCGACGGACCTGCTGGATGACCTGTGAGCACGCGCCCCCCTCGATCGGACCGGTGGAGAGCAGAAAAGTGTGGCGAATTTCGGGGTTCTCAAAATACGTTTTCCCTGCAAACCCCCACTCTTGCCTCTAGAATGCCTAACCCTGAGGTTCAGGTAGATCTTGCAAAACGCCCTGAGTTGTGTTATCATAGGAGATAAGATTAGGAAAGCGCCCGCGTAGATAGCGGGACTCCTGGCTTAGCGGCGGGGGCGTCGCGACCGGGATCGAGGTTCGGCCTCGTCACCCTTCGTTCCATGCGTAGAGTCGCTGAAGAAGCGGCGCAAGGTGCGAAGGGCATTTTGCGTTGCTAGCTGACAACCGAATCAGTTTGGGGCCGTTCCGAAGTGTATGTACGGTGCGTAAGTCACAGAGCGCAGCCATCAGTCGCTCGCAGCACCGGGGGAGCCCAGACGACACGATTCCGCATAGCCGGGTTAGAGGCTGATAGTTGGCCTCCCGAGACCAGCCCGGCGGCCTTATTTTTTGTTAGAGTTCGGTATTAAAGTACCAGAAGGGAAGGTGATAATGAGCAGGCTGAAAGAAGCGCGACTAGCCCGTGGGCTCAGCCAACAGGCTTTGGCGGACCGATGCGGCCTGCCGAGAGAGACGATCAGTAAGATTGAACGCTGCATAAACACGCCGACGTTGATTCACGCGGCGACTGTGTACGCGGAGTTGGGCCTAGGGTGGAAAGACGCCGAAGCCGACTTCGAGATAACGACGCACCCCAGGAGGTGAGGCGCAATACACAGGACAGGCAAAGGATAACCAGATAACGCGGGGCCGACTCGCCGTCCAAAGCCGTCGGCCGCACGCACACAACCTGAATGGAGTAATTCTACCATGACGAAGCAATTTGCAACGCCCCTAGAGGCTGGGCTCGACCTGGCCGCAAAAGGTTACCCAGTATTCCCCACAACGCCCGACGGAAAAGAACCGACCGTCCAGGGCGGATTCTACGCGGCGGTTACAGAGCGGGCCAAGATTGAGGCGTGGATTAACGACCCCGGTAGGAGGGGACACGGACTAGCGATCGCCACCGGGGCTATCTCCGGCGTGATCGTGATAGACGCCGATGACGCTGAGGCCCGGGAACGGATGCGCGCCAAATACGGCGAGCCGACGGCCTTAAGCGCCCATGACCATAAGGGCGGAGGCCACTGGTATTTCAGGCATCCGCGCAACGGCAAGGTAGGGTCATCCCCTGTTGGACCGGGGCTGGACCGCAAAGGCGACGGCGGATACGTGCTAGTGCCGCCCTCAAAGAACAAGACGTGGGTGAACGGTGTCCCCGAGATCGCCGCGCTCCCCGTACTCCCCGCGGAGTTCTGGGGCAAAGAGGATCGTACGGAGCCGCTCGCCGGCGACGAGATCTCTCCTGCGCAGTTCGGCGCGGGGGCGGAGAAGATAGCCGAGCACTACGCGATTCCGGGGGAGCGTTATGAGTTCGGTAGGCACCTTTCCGGGCTCCTCATGGGCAACGGGATTGGCGAGAAGGACGCGGCGAGGCTGCAGCTCGCGGCGTTGCAGCATATCGGCGGTGTGGACTCCAAAACGGAGTACAACATCGGACGCGTGATAAAGACCACCGCGGATAGGATAGCCCGGGGTGAGAACGTAACGGGCGGCCCGCATGTGGAAGAGTACGCGAGCAAGCCTGGACTGGTAGACGCGCTGAAGGATATCTTCGGTTGGGGGCCAAAGAGCGTTACGGTCCCCAAGATCAGCCGGGGCCCTAGGCTGGAGCAGGCTTACGAGCCCCAGCAGGGCGGATTCCTCGCCCATCGTACAAAGCTCGGTCACCTCATAGAAGAGGGGATCCCTGAGCCCACGTTCCTGTATCAGGACGTGTTGGTTGAGGGGATGATCCATCACATCTTCGCCGCGGCTGAGCAGGGCAAGACGTTCCTGAGCCTTAGCATAATGCTGGACATCATAAAGCGCGGGCTTAACGTCGTGTATCTCGACAAAGAGAACGGCGCGCGGATCTTCGGAGACCGGCTACAGACGCTACAGGCGGACACCACGCTCCTCGACCAGTACCTGTACTACTTCACCGGGATCCCCATGCCCTTCGAGCAGAAGGCGGTAGAGGAGTTTCTTACGGCAATGGAGGAGATAAAGCCCGACCTGGTCATCTTCGACTCTCTCATCGGGTTCCTCTCTAGCGCGGGGATCGGCGAGAATGAGAACACCGAGGTAGAGCTTTGGGCAAACACCTACTGCTCGCCTCTCCGGGACATGGGGATAGCGACAATCCTACTGGACCACGTGCCTCACAACGCCCGCCGTGCTAGAGGCGCGTCCCGGAAGACGGACTTCGTGGATATCCAGTGGCACCTCATCAAGTCAGAGGAGTTCAGCCGGGACACGGTGGGCGAAGTCAAGCTCTCCAGAGAGAAAGACCGGATCTCCGCCGTGCCCAAAGATGTGAAGTTCACCATCGGCGGGTCTCAGAACGGCTTCGTGTTCCGCCGCTCCGACGGCATGGCCCTTGAAGACGGCCGCCGGCTTGAGATAGCGGACGGGACGAAGAAGAGCGCCGAAGCTCTGAAGTACTTTGGCAGCCGCGGGGCGCTCACCGGCGAGTGGATTGATAAGGCCAGGGAGCTCGGCGTGGGACGCTCTCAGCACTATGAGCACCGCAAGACCCTGCAGGACCGGGCCGTCGCGCTACACCGAGGCGACCGCTACTACTGGCACTCCTTTTACAATTCCGAGCCCGTCCGGTCCAATCCGGCCGCACCGGACGCCAAACCGGACGGATTTCCGGGCCGGACGCCCACCGGACACGGGGGGGCTGAAAACGGCGAAACCCCGCATAGGAATGGGCATAACGGGGCGTCCGGTTTTGCGACCGGACACGAATCGGACAACCGGACAGAGTCAGTAGTCCGGTCTCTCGGTACCCCTATAGGTACCGAGACCGGACAGACCGGATTGGCTGAAGGCGGAATTGATAAAGAACCCACGGCGAACGGGCACGACGACGCCCGGGGGCTCGCCCTCGCGCTGAGGCGGCTACTCGTGGCCCCCGTTGCGGCGCAGTACGGCCTGCACATCCTGACCAAAAAGTCGAGCCCAACCTTCACTATCGAGGACCTCGGGCTTGAGGCCGTCGACGAGCCTGGGGAGGACGAAGAGCTAGTCACCGAGTCGCGGACCTTCGAGCACGAAGGGCGTACGGTCCACTACCACCGCGACGGGCCCGGCGGCGACGATGCCTAGACGCAACAACAACGCCACGAAAGGCAAACACTCCCGCGGGCGGCAGCCGAAACCAAAGCGGCCGCCCCGGAGAGACTGGAACCCCAAACGCACCGAAAGATGATAGGAGCAAACCAATGCAAGCACCAGAACTTACACACGAAGACATCTGCGGCGTCGTGATAGATCTCATCCACACGCGCAAAGGGCGGATAAGCGAGCTCCCGGTCGACAGGCCGTGGATGTTCGTGACGCTGCCCACCCGCGAAGAGGCTGAGCTCGTACGAGACGCGTTCGGCGGCGTGGGTTTTATCAAGCCGAACTACCGCGGGACGTACAAGTGGGGCTCGTGGGGGAACGACACCATGCGCGTCGTGGATCAGCTGCTAACCGAGGGGCTGCGCAACCCGCACAAGGCCGCAGCGGAGGAACTTCTAGAGCGGTTCGGCAACGACGGCCAGCCGTGGGGGAACGAGCTACAGCGGCTTGCTGCCGAGAGGCGGCGGTCCGCGGCGTAACCCTTCGCACCGGTCCGATCGCCTTACGGGTTGGACCGGTGCACCCCTGATTTCCCCACGGACCCCCTAATAGAGGGACCGGCTCACAACGATAGGAGAACGATGAACGATCGCGCAAAGCTAGACCACGCCTTTGCAGACCTACGGGACCGCGGCGTGATGGCCGAAGACAACTACGCGTGCTGCCAGACCTGCGGGCACTACGAGCTCGCTGAACAGGCCGACAACTACGTGTTCTGGCACGAGCAAGACGAGGCTGCCTTCGAAGGCGACGACCTCGTAGACACGCTGAGCATCCGTTTCTCAGACGGCATGACGGCGGTCGCAGCCACCACGCTACTCCTCAAGCACGGCCTCCGGGCGTCTTGGGACGGCGATGTAACCCGGACAATCCAAGTGAAACCACGACAGGAGACGACATGCAGCAATTCACAATAGACGGCGCGCCCATAAACATAAGCCCGGCGCGTGCCTTAGAGAACGTCAAGACCCGCCTAGAGCGCCCCGGGCTAGACGCGGCAGAGCGCGAGAGCCTAGAGCGTGTTATGAACTCGATTAGAAACGGCTTAGGAATGCGGGAAACGGAGATCGCGAAGGAACCAAGCCGACCGTGGAATCCGCATTCCTATGTGGTTTTCGCCCAAGTTCATAACACGCTCTAGAGCGCGAGCGAGCCACGCTTCAGTCGGAGCTAGACGCCGACACGATAGCCCGGTACGAGCGGCTGCACGCGCAGTATTGGGAGTACCGCCTAGGCGTGCCCCTGATTGACGCGGAGATGCGCGAAGCCGCGCCTGAGTACTGCAAGGCCGTGCATCGCGAGCGTGCCCGATGGGACGCGGAGCAAAGCGTATCGGACTGGCTGGATGCATCATGACGCCCCGCGAAGAGATCGAGGAGGCGCTTTTCAGCACCCTCGAAGAGCTCGATATAAATGAGATTCCGGACTACCACTTTTGGCAGATGTGTACAAACCTACTAACCACGAAGGAGACGAACAATGGCTAAATTCAACAGACCTATGATACAGGGGACCTACAATGCGTCGTTCCCCAACCCGCGCTACTACGGGCTCAAAGGCAAGTTCTGGAGCACGATTCAGCGCAAGGTCGACGAGCTCGCGGACATCCGTGACAGGGCGGCCCAGGCTGGCATGCGCAGTCAAGAGCTGCAGCGCGAGCGTGACTTCCAGCAGCGCCAGTACGAGGATGCGCTAGTCGCGTCCGCCCGTAGCGGGGCCGACGATCCTGACGACTCTCAGGTCGAGGCCGTAAAGCGCGCGATCGAGAAGGCCGAGGCAAAGATGCGTGCGGCTGAGCGGGCAGCAGGCGAGGTCACGTCCGAGCTACTCGAACTGATGAAAGAGGGCGTGCCGGCCGAGGTGTTGGCTGAGCTACGCGAGCAAGGCCGCCAGCACGAGGACGCATACCACGAGTATGTTGCCAAGGCGCAGGCTGAGCGAGACGCGCTAGGACAGGCGTACGCGTTGCATCTGTGGGCACGTGGGCTGGATCCAAACGGTCAGCCGCCGTTCAATGTGGATAGCGCCGCCTTTCGCGGTACGCCGCTCTCGCCCGCTCCCGACTCAAGCCAGTGGTATGAGCACGCGCTGAGCTGGGGCGACGAGCAAGAGATGTCGGACGCGGCGATAACGGTCGTGAGCAGCAGCGGGTTCGTGTCATGACGCGCCAACAGAGTGAGGCCGAGTACTGGCAGCAGATGGCAGAGCAGGCGGTGCGTGACGAGCAGGCAGAGCTAAGGCGCAAGCAGGGGCAGCACATCCTCGACGCTATAGCCAACCGCTCGAATGACGGCATTATCGAGACGCTCCGGGCTGTGCACGAGGCAAAGTGGGCACCGAAGGATGGTGATAGCGATGCCTAGGACATGCACGATTTGCAGCCATCCCGAGCGTGCTGACATTGACTCAGGCCTGCTTAGCGGCACCCCGTTCCGTCACTTAGCGGCACGATTCGATACGTCAACAGGCGCGCTGCAACGGCATAAGGCTGATCACATGCCATCATCGCTACTTGCAGCACAACAGGTAGAGGAGGTAGCCCGGGCGGACACGCTGCTCGGGCAGATCCGAGCCTACCAGGACCGTGTGGACCGGCTGACTGGCAAAGCCGAGCAGGCAGGCGACTTCCGCACAGCCTTCACTGGGTTGCGTGAGGCTCGCGGTTACGTCGAGTTGCTGGCAAAGCTGGCTGGCGAGCTCAACGAGCAACCCCAGATCAACGTGGTGTACGACCAGCGCGTGCAACAGGTGATACTCGATGCTCTCGAGCCCCACGCGGAAGCCCGGTACGCCGTGGCTGAAGCGCTAAAGAGTGTGGCGTGATGGCGGCAAAGATAGCCCCCGGGGGTATACAGGAACTCCGCTGGCAGTTGGACCCCGTGCAGCTGTTTGAGGACGCGGTTGGGCCAGCCGACGAGTGGCAGCAGCGGGTCCTGCGCTCAGAGTCGAGTAAGCGCTTGCTACTTGCGTCACGACAGAGCGGGAAGTCACAGACCTGCGCAATAATGGCATTACACAAGGCCGTGTACACCCCGGGGAGCCTGGTGCTATGCATCGCGCCGGCCCTCCGGCAGGCCCAGGAACTCACGCACAAGATCTTCAGTGCCTACAAGGACCTCGGCTTGAACGTGGTGAGCCCGCCCCGCGCGGACACGAAGCTATCGTTAGAGCTGCAAAACGGGTCGCGGATTATCACGCTGCCCGGGGCTGAGCGTACGATCCGGGGGTACTCGAAGGCCGCGTTGCTGCTGATTGACGAGGCGGCCCGGGTGGAGGACGAGCTGTTCTTCGCTGTGCAACCTATGCTAGCCGTATCAGGCGGCACAATGGTGATGCTGTCAACCCCGTATGGCAAGCAGGGCGTGTTCTACGAGGCGTGGCAGAACGGGGGCGACGAGTGGGAGCGCTACCACGTGACCGCGCAAGAGGTTTCTCGTATCTCTGAAGTATTCCTGCAAGAGCAGAGGCGCGAGCTCCCTGACTACGTGTTCAGGCAAGAGTACGAATGCAGCTTCGAGGCCACGGAGGACCAGATCTTCACAGAGGAGATGGTGCGCGGGGCCCTTGATGAGACGATCGAACCACTAACAGTACTGGAAGGAATGTCATGGTAATGGAATTCGTAAGGAACCGAGGCGGCACGCACGTGGCTGAGAAGCACCGCGGGTGCCCGCACTACGTCATAGGCTTGGACCTCGGGCAGGCGAGCGACTACACGGCGATATGCGTGATGGACCGCCACGCGAAGAAAGTCGGCAGCCCCTATGTGCACCGCTTCGGGCAGACTCCGTACGGGCCCGGCGGGGCAACCGCGGAGTGGCGCCAAGAGGTGGAGAACGTCCTGACCGTACGCTACTTGGACCGTCCGCCCCTGCGCACGTCCTACACGAAGATAGTGGACGGCGTGATCGATCGGATCAACGCGCTGTTTCCGGCGTCCGACTACCCGAAGGGCGGCGAGGTTACGCTTGTAATAGACGGCACGGGTGTGGGCCGCGGTGTCGCGGATATGTTCTACGGCCGGCTCCGCGAGCGTGAGATGAACGCGCGGGTCGCGCTGTGGCCGTGCACCATCACGGGCGGGACAGGCAGGGCATCCGTGTCCAACGCCTTTATCACGCTGCCGAAGCACGAGCTAATCCACACGGGCGGCGTGATACCGATGCAAGACGGGCGTCTCAAGTGGGGCCCGCGGATCAAGCGCCGCGACGTGCTAGAGAGCGAGCTGCTCACGTACACAAAGAAGATAAACATAGCCACGGGTAGCACGCAGTTCGAGCCGTGGCGTGAGAAAGAGCACGACGACTTGCTGTTTGCGCTGTGCCTAGCCGGCTGGGGCTGGAAGAAGTCCGAGCTGACCTACTTTGTTATCCACCGTGGCGAAGAGTACGTGCCACCCGAGCCCGCCGGCAGATCGCCTATCACGGGTACGACGCTGCCGCCGCTGCCATGAGGACGGCAGAAGAGCGCCTACAGAAGGCGGAGTGGCTGCAAATACAGTTGTTACAAGATGCATAGGGGGCGTCCACCTACTCGGACGAACGACGAAGCACGCACGCGTGTGGACGTTCGTCCCCCGTGGCACCGAGCGGGCTATATCCTCTGGCAGTCCGCTCGGACCGCCTCTTCGGACTGGTAGAGAGGCACGAGAATGCCCTCTAAGCGCCTCCAGCCGGTCCGCTAGGGGTACCGTCCCCCCGCTGAGAGAAGGCATCCTCGCGGTGATACCATACACGTATGACACAGCGTCTAACAATCCGTGAGGCCGCCGTGTCATTGGGCGTGAGCGAAGGCGCGGTTCGGATGCGTGTAAAGCGCGGCACGCTGCCGAGTACGCGTGAGGGCGAGCGTATATACGTGCTATTAGACACCGAGCACACGACCGACCAGGCGCGATCTGATGCCGAAGCGCTCACATCCGAGATGCGTGGGCGCATCGAAGACCTGAAGGAACAACTGGCGCTAGAGCGGGAAGCGCACGCCGAGGCGCGTAGGCTGCTGGCCGCGGCGCTAGAGCGTATCCCTGCCGTAGAGCCCCCAGAATCGCCCGAGACGCCCTCCGAGCCGGTCCCCGGTACTAGCGCACCTCCGGAAGCGGAGACGCCCACAGAGATACGCCCGTGGTGGAGGAGGGTATTCGGTGGATAACGAGCCATCCGAACTGCGCGGCATTGAGGTGGTTAAGATGTACTATGATGCGTTCAAGCACTTCACGACTTTGAATTTGGCAACGGCAGTAGGCATCGTTACCGTCAATAAACTGATAAACCTCTCGGCGTCCGCGTTCTTCCCTGTGCTGGGTTTGCTCAGTCTATCCATCTATTTTGCCTTGAGAGGGTTAATAGGATCTATGGTAGTAATGTCCGAAGAGGACCTAAGTGACACTACCTTTACAGACCTTCAGGGTCGCATCCTTATATGCGCTGTATTTTTTTGCTATGGCAGTTTTGAACGTCGTGGCAGCGGCTCTGCGGGGGCCAGCATACCAGTGGGCCGTGCTGTTATCTGGAGTCGTCTATTTAGGGGTATGGTATATCCGCCGACAGAGCGCGGTAGCAAGTCGCAACCGCTCGTAACAGGGAGCTGTGCCTTGCGTTACTGGCCTTAGTTAGAAAAGCCGGGCGAAAGCGCGCTCGCCACGGGGCCGGCACCTAAAGGCGTTTGGACGGGCTGAGCTTGGTACTGGGAACTTCCGAGAATTCGTCTTCCACGCACTAGAGTGGATAAGGGCAAAGAGGAGGGCCGGGGCTGCTAGAGACCCCGACCCTGAATTCGTAAGCCGTTAGTTACGTCGGCTTATCACTTGTTGTGCCCCCCAGGCTCATGGCCTGCGGGGTTCGTGGAGGGAACACCGTTTGCCTCGCCGTTCGGGGTCTGGCCGCCACCGTTCACTTGCGTAATCTTAGCGAACGCCACACCACCAAACGACATCGACAGCGCCAACATCAGCGCCGCGATCAACAACGTAATGCGCTTTTTCATCTTCTCACCTCCTTTCCTTTTGTCCAAAAAACAAAACCCCGGCTGCCAAGGATCGCAATGATCCCTAGAGCGTAGCCGGTTGCACCACTGGCTCCCTCTGCCCCAGGTGCCCATATATATAAGGGACGAAGTTCTAAGCCTCTACCAAGCCGAGGTTTGTCTGCGGTGACACTAACAAGCGGTGGCCCGAGAAGTCTGT
>Ga0126310_10001097_pt1 | contig 10125 bp, 10 predicted proteins | sample Plot60_FD_92540 | JGI IMG/M metagenome (GOLD analysis project Ga0126310, IMG submission 92540) | Serpentine soil microbial communities from UC McLaughlin Reserve, CA, USA - Plot60 | ecosystem: Environmental > Terrestrial > Soil > Grasslands | place: USA: UC McLaughlin Reserve, Lake County... | reverse complement strand
TTATGTCGAGGCCGGCGCCGACGGCTTCGGCCTCGGCTCGGCGCTGTTCTCGCCCGGCGCGACGCCGGCGACGGTGCGCGACAACGCCCGCCGCTTCGCGGTCGCCTGGGAGCTGATCAGGGCGCGCCAGGCGGCGTGACCGGGCTTCGGCGCTCAGGCCATCACACACGCCAGCGGTCGTACGCGCGCTCGTGTATCCGGGAGAACGGCTGCCCGACCGTCGTTGAGATCAGGAAACGGCGGCGGAGCCAGGCAGAATCGAACCGCCGACCGTTCGTGTGAAGGCGCATCAGCTTGCCAATCGCCCTGCTCATCACGCCTCGGCGATGATCGGGTGAATTTTGCCGGAAAAGGTCTAAGGGCCGACCTCGACTACCGCGTCGCGGAGTCCGCGGACTTGATGTGCCGCCCGCGGCGGGTAAGCGTCGCCGACCTGGAGCAGCTCATCCGCGATGTCGATGTGGCCGCGACAGCGCACCCCGCATGGCATGAGCATAGCCGCGAGCAGACAGCCGACCCATCGAGCCGATGAACGCCTGCCCCCTCCCCGGGCCCCGGTCGCGGAACAGCGACGCCGGTCGGTGTCATAGATAATCGCACATCGATTTTTGTTTCGTTCTCGTCCAATTGATGAGCTGCGACAAAGCATCCGCCTGATCGTCATGGGAGCCGTGCGGAAAAGCGAGGAGTTCCGCTCTGAATTGGTCGAGCCATGCCGCTCTGACAGGGAGGAGAACGCTGCCCGATTCGATGCGTGCCGAGCAGGCGCTCATGCGGACGACCTTGTCGCCCTGGGGCTTTATGGGGATGCAGTAGACGCTGCTGGCCTTGAGGTCCTGGATGAGGCTGGTTCCGGAGCCCTTGTCCTCGATCAAGACCGCCTGCGTTTTCCAGCGCTGCTTTTCGGCAACGATGCGCTTCTTCAGTAATGGATATTCCAGTCGCTCGCGCACGACGTCCAAAATATAGATCTCTTCCGTCGTGACGAGGGCGGTGATTCCAACCGAATAATCCGACAGCTCGGCGGCGGTCGAGGCGGTGTCCCAACTCTGCACGATTTTGTTGGGGAAGCGCTGCTCAGGCAGATGGTCCCAGACTCCAAACCACTTCCATTGGATCATGTTGCCGCCGGCCGGCACCGGCTGCTGCTGATACTGCGCCGAGAACGCCATCGAACCCATGGAGGCGCGAAGAGCCTGCAAGACTTCCCGCGGCTCACGCTCGGGGTGCAGCACGTCATCTACAGGTCGGACATGGAAGCGGTCCGGACCGAGACGCACCTCCTGGAGGTGCTCAGAGATGGCCGGAAGATCGAGATGCATCCAGCCGCCTGCTTTGAGGACGTGCCCGGCAAGGTCGTCGACGTGCAGGCGTTGCATCACGATGATGATCGCGTCCGTCTTCTTATTATCGAGGCGGGACTGCACCGTCTCGTCGAACCAAGTGTTCAGCTTTGTCCGCGCGGCTTCGGAGTGGGCGTCCCCGGCCTTGATCGGGTCGTCGATGATGATGAGGGACCCGCCGCGGCCCGTCAGGGAGCCACCGACCGTGGTGCTCAGGCGGAAGCCCCCTAGCGTCGTCCGCACCTCGGTTTCGGTGTCCTTGCGAGGGTCCAGGCGCATACCCGGGAAGAGATCCTGGTACCAGCGCGCGTTTACAATCGCTCGGAAGCTGTTGGCGTGGGTGATTACAAGATCGCCGGCATAGGAGGCGCAGATGATCTTCCGAGTAGGCTGGTGCCCGAGCATGAACGCCGGGAGGGCAACTGAGGCGAACAATGACTTCAAGCTGCGAGGCGGCATGGTGATGAGGAGCCGCTGACATCGGCCGGTCATGACCTCCCTCAGGTGATAGGCCAGAGCCTCCAAATACCAATTGTGGAGGTAGCCCTGTGACGGTGAGATCTTGTTGAAGCCACGCTCGGCGAAGTCGCCGAAATCCTGGCGCAAGAGCGCTTGGAGGCGGCGATAGGGGGAGACCTCCCGAATCTGCTGGGTGGGCCGGGGTCTCACGGCCTCCTCGCGGCGCCGCGCATTTGCGCGTGCAGGCCTCATGATGGCCTCGGAGCCTTCATGTAGCGAGTCAAGATTAGGTTGTCCTCTTCCGAAAGCTCCTGCGCAGCCGCCTCGATCACCCCTGCCTCTTGCGTCAGACCCGCTTCCTTGGCGAGCCGAACAACCTGCACGACGGCTCTAGGGTCTCCCGTGAGTGCATCATTCATGAGCTTCTGCACGAGCGCATCTAACTTAGGGACTCTGCGGATGCCGCGTGCGGTGCGGATCGAGACCTTTTCCCACAAGGCACCCTCGACGATGGCCTTCAGTCCCTTATGTCCCTTCTTCTTGCCTCGAGGGTTGCCCGACACACCCTTTTGAAAGCCGGGTATGCCTCGGCGGCTTGCAGTAGCCGACCGCGTAGCGTTTGACGCCCTTCTTCGTACTTCCGTCGCGATCCATGAACTTAGCTCTTCGCTGTGCGTTGCAGGCTCCTGGGGCTTCTATTGCGACCCCGAAGTGCCGCGACCTCGTCGAACGTCTTGCCGGTGTCGGCGAGGATCGCGTCGTCCTTGGCGAAGGCCTGCCATCGGCGGATTGCCACGTCGCAGTAGAGCGGATCGATCTCGCCGGCTCGTGCACGCCGGCCGGTCTTCTGGGCTGCGATCAAGATCGTTCCCGAGCCGCAGAAGGCGTCGAGGACGAGCCCGCCCGGCCGTGAGGTGTCCTTGAGCGCGTCGGCCACCATTGCCACGGGCTTGACAGTCGGATGGGTAGCGAGCGCTTCACGCGACTCGCGCGTCGGCGAGTTGATGCCGCGGTAGTTCCAGACGTTTGTGCGGTAGCGCCCGTTCTGGCCGAGTTCGAAGGAGTTCAGATGAGGCCCGGTACCGTTCTTGAAGGCGAAGACGAGTTCATGGCGGGAGCGGTAGAAGCTGCCCATGCCGCCGTTGTCCTTCACCCATACGATCAGATTTTTGAGCTCCGAATAGACCGCGCCGCCGGCCGCCAAAATTTCTGCCAGGTGCCTCCAATCCATGCAGATGAAGTGGATCGAGCCGTCGCGGGTGTGTGCCGCGAGCCGCTCGAATGTGCTCGTCAGAAAGGCGATGAACGCGCCGGCCGACATCTCGCCGGAGGCCATCGCGAACTCGCGGTGGCGGCTGCGGCGGTTGCCAGTCACGTGCCCGCTAATTGGCACGTTATAGGGCGGGTCCGTGAAGACCATCTCGGCTTGCTCGAGACCGCCGCCAGATTGGCTCAGCAACCTCCGATACGTCTCTTCCTCGCGCGCATCGCCGCAAATCAGGCGCGAGCGTCCGAGGATCCAAACGTCGCCCGGTCTGGTCACCGGATCGCCCTCGACCTTCGGCACGCGGTCGTCCTCAGCGCTCTCGGCCGATTGATCGGTGCCGCCCACTTCGAGCAGCTGATCCACTTCCGCGATTGAGAAGCCGGTGAGGTCGATCTCGATCTCTTCGGCTTGCATTAGAAGGTATTCGAGCTCGCCGGCGAGGAGTTCGTCGTCCCAGCCGGCGTTCTGGGCGTGCTTGTTGTCGATGAGGATGTAAGCGCGCTTCTCCGCCGGCGAGAGTGTCGACAGGCGGAGGCACGGCACACTCTTCAAGCCGAGCTGCCGCGCGGCTTCCACCCTCGCGTGGCCGGCCAGGATCATGTTGCCGTCGTCGATCAACACCGGGTTCGTGAACCCGAAGCGTCGGATGCTTGCGGCGATCTGGCCGATTTGCTTCTTCGAATGGGTGCGTGCGTTGCGGGGGTACGGCTGCAGCGCATCTGGGGAAATCATCAGAAGGCGGTCGCCGAGCTCACTGAGAACATTTGTAGCTTGTGTTTGGGTTCTTTTGGGTCGCACTCGCATTTTCGCGAAATCCTCCGGTTCAGGCACGCCGACCGCGGCTTCTTGGTGCGGTTTGGGCAAGGTATTGAGCAAGCGCATACGCCGAGCCCACAAGCTCCAAGCTTGTCGTCGCCATGCCGGGCGGAACCTTTCTGGTGATGAAGCTGACCAACTCGTTATGCCCGCGGCAAACTTCGACGCTATACGGCGAGGCCGAGCTGGGACGCCGATTGGCCCCTGCCCGTGTGACTATCGCCAGAAAGCATGGATCGGTGTTGCCGATGGCAAGCATGCCGGGTCGAGCACGCCGGCTCACTTGGCCTTGGTCAAAGAGCGCCGCTGGGTCCTGCTCCAGAATGCGGCGATGCTCGCCCTCGAGCTTCTGCCTCACTCCCCTCATGACGCGAACGGCCGTTGTTTGGGCCGTGATTCAGAACTCGCAGTCCCACGAGCAGTGCAAAAGCCTCGTACCCCGAAAACCAGATTTCCGTGCCCCGGCCTGGAGCTTCGTCCCCGTAGAAAGCAAAGACATGGCGTGCCGGATTGTCGGACTGAACGTCGCACCCAAGTGCGCGGTCCGTATCGAGAAGCCGTTTGATCCGGGTCCGCACATGCGTCGAAGCGCCGTTCTGATCGCGCGCCAGCACGGCTGCGATCGCCTCGTCCACTTGATTGCGCTTGTACTTCGAACCTGACGTCATGCTGCATTATCACAAGATCGGCCACCGCCCGCAATAGCTCGTAGTTGGGTTTCAAAGTTCGCAGTGCTGCTCGCGCCCCGGTGACATTCCAGCAGCACCGTCAGCGACTCCACGTACGCCAACGCGCGGCTTCATCGCGTCGACCGCCGTCGCGGCGTCCGCCGCCGGGCGTCGGCTTTGCGGCCAGTGTAAGTGCTGCTCGCCTCAATCGCGTGAAGCTGTGGCTCGGGCTGCACCCTGTCGCTTTCCGCCAGAGGCCGGGCGGAGGAGCCCCTGCTGGATGGCGGTGGCCAAGCGGGTCTAGGGACCGGTGTGTGTCCCGGCACTCAGGCTCTACTCGACCCAGCTCAGGGTCGTGTCGTAGGAGTAGCCCGGATTGTTGATGGCCTGGCTGATGCTGTCGACCTGATCGTCATGGCGACCGTACGGAAAGCTGAGGAGCTCCTCCTCGAGAGAGGCGAGCCACGGCGCTTGCGCCGGGAAGAACACCTGCCCGGCTTCGATGCTAGCGGAGGCGACCGACATTCGGCTCACCTTGACACGCTCGGGCTTGATCGGCTTTACGTTGAGGCCGCCCCTCCTCAGCTCAGCGATCAGCGCTGTCCCGACGCCGCTGTCTTCGATCAGGATTTGCGTTGGTCGGTGCACGTCTGCGTGAGCGATCGCGAGCCTCTTCAGGGCCGGATAGTCGTAGCGGCCTCGCAGCACGTCTTTGAGGTAGTACTTACTGTCGTGCACGACCCACGTCGTGCAGACGGAGTAGTCGTTCTGGGCGCCGTCCTTCGATGCCGTATCCCAGCTCTGAATGACTTTCCGGGCGTTCGTCGGCAGCTGCTCCCATCGGCGAAGCCAAACCCGCTGCACCATAGCGCCGCCCGGGGGCACGGGCCGCTGCTGATACTGAGCGGCGAAAGTATCCGAGCCGAGCTGAGTCCTAAGTTTTTCGAGCGCCTCGATCGGCTCACGCTCAGGGTGGAGTACATAACCAATCTCGCGGACGTGGACGTCGCGCTTGCCGGCGCCAATGCGGACGACCTGCCGTTCCTCGGCAATGGCCGGGAGCTCGAGAAGCTCCCATTCATCAGATGACCGGATCAGGTTGCCCGTGAGGTCGTCGAGGTGGACGCGCTGCATGACGATGACGATGCTGCCGCGGACCTTGTCGTCGAGTCGGGACAGCAGGGTGTTCCTGAACCATTCGTTGGCGCGTTCGCGTCTGCTGTCCGAGAGGGCGTCGATGGGCTTGAGCGGGTCGTCGATGATGATGAGGTCGCCTCCGCGGCCGGTCAGTGTGCCCTCGGTCGAGGTCGATAGGCGGAACCCGCCCGCCGTCGTCGCGATCTCCGCCTCGGTGTTCTTGGTCGGCGAAATGCGTGTGGCCGGGAATATCCGCTGATACCACGACGCGGTGAGGATCTGCCGGAAGTCGCGCGCGTGCTTGGCGGCAAGATCCGCGCCGTAGCTGACGCAGATAATGCGCATTCCCGGATAGTGGCCGAGCAGGAACGCAGGTAATGCGACTGAGGTCACGATGGATTTCAGCGAGCGCGGCGGCATATTGATGATGAGTCGCGTCAGCTCGCCCCTTCGGATCCGCTCGAGCTGGTAGGCCAGCGCATCAATATGCCAGTTCGGCTGGTACGGCGTGCCGGGCGAGAGCTCCTGCACGACGCGGTGAACGAAGGCGCGGAAGTCCCGCCTGAGGATTTCGTTCAAGAGAGCGGGCGTCATGGTCGTCGCTTTCCAGCGGGTCATGAGAGCTTCCGCCGTGTCGAGAGCTTCCGCTTGCGCGCCCCGGCGTCCCGGCCGAGGACCGACTCGAGGATCTCGATGTCCTGTGGGCTGAGCTCGGGCGTCTGGGTCGTCTCTGGCTGCGACGAGCGGTATCGCTCGGCCCGATCCATGAGGAAGGCCGCAGCCTTCACGTCGCCGTTCAGGGCCGCGTCGCGGAACCTGCGCATGATCAACTCCTCGGCCGGGACGGAGCGGCGGCGGCCGTGCTGATCAACGACCGCAACCTTACTCGCGAGCGCCTTGTCGGCGGCGGCACCGATGCTGCGAGGCCGTTTCCCCGGGCCTTTCGGATTGCCGCTCTGCCCAGGCTGGAACTGTGTCGCCTTTGGCGGGCGGCCGTAGCCGATCTCGTAGTCGCCCTTCGGCGCCCCCTTCCCTAGTGTGCGTCGCCGCTTCATCTGCGCACCCTCCTCGAGGGGCGTCGACGACGCTTGCCATCGTCCCGCGCCGGCTCCAAGGCGCGCTCGCCGGCGGTGCCGGCCACGCCTGATGTCCCCGCCTTCCCGTCGCTCGAGCGCGCGGCCGCGAGTTCCTCGAAGGTTTCGCCAGTTCCCTCGAGAATGGCGTCGCACTTCGTGTAGGCCTGCCAGCGCCGGATCGAGACGTCGGCGTAAAGAGGGTCGAGCTCGAGGCAGTAGGCGCGCCGGCCGATCCGCTCGGCCGCCACGATCGTGGTGCCGGAGCCGGCGAAGGCGTCGAGCACGATGTCGCCGCGGCGGGAGCAGTCGCGGATCGCGTCGGCGACGAGAGCGACCGGCTTTACGGTCGGGTGCGAAGCGTTGAGCGAACGATGCGATTTTGCAGAATGTCTACGTCGTATATGTCAAAGCGACAGATCACACGGCCTCTTTGAGGCGCACGGGCGATTGCGGATCGAACAACGTCAATACGGCCTCGAACGCGATCGAGCTCCTCTATCCTAGGCACATACCCGCGTGCGAGCCCTCGCCTTAACCGCCTGTCGACGGCGTCGCTCAACAGTTTGGCTATCAGCGCCCACAGCGATGGGCTTTGCTCGACGGTTGCATCAAATCGGCCCGAGATATGCGTCAGATCCCACGCGTAGAGAAGCATATGCCAAATGTTGCGGATCGGGATACCGCCCGCTGGCCCGCTCACGATGGAAACCCATCAAGCAGCAGCTTTTGTGCCTTAGTGATATTGGCGCGCTGGTCGAACCAGTATTCCTCTAAAAGTGGAAGGATCTGAGTCTCGATCACACCCGTATACCAAGCGTCGGGCGAGGCGGCCTGGCGGGGCGTTGGGCAAAAGAAGCTGTGACCAACGGCATAGCTGGACCCGAGGTTGGGATCGGCCGAGATCATTTCGTTGAGCGCAGCCATGCGCTGAGCTATTTCGGTTGCGACTTCGATCGGTAAACCGATCTTACCCACATACGCGCGGAAGCGATCGTCAAAGCATGCTGGGATCGTCTCAAACGCGAACCGACGCCTCAGGGCAAAATCAACAATCGCCAAAGACCGATCGGCCAGGTTCATGGTCCCTATTAGAAACAGATTTTCCGGGACATAGAAAGGCGGCTCCGATTCCCGCGAGTGAACGAGCTTCAGGCCGTGCTCAGGGGAACGCTTATCCCATTCAAGCAGCGTTAGGAGCTCACCGAAAATTTGACTCGGGTTCCCGCGATTGACCTCCTCGATGATCACGACGTGAGGCCGGTTGCTTGGATCCGCGCGCGCAGCCTCAGCGGCTTCCACGAAGGGGCCATCGACAAGAGCGAAAGCTCCGCTTCCGTCCGGCTTAGGGCGCAGACCTCGTACGAAATCTTCGTACGAGGTGGTCTGATGAAACTGTACTCGCGTGACCCGCTCCTCGTCACGTTCGCCCATCAACGCGAACGCGAGGCGCTTGGCAAACCAGGTTTTTCCAACCCCTGGAGGACCTTGCAGAATGAGATTCTTCACGTCGTGAAGTCGAGACAAGAAGCGCGTTAGCTGAGCTTCCGAAACAAACGCACCTTCGGCCGTCATATCCGAGACGCCGTAAGGAGGTGTGGAGGCCTCGTCGTCAAATTCGGCGTCTTCGTCATTCGGCTTTTCAGCTACTGGCGAGGCCACCCCCGATTTTGGTGGGCCGGAAATTTGGCGCTGCCAATACGACTGGCTCACAAACCATTCGTAATTCTGAGTTGCGCCGTAAAAGGTGAACGCAATTAGAAAATCACTATACGGGTTCGCTCCACGCGAGACGCTCCAGAGGGTCCGCCGGTTTGTGAAGAAGTACCATTCCTTTGGCGCAAACGAACTATCCCAGCGCACGTGCACGCGCTGTCCGTCGCCGGGGTTCTCTACGATGGTGCCGATTACCTTGATGCGCATCACCGACACCGACCCGCCATTGGTCGGAAATGGGAGCCCCCGTTTTCTCGTATACGTTGCACTTGATAGCGATGCGCTCGCCGGGTCGCATCGAGCGCACCTCCTCCCTTAATGACCCGTCATGAAACCCGTTCTCCCAAACGCCCTCTGACAAAAAACGCTCGGTCTGATCACCGCCCGGCTGCCAAGATGCACCGACGAACCAAAAGATCGGTGCATCGAGTGGGTCTCTGTCCAGGGATTCCAGAGTCTCGGCGTTTGGAGCTTCATCAGGCGGTGTTTCCGGAGCTGCTGCTGCCATCCAGGCATCGTACGACAGCTGCACATAGTCGGTGCCTCGCGCGGTGATCGCCCGAACTGCATTAAAATAGTTCGTGGAATTCAGTTTTGACGGCGAAGGCAGTCCCAGGTATTTCAGAAGAACCGAGTCGAGACTCGGAAAGATTCTGGGCCGGATCCAGAACAGGCCCATCGTGATGTTGATCCGCACGCCGCGGATGTTGAAGGCGCGATCTAGGGCTACGGCGAACTGAGGATCACTCAGTGGATCCGTGTTCAAAGCCAATTCAAATACGTCCCACAGCGAGGGGATATCCGCCGGATCCCGATCGACGCTGAACGCGAAGAACCAAGTCTTCCGGTTGTCCACAACGGGAACACCTGCGAAACTTCGGGGTACTTCGGTAGCAAGCTTGAAGCGATCCTTGAACGCACGAGCCAATGCGAGGCGCCTTGCGTCTGTGATCCCACGATTGAGCGAGGCAAGAAATGTGAAGGGATCAATCTCAGCAAGCGGCAAATCAACCCCGTTGGGACCTCTATCCGTGAGGGAAGGAACAAGGTGGCCGGCTGCTTTCAGCTCGATTAGCACTTGAATAAGTTCGTGTTGCCGGTTCCGAAACTGCCGAAGCTTGGTTGCCAGCTCTTCGAAGAACGGTACCCAATCGAACAATGGATCGCTCATGTAACCTCGCGCCCTCCAACAACGTCGTCAACGGACTGGACCTTACTGCGACGCGCGGCGTAGACCAGGGGCTTGTGGCGGAGCTCCATGGTGAAATGCAGCTCGGCAGTTGAGCCTTCCACAGTTATTACGTGCTAGCCCATTCCGACAACGTTCAAGGCAACACCGCTCAGCTCGTAAGATCGTGACGCCTCGACTGGACCCATGCGCAGCTCAAGTGCTTGCGAAGCGCAGCGATAGCGCTCCAAGGCATTCAGCAAGGCCGGCGAGCTCCCATCTTTGAGCCATCGGGATTAGAGTCCGACTCGAAACTCATCCTGATTGCGCGAGCCGTCGGGTGAGCAGCATGATCGAGGCGGCGTAGAGGAAGGCTCGGGCGGATTCGAGGGTTGCCTCGAAGTCCTTGGCGAGGCGGCGGTTGCGGCCGATCCAGGCGAAGAAGCGCTCGACGACCCAGCGCCGGGGCTGGACGGCG
>Ga0126310_10001096_pt1 | contig 10126 bp, 6 predicted proteins | sample Plot60_FD_92540 | JGI IMG/M metagenome (GOLD analysis project Ga0126310, IMG submission 92540) | Serpentine soil microbial communities from UC McLaughlin Reserve, CA, USA - Plot60 | ecosystem: Environmental > Terrestrial > Soil > Grasslands | place: USA: UC McLaughlin Reserve, Lake County... | reverse complement strand
TGGTTCCCCCGCTCGGGCCGCCCGCTCCCGCAGGAATGCGTCGAACATCTCCTTCCACGCGGCCGCGTGCACCCGCGCAGTCTGCGTCAGGACGCCGTCGAGGTCGAACAGGCAGGCGCGAGTTCCGCTCGGCAAGCCAAGTCGCTGGGGCCCGTCGAGCACGAGGGAGACCGTAGTGGATTCCGTCGCGTCGCTCGCGATCCGCCTGTGGCAGCAGCCAGTCCGGACCGGTCTCAGGGACAGGCACGAAGTGCCTGTCCCTACAGGCGTCCCGAAGCTCGGGTCCCGCACCGGGAGCGTCACGACCATTCCTAGTGGCCGGCATCGCCCGACGCGGTCCAAAATGAAACGGCGACCCGAAGGCCGCCGTTTCGTTCGCCGAGTCGTTTTCGCTTTCGTCCACCGTTCTCGTTGACCTTCGGCTTCCGCCTACGGCCCTCGAGCTCGGCTTCGTCCTACTTGCGCTCCGTGCTCGGCGCGCGAGGGAATCTAGGAGACCTCGGGTCCAGGCACAAGAGGTGCCGCCGACGAAAAACCCGCAATTTGGAAGCTCGGCGTTTTCGGTGGCCAGGACGCACTCTGCGAACCGTGCCGGCACCGCGACCACCAGGACCCTCGCTCCGCCCTTAGCCACTTCTTAAAAGGCTCTCAGGCCAATCTCACACGCCGTTGGTTCTGTTCGGGATGCCAATCCACGAAAGGAGCATCCGATGAAAAACAACCGCAAGCCAAAGCTGATCGCCGGGGCGGTGGCGGGCCTCGCGGTCGCCGGTGGCGGCGCGGCCTTCGCGGCCACGCAGCTCGGCACGCCGCAGCAGGAGAATCAGGCGGTCCTGAACGACGCGGCGAAGCAACTCGGCGTCCAGCCGAGCGCTCTCAGCGCTGCCTTGAAGAAGGCGCTCGAGAACCGCGTCGACGCGGCCGTCGCGGCCGGCCGTCTCACGAAAACGCAAGGCGATGAGCTCAAGCAGCGGATCGAATCCGGCGAGGTGCCGCTGTTCGGTGGCCCCGGCCCTGGCTTCCACCATGATCATGCAGGAGCGTTCGGCGGGCTCGACGCCGCGGCGGGCTATCTCGGTCTGACCGAGGCGCAGCTGCGAACACAGCTGGAGAGCGGCAAGTCGCTTGCCGCCGTCGCCAAGGCGCAAGGCAAGTCTGTCGACGGCCTCGTCCAGGCGCTCGTCGACGCGGCCAAGAAGAAGCTCGATGCCGCTGTTTCCGCGGGACGGCTGACGCGGTCCCAGGCGGACTCGATCCTGGCCGATCTAAAAACGCGCGTCACCGATTTCGTCAACGGCGCCGTTCCCCGGTTCGGGTTCCACCGCGGCTTCCGCGGGGGCCTGCCGCCCGCCGGCGGTTTTTCCGGTCCGGGCCTGTAGGGCTGTGATGTCGCGGATCGGCTGCCAAGCGGCGGGCCGGGGGCGCCAGGTCCCCCGCTCATGGGCCGGACGTCGGCCCATGAGCCTCGAGCGTTCACGATCAGGCTGTCGACACCTCGAGGCTCCACTTTTAGCGGTGCCGGTTTGGCGGCATAAGCTGTCCGCCGTGCCGGAGACGCTCGCCTGGTCGGTCTACTCGGATCCTGAGCTACCGCCGCTCGAGCGCGAGCGGATCTTCGCGCGGGCCTGGCAATACGTCGGCCATCTGGGTGAGCTCGGCGAGGGGGCCGGCTACCTGGCGACGCGAGTGGGGGAGATTCCGATCGTCGTCACCCGCGACCGCGCCGGCGTCTTGCGCGCCTTCCTGAACGTCTGCCGCCACCGCGGCTCCATAGTCGCGACCGGACCCTCCGGACGCGAGACGCTGCAATGTCCCTACCACGCCTGGACCTACGGCCTCGACGGCGTCCTGAAGGGGGCGCCCCGGTCGAATCGCGAGCCGGGGTTCGACTGCGAGGGCATCGCGCTGCGCCCGGCGTCCGTCGGGGTGTGGGGGCCATTCCTCTTCGCCAACCCCGATCCGCAGGCCGTCCCGCTCGCCGAGACCCTGGGGGAGCTGCCGGAGCTCGTCGCGGCAGCGGGCGTCGACGTCGAGCGGCTCAAGCTCCACGGGCGCACCGGATCGACGGTCGACGCGAACTGGAAGCTCGTCTCGGAGAATTTCCTGGAGTGCTACCACTGTGCCGTCGCCCATCCGGGGTTCAGCGCGCTCGTCGACGTCTCGCAGGATGCGTACGAGCTCGCGCTCGGCGGTTCCTTCTCCAGTCAGTTCGGCCCGGTCCGCGAGAACGGCAGCGGCCTCGACACCGGCGGCGAGGTGGCCCGCAGCCAGTTCCATTTTCTCTGGCCGAACACGATGATCAACATCTTCCCGGGACGAGCAAACCTCTCGATCGGACCGGTTCTGCCGGCAGGGCCGCAGCGGACGGAGCGGTTCCTCGACTACTTCTTCGGTCCCGAGGTCGAAGCCGGATGGATCTCGGAGCTGCTCGAGTTCGACGACCAGGTCGGCGCCGAGGACCAGGTGCTGGTCGAGAACGTCCAGCGCGGAGTCGCCACCGGGCTGATCGAGCGCGGTCGGCTGCTGCCGGAAAGCGAGCGGCTGATCGTCGACTTCCAGCGGCGGGTTCAGGCGGCGCTGCGCTAGCGCGGTTCGGGCACCCGGTTAGCGGGCGCGGCCGCGCGGCGGCCGCTGGGTGCGCCGGCGCTGACGGGCCTCCTTCCGGATCTGGTGGGCATGCTCCGAGCGGGCCCGCGCGTCTAGGCGCCGCTCGAGGCGGCCGAGCTCGCGCTGGAGCTTGCGCCAGCTGTCGAACCGCTCCCGGGGCAGCGAGCCGCTCCGGAGCGCCTCGCGCACCGCGCAGCCCGGTTCCGTCTCGTGCGAGCAGTCGCTGAACCGACAGGCGGCGGCAAGCGCCGCCAGGTCTTCGAAGGTCTGCTCGAGCCCCTGGGAGACGTCCCAGAGCTGCAGCTCGCGGAGGCCCGGCGTGTCGAGCACGAGCCCGCCGCCTGGCAGCGGCAGCAGCTCGCGATGGCGCGTCGTGTGGCGCCCGCGCCCGTCGTCGCCGATGTCGGCGGTCGGCATCAGGGTCGCGCCCGCCAGGTGATTCACGATCGTCGACTTCCCGACTCCCGAGGAACCGAGCAGCGCCACCGTCCGGTGTTCCTCCAGGTACGTCGAGAGCGGGGCGACCCCGTCGCCGCTCAACCCGTTGACGGCGTGGATGGGAACGCCGAAGGCGATCGCTTCGACCTCCAGCACGGCGGCCTCGACGTCCTGGCAGAGGTCGGTCTTGGTCAGCACGATCGCGGGCTGCGCGCCGCTCTCCCACGCGGTCGCCAGGTAGCGCTCGAGTCGGCGGGGCTTGAAGTCCGTCGGCGTCAGCGCCATCGTCACGAAGACGGTGTCCGCGTTCGCGGCGAGCACCTGCTCCTTCGCTGCGAGCCACGGCTCCTTGCGCGAGAACGCGGTGTGCCGCGGCAGGAGGACCGCGATCGTCGAGGGTGGGCGGACGCCGACCCAGTCGCCGACCGCAGGCCACATCTCAGCGTGACGAAGCCGCCCGGCGAGCTCGGCGCGGAGCTCGCCTCCTTCGCCGTAGAGGACGTACGCGCTGCGGTGCTCGACCGCCACGCGTGCCGGCGCGAGCCCGTCCTCGCGGTGTGGCTCGAATTCGATTTCGCGCTCGGGGGTCCACCCGAAGCGCACGAGCGATTCGCTCAACTCGATGCTCCTCTCTGGAACAAGCTCTGCGGACCACGCAGCGGCCCGCCTTGTCGACGTCAGCCGGCGCGCGGCGGCTCTAGGAGAGGAACGCGACGCGACCAGCGGAAGCGAACAGCTCTCTTTTCATCAGGCACCTCCTCGGTCGCGGTTCACGCAGCGTACGGAGGCGGGAGGGCGGCGTCAACCGGGCGAGCCGGCGGTTACCTGCTCGAAGGGGGCCGCAGCACTGCGAACTCGTCCGTGACCTCGAGCCGGGGAGTGCGGAAGCGGAATACCGCCGCCGGGCGGCCGCCGCCTCGGCCGGAGGCGCGCCGCTCGCCCGTGTTCTCGATCACACCGCGCCGCAGCAGCACGCGCTGCAGGTTGGTCGCGGAGACGTCGTGCCCGAGCGCGTTGGCGTAGAGCTCCCGGAGCTCAGAGATCGTGAACTCGCGCGGCGCGAGGGCGAAGCCGATGTTCGTGTACGAGAGCTTCGCGCGCAGGCGCTCGCGGCCGGCGAGCGTGATCTCACGATGATCAAAGGCGAGCCTCGGCAGGCGGGAGACTCGATGCCACGCCGTGTCGACGGGGAGCTTCGGATCGACGCCCGTTGGGACGAGTCCGAGGTACGCGGTCGCGATCTGCCATTCGCCGGGGTGGCGATCTGGATCGCTCAGCGTCACGAGCTGCTCGAGGTGCGCGACCTCGCGCACGTCGACCTTGGCGGCGAGGTGCCTCTTGATCGACTGCTCGAGCGTCTCGCCCTCCTCGAGGTAGCCGCCCGGTAGTGACCACGCTCCGAGAAACGGTTCCCGTCCCCGCTGCCAGAGCAGCGCCTGAAGGCCGCCGCCGCGGATCTGAAGGACGGTAGCGAGGGAGACATGAGTGGGATTGGTAGACTGACGCACAGGTTTTAGCCTCTCAGTCGAAAACTCTACCGAAGAGGAGACGAATGGCAGTCATCGAGGCTCAGGCGCCGACCGTTGCCGCGCGCGACGTGGAGGAGGTGTTGCGTGCGCGCGACCTGACGAGGTTCCATCGTAAGGCGGTGCTCGTGACCGGAATCGCGTGGACGTTCGTCGCGATGGAGATCCTGCTCGTGGGCTTCGTGGCCCCGATCTTCGCCGGGCTCTGGCAGCTGAACGGCGTCATGCTGGGCCTCGTCAACAGCGCCGCGCTCGCCGGGTCGCTCGTCGGCAGTCTCGTCCTCGGGCGCGCGTCCGACCGAATCGGCCGCCGCAGGATCTTCCAGCTCTCCATCCTCTGGTATGCGGTCTTCACCGCCTGCACGGCGCTCTCGTGGGGGCCCTGGTCGGTGATGAGCTTTCGGTTCCTCGCCGGGCTGGGGCTCGGCGGCATGCTCGTCGTCGACCCGTCGCTTCTGACCGAATATCTGCCCCCGCAGCGGCGCGGCCGACTGCTCGTGACGCTCGATCTCTTCTGGCCGCTCGGATTGCTCCTCGCGACCGGTCTCTCGTACATCTTCCTCGTGCAGGTCGGCGGCGCCTGGAGTTGGCGCTGGCTCTTCCTCGCGGCGTCGTTTCCGGCCTTCCTGGCATTCGTGGCGCGACTGTCGCTGCCGGAGAGCCCGTTTTATCTGGCGCGCAAGGGGCGGACGAAGGAAGCAGCGGCGGTGCTGGAGCAGATCACGGGCGAGCCCGTCGGAGCCGAGGCGATTGCGCCCCCGGCAGAGCCGCGCTCGTCGGTCACGGAACTGGTCGCGCCGGGGCTCCGACGAACCTCGGCCGTGATGGTCGCCGTCTGGATCGCGCTCAACATCTCGTACTACGGGCTCTTCCTCTGGCTGCCCTTCGTGCTCCAGGGTGAGAAGTCTTTCCAGATCAACGTCTACCTGCTGCTTGCACTCTCGGCGCTCTCACAGTTCCCTGGTTACGGCGCCGCGATCTGGCTCGTCGAGCGGATCGGGCGAAAGCCGACGCTGGTTACGTTTCTGTTGCTTGGCGGTGTCTCCGCCTATGCGTTCGCCGTAGCGGGCTCGTCGACCGTCTACGTGATCGCGCTCTTCTTCGTCGGCTTCTTCAATCTCGGCGCCTGGGGTGCGGTCTACCCCTACACGGCGGAGCTCTTCCCGACGCGGGTCCGCTCGACGGCATTCGGAATGGTCGAGGGCGTAGGCAAGGGCGCTGCGATCGCGGGTCCGTACATCTTCGGCCACCTGAAAGATGCGACCGGTGCTACGACCTGGTCGCTCACGTTCATCGCGCTGGTGATGGTCGGGGGCGGCATTGTCGCCTCGCTGCTCGCTCGAGAGACGCGCGGACAGAAGTTGCTGTAGCGGTCGCCCCAGCTATAGCGGTCGCCCCAGCTATGTCGATCTACCACCGCCTTTTTTCCGCGTTTCATCCCAAAGGGTTGATCGGACTAGTCGTTCGATTTGGGAAAAGCTCAGCAGCGTCCGCTTAATTTGATCTGGGGATCTACACACAAAACTAGGGAGAGGGAAAATTGAACGAGCAGCTGGTAGTTGGTGAGACAACGGTCGCGCGCGTTTGCGCCGGCCGGGCGGGCCGCGTGCTCGCGGCAACACTGTTTTTGCTTGCAATCGCGATGGCGGCGCCGATGCTGGCGCGGGCGGCCAATCCCGCGGCGAACATCGACCAGTGCCGCAATGGCCAGATCACGGCCCCGGTCCAGTGCATCGACAACGCCTGGCAAAACGGGAACCTCGGGCCCGAGAACTCGCACTACCGCGAGGGCGATTCGGTCCCGTTCCGGGCCGTCCTGACGAACCTGGATGCGTCGGCCGGTAACACGCACACACTCGTGCTCCAGTACGACACGCTCCAGAGCGGCAAGCACGCCTACGACTATCTGACCTCGTTCAACGCGACCGAGACGAACGCCAACCCTGTCAACGACATCTCGGGCACGACCGCCGGCAACTGCTTCCCGATCCCGGTCGACCTGACGAACATGTTCGCCAACCCGGGCTCTACGCAGGAGCCGGGCTGCATCCAGATCTACAACGGCGCGATCACCAGCGTCGTCTACGGCAGCGCGGACGCGAGCGGGCAGCGCTCGGTGATCGTCACCTTCACGGCGACCGATCCCACCGTCGTGATCGCGTGGGGCGGCCACATCGCCTCCCAGATCGACTGGGGCGCCGGCAACAGCGCCAGCGCGATCTCCGGCTCGCCCTACCACATGCGCCTGCTCACGCTGGACGACACGCAGCTCGGCAACCAGGACCGCTCGCTGAAGGCCTCCGGGATCCTGCCGATCCCCGCCGTCTTCACGACCCAGGCCAGCTTGGGTCAGATCACGATCGGTCAGTCGGTCACCGACACGGCCACCCTCTCCGGCTCGAACGGTCCGGTCACGGGGACGATCAACTTCTTCGTCTGCGGCCCGGACGCCAACTCGAACCCCGACTGCACCTCTGGAGGAACCCACGTAGGCGGATCGGTGACGATCGGCGCGGGTCACGCGGTCTCCGACACCTTCACGCCGCTCGCGGTCGGCCACTACTGCTTCCGTGCCGAGTACACGCCGGATCAGTTTGCGCCCTACTCGCCGAGCAACCACACCGACACGACGCTCGAGTGCTTCGCCGTCAACGCTCAGACCGCGCTGAACACGAACGCCGGCGGCCCCTTCACGCTCGGCGTAGACGGCACGGTCGCACTGACCGATACGGCGACGCTCTCTGGCGGTAACACTGTCGCGACCGGCACGATCACGTTCACGCTCTATGACAACGCCAACTGCACGCATTCGGTCGGCACCGCTACGGCCACCGTCAACAGCGCGGACAACGACCAATACACCTCGTCGCCGGCGATCGTCGTCTCGGCGACTGGGACCTACCACTGGGTCGCCAGCTACGACGGCGACGCCAACAACACCGGCACGACAAGCGCATGCGGCGCACCCAACGAGAATCCAGCCGTCAACCCGCGCCCGACCTCGCTGACCACCAATGCCGGTGGGCCGTTTGTCCTCGGGGCCAACGGCACGGTCGACCTCAGCGACACGGCGACGCTTTCGGGCGGGACGAGCGCTGCGGGCGGCACGATCACGTTCATGCTGTTCAGCGACGCTGAATGTCTGAACCAGGTCGGCGGCAATGTCACGGTCGGAGTCGCCGGAGCCGACGGAAAGGACTACACCTCGCCGCCGATCACCGTCAGTGCCGCAGGCACGTACTACTGGATGGCGATCTACAGCGGCGACGCCAAGAATGTCGGCTTCAGCACTACCTGCGGCGATCTGAACGAAACGCCGCTGGTGATCAAGCCGCACATCTCAGTGTCCAAGTCGCCGGACGCGCAGACGATCCTGATCGGCCAGACGGCCAACTTCACGATCACGGTCACCAACGACGGAGACTCGACCTTGACCGACGTGCACGTGACGGACGCTCTGGCGCCCGGCTGCGCACGCACCAAGGCCGACATCCCCGGCCTGGCTTCGATGGCGCCCGGCGCGACCGTGACGTACACCTGCTCGCTCGCGAACGTGACTGCCAGCTTCACGAACGTCGCTGTCGCGACAGGGACGCCGCCGGTAGGGCCGGATGTGACCGCGCAGGACACGGCCGCAGTCACCGCCGTAGCACCTGCCACGCACCCGGCGATCACGATCGTCAAGAACCCGAAGTCGCAGTCGATCACGTCAGGTGGCACGGCGACCTTCACGATCACGGTCACCAACACCGGCGATGTCGCTCTGACGAACGTCGCAGTCACAGATGCGGCCTCGCCCAACTGCAACCGCACGATCGGGACGCTCGCGCCTGGCGCTTCGACCAGCTACACCTGCACCCGGTCGAACGTCACGGCGAGCTTCACCAACGTCGCGGTCGTGACCGGCCACGCCGGCGGGACGACGGTCACCGCTCAGGACACGGCGCCGGTGACCGCCAAGGCGGCGGCCCTCAAGCCGCCACCGACGGTGAAGCCGAAGGTCGTCTCGCACCGCAAGCCGAAGGCGACGGGCTAAGCAAACCGGCCAAATAAAGCTCCTCGTTTCGCTAGGGCGGCCCCCGTCAGGGCCGCCCTAGCGCTCCTGTCCCGACTCGGCAGCTCGCTTTTGCGGGTTTACCCCAAGGGGTTGACCGTACTAGCCGTTAGGTTTGGGCAAGTTTGTGAGGGTCCGCATAGTTTGCGGTCGGGGATAAACAACTCTGATCGAACTCGGTCGGGGATAAACAGCTCTGATCCAACTAATAGGGAGAGGGACAATTGAGTGAGGAACTGTCAGTTCGTGGAACATCGGCCGCGCCTGCGTCTAGGCGCGGGGGCTCTGAGACAGAAGCCAGGCACCGCCGTCTGACACCCAGCCGCCTCGGCCTGCTGGCAGCGCTGCTGACGGCAGCGTTCTGCGCCTTCCTGCCATCGGTGGCCTTCGCCGCCAACCCGTCCGCCAACCTCGACCAGTGCGCGAACGGCCAGGCACCCTCGCCCGCGAGCGACGGCTGTAACGGCACCGCTGGCACCGACTGGGTGAACGGGAACCTAGGTGCGAGCAAGGCCGTCTACCTCGAGGGCGACTCGATCCCTTACCGGCTGACGTTCGACAACCTCTCGCTCTCCTCGCACACGGTCATCATCGAGTGGGACACGACCAAGTCCAGCAAGCACGCGATCGACTACATCGACTCCTACAACCAGAGCGTGCTCGACGCCAACCCCTGCCTCGGGGTTAGCGGCTGCAATCCGTTCAGCTTCAGCACCTTCGCGATTCCGGCCGACCCGCAGGTGACGGGGGGCGGCGTGACGCCGATCGCCGGCAACCTAACGATCTTCGGCGGCACGATCACCTCGGTCAGCCCCTACTCGTATGCCGACGGCGCAGGCTTCGTGGGCGACAAGTCGGCGCGGATCGCGGTCACCTTCACCGCCAGCGTCGCCAACCCGGTGCTTGCCTGGGGCGGCCACATCGCCTCGCGCGCCGACTGGGGGCTCACCCAATCGGCCGTCTCGATCCCCGGCTCGCCCTACCACACCCGGCTGATCGACCTCGACGGCGCCGGCGGCAACCAGGACCGCTCGCTCTCCGAGGACGCGGTCATCTTCCCTGGCTTCATCCACATCGTGAAGAACACGACCGGCGGCAACGAGACCTTCGGTTACACCGCTGGCCCCAGCCCGCTCGCCAACTTCAGCATCACCACCGTCGGCGGCACCGGCCACCAGGACTTCAACAACATCACCAACTTCCAGACCTACACGGTAACCGAGAACGCGCCGCCCCTGCACTGGGTCTTCGACAGTCTCAACTGCACGGTCGCCAGCCCCAACGGCGGCACCCAGCAGGTGAGCAGCATGACCGCCACGATCGCCCTCAAGGAAGGCGAGGAGGTCACCTGCACCTACGCCAACCACCATGCCGTCAACTCGCCGGCGCTCAGCACCAACGCCGGCGGGCCGGTCACGCTCGGCGCCGCCGGCAGCAACCTGACCGACACGGCGACGCTCTCGGGCGCGACCGCGGACGCCAGCGGCACGATCACCTACCA
>Ga0126310_10001095_pt1 | contig 10139 bp, 8 predicted proteins | sample Plot60_FD_92540 | JGI IMG/M metagenome (GOLD analysis project Ga0126310, IMG submission 92540) | Serpentine soil microbial communities from UC McLaughlin Reserve, CA, USA - Plot60 | ecosystem: Environmental > Terrestrial > Soil > Grasslands | place: USA: UC McLaughlin Reserve, Lake County... | reverse complement strand
GCGAAGGTGGAGGGGTGTTGATCCACGTCTCCTCGATGGGCGCCAAGCGTTCGATCCCGCTCCAGAGCGCCTACTGCGCCTCCAAGCACGGCATAGACGGCTTCCTCGAGTCGCTACGCGTGGAGCTCCGGCGCGAGAAGCTGCCTATCAGCGTTACCCAGGTGATGCCGGCGACTATAAACACACCCTTCTTCGACAAGGCGCGCACCAAGCTGGGCGTCAAGCCGGTCGCTCCGCCACCGATCTACCAGCCGGGCATCGTCTCCGAAGCCATCCTCCATGCCGCCGAGAACCCGGCTCGGGATCTGGTCGTCGGGGGCGCGGCCAAGGCGGTAATCCTCAGCCAGGCTCTCTCGCCGCGGCTGCTGGACGTTCTACTCAGGGTAAGGGGTTTCGAGGTTCATTACACAGGCGAGCCCAAACCCGAGGACGCCCCGGACAATCTCTTCGAGCCCATAGACGGCTACAACACCGTGGAGGGATCCTTCCGAGACCGGGCGCATCCGCGGAGCCTCTACAACTGGCTGCAGTTGCATCCGACGGTGAAGCGAGGGGCTGTGGCGGGCATGGCGATAGGGGCCTTGGGTGCCTTGCGAAGAAGGATGTAGAATCAACACGAGGCAGCCTTTGTCGAAGTGAATACATGGGTGCAATTGACACCACTCTGACACCACTGGGAACGCAATACGGTGCAACGCGGAGCAAGACAGGGAAAAGTAACCGGCTTAGATAAGCGGCATTGGCAACCCCCTGCACACCCCTGCAACGCATGAATTATCACTCGTAGCTGGAGCAGGGGTAAGCGGTTCGAGTCCGCTCGTCGGCTCTTCGAAATCGGCATAGATAAGCCAAGTTCTTCCTGCAAAGCCATATCCTAGTATTACGCTGAGGACTTTTTGACCCTAGTTTGACCCTAGTGCGGAAAGCCTACAAGTACCGGGTCGGATTATTCGGGTCCTACGAACGAGGGGAGAAAGGGTTGCCAAGAGGACAGACGCTCGTCTCCAACATCGAGTGGGAGGAATTTGGGCACAGATGGAAGCTCGGTACGCTGGAGTCCTCGGGGTCGTTACCGCAGGGGGCAGAGAAAGCTGAGGTCTGGCGGAACGAGAACTATGACCTCAAGGCGATGTTTTCCGGGACGAACGAGAGCTCGCATATCGACATACACCCCGAAGTCGAAAGGGGGGCACTGATACCATTGTTCGAGATTAGCGGCTCGGATGAGTACGGCTTACACGATTACGAGCTTGGCTCCTGCGCTGTAGGCAATGTATTGTCGAGCAAGGAGAAAGACCGAACCAGTGCTTCTCCGATCTTCGAGTATGAAGCTGAACTACATTGCTCTGGCGCTCGGTGGATCGCCCGGAATAGTGATCTCTCCGAGACTGAATGGCTCTCGGAGTGGTACCTGAACGGCCGACGCCGTCCCGTGATGTACTCTCGGTGCAGCATCACTGAGGTTACGGAGAGATACACGCGTGAGCGTAAGTTACCCGGCAACGAGGAGCACATCTTCGAGATAACCAAGCAAACAGGCGCGTCAAGGTCCGCCGCCTTCGTTGAAACCGACGGCTTGAGTTTTCTCATTCAGCACACACCGAAGAATCTTGGCCCTTCGTGGTCGGAGTGTATGTCCATCGAGTACAGACCTGTATGGGGCGAAATCCCTGACTCAAATATTAGAGAGGCAATAGCCGCGATCACGAGCTTCTTGATGGGGCGGGAACTTGTCAACGTAGGGCACACGAGGTTCAACGCCGAGGGTCGATCGATCTCGCAGGTAGCCCTAAACCCGCTTAAGGACAACCTCGTGTCCATGTGTCAGCGAGAGGCAGAGCTTAGCCCTGTAGAGTTCGACGCCTACAGATCAGAGGGGGGCATCGAACCCCTTCTTGAGCAGTTGGTACCCAGCTACCTTACCCTGCAAGACGAACTCCGGCTCACCGAGGCTCTCCGGTGCTACTGGCTATTCAGGGAGGTGCCTATCGGGCTAAATCTCCCCGTTCTCGGCGCCGGGGTCGAAACCTTGGCCTCCTCATGGTTTGAGTCGAGGAGATCAAGAACGAGGGGTGTGTACATGCCGAAGGGGGATTTCGACACTCTGCTCAGAGAAGAACTTGGCTTGGCCAAGAGTAAGCTAGAGTCACGCCAGTACGGAGACCGCATCCTTAACAGGCTCAGCAATGCTTACAATATGGGCGCCAACGACAGGCTACGGTTCTTCTTTAATGAGATAGGTCTTTCGGTGGGGGAAATGGAGTGGTGGGCTATCGGGCAAAGAAATCCGATGGCCCACGGCGCCGCTAGCGTTTTCGACGGGTCGACCAATGAGATTATGATCCAGGCGACAGACGTCTACCGGACACTGTTTCACAGGATCGCACTCAAGCTCCTCGGCTACGACGGCGCCTACATTGACTATGGTACGCTCGGGCACCCTATCAGAGATATCTCCGAGCCGAGCGGCACCTGAAATTGATAGTTATTCCGTGGCTGTCAAGGCCCATGGCACTCCGGCAAAGGGAGGGATGAATCGTGTCGTGTTCTGGTCGACGAGGGCTTGAGTTGACTCCGCTAAGCTACGGGTGAAACCCTCGGAGGCTTCGCTGGCTGGAAAGGGAATCTTGCGATCGGTCGCTGACTCCTGTTCCGCCGTCACAGCTCACGTCCCGAAATGTTGGCCAGTTCGTGTCGCTTCCTCCCGCTCGGATGCAAATAACAGTAGAGGGTGGCACACGAGACGCCCACCGCCTCGCAAATCCCGGAGACCGACTCATCTCTGTGCCGCATGAGGTCGGCCGCCAGCGTGAGTTTCTTCTCGTCCATCACGGGCTTCCTTCCACCTACAAAAATCGTTATGCCCCACGTAGCGGAATCTACAATGAACTCGACTCCCAGGCAAGGTAACGTCCTAGAATTGACACCAGCGGTTCGAGTCCGCTTCTCGGCTCTCTTTTTGCCTCGAATTTGCTACGACAGGTACACGCATACCCACTTTGGCAGGCAAGACCATAAAATGAGCCGATAGAAAGGGGGCGCGAGGTTTGCGCTATCGTACTGCGACAACCGTGAGAGTGAGTCCAATTGTGGGTGGCGTACTTAACTCCAAGGCCTTCCAGGTAAGTATGCCTGGGGGCGAGGCGCGCACCTTCGACAGCTTCGAGTGTGCAATCCATGCTTTGGCTCCCACTTGCGAGTATTGCAGCGTTAAGGTGATCGGCCATGGCGTCGAGGCGGAAGGTCACTTCTACTGCTGCGCCCACTGTGCAAGCATGGCAGGGGCCGAAGGGGTCGCCGACAGGGCTTAGGTACATACGACAAACCCTCGACACTCGGGCCTGGCCACACCTGGGGACAGAGGAGCCAGGATTGACGTTTGAGTCCAGAAACAGCCAGTTGTGTGGGCTATGCTTCTACGCACTACTGGATAAAGACGGTGGCGGCAAGTTGGAGATGACCAGACCGTAACAAGCATCGGATACTCCGTTCCTGCCCGATGGCCATTCGTTCATCAAAGTCATCCCCGACGGAGGCCGATATACGCGCTCCTCAGGGCCGTGGAGCATAACGCGGTCGGAACCGGAACGAGGCGAAGAACATCCCCACGCTAAGCATCGCCAATGCCACGAACGGAACCGCGTAGCCGCCGGTTGCATCACGAAGTGCGCCAACCGCGACCGGTCCGACTGCGGCCACCACGTAGCCGACAAAGAACGTCATCGCCGTCAGCCGACCGGCTTCGTCGGCGTCTGCGGAGTAGTCCAGCGGTAGCGTCAGCGCCAGGGGGAACAGACCTCCGATCCCCAAGCCGAGCACGACCACCCACGCCAAAGGTGCCCACGGGGTCGCCAGCGGGACGATCCCCATGGCGCAGAAACCTAAGGTGGTGAGGATCAAGGTCAGCGCGAGCCACGGGCGTCGATCCCCCGAACGGTCGGCAAGGGCAGGGAAGAGGAACGCCGACGGCACCCGAACGAGGGCGAACACCGCAAGCAGCAGCCCAGCGCGGCCTTCGTCTAGACCCTGGTCTACGTAGAGCGGTGCAACCCACGTCAGCGACGAAAAGAACAGGCACGACTCCGCCCCGAAGAACAGCGCCACCGACCAAGCCTGTCCGCTGCGCCAGGGTAGGTGCGCTTGCTCGTGTGCTCCTTCGCGGCGCGTCGCACTGCGAGCTTGCGACGCTATGGGTAACCAGAAGACCGCCGCCACCGCCGCCAGGAGCGACCAGGACGCCAGGGCGCCCGGCCAGAATCCCCCGAGGGTACGCTCGATCGGGACGGTGGCGAGCGCGGCGAGTGCCAGCCCACCCGTGATGCCGACTGTGTAGAGGCCAGTCACCAGCGCCGCCCGATCAGGGAACCATCTCTTCACGACTGCGGGTAAGAGCGACTGGGCGACAGCTATTCCGATGCCCGCCACGAAAGTGGTGACGAAGAGAATACCTGCTTGTCCAGCCGCCAAGCGGCCTGCGACCGCCAGACCTATGAGGACGATGGACCACAGCACCGCCCGCTCCGCGCCGATACGTCCGCTGATCTTCGGCGCTATGAGGGCGAGAGCGCTCATACAAAGGACGGGTACTGTCGTCAACAACCCCAAGAAGGCACGACCGAGCCCGAGATCCTGGCGTATCGTCTCCAACAGAGGCGGCACTGAGGAGATAGCCGGGCGGAGGTTAAGGGCTACGAGAAGCAGGCCAACCAGAAGAGGTGCAGTCGCGCTCGTTAGGATCTTCCCTCTCGCGGGTTCGCTAGATAGGTGTACAAGATAAATGGACACAGGCTGGCCGATATCCTTTACCAGCTCGGGCAAGTGAACGCTCGACTGTTCAATCATTCTGTGCATCTATCTAGTCACCTCGACCACCTTTCGGGAGAGTCCCCCAGGCTTCAGGGTATCACCGGAAGCAATGATGCAGAAACCAGCCCGACGCCCCGCTGATCGCAGCAGCTTCTCCACGTTGAGCCAGGTTCGTGCTTGCTATACTGCGAGGGTTCGGCTGCCCTTCCAGGAGGTGCGTCGTTACGCCGCCCGCTGATCGCACTCCTTTCCCTGAGAACTCGCCGTCCCATCTCGTCGGTCGCGATCGGGAACTGCGCGACCTACGTAGGCTGCTCGATTTGGCGATGGACGGACGCGGCCAACTCGTGCTTCTCGGGGGCGAGGCAGGGGTGGGCAAGACAACCATCGCCGAGGCGCTGTGCCGAGAAGCTGCAGATCGGGGCGCGCTCGCGATTGTGGGCCGCTGCTACGACCTGACCGACACCCCTCCATACGGCCCGTGGACGGATGCGTTCGGCGACTATCAGCCTGAAGGCGATCTCCCTTCCCCGCTCGCCACCATCCCCCGTACGGAGGCAGCCGACGCCATTACGACCAGATCTGCGCTCTACGATAGGGTGCGGACCTTTGTGGCGACGCTTGCAGAGCATCGCCCGCTGGTGATGCTGCTCGAGGATCTCCACTGGGCGGATCCCGAGAGCCTCGACCTCCTCAGGGTCGTATCCCGGGAGGCCGCGTCGCAAGCACTGCTTGTGCTGGCGACGTTCCGTGGCGATGAGTTAGAGTCCACCCATCCTCTCTACCGACTCTTGCCAGTGCTCGAGCGCGAGAGCGGAGCACGGCGCTTCGAGCTGCGACGCTTACATCAGGAGGCGCTGCACGAGTTGGTGGCAACTACCTATCACATGACTGAAGTCAGCTCCGCTCGCCTCGTTGCCTACCTGTACGCCCAGGCGGGTGGCAACCCTTTCTTCACGCAGCAGCTCCTCCGTGCCCTCGAAGAGGACGAGGTGTTGCGCCCGCTGGGGAATAGGTGGGTCCTGGGCGATCTCACGGGTGCGGGCGTACCGTTGGCTCTGCGCCAGGTTATCGAAGCTCGCCTCCTCCGCCTCGACGAAGAAGGACAACAGCTGCTGCGAACTGCGGCGGTGATCGGGCAAGACGTGTCATTCTCGCTGTGGACTTCGGTCGTGGGCAGCGAGGAGGAAGGGCTGCTCGTGCTCGTCGAAGAGGCGACGGCGGCCCGTCTGATCGAGCCGGAGGCGGACGGCGCTGGTTTCCGGTTCGTCCACGCGCTCGTGCGCGAGGCACTCTACGAGGGCATCAACCCTTTGCGGCGCCGCATCGTGCACCGACGGGTCGGGGAGATGCTCGCCGCGTTCCCTTCCCCCGATCCTGACGCGGTGGCCTACCACTTCCGCCGAGCGGGGGACGCGCGGGCAGTCGAGTGGCTGGTCGAGGCGGGAGAGCGAGCCGAGCGTACCAGCGCGCTTCTGACGGCGGCCGAGCGCTACGAGGCAGCGCTGGATTTACCGGATGCGCGCCTTATGGAAACTGCGGAGCATGGCTGGTTGCGACTGCGGCTGGCCACCTTGCAGCGTTTCAGGAAGCCACGCGAAGCCCTAACGCATGTTGAGGCAGCGGAGAAACTGGCACAGGGGGCGGGCGATCCCGCGCTGGTCGCTCACGTGTTGCTCGTACGGGGGTTGCTACGAGTGTACGCTGACGGGATTCGCGACGGACTTCAGGACGTGGCAGCGGGCGTGGAGATGGTCGAGAAGCTCCCTCCGCGTGGAGATGCCCAGAGAGGATCTGAGCAATCGATCGACGCCGCCACCGTCAATCCGGGGATGCTCGTCGCGATGCTCTCGTGGGCAGGCCGACTCGCCGAAGCGAAGGAACGGGGAGAAGGGTACCTGGCACACGCGGCTGACCGCCAGAAGGCCGCGTCGCTTGCTGGCGCGTGGTGGGGCATGGCGCTCGTGCACGCCATGCAGGGACGTCCTGACCAGGCCAGGCGAGCGTACGAATCCGCCAGGGCAGCGTACGAGAACCTCGACCAGCACAGGCTTCTCGCCTTCGTGCTGAGGGACGAGCTGACCTTCACGGTGCTCCCCTACCTGAGCGACCATCTGGCGGAAAGAGAGCGGGTGGCGACCGCCGCCGAGCAAGCGGTCTTGCGGGGTAACGCCGCGGGTGCCATTGATGAGCCCGCCGAGTACGCTCGCTATCCCAAGCTGCCGCTGATGGTGCTGGAAGGGGAGTGGCGCGAAGCCCGCCGGATTATATCCGTGCTCGCCGAGTACGGGGCCCACGCCATTTTGCGGCACATAATCAGTAGCTTCCTCGGTCCGCTCGCAAGGGATCAGGGCGAGAGGGATCTCGCCTGGCAGCAGGTGTACAAGACGTGGCCCGGTGGTCCCAACACCGAACCGGGCGACGGAGACATCTACTACACTCTGCCGCTGCAGCGGCTGGCAGTGGAACTCTCCCTCGATAATGGCGATCTTGCCAGTGCCAAGGAGTGGCTCGAGGCACACGACCGCTGGCTAAGCTGGTCGGGAGCCGTGCTCGGCCTCTCGGAGGCACAGGCGCTTCGAGCGCGGTACGAGCTGGTATCGGGGAACTCGGAAGAGTCCTACCGGCGTGCGGAGCAAGCCCTCGCGCACGCTTCGGAGCCGCGTCAGCCCCTCGCGCTGCTCGCGGCACACCGGCTGCTCGGCGAGCTTGGCGGTGCGGGCGGCCGCTACGATGATGCCGCCTCCCATCTCGACGATGCCCTACAGCTCGCGGACACCTGTGCAGCGCCCTACGAACGGGCGCTCACACTGCTGACTGTCGCGGAGCTGCGGCTGGCCGAAAGGAACGACGCGGAACTCCCGACTGTGCTTGAGGAGGTGCGCGGTATCTGCTCGGATTTGGGCGCAGCGCCGGCCCTGGCGCTTGCAGATGCTCTGACCGCCCAGACTCCTGGCGGACGTCGGGCCACGTCCGCTTACCCGGCAGGACTGACGCGGCGGGAGGCGCAGGTGCTGGGGCTCTTGGCCGCGGGCCGCAGCAACAAGGAGATTGCAGCGGAGCTGTTCCTGAGCGAGCGGACGGTGGAGCGGCACATCACGACCGTCTATCGCAAGATCGGGACGCACCGTAGGACCGAGGCGATGGCCTTCGCCCTTCGCCACGGTCTTGCGGATATCGAAGAGACCTCTGGGGAGTAACGACGACCACTTAGGTTCTCTGTCTCGTCTCCTAGAGTGAACGCCCTGGGAACGACCCCCGACTACGTGGTTCCCCCATATTGAGCTCTCTCTACGCCAACACCTATCTACTCGAAATTACGTGTTTTCCCCGACGCGAACCGTGACCCGCAAGTGCACAGTAGTACACACCGGGGATTCGCCGGACGTCGCGGGTGGCACCCGGCGGACCCCGGGTTAGCAGGCAAATCAAGGACATGTAGCCCCTTCGAGAAGAGGAGAAATGATGGAGATAACCACCGAGGAAGTAGAGTTCACCGCCGAAGGCACCCTGCTTGAGGTGCTGCGCGTGGTGGACGTGAAGGATTCCATCGCCCCGGTCCGGCTGCGTGTGCGCGAGTGGATAGACGAGCGTCACTACCGCGACGTCGATGTGTCCGAGGACCCTGTTCCGGATTTAGTGCCCGAGTGGCTGGCCGCGTGAGCGTCTGCAAGGGAAAGGAGAGCACGAAATGATAAGCATTGTCGTCGAGATCCACGAGGACGCACTCACATACCGGACACGTGTCACCGCCCCTTCCATCGAGCGAGCGCTCAAGATCGTAGGGGGAGAGAAAACTGGGCGCAGGGTGCACCTCGTCTTCCCGATAGAACCCGAGGCTTTCTTCGTCACCGAAGTGCCCGGCCTAAAGGAGGCAGCTTGAGAGGAGACCGCCACATGAACAACTACCCCGAAAGGAGACAACGATGAATAGCAGAATCGTTCGTCGTCGTGTGACATGGGCGCTTGGCGCCCTGTTCGCCCTCTTGGTAGTGGGGACGACACAAGCCCTGGCTACCGGACCCAGCTCTTCGCAGGCTGAGGGCTCGAACTTCGAGGCTATCGACGCCTACGTCCAGAACCAGATGCAGGAGATGCGCATGCCGGGTGCAGAGCTTGGCATCGTCAAGGGAGATAAGATCGTCCACCTCGAGGGCTTCGGGGATGCCGACGACTCCGGACGAAACGTTACCCCGCAAACCCCGTTCAAGATCGGCTCGACGAGCAAGTCGTTCACCGCTCTTGCGATCATGCAGCTCGTCGAAGAAGGCAAGGTCGATCTCGACGCTCCAGTGCAGCGCTACATCCCCTGGTTCCGGGTTGCCGATCCCGAGGCTTCTAAGCACATAACCGTGCACAACCTCCTGAACCAGACTAGCGGGATACCGACGGCGGCGGGGCTAACGTACATGTATAAGGAAGACAGCAGTAACGGTGCGCTGGAGAATGAAGTGCGTGCGACGCGCGATGTCGAGCTCACCCATCCGCCCGGCAAGGTCTACCAATACTCCAACCGGAACTACAGTACGCTGGGCCTGATCGTCCAGATGGTCTTGGGAGTGAGCTACGAGCAATATGTCAAGGAGCACATCCTCACTCCCTTGGGCATGAAGAACTCGTTCATGTTCTTGCCGGAGGCAGAGAGGCACGGACTCGCCACCGGACATCAGTTCTGGTTCGGCCGACCCTTCCCCGGGGGCGGGTTGCACTATAACCGCGCCACCACTCCGGCTGGCTTGATCACCTCCGACGCCCAAGACATGTCCCGCTACCTCATCGCCCAGCTAAACGGGGGTCGCTACGAAGGCGGGCAGGTCCTCTCGGCTAAGGGTACAGCCGAGTTGCATCGGGGAACGGCCGACATGGGCGGAGAAGCCTCCTATGCTATGGGCTGGATTGAAGGTAAGCTCGAAGGCGTGCCCATTGTGGTGCACAACGGTGACCCGGGTGACTTCCACGCCACCATGATCCTGGTGCCAAAGAGTAATTGGGGCGTGGTGCTGCTCATGAATGGGTCTAACGACCTGCGGCAAGGGAGCCTGGACACGCCCGCCTACGGCGTGGTAGCCAGGCTTGTGGGGGTTGAATCGCCAACGTCGCCTGGACCGTTCCAGGACCCGGCCATGATTGCAGTGTTGGTGATTCTGGCGGTCGGGGTGCTCCAGGTATTCGGGATCGTCCGGTCGGTCGTGCTGGCACGTCGTTGGCGCGCCGGGGCCGTACGGCGCCCGCACGGCGTCGTGGGGGTCGGGCTGCGTGTAGGGCTGCCGCTCGTGCTCAACCTCCTCTGGGTGGTGACCTTGTTGGTCGTCCTGCCACCTCTCTTTAGCTTG
>Ga0126310_10001094_pt1 | contig 10141 bp, 10 predicted proteins | sample Plot60_FD_92540 | JGI IMG/M metagenome (GOLD analysis project Ga0126310, IMG submission 92540) | Serpentine soil microbial communities from UC McLaughlin Reserve, CA, USA - Plot60 | ecosystem: Environmental > Terrestrial > Soil > Grasslands | place: USA: UC McLaughlin Reserve, Lake County... | reverse complement strand
GTGTAGGCGAGCTCCCCGTAGCGGTCGAGCTGGTCCCGGAACAGGTTCAGGACGGCGAGGATGTCGAGCTTCGCCTCCGCCGCTACCTTCGGGACGCTCGCTTCGTCTACCTCGAAGAGCCCCATCTCGGAGGTGAGTTTTCCGGAGAGGTTGGAGTCCGAGATCAGGGCAGCCGTAACCCCCGTGACCAGGTTCGCCCCCGTCGAGTTGTTCACGGCCCGCACGCCGGCGGTCTGCAAAATTTTGGAGATCATACGCGTCGTAGTGGTCTTGCCGTTGGTGCCAGTAATCGCCGCCGACCCGAGCCGCAATCGCGCCGAGAGCTTCTCGAGAACGTGCGGGTCGACGCGACGCGCCACCACCCCCGGCACCGTCGAGCCCCCGCCCGTCCCCAGCGTCCGGCTCGCGAGTTGCGCCATCCGGGCAGAGACTATCGCCGCGAAGAGACGCGCGTTGTTTAGGGGCCCACTCACTACAACGGAATTATAGCTGGTAGCAAGAGGTTCCTTGAACGTGGAGACTCGTCCCTCAAAACCTAGCCGTTCGTCCAGGGTCAACCTGCTCGGAGTGCGGTAAAAATAGTAGATGGATATCTTCGAAAATCTCTCCGCCAGTTCCCGGATGGGGCAGGACGCGCTCGACGTGTACTCCCGGGCGGTCCGGGAGGTAACCGAGAAGCTGGAACCGGCTGTCATCTCGGTCGGGCTTCCGAACGGCCGGGGCGGTGGGAGCGGGGTGGTGCTCGGGGCGGACGACGGGTCGGCGACCGCCGTCACCAACGCCCACGTCGTGCGGGGTTTAAGGAGAGTCGGGAGCCGGAGTGGCCGCCCGGGCGGCATCGAGGTTACGCTCTCGGGCGGGTCTCCGGTACCGGCCGAGGTCCTCGGCGACGACCCGCCGAGCGACCTCGCGGTGGTGCGCTTCACGCCCGAGGAGGAGCCCACGACGGCCACACTCGGGGAGGCCGGGAACCTCGTCGTCGGGCAGCTCGTCGTCGCCATCGGCAATCCGCTGGGGTTCCAGCGGAGCGTCACGACGGGGGTGGTGAGCGCCCTTGGGCGTTCTATCAGGGGCGAAAGCGGACGCCTGATCGAGAACGTCATCCAGACCGACGCGGCGATCAACCCCGGCAACTCCGGCGGGCCGCTGGCGGACGCCTCCGGGAGAGTCGTCGGGATCAACACCGCGATCATCGGCGGCGCCCAGGGGATAGGTTTCGCCATCCCGGTCTCGAACACGTTCCGGCGCGTGGTCTTCACCCTAGTAACCGAGGGCCGGGTGCGCCGCGCCTACCTCGGTGTGGGCGTAGTGAGCCGCCCGGCGAGGTCCCGGAACGGCTTCGAGGGGGGCGCAGGCGTGGAGAGCGTCGCCCCTAACAGCCCCGCTGAGAGGGCGGGCGTGAGGCCGCAGGACGTCATCGTCGGCTTCGGCGACACACCCGTCCGCTCCAACGACGATCTCCTGAACATGCTCGACGAGTCGGTCATCGGACACGACAGCACGCTCAGGGTGCTGCGGGGCGGCCGGGAGCTGAACTTGCGGGTACGGCCGCAAGAGCTGCCAGATCAGAGCTAGTCAGCACGCTACGGCTTCGCCTCCGCTTGTCAGCACGTCCCCTTCGGGGACTTTCAGCACGCCGCCAGGCTTCGCCAGGCGGCTTTCAGCTTGCCAGCGCAAGGAAAAGCTGAAATGCTGAAAGCGAGGCCGCAAGGCCGCAGCGTGCTGAAAGCGGAAGCCGTAAGGCTGGAGCGTGCTGACAAGCCGCCAACGGCGGCGTGCTGCAACGACCGGAAGGAGGCAAACATGCCGGACGTGACGCTGGTGGTGCGGGACCTGTCGGGCGCTGAGGATGCCGAGCGCCTGGAACGAGCCATCGGGCGCCTCTCTTTCGTGGAGCTGGTAAACGTAGACCCGGAGAAGGGTCTCGTCGCCGTCTCCTACGAGGGCGGGGAGGCGGAGCTGGAGAAGATCGGGGAGGCTATCGAGGAAGCGGGCCACGACTTCGAGCGCTCCCCTGGAGCAGAGCACGCTACGGACTGACTCTATGTCGGACGGGGAGAGATATCCAGCATCCAACGCCCCAGCAACCTGGTCCCCTGGACCCCTGATCTCCACGCACGTCCTCCGCACCGAACGCCTGGCGCTCGTGGAGTTGACGCCGGAGCTCGCCCGCGCAGCTCTCGAGGACAGGGCGAAGCTGGGGCGGATACTCGGGGCGCGCGTTCCGGAGACGTGGCCTGGGGCAGATTTCGCCGGGATGCTGCCTCGCATCGCCCGAAGGTCCGAGAACCTTTCGCCGGGGGCCGGGCTCACCCGCCTCATCGTCCACACGGCGGACGAGACGCTCATCGGGGAGACCGGGTTTCACGGTCCCCCGGACGCGTCGGGGACAGTCGAGGTCGGCTACAGCATCGTCCCTGCCTACCGCGGGCTGGGGTTCGCCGTAGAAGCTACGCGAGCCCTGATCCGGGACTCCCTCGCCTGGCCCGGCATACGCAGGATCACCGCCGAGTGCCTCGACGACAACGCCGCCTCGCTGCTGGTACTCGAGAAGCTCGGGATGCGGCGGGTCGGCTCCGCGGGCGCGACGCTGCGCTTCGAGCTGCGAAGGGGGCAAGCTCCTTAACTCCGCCCGGCGCTGTTCTCAGCGCGAGCCGCACTCCGGATGCTGCGCTTGTTAGCGCGGGGCGGAACCACAATTCCGGTGTTTGTACTCCAGAATCAATGCGCCGGCCTCGAGCGTAGTTGGCAATAAGTCTTTAGCTTGTGTTGTGTTAACTATCTCATCCTTTGATGGCCGAGAGTAGGAACGAAAACTCGTCATCGCCACACAACTATCGACACACGCCACCCGCGCAGGGCCAGATCTCTAACCGGGGCGTTATTTTTGATCCGACCCGCATTGATGCCTTTCAGCGAGCTCTGCTCCGGGATGTGGTTCGGGATACGCAAGCTATAATTGGCTCCGAGGGATAGGAAGTCTTCCGAAGGCGTCATGGAGAATCTACGCCGCAAAGTGCCTGATACCAGCGCAACGGTCTCCGAGGAGGGCAGCTTGGTTCGCGCCACCAGGCTGCGCCTTCCCCTGTTGTGCGAGGACGTTGTCGCTCGCCGGTGCCCGAGGGGCTCCCTCTGTGCGCACTGGCTGATCCTGATCTCCGCTCCTCCAGACTGGTTGGAGTAGCCGTAGTGGATGCCATCGACGAGCTCGAAAGGGGCCGTGAGTCCTACGCAAGGCGGGCGTGGATGGACGCCTACGAGTCGCTGTCACGCGCCGATCGGGCGGCTCCACTGGAAGCGGAGGACCTTGAGCTGCTCGCAACGTCGGCCTACATGCTCGGCGGCGACGACGACTGCCTGAGTTGCCTAGAGCGTGCCTATCATGCGTACCTGGACGCCGGCAAAGCGATGCGCGCTGTGCGCTGCGCGTTCTGGCTGGGCATGAATCTCGCACTCCGAGGAGAAATGGGCCGCGCGACCGGATGGCTTGGCCGCGCCCAGCGGCTGGTCGAACGCGAGGAGCGTGACTGCGTCGAGCGGGGCTATCTGCTGGTACCGGTAATGTTGCGGCATGAGGCCATCGGTGACTGGGAGGCAGCGTACGCCACCGCAGCCGACGCTGCCGAGATCGGCGAGCGCTTCGGCGATGCAGACCTGCTCGCCCTCGCCGTACATGAGCAAGGCTGCGCTCTGATCCAACAGGGGCGGGTCGAGGAGGGCCTCGGGCTGCTGGACGAGGCGATGGTCGCGGTGACCGCGGGGGAGCTGTCGCCCATCGTCACCGGTATAGTCTATTGCAGCGTGATCGCGGGCTGTCAGGAGGTGTATGCGCTGCACCGCGCCCAGGAGTGGACCGCCGCCCTGACACACTGGTGCGAGGAGCAGCCCGACATGGTGTCCTTCACGGGCCGGTGCCTGGTGCATCGTGCCGAGATCATGGAACTGCACGGGGCGTGGCGGGATGCGCTGGAAGAGGCGCGCCGGGCTCGCCAGCGTTGCGTGCAGGGGAAGAACCAGTCGGCCGCCGCCCAGGCCTACTACCGGCAAGGGGAGGTTCATCGCCTGCAGGGGCGGTTCTCCGCGGCCGAGGAAGCGTACCGGGACGCGAGCCGGTGCGGGTGGGAACCACAACCCGGTCTGGCTCTGTTGCGGCTGGCTCAAGGGAATGGTGACGCGGCTGCCGCCACGATCCGCAGGGCGGTTGGCGAGACCACCGAGCCCCTGAAGCGCGCGAGGCTGCTGCCCGCCTACGTCGAGATCATGCTCGCCGTCGGCGATGCTCAGGAGGCACGCGGCGCCTGCCGCGAGCTCGAGGAGATCTCGGCGCGCTACGAGAGCGGCATGCTGGGTGCGATGGTTGCGCACGCCGAAGGAGCGGTCGACCTGGCCGAAGGGGACGCGCGGTCTGCCCTGCTCGCGCTGCGTCGCGCGTGGCAGGTGTGGCAGGAGCTCGAGGTGCCGTACGAGGCCGCCCGCGTGCGTGTGCTCCTGGGGCTGGCCTGCCGCGCCCTTGAAGACGATGACACGGCCGCGTTGGAGCTGGAAGCGGCCCGAGGTGTCTTCGCACAGCTGGGAGCAGCGCCGGACCTCGTCCGCGTCGACTCGCTCGCCCAGAGCGCCGTGTCCGTCGATGCTCATGGCTTGACGGCGCGCGAGCTGCAGGTGCTGCGCCTGGTCGCCGCCGGCAAGACCAACAGAACCATCGCCGCCGAGCTGGTCCTCAGCGAGAGAACGGTCGACCGGCACGTGAGCAACATCTTCACCAAACTGAGTGTGTCCTCGCGCGCTGCGGCCACGGCCTACGCGTATGAGCATCAGCTCGTCTAAGCACCAACTCGTCTGAGCACTCTCATGGGTGGAACTACCCACGCCGCCATACGGCGGAAGTTGGGTAGTACCCCCGATGCGTAACCTCCCCGCCTGCTCGTATCTTGTGAGTGCACCGCGGACGAGAGAGGAGCCATGATCCGATTCCGCACCGACGACGATACGGCAGCGATGAATAGACAGCTCGACGTGGAGGACCGCAGCAGGCGTCCGGACACGGGCATCGAGATGGATCGGCAGGTCGAGGAGGCACAGGAGGCTATGCTCGCGCGGCATGCACCCGACACGCGTGTCCGCAGCCCAACCTCCGCGTCATCCGTGCCCCTGACGCCGGGCACCTCCCCTGGATCGACGACCCTGAGCGCGTCGTAGACGAGATCGAGCACTTCCTGTCGTCATAGCTCCAGCCGGCAACCCATGACGAGCATTTCATATGGTCAAAGAGAAAAGAGCAGAAATGACACTCACGCTAAACACAGCTAACCTCCACGTTCTTCCTCCGGAGCTGGCCTTGCGGGAGGCCATTGCCGTCCTGTCGCGCCTTGTGAGGCATCCAGACTTTCTGGACTCGCAGGTCCTGCCGCTTTTGGAGGAAGCGGGAAGGGCTAAAGACTGGTACGTAGCCTATCGCCATGACGACCCCGACCGCCTCTACTCGCTGCAAATCTTTGTCTGGCCCCCGGGTTCTGCGACAAGGATCCACGACCATTCCTCCTGGGGAGCCTTCTGTTGCGTCGTGGGATCTATCCTGGAAGAACGCTACGAGCGTGCCGACGACGGCTCCCTGCCCGATCATGCCCGCTTGAAGAAGCTCTGGCGGCTCGAGTGGAGAGGAGAAGATGGTATCTCAACCGTGCTGCCGTATGAGAGGGGCATTCACCGCGTCAGTAACCCGACGCGAGAGCCAGCCATCTCAGTGCACCTTTACGGTCCCCGGCTCGGGGAGATAGACGGGCGGGATTACGACCCTTCCCAAAACTACGTCTGCGACCGGCCGGATGATTGATGGAGGCAGTGAGATCATCGAGGGGAGATCGCCTACGCCGTTTGGCCGGAAAAGCTCAGGACTCCTTTCGCCACATGCACCCTGGTCGTCCGCGACGGAAAGACAGTAGCGCAGGTAGAAGCAAAAACTCCGACGCGGCCGTTTAACCGAAGCCGCCACCATCAAAACAAGACACACGATCAGATACCGAACACGACTGGAAAGTAGGAGCACATGATGACGAAGAACGGATCGCGAGGTCCCGCGACGACTACGAGGAAGCAGCCATGACCCGGCAGCCAGATGCGCAGAAACGCAGCAGGCGTCCCACCGGCGACGACGCTCGTGAGCGGTCGCTGGCCAGTACCCCCGACAAGGCGGCTGTCGCTGCGGCGCTCGCCTCCGACACGACGCGCTGGGGGTTCTCGCACCTCGCGGTCGGCGTAGGGTCTGGGTTCACACTGCTCGCCTTCCTCGCCATTCGCAGCTACCTCCGCGAGGCGGGCGAGGAACGCTGGAGCATTCTGGCGCTCCCGTTCATCGTCATAGGCAGTACGCTGTTCACGTTCCTGCCAGCGATGGAGATTGCAATGCTGGCAGCTGCTGAGGAGGATGCTGACGTACAGGCGGTCCTGACTGCGATGGATTCGTGGTTCTTCCCCATCCTGTTGACGGGCGCGATCACCTTCGCGCTCGGGGTCCACGGATTCGCGATGGGGATCGTCGGCAGCGGGGTTCTGGGCCCGCGGCTGACCTGGCTCGTCGCAGGTGCGCTCGTCGTTGTGGCTGCCGCCCGCTTCGTCCCCTTGGGCGCAGCACTCTACGTGGGGGGTGCGGCCGCCATCGTGGCACTGTAGCCGCTGGCATACGAGATGTGGAAACATCCGGAGGCGGCGCGACCCGCGGGACAGCCCCAAGCGATGCCGGCGACCTCATAGCGCCAGCAATCTGCAGCGATAAGTGAGAGGCTCTCGACGTAGCCGCAGATCGGCGTCCGTACAATCCCGATCCGGGGATGGCACGACCGGGTGATGCGGCTGCGTATCGCCGGGGAGCAGCAGAAACATGGCCAGGAGCCGGAGGTGGAGCTTCCAGAGCTCTAGCGGTTACACGCTAGCGTCACGCTCACGGAACGGTGAGTAGCGTAATAGGGCTTGGGAGGTAGACAGTTTTCCCCATAGAAATATGGCCAACGCGCCCCATGTCGGCGCTCTCCGGGCGCGGTAAGGTGAGCGTCGAGTCGTGCGCCCAGCACCATGCTGCCCGATCTGATGGGGATGCGCGAGCAGCAAACCGTTGAGGTCAGGTTCCAGGGCGAGCTTGTCGGTAGCTGCGTCTGGGACGACGCCGGAACCACTTACACGCTCTACCGCGTGCCCGGCGAAGTGTACGTGGTGCATGTCACCAGGCAAGAGGAGAGCTTCCTAGCGACTAACGAAGGGCAAGGATTCACCGGGGAACAGATCAGGAGGTCCTTCCCACACGTGGCCGTAGCTACCGGGATGGGGCCTGCTGAAATCCTTGTGATAGCGCCGTAACCCGCCGGACTAAGTCGGCTGCCCGATCTAACGCAAAAACCTGCATCTCCACTACGGACGCACATCAGAGCCCGCGGGAGACTCCGTACCGCCCGCGCCGTGGATGCGAAGACCATGAGTGCCAGCCGACGACGACGGCCTCTGTAGAAACCTTCCCATCCACCAAGCTCCCGAGTGCGCGTGTTCTCGGAAGTAGGGCCGCTACCCCTCGCGGATCTCTACTCAGTGCTTTCGGAGCGCCGCTTCCACAGCCAGGCGATGGCGGTAAAGATCGCCGCGGCGCTCAAGCCTATGACCCACTCGATGCTCACGAAAGGCTCGAGGTAGTGGTGGAGCACCTCGTCGGCGAAGAACATCTCCACTGCTATGTAGATGAGGAGCGCGGCGCCGGCGTAGACCAGTATGGGGAACCGATCCAGCAGGGAGGTGAGCAGCGCGGCCCCGAAGACGACCAGCGGTATCGTCGTCGCCAGGCCGATCACGAGCAGCCAAAAGTTGACCTCACCGCCGATCCTGGCGGCGCCGACGAGGGCTATGACGTTGTCGAGAGACATGACGGCGTCGGCGACGATGATGATCCTGATCGCCTGCAACGCGCTCTGGCCAGCTTCGATCTTCTCCTCCCCTTCCTCGGCATCGTCATGGACGAGCTTCCAGGCAATCCAGATCAGCAACAGCCCGCCCGCGACCTGCAAGAAGGGAATCTCCAGCAAGAAGGAGATGATGGCCGCGAAGACGAGCCGCAGCACGACGGCCCCCGCGGCGCCCCAGATGATCGCCTGCCGGCGCTGGGAGCCCTGGAGGCTGCGGGCGGCCATGGCGATGACCACGGCGTTGTCGCCGGAGAGGATGAGGTTGACGGTCAGTACCTTGACGAGTGCGACCCAGAAAATCGCATCTAACAACGTGTGCTCCTCCTAAGCCTTCTCGCCAGACGCCGGGGCCGCTCCTGCTCGTACCAACCCCGGCTCATCTTACCAACAATCCTTCCATCGATCCGGCATCACAGGATCGTAACAAGCGCCACCGCCAGGAACACGGCGTAGAGCGCCCCACCGACCAGCAAGTACTCGGCCTCTATCGGCTCTTTCCTCCTGACCAGCACGTAGAGGTACGCGCCCCCAGCGAGCGCCAGCGCCGCGGAGAGGAGGTTGAGCAGATCGAAGCTCCAGCTCGTGAACGCGAGGCCCAGAGCGACCGGCACGGAGCTCTGGAAGACCATAGCCCCGGTTATGTTGCCCAGAGCCAGGGTATCCTTGTTGCCCCGAAGCCAGATCACAGAGTTGAACTTCTCGGGCAACTCCGTGGCAAGAGGGGCGAGCACCAGCGCTATGAGGCCGGGTGGCAGCCCCATGGACTCGGAGAGGTGCTCCACGGCGCTGACGAAGAAGTGGGCCCCCGTCCCCATCACTGCCACGGTCCCCAGTAGCTGCGCTGCCACGGCCCACATGGGAGCCTCAGACCTCGAGCGCCACAGCGTCAGCTTCCCGGGCGGGTCCTCGATGCTCTCCCCGCCGGACTCTATGGTGCGCCAGACGTAGAGCCCGTACGCCACCACGAGAACCACCGCCAGTATCACCTTCAAGAAGAAGGGCACCGGCGCGATACCGGCTCCGGCGCCTAAAGAGAAGAAGACGAGGAAGAAGAGCATGTCCCGCCTTGCGGTCCCTTTGTCGATCATCACGTCGTCGTCGCTCTCCCGGCGGCGGCGAAAGCCCAGAGCCGAGACGCCGACGACGAACATCGCAAGCGTGGCCAGGAGGAACGGCGCCCCCAGGATAGCCCCTATGCCCACCTCCCCTGCGGCGCTGCTCCCGGTGAAGATAGACGCGACGATGGCGACTATGGGGATCATGGTCTCCGGCAGGGCGGTTCCGACGGCGGCGAGCACGCTCCCTACCGATCCCTGGTCCAGGTCCAGCCGGTCGCCGAGGATCTCGACCGCGTTGGTGAACAGCGCGGCCGCCACCACAATGGCCACCGCAGAGAGCACCAGTTCTACGATCGTGATCGACATCGGCACCTTTCTTCGGTGGCTGTGCCGGATCGGAGGATTCTACCCCGCGGCGACAGCGGTTACACTTAGGCACATGCCAGACTTACCCGACGAGTTGGAGAGAATCCTGGCGGCCGTGGCCGGCGGCGTCCTCTCGCCCTCGGCGGCCGCGGGGCGCCTAAGGAGCGGGGAGGTCCGCTACCTTGACGAGTTCGCGGTCCTGGATCTCGGCCGCCAGGCGCGCAAGGGCGTCCCCGAGGTCGTCTACGCCCCGGGCAAGACGCCTGAGCAGGTGGCCCGGATCTGCGAGACCCTCCTGGCCTCGACCGAGCGCGTGATCGTCAGCGACTCATCACCCGAAGTGACGGCGGAGCTGCGGCGCTCCCTCCCGAAAACGCCCGTGAGGAGCGCCGGCCGCGCCGTCGTCGTCGGGGAGGGAGAGCCCGAGCCCTCGGGTGGCCGCGTCGGCGCCATAAGCGCGGGCACCTCGGACGTGCCGGTTCTCGGGGAGGCGGTCGCGGTAGCCAGGGAGATGGGTGCTGCCGTCAGGAGCTTCCACGACGTCGGGGTGGCCGGCATACACCGTCTCACCCAACCTCTGGAGGAGCTTCGTAGCTTCGACCCCGACTGCCTGATCGTGGCGGCAGGCATGGAGGGGGCGCTGCCGAGTGTGGTCGCTGGACTCGTGGCTGTCCCGGTCGTCGGCCTGCCCACCTCGACCGGCTACGGCCTCGGCGGCGACGGCACAGCCGCCATCCTGGGCATGCTCCAGACCTGCTCGCCCGGCCTCTCCGT
>Ga0126310_10001093_pt1 | contig 10142 bp, 9 predicted proteins | sample Plot60_FD_92540 | JGI IMG/M metagenome (GOLD analysis project Ga0126310, IMG submission 92540) | Serpentine soil microbial communities from UC McLaughlin Reserve, CA, USA - Plot60 | ecosystem: Environmental > Terrestrial > Soil > Grasslands | place: USA: UC McLaughlin Reserve, Lake County... | reverse complement strand
TCCGCGCCTACCTGAAGCGGGAGCCGGACTTCGAGGTCGTCGCCCTGAACGACCTGGCGCCGCCGGAGGTGCTGGCGCACATGCTCAAGTACGACTCCACGCACGGCGTGCTCGAAGCCGAGGTCGATCACGGCGACGGCGAGCTGACGGTCGACGAGAAGTCGGTCAGGGTGACGTCGGAGCGTGATCCGACGGCGCTACCGTGGCGGGAGCTGGGCGTCGACGTGGTGATCGAGTCGACCGGCCTCTTCACCGACCGCGAGGGCGCGTCACAACACCTCGAGGCCGGCGCGAAGAAGGTGGTCATCTCGGCGCCGGCCACGGATCCGGACGTCACGATCGTCCTGGGCGTGAACGACGACGCCTACGACCCCGACCAGCATCACATCGTCTCTAACGCCTCCTGTACGACGAACTCTGTCGCGCCGATGGCGAAGATCCTCCTGGACGAGTTCGGGATCGAGTCCGGCTTCATGACCACGATCCACGCGTACACGACCGAGCAGCAGCTGCAGGACCAGATCGCGATGACGCGCAAGGGCAAGGCGGACCTGAGAAGGATGCGTGCGGCGCCCCAGAGCATCATCCCGTCGACGACGGGCGCCGCCAAGGCGACGTCGCTCGTGATCCCGGAGCTGAAAGGGCGACTCGACGGCATGGCGATGCGCGTGCCGGTTCCGGACGGCAGCGTCACCGACCTCGTCTGCGTGCTCAGCCGCGAGGCGACGGCCGAGGAGGTCAACGAGGCTTTCCGGGTCGCTGCCGGCGACGACCATTGGACGGGGATCATCGAGTACACCGACGACCCGATCGTCTCGGCGGACATCGTCGGCAACCCGCACTCGTTGATCGTGGACGCGCTCTCGACGATGGCCAACGGGCGCATGGTCAAGGTCATCGGCTGGTACGACAACGAGTGGGGCTATAGCTGCAGGCTCGCCGACGTGGTCGAGAAGGTCGCGGTCTCGGTCGGCGCCCCGGTTGGCGCGTAAACCGCGCTCGGTCCGCAGCGCTGCCGTGGCGGGCAAGCACGTTCTCGTCCGAGCCGACCTGAACGTCCCGCTCGAGGACGGGCAGATCGCTGACGACACGCGGATCCGCGCCGCCCTGCCGACGCTGAAGCTCTTGCTCGAGCGTGATGCGACAGAGGTTGCGGTCTGCTCGCACCTCGGCCGTCCGAAGGGCTTCGACGCCGCCTTCTCGATCCGGCCGGTGGAGGAGCGGCTCCGCGAGCTGCTGCCTGAGGGCCGGCTGGTCGTCCTCGAGAACACCCGCTTCGACCCGCGAGAGACCGAGAACGATCCCTCCTTCGCGCGCGAGCTCGCCGACGGGCGCGACCTCTTCGTCCAGGACGCCTTCGGCTCGGTGCATCGAGCGCACGCTTCGACCGTCGGCGTCGCGCAGATCCTTTCCGCCTATGCGGGATTGCTGCTCGAGCGTGAGCTGGAGGAGCTCGGCAAGCTCCTCGGCGAGGTCGAGCGCCCATTCGTGCTCGTCTCGGGCGGGGCGAAGGTGGAGGACAAGCTCGGCGTGCTCCAGAACCTCGGCGGCAAGGCGGACGAGGTGCTGATCGGCGGGAAGATGGCCGAGCAGGTGCGGACCGAGAACCCGCTCGAGTTCGACGTGGTGCTGCCGCGGGACGTGGTGGCCGCCGCCGCGTTCGAGCCGGAGGCGGACACGAGGGTCGTGCCGTTCGAGGAGCTTCCGCAGGACTGGCTCGGCCTCGACATCGGCCCCGAGACGCGCGCCGACTTCGGCGAGCGCGTCCGCCGCGCGAAGACCGTCTTCTGGAACGGGCCGATGGGAGTCTTCGAGTGGCCGCGGTTCGCGGGGGGGACTAAGGCCGTTGCCGAAGCCGTCGCGGACGTGGACGGCTTTACCGTCGCCGGCGGCGCCGACTCCGTGCGCGCCCTGCACGAGCTCGGATTGGCCGCACGGGTCTCGTGGGTCTCCACCGGCGGCGGGGCGGCGCTGGAGCTGCTCGAGGGCAAAGAGTTGCCGGGGGTGGCGGTGATCCCCGAGGCTTAAGGTGCGCCGATGCTGATCGCCGGCAACTGGAAGATGTACAAGACCGCGTCCGAGACGGGCGAGTTCTGCCGTGCGCTCCGTGACGTTCTCGACGGGCTCGAGGGCGTCGACGTCGCGGTCTGTCCACCGTTCACCGGCCTCGCGCCTGCCGTGCAGGCACTGGCGGGCACCGAGATTGCGGTCGCGGCACAGAACGTCCATTGGGAGGCCGAGGGTGCGTACACGGGGGAGGTGTCCGCGCCCATGCTCGCCGACCTCGGCGTCTACGGCGCGATCGTCGGCCACTCGGAGCGCCGCCAGTACTTCGGCGAGACCGACGAGACCGTCACCCGCCGCGCGGCCGCCGCGCTCGACGCCGGCCTCTCGGTGATCGCGTGTGTCGGCGAGCTGGAGGAGGAGCGCGAGCGCGGGCAGACCGAGGACGTGCTGCGGCGCCAGCTCTCCGCCCTCGAGGCGCACGACAACCTCGTGATCGCCTACGAACCGGTCTGGGCGATCGGCACCGGAAGGACGGCGACGCCGGAGCTCGCGCAGGAGGCCCACGCGTTCGCGAAGTCGCTCCTCGACGCGCCCGTGCTCTACGGCGGGTCGGTGAAACCGGACAACGCGGCCGAGCTCCTGGCGCAGCCGGACGTGGACGGCGCCCTCGTCGGCGGCGCGTCGCTCGACGTCGACTCGTTCGTGGCGATTTGCCGGACCGCTATCCGTTAGTCGCGCTCGTGATCCTCGACGGGTGGGGCTGCGCGCCGCCCGGTCCCGGCAACGCCGTCGAGCTGGCCGGCACGCCGGTGTTCGACCGGCTCTGGGCGACGTATCCGCACACGACGCTGAAGGCCTCCGGCGAGGCGGTCGGCTTGCCGCCGGGGCAGATGGGCAACTCGGAGGTCGGCCACCTCACGATCGGCTCGGGCCGCGTTCCGTACCAGGATCTCGTCCGCATCAACCGGGCGATCGAGAGCAGCGGGTTTTCCTCGAACGCCGCCCTGCGGGGAGCGTTCGAGGGAAGCGGCGCCGTCCACCTCGTGGGTCTCGTCTCGCATGGAGGCGTCCACTCCCATATCGACCACCTGCGGGCGCTGCTGGACATCGCCGCGCGACAGGGCAAGGCCGACCGCACCTGGATTCACGCGATCACCGACGGAAGGGACGTCTCGCCGACATCGGCCGTGTCCGACCTCGCCGAGCTCCCTGTCGAGAAGATCGCAACGGTCGTCGGGCGCTACTACGCAATGGACCGGGATAAACGCTGGGATCGCACCGACCGCGCGCTGAACGCGTTCCTCTCTCGTGACGGTGGCGTCACGGGGTCAGACCCGGTGAAGGAAGTGAAACGCAGCTACGACGCAGGTGTCACGGACGAGTTCATCGAGCCGGTCGTGATCGATGGCCGCCCGCGAGTCGGCGAGCACGACGCCGTGATCCTCTTCAACTTCCGCCCGGATCGAATGAGGCAGTTGACGGAGCGCCTGCTGGCCTCAGGATTCGACGTAACGACGATGACGCGCTACCGCGACGACTTCGATTGCCCCGTTGCCTTCGCAGAGCAGGAGCTGCCCGGCGTGATGGCCGAGGTGCTCGCCGAGCACGGCATCCGGCAGCTCCACGTCGCCGAGACCGAGAAGTACGCGCACGTCACCTACTTCTTCAACGGCGGACGCGAAGAGGACTATGCGGGTGAGGTCAGGATCCTCGTGCCGTCACCGAGGGACGTGGCTAGCTACGACCTGAAGCCCGAGATGTCGGCGGCGGAGGTCACGAACCGCTTCGTCGACGCGATCCAATCCGGCGAGTTCGGTTTTGCCGTACTGAACTTTGCGAACCCGGACATGGTCGGACACACTGGCTCGATTCCCGCCGCGCTCAAGGCAGTAGAGACTGTCGACTCCTGCCTGGGGCGAATCGTCTCCGCCGTCGGGGAACGGGGCGGCGTGGCGCTCGTGACGGCCGATCACGGCAACGCCGAGCGCATGCTCCAAGACGACGGATCACCGCACACGGCCCACACGACGAACGCGGTTCCGCTCGTGCTGACCGACACGAACGTTTCGCTCAGCGAAGGCGGGGAATTGGCAGACCTAGCCCCTACGGTACTGGGCTTGCTCGGCGTGGAGCCGTCTTTACAAATGACCGGCAAAAACTTGATTTTTAACTCGATATAGCAGGGATATACTCGACCTCCGTTGGCGCTCCCCCAGCCTGACTTCGGTGTTCTGCGCAAGGCCCAACGCGGCGATGAGAGAGCGTTCAACCTCATCGTCCGGGCCTACGAGACGCCCGTATACAACTATGTGCTCCGCCTCGTCGGTGATCGTGCCCTCGCGGAGGACCTGACGCAGGAGGTCTTTCTCCGCGTCTACCAGGGTCTGCCGAAGTTCTCGCTCAAGTGCCGCTTCACGACGTGGCTCTTCCAGGTCACGAAGAACCGCGTCCTCGACGAGTTGCGCGCGAGCGAGCGCCGGCCGCGGTCGGTCGTGACGATCGACGACATCCCGCCGCTCGAGGTGCTCGATGCGCCGGTCGAGCGCGTCGAGGCGATGGACGCGGTCTGGCGCTCCGTCAACGACCTCAACGTCGAGCTGAAGATGGCGCTGCTCCTCCGCGACGTGGTCGGCCTCTCCTACACCGAGATCGCCGACGCGCTCGAGATCACACTCGCGACGGTCAAGTGGCGCATCTATAAGGCGCGCGAGGAAGTCCAACTCGCGCTGGCGCGCGAGGGCATCACCTTCGGCCACGAGGCCGAGACCGCGGACGCCTCCGTCTAGCGAGCCTTCGAGCGTAGCCAGTCCGCGAGCAGCCTCGCCGATTCGGCGGGCGTGTCGCCGCGCGGCAGCACGTCGGCCCGTGCAGGCGGCGCCGCCGGTGGCGGCGGCGTGCCGTCGTCGCCGGAGACGGCAAGGAAGAGGCCGGCGGCGATCAACGCTGCCACGACCAGCGCGGCGACCGCGAGGAGCACCCGATTCGAGAGATGGACCTTTCGGCTTCGCTCCATCACCCGCGTCGCCTCCGTCGGCGCATCCACGGGTGTCAGCTCGCGTGCGAGCTCCGACGCGGAACGCTGACGGTCCGCAGGTCGGAACGAGAGCGCGCGCAGGACCGCCCGCTCGACGTGAGGCTCGACACCACGCAGCCGTGGCGGCGGCTGCCGCTGCTTCTGGGTGAGGTCCGCGAGCGACTCGAACGTGTGCGGCGTTCGCCCCATCAGCAACTCGTACGCGACGGCTCCCAACGAGTAGATGTCCGCCGCCGACGTGACGGGCTCGCCCGCCGCCTGCTCCGGGGCAAGGTACGCGTCGGTCCCGAGGACGGTTCCGGCCTGCGTGAGCTGCGTCGAATCGAGCGTCCGCGCGATCCCGAAGTCGGCGATCTTGACGACCCCGTCCCGCCGCACGAGCAGGTTCTGAGGCTTGATGTCCCGGTGCACGAGGCCGGCGGCGTGGGCCTGCTGCAGCCCGGCGCACGTCTGGACGAGGAGATCGACCGCGCGCCGCTCGGGTAGAGGACCCTCGCGGGCCATCAGCTCGGCGAGCGTCTCGCCCTCGACGTACTCCATGACGATGTACGGCAGCCCGCCTTCCTCGCCGACGTCATAGACCGAGACGAGGTTCGGATGCGAGAGCGCGGCCGCCATCCGCGCCTCCCGGAGGAAACGCTGCTGGAAGACGTGGTCGTCGGCGAGCGACACGAACAGGCGCTTGACGGCCACGCGGCGCCCGAGCTCCGTGTCGCGGGCGAGTTCGACCGTGGCCATGCCGCCCTTGCCGAGCGTCTTCTCCACCGCGTAGCGGCTCAGTCGTCCCCCTCGTCCGCGTCGCCGTGCTTGTGCTTGTGTTTGTGCTTGTGCTGTTTCTTCTTCTCGTTCTTGTCCTTCTTCTTCTTCTTCTTCCCGTCGTCGTCCGACCCCTCCGTCTCGCAGGGCGGAATCTGAGCCTGGATCTCGTTCACGAGGCCGGAGAGGTCTTCGACGTACAGGTCGGGGATCGCGCCGATCGACGCGTTCAGGTCGGTACGCAGGCGCGCCGCCTCCTGCGCCGCAGCGCAGGAGTTGCCGCTCTCCAGCAGCCTCGCGATGTTGTCGCTGGTGACCGCCAGACGGCCTGCGACGCTGCCGTCGATCCGCGGCGTCGTGTCGGTGCGGCGTTCGACCTTCTGCTCGTCCCCGCCACAGCCGGCGAGCGCGAGCGCGCTACACGCCGTGAGCAAGACGCTCCGCCAGCGCATCGGGCAACCCCCTTTCGCGGATCTCCTCCTGCGTTCGCGCCACAGGGTAAGGAACACGGTGAAAGCGGGCGCGCCTGGCCCCGAGGTCGAGCTCGAGGTAGGCCGCATCCGGGTTGGAGTCGCGCGGCTGCCCGACCGAGCCGGGGTTGAGCAGCCAGCGGCCGAGCTCGAGACGCGCCTCGAAGCCGTCGGTCGCGACGCCGCCGGAAAGCCTCTCCTCGGCGAGCAGGAGCGCCGTCGCGACGTGCGTGTGCCCGACGAGGACGATCGGCGCGTCCGTCATCGCGAGCGACTCGAGCGCGACGATCTCGGTGAGGACGTACTCCCAGATCGGATCTCGCGGGCTGCCGTGGAAGATCTGGACGCCCTCGGCCTCGGCCGTCGGCTCGAGGCCCTCGAGGAAACGGCGGGACTCGTCGGTCAGCTGCTCGGCCGTCCAGCGCGAGGCCGCCGCAGCTTCGGGATTGAACTCCGCCAGCGCGACCTCGGCGGAGCCGAGGGCGACGAGGTCGTGGTTCCCGATCAGGATGAGGTTCGCGTGCTCCCGCACGAGCGCGCAGCACTCGTTCGGACGCGGGCCGTAGCCGACGGTGTCGCCGAGGCACCAGATCTGGTCCGGCGGGCTGCGGTCAATCGCGCCGAGCACCGCCTCGAGCGCGTAAAGGTTGGCGTGGACATCCGAGATGACTGCGACGCGCACGGCGAGATTCTGGGCCATCGCCGCCGCCGTCGGCCTTTGGCTGGCAGCGGCGGTGCTCCTCTGGCGGACATCGGTTCCGGAGCTCCGGCTGCCCGACGTCCACGCGCGCGCGGTGCTCGGGGCGCCGGAGCTCGAGCGCAGCGAGCGCTACGGCCGCGGCCTCCGGCTCCTGTGGCTGGGCGCGACGCTCGCCGAGCTCGTCGTGCTCGGCGTCGCGACGTGGCTTGCGCCACGGAGACGAATGCACGGGATCCTTCGTGGCGTCGCCCTGGCTGCCGCCACGCTCGTCGCAGTCTGGCTCGTGCGGCTCCCCTTCGTGTTCGCCGCGCAGTGGTGGCGGCGGCGCTACGGCGTCTCGCGTGCCGACTACGCGACGATCCTCGTCGATCCGTGGCTCGAGCGCCTCGGCTCGCTCGCCGCCGCTTGTGCGGCGATCGCGCTCGTGATGGTGTTGGCGCGGAAGCTCGGCGACAGCTGGTGGCTCGCGGGAGGGCCCGCCTTCGCGGCCATCGGCGCCGCGTTCCTGCTCGCGCAGCCCTTTCTGCTCGTCCCTCGGCTGGATCCGTTTCAGGACCGCGCGCTGACGGCGGAGATCCGGCGTCTGGCGCGGGAACAGGGCGTCGGCGACGTGGAAGTCGAGGTGCGCGACGCGAGCCGCCGCACCCGCGCGATCAACGCCGAGCTCTACGGCGTCGGGCCGACGAAGCGGGTGATCCTCTGGGACACGGCGCTTGACGGCCGGCTCACCCGCGCGGAGATCCTGTCGCTCGCCGCACACGAGTTCGGCCACGTCGAGGCGCACCACGTCTGGAAGTCGATCGGGTGGATCGCGCTCTTCGCCGTGCCGGGCGCGTACGTCGTCGCGCGCGTCACGCGCCGGCGCGGCGGGCTCGCGCAGCCTGCGGCGGTGCCGCTCGCGCTCCTCGTTGTCACCGTGCTCGAGCTCGCAACGTTACCGGCGACGAACGCGATCTCACGGCGCTACGAGGCGGAGGCCGATTGGCTCTCGATGCGCGCGACGCGCGATCCGGAGGCGTTCCAGGGGCTGATCCGCGAGCTCTCCGCCGCGGCGCTTGCAGAGCCCGACCCTCCCCGCTGGGCGCAGGTGGTGCTCGGCACGCACCCGACGCTGGTGAAACGCGCCGCTATGGCTCGGAGCGTGGCGGAGCTTCAGGGAGGTTCTTGATGCCCTCGCGCGTTGCCCACTTCGACCACGAGTCGTTCATCGCGTCGAGCAGCTCCTTCATGAAGCGTGAGGAGACGTTTACGCGGCTGACGACGACGCCGGGGATGTCCCCCTCCTCAACCTCATGGTCGATCCGCGCGAACGTCAGGGTGAACTCGTAGTCCGAGAAGCTGATGTTGGCGAAGTTCGCGTAGACGCCCGCGAGGTTGTCGGGGTCGAGATGGATGTTGAGTTGGCGCTCGGGGCCCTCGCCGTTCACGTGGCGATACTACCCCCGTGGACAACGCCTTCAGTACGCGGCGCGTCCTGGCGACGATCGCGGCTGTTGTGGCGACGCTCGCGGAGGATGGGACGAGGCGCTGACGCTCCTGCTTGTCATCGCGGGCGTGGCAATCTTCGGCTACATCGGTGCGCTCATCGTCGAGGCGATTGCTCGCGGCGTCGTCACCGGTGCGATTGCCGAGCTCAGACGGAGGCGGACGATCGAACAGCTTCGCGACCACTACATCATCTGCGCCGTCTCAGCGACAGGTGGGCCGGATCTGCGCTTCGAGGAAAATCCTCGCCGACGACCACGTCGAGGCAGACGCGCCGCACGATCAAGGACCTCGCCGAACCAGGCTCTTGCCCGCTAGGGCCCTCGAAGGCCTCGCGGAAGGAGTCGTTCGGATCGCGGGCGGCCCCGCCGAGCTGGCCCGGCCGAGCAAGCCGGAGCACGGCGACTACGCGACGAACGTCGCGCTCCGTTTGAGTGCCGTGAGGCGGGTCTCGCCACGCGAGTTCGCGGGGGAGATCGCGGACCGCGCGACGGAAATCCGTCATGTCCAGCATGCGGAGGTAGCAGGACCCGGGTTCGTGAACCTCTTCCTGGCGCCGTCCTGGTACGGCGAAGCCCTCCGAGAGATCCTCGACGCCGGGGGATCGTACGGCGGCGGCTTTGCCCAGGCGAAGGAGCGGGTGCAGGTCGAGCTCGTCTCCGCGAACCCGACGGGCCCGCTGACCGTGGGCTCGGCGCGGAACGCCGCGTACGGCGACTCCGTCGCGCGGCTCTTGTCATTCGCCGGTGACGAGGTCGAGCGGGAGTACTACTTCAACGACGTCGGCCGCCAGATCGACCTCTTTCGCGAGTCCGTCGAGGCCCGACGGCGCGGGGAGGAGCCGCCGGCCGAGGGCTACACCGGCGCCTACGTCGCCGAGATCGCAGCTGAGCCCGGTGACCCCGTCGAGCGGATGCTGAAGGTGATCGGCGAGGAGCTCCGGGAATTCCGCGTGCCCGTCGAGACGTGGGTGCTCCAGCGCGAGGTCGAGCGCGAGATCGTGGACGTGCTCCCGGAGCTCGACACATACGAGGCCGAAGGCACGACTTGGGCGCGCACGACCGCGCACGGGGACGACAAGGACCGGCCGCTCCGGCGCTCCTCGGACGGAAGCTACCTCTACTACGCAGGGGACGTCGCCTACGTGCGGAACAAGTTCGAGCGCGGCTTCGACCGGCTGATCTACGTGCTCGGGGCCGACCACCACGGCTACGTCGCGCGGCTGAAAGCGGCCGCGGCGATGCTCGGCTACGACCCGGAGCGGCTGGAGGTGCTGATCTACCAGCTCGTCCACATCGTGGAGAGGGGCCGCGCGCGGCAGTCGTCGAAGCGGCGCGGGGACGTCGTCTTTCTCCGCGAGCTCGTCGAGAAGATCGGGATCGACGCGGCGCGTTGGTACCTCGTCTCCCGCGGGCACGACCAGCCGCTCGACATCGACGTCGAGCTCGCCAGGGAACGCAGCGAGAAGAACCCGGTCTACTACGTCCAGTACGCGCACGCGCGGATCGCCGGGATCCTGCGGAACGCCGGCGGCTCAGAGGCTCTTGCCGAGGCGCCCGCCGAGCTGGCGACCGAGGAGCGCGAACTCGTCAAGCGCCTGGTCGAGTTCCCGGAGGTCGCGCGGGAGGCGACCGAGCGGCGCGGCCCCCACGCGATCCCCACGTACGCGATCCGCGTCGCCGACGACTTC
>Ga0126310_10001092_pt1 | contig 10146 bp, 7 predicted proteins | sample Plot60_FD_92540 | JGI IMG/M metagenome (GOLD analysis project Ga0126310, IMG submission 92540) | Serpentine soil microbial communities from UC McLaughlin Reserve, CA, USA - Plot60 | ecosystem: Environmental > Terrestrial > Soil > Grasslands | place: USA: UC McLaughlin Reserve, Lake County... | reverse complement strand
TCGAAGAAGCACATCTTGTACCAGAGTCCACGCTCGCCCTGCATGTCGCCGTGGTCACTGGTCAGGATCACCACGGTGTTGTCCAACCGACCGGTCTCGCGCAGGATGTCGAGCAGCCGGGCCAGGTGGTCGTCGACGTACGAGACCGCACCCAGGTAGGCGTGTCGGGCGTCGCGGACCATGTCGTCGGTGACGTCGAGCTCCTCCATCGCACAGACCCGCCGGAGGCGCTCCTCGTGCGGGTGCGCGACCGACGGGTCGTAGCCGTAGGCGGGCATCGGTACGTCGTTGTCGTGGTAGCGGTCCCAGTACTCCTGCGGGATCGCGTACGGGTCGTGCGGATGGGTGAAGGACACCACGAAGCAGAGCGGTCGCTCGTCGCGGCGCCGAACGTGCTCGAACAGGCCGCGCTCGGCGGCGTAGGCGACTTCGTCGTCGAAGTCGAGCTGGTTGGTACGCACGCAGGTGCCGGCCTCGGTCACCGACGACATGTCGTGGTACCAGTGCGGCCGCTCCTGCGACTCCCAGTCGGGCGTCCAGTCGTAGTCGGCGGGATAGATGTCTGTGGTCAGCCGCTCCTCGAACCCGTGGAGCTGGTCCGGTCCGCAGAAGTGCATCTTCCCGGCAAGCACCGTCCGGTAGCCCAGGGCTCGAAGATGGTGGGCGAACGTCGGGATCTCCGAGGAGAAGCCGGCGGCGTTGTCGTAGCTGTGCGTCCGCGACGGCAGAAGCCCCGTCATGACCGACGCTCGCGCGGGCGTGCAGAGCGGGCTGGCGGTGTAGGCGTTGTCGAAGACGACCCCGGTCTCGGCGAGCCGGGCCATCGCCGGCGCCTTGGTGACCGCGTTGCCGTGGAACGGCATGGCGCCGGTCGTCAGCTGGTCCGCCATCACGATGAGGATGTCGGGCCGGTTCGGAACCGTCACACGGTGGGCTTCCGGTCGGCCGGCACTGCCGTCGCCGGGACATCACCGGTCGCCGTCTCCAGGGACGGCGTGTCGGAGATCAGGTGCCGGGTGTACTCCTGCTGCGGGTTCGCCAGCATCCCCGCCGTACGGCCGTACTCCACGATGTAGCCGTCCGCGAGCACGGCCACCTTCTGGGCGATCGAGCGCACCAGGGGCAGGTTGTGGGTCACGAACACCATCGAGAGGCCGAGCTCCCGCTGGAGCGTGCCGAGCAGCTCGACGATGGCGGCCTGGACGCTCACGTCGAGCGCGGAGGTCACCTCGTCGCAGACGAGTATCGACGGCGAGGAGATCAGGGCCCGGGCGATCGCGACACGCTGCCGCTCGCCGCCGGACAGCTGGTCGGGATAGCGACGGGCATAGCCGGCCGAGAGGGACACCTGCTCCAGCATCTCCCCGACGCGGGTCTCCGCCTCGCGTCCGGACGCGATCCCGAACACGCTCAGCGGCTGTCCGACGGTCTCGCCGACCGTCTTACGCGGGTTCAGCGAGCCATAGGGGTTCTGGAAGATGTACTGGATCTGCCGGCGTACGTCGGTGCTGCGCGAGCGCGCCGCGGTGGCGAGCTCGGCGTCGCCGAGCCGGATGCTGCCGGTCCAGTCGTGGTGCAGGCCGGCGATCGCCCGCGCGGTGGTGGTCTTCCCCGATCCCGACTCCCCCACGATCGCCAGGCACTCCCGATGCTCGAGGGTCAGGCTGATCGAGTGGAGCACCTCGATGGGACCGTAGTGCGCCACGACGTTGTCGAGGGTCAGCACGGGCGCTTCGGTCTCCGACGGCGGCAGGTCCACCGGGTCACCCAGGCCGGCCTGCTCGACCCTGACGACCTCGTGGGCACGGATGCAGCGGGCACTGTGTCCGGGCTTGACCTCGACCGGGGCTGGCACAGCGACCTCGCACTCGTCGATCCGCAGGCGGCACCGCGGCGCGAACGAGCAGCCCTCCGGCCGCTTGCTCGGCGACGGTGCGTGACCGGGGATGCCCACCAGGCTGCGTCCGCCGGTGAGCCGTGGGATCGCACCGACCAGCCGTCGGGTGTAGGGGTGGGCGGATGACTCGAACAGCTCGTCCGCGGGGCCGAGCTCCACGATCCGGCCCGAGTACATCACCGCCACCCGCGTCGCCACGGCGGCCACCACCGCGAGGTCGTGGGTCACGTAGAGCGCCGCGACGTCGTGGGCGACAGCCAGATCGCGCACAGTCGCCAGCACCGTCGACTGCGTCGTCACGTCGAGGCCGGTGGTGGGCTCGTCGAGGACGATCAGCCGCGGCCGGTTGGCGAACGCCATCGCGAGACCGACACGCTGCTGCTGTCCACCTGAGAGCTGGTGCGGGTACCGCTTGAGGTACGCCGGGTCGTCGGAGAGGGCGACCTCCCGCATCATCTCGGCGATGCGTGCGTCGTTCTCGGCGTTGTTGCGCGAGCCGTGGGCCTCCAGGACCTCGCGCAGCTGGACGCCGATCCGCAGGGCGGGGTTGAGCGAGGACGCGGGATCCTGCGGGACGTAGGACACCAGCGAGCCGCGCAGCCGGCGCAGGTCGGCGTCGCTCATCCCGAGGATGTTCTGGTCGCCGAGCATGACGGTGCCGCCGGCGATCCGGAGCCCGCGACGGGCGTGGCCCAGCAGCGAGAGCCCGACGGTCGTCTTGCCGGAGCCGGACTCGCCGACCACGCCGAGCACCTCGCCCGCCGAGATCTCGAACGAGAGGTCGGTGACGACCCCGACTCCTGAGTTCGTCTCGATCTGGAGGTTGCGGACGGTGACCGCGGCGGGATCGCGCGTACTTGCAGCCTCCAGGTCCGGTAGCTGGTCGGTGGTCACTCGTCACCCCGTTCTCGGTCGATGCCGGCCGCGGTGCGGGCGATGCCGTCACCGATGAGCCCCGTGCTCATGGTCAGCAGCGCGATGGCCATGATCGGCAGCAGCGCTCCCCACGGCTGGTAGGACAGCGCGCCCTGGTTCTTCTGGATCATCGTGCCCCAGTTGGGAGCATCCGGGTTGGCGGCCAGACCCAGGAAGGCCAGGGCCGAGATCACCGAGATCGAGTAGGTCAGCCGAAGGGTCGTCTCCACCATCATCGGGCCGAGGATGTTCGGGAGCAGCTCACCGGACAGGATGCGGATGCGCGACATGCCCATCGCTTCCGTGGCGCCGATGAAGTCGCGTTCGACGACCGGCTGGGCCGCGCCGCGCGCGACGCGCGCGACGCGTGGAGCGGTGGTCAAGGCGATGGCGACGATGATCACCCAGTTCTTCGCGCCGACCAGACTGACCGCCACCAGCGCGAGCATGATCTGCGGGAAGGCCATGATCACGTCCATCAGCCGCATCAGGACGTCGTCGAGTGAGTTGCGGGCGTACGCCGCGACCAGTCCGATGACAACACCCAGGGTCACGCCGATGGCCGTGGAGATCACCGCGATCACCAGGATGCTGCGGCCGCCGTAGAGGAAGCGGCTGAGCACGTCGTAGCCGAGGTAGTCGGTGCCGAACATCGTGCCGCTGGCCGCACCGGAGGAGAACGGCTTGGTGATGAACTCGTCGGAAGCGTGCGGTGCCACCAGCGGACCGACGATCGCGATCAGCACCAGGATCAGGCCGAGGACCGCTCCGATGCGAGTACGCCAGAGACGGAGCGAGCGGGCGAGGAGCGTGGTCGAGCGCACCGCCGGGGTCGGGGTGTCGACTCCCTCGGCCTTGGCGGGAGCGGTTTCGATGGTCACAGGCGGGTCCTCAGTCGAGGCGTGACCAGAATCGTGGCCACGTCGGCGAGCAGGTTCAGTACGACATAGACCGCGGCGATCAGCATCGCGAGCGCTTGGACGACCGGGATGTCGTGGTTGGTCACCGCGTCCACCAGCGCGAGTCCGATGCCCGGGTAGTTGAAGACGGCCTCGATCACCACCACGCCGCCGGCGAGGTAGGCAAGGTTGATCGCGATCACCTGGAACACCGGACCGATCGCGTTGGGCAGTGCGTGCCGAACCAGCACGGTGCGCTCGGGCAGGCCCTTGAGGCGGGCCATCTCGACGTAGTCGCTCTCGAGCACCTCGATCATCGACGCGCGCATGATGCGTGAGACGTACGGCGCGACCGCGATCACCAGCGTCGTCACGGGTAGCACCAGCTCGTCGGGATAGTCCCAGGGCTTGGTCCCCACCGGGACGGGGCTGGTCGGCGGGAAGACGTGGAACACGTTGAACGACAACAAGATCACCAGCAGGAGCGCCACCACGAACTCCGGCAGCGCCGCCAGCACGAGCATCAGGTTGGAGCTGACGGTGTCGAAGATCTTCTCGCGCCGCAGGGCGGCGTAGGACCCGATCGCGATCGAGATCGGCACCGAGATCACCGCCGCGAGTACGACGAGCACCGCGGAGTTCACCAGCCGGTCACCCAGCACCTCGGTGACCGGCTGGGACGACGCCAGGGACGTCCCGAGGTCCAGGTGCAGGAGGCCACCGAGCCACTGGAAGTACTGCGCGAGCTTCGACGAGTCGAGGTTCAGCTGCTTCTGCAGAGCCGCCAACCGGTCGGGGGTGGCGTCGCGACCGAGGATCGCGCGAGCAGGATCACCCAGCGCCTGGGTGGACAGGAACACAATGGCCGAGACGAGGAAGAGCACCAGAACGCCGAGGAGCACTCTCCGGATGATGAAGCCGGCGATCCCACCACCACGGAACCACTTCATCGGTGGGCTCCGTCCTCAGGCGAACCAGATCGTACGGAACCCGTGCCCGTAGCCAGCCAGGTTCAGCGTGCCCTTGCTCGGCTTGAGTCCCTTGACCTTCGAGGAGTGGCCGTCAATGAGGCTGTTGAAGTAGGGGATGATGTAACCGCCCAGGTCGTACTCGAGCTTCTGCATCTCCTGCTCGATCTGGATCCGCTTCGCGGAGTCGGTCTCCGCCAGCGCCTGCTTGTAGAGGTCACCGAAGTTCGATCCGTCGCCGGACTTCGGGGGCCAGTGGGTCTCGTTGTACGGCGAGTTCGGCAGTGAGCCCTGCTGGACCTGGTTGAGGTACCCGCGGGTGCCCCAGAAGTCCACGGAGAACGCCAGCTTGAGGTAGGCGTCGCCGTAGTAGTTCGGGTCGTTCTTCACGGTGATCGTCACGCCGGCGTCCTTGGCCTGCGAGGCGAAGACGCTGGCCAGCTCCACCATGCCGGAGGCGCCGTTCGTCGTGTGCAGGTCGACTTTGAGACCCTCCGCGCCGGCCTGCTTGAGCAGCGACTTGGCCTGGTCGATGTCCTGCTCGCGCTGCGGCAGGTCGGAGTTGTAGCCCTCGTCGAACGGCGCGTACAGGTCGTTGGCGAGCTGGCCGTAGCCGGACCCGATCTGGTCCAGGATCTGCTGTCGGTCGATGATCAGCCGCATCGCCTGACGCACGCGGTTGTCGGTGAACGGCGCCATGTCGATCGCCATGCAGATCGGGATCCAGCCACCGGTCTGCGAGATCAGCGACTCGACACCGGAGGACTTGACCGCCTCGACCTGGTTGGTGGGCAGGTCGGTCATGGCGTCGATCTGGCCGCCCTTGAGCGCGTTGATCTGCGCGGTGGAGTCGCTGAAGTCGGTGATCGTGACCTGGTCGAAGTAGGAGTCGCGCCAGTAGTCGTCGTAGCGCACGTGCACGCTCTCCTGGCCCGGCGTGAAGCTCTTGAGCTTGTACGCGCCGGTGCCGACCTGCGTGGAGACGTCGCCCTTGAAGGCCTGGTAGCCCTTCGGCACCATGCCGAAGGTGTAGCTGGCGAGCGTCTGCGGGACCGTCGAATCGGGGCTGAGCATCGGCAGACGGACAGTCAGCTTGTCCATCTTCTTGAGGTTCTTGATGTCCATCGTCGCAGTGGCAGCGAACCCGGTCAGGCCGTTGGCCTCGGTGCCGATGCGCTGCAACGAGTAGATGACGTCGTCGGCGGTGAGCGGCTTGCCGTTCTGGAACGTGATCCCGTCACGCAGCTTGATCGTGTACTGGTGGGGGTTGTCGGGCTCGACGCTCTCGGCCAGACCGGTGCTCTGCAACTGGTACTCGTCGTCGAACTCCAGCAGCGTCTCGAACCCGCTGACCAGGCGCGCCTGGTCGGGCTTGGTGGTGATGTTCTGCCCGTCCATGATGTCCTTGGCGCCACCGCCGGTGACCCCCAGCCGGAAGTTGCCGCCGGGCTTAGGCGCACCGGCGTCAGCGGTGCTCTCGCTGCCACCCGACGGACTGGGAGAGTTGCCCCCGCACGCTGCGAGCGTGCCGGCCATGGCGACGCCACCGGCGCCCATGACCAGGCCCCGTCTCGAGGGCAACCAGAGACTCTCGGGTCTCTCGTTGACCTGCCAGCGGTGTTCTCCGGACTCGGTCATACTGCGCGCCTCCCCACCGCCGGGGTCGCTCTAGGTGTCACCGCGTCGGTGCGCCGCGCTCCGGGTGGTTCACATGATGAACGGAGGCTTCACACGGCTGTCAAGCATTCCACGCGGAAATGGCCTGCTGGGATGAGATTGCAACCTCCGAGCCGGGGTTCCGCCGTGAGAAGGTGCGCCATGAGCAACAACGGTGCTCTCGAGGACCTCGACATCTTCCGCGAGCCGCACCGCGGCTTCCATCACGTCGAGGTCCCCGCCACTGCGCCGCGACCGTGGCCGGAGGACCCCCGACCGCTCGACGCGCGGATCGCCGGTGCGGGTCGACAGATGGGCGTTCCCGAGTTCCTCGAGCTCACCTCCGCCACCTCCCTCGTCGTCGTCGTCGAGGGTCATCTCGTCCACCAGTGGTACGCCGCCGGTGTCACCGCCGGCGACCGTCTGCTCGGCAACTCGGCGACCAAGTCGGCCCTCGCAGTCCTCACCGGCACGGCGGTCACCAGCGGCCGACTGTCCGACCGGGACGCACTGGTGCGTGATCTCGTCCCCGAGCTGTCCGGCAGCGGCTACGCGGAGGTGACGCTCCGCCAGCTCCTCACCATGACCAGCGGGGTGGGCTGGGTCGAGGACTACCACGAGCCGCAGAGCCGGGCATCGCGGGTGATCGGCCGGTGGCGCGACGGACGAGGCGGGACCCGCGACCTCATCCGGGAGATCGACACCGGCGAGCCGCCGGGAACGCGCTTCGCCTACTGCAGCCCGGACTCCATGGTGCTCGACTGGGCGCGCGAGCGAGCGACGGGCCAGACCTTCGGCGACGCCTTGGCGGAGGTGTGGCGGATCGTCGGAGCGGAGCGGCCCGCGATCGTGGGGCTCGACGGACCCGCCGATCAGGGCGGAGTTGCGATGGCCGCCGCAGCGCTGGCGGTGACCGCTCGGGACTGGGCCAGGATCGGATGGCTGCAGGTCGACGGCACGTGGAACGGGTCGCGCGTCGTGGAGCACAGCTGGGTGGAGGCGAGCAGTCGCCCCGAGCGTGCCTTCCTCCGGCCCGGCCGACTGCCGAGCACCATCACCACTCATGCAGGCTTCGGCTACCACTGGTGGCCGACCACCGACGACGGTTCCCGGGTGATGGCCGACGGTATGCGCGGGCAGTTCATCTACGTCGACCGGCCGCGGCGGACGGTCGTGGTGAAGACCTCGGCATGGCCCTACGACGACCCCTGGTGGGACCGTCAGTGTCGCGACCTGTCCTATCTCGCCCTACCGGTGATCGCCGAGGCCGCGGCCCGCGACTGACCCGTTGTTCAGGCTCGCCTGTCGGAACGGTGGCACACATGTCACGATGAGCGGCGTGGTCACCGGTCCGGACGTCAGCGACGCGAGACCGGACGCCGGTCTCCCCGCTCGCGTGCAATCGGTGGACCGGGCACTCCGGCTGCTCGACGTGGTGGCCGCGACCGCGCCGCGTGGCGAGACCGTGACCACACTGGCCGCCCGCTGCGACCTGAACCGGGCCACCGCATGGCGCCTGCTGGGCACCTTGGAGGCGCGGGGCCTGATCGAGCGAGACCCGTCCACGAACCGCTACCGCGTCGGCTTGGCGATGATCCGGATGTCGGCTTCCGCGGGTTACGACGGGCTGGTCCGCCGGACCCGGCACATCCTCGAGCGCATCTCGGAGCAGACCGGAGAGACGGCGGACCTGGCCGTCGCCGGCCAGCACGGAGTGACCTACGTCGGCGAGGTGGCCCCGCCGTCGGTGATGGCGATCAACTGGGTTGCCCGCGAGGTCCCTCTGCACGCGACCTCGACCGGCAAGGCCTTCCTGGCCTGGCTGCCGGCCGTGGAGGCACGAGCGCTGCTCGACCTGCCGCTGGCCCGGTACACCGACACCACGCTCACCGATCCCGACACGCTGATGGAGCAGCTGCTCGAGATCCACGAGCGGGGATACGCCGAGTGCGCCGGGGAGCTCGAACCCGCTCTCTACGGCGTCTCGGCCCCGATCCTGAACCTCGACGGGCGGCCGCTGGGCGTCTTCAGCATCTGGGGTCCGGCCTCGCGGGTCCCAGGCTCGCGGTTCGCCGAACTGGGACCGCTGGCGGCCAAGGCTGCCGAGGAGGTTCGCGAGGCCCTCCTCGGCGGATCCGCCTGACCGGCCGTCCCACTGCCCTACCCGGGCCTTGACAACGGGCACGTGCGGGAGAACCGTTTCAGATGATGCGACGCCCGTTCGCATCGCGTATGTGATCGCGCCCCGAGGAGGAACCCATGCCGGCACGCAAGGTCATCGTCACCTGTGCGGTGACGGGCTCGGCCCACACTCCGACCATGTCACCGAACCTGCCCTACACGGTCGAGGACGTGGTGGGACAGTCGGTCGCCGCGGTGGAGGCCGGTGCGGCCATCATCCATCTCCATGCCCGCGATCCGAAGGACGGGCGGCCCACCGCCGAGCCCGCGGTCTTCCTGGACTACCTCAAGGGGATCAAGGACTCCACGGACGCGGTGGTGTCCATCACCAGCGGCGGTGGCACCGGCATGTCCGTCGCGGACCGCCTGCGGGTCATCTACGAGACCCGCCCCGAGCTGTGCACGCTGAACCTCGGCACGTTCAACTACGGCAGCTTCCCGATGATCCCGAAGTACGCCGGCTCGTGGAAGTTCGACTGGGAGGAGCCGTACCTCGAGAGCACGCGGGTCGAGCCCTTCGTGAGCACGTTCGCCGATATCGAGCAGATGCTCACCGACGTCCGCAAGCAGACCGGATCACGCTTCGAGTACGAGGCCTACGACATCGGCCACCTGTACACGCTCGCGTACTACCTCGACGCCGGCCTCGTGGAGCCACCCATCTTCTTGCAGACGATCATGGGAGTGATGGGAGGCATCGGGGCCACGGTCGAGCACCTCGCTCACATGAAGTCCACCGCCGACCGGCTGCTGGGCGATGCCTACGAGTGGTCCGTGCTCGGCGCCGGGCGTCATCAGTTCGAGATGATCACCGCCTCCGCGGTGATGGGCTCGCACGTGCGTGTCGGTCTGGAGGACGGCCTGTTCATCGGCCGCGGCCAGCTCGCCGAGTCGAACGCCGAGCAGGTCGCCAAGATCCGGAGGATCCTGACCGAGCTCTCGATCGAGATCGCCACGCCGGAGGAGGCCCGCGCCATCCTGGGCCTCAAAGGTCTCGACCAGGTCGGCTGGTGAGCCCAGCCAGCTCCGCCGAGCGCAGCGGACCCGACGCGGTCGCGACCGTCACCGTCGTCGGCACCGGCGTCATCGGGGGCGGCTGGGCGGCCCATTTCCTGCGGCACGGGTACGACGTCGTCGCGTGCGACCCGGGTCCTGATGCACAAAGCCGGCTCTCCGGGCTGCTGGACACGGCGTGGCCCTCGCTGGAGCGGCTCGGGCTGAGCGCCGGCGCGGGCCGTGACCGGCTGCGGTGGGCCGACACGCTCGAGGAGGCGCTGGCCGACACCGACTTCGTCCAGGAGTCGTCACCCGAGGTGCTCGAGGACAAGATCGCCCTCCTCGCGCAGATCGACCTCTTCACCAGCCCGGACGTCGTGGTCGCGTCGAGCACGTCCGGGCTGTTGATGAGCGACATGGCAGTCGAGTGTCGGAACGCCGGCCGGTTCCTGGTGGGGCACCCGTTCAACCCGCCGTACCTGATCCCGCTGGTGGAGGTCGTCGGCGGAGGGAAGACCGACCCGGACGCGGTCGCCTGGGCCGAGGCGTTCTACACCGCTGCCGGCAAGATGCCCCTGACCATGGAGCAGGAGGTGCCCGGCTTCGTCGGGAACCGGCTACAGGAGGCGCTCTG
>Ga0126310_10001091_pt1 | contig 10148 bp, 8 predicted proteins | sample Plot60_FD_92540 | JGI IMG/M metagenome (GOLD analysis project Ga0126310, IMG submission 92540) | Serpentine soil microbial communities from UC McLaughlin Reserve, CA, USA - Plot60 | ecosystem: Environmental > Terrestrial > Soil > Grasslands | place: USA: UC McLaughlin Reserve, Lake County... | reverse complement strand
GGCAGAAGTGAGGCGCTCTTTAACATTCACAATGGCTGCTACGCTGATGCTAACGTTGGTGGCCGGACCGGCCCGGGCGAAAGCCAGACAGCAAGGGCAAGCCGGAGGGCAAAGGTAACCCTACTTTAACCTACGTTTTCAAGGGCAAGGTATCCTGCGTGGACAAGGACTCCATGGTGGTGAGCGTCGAGAATGGCAACAGCTTTGCCCAGTCTTACGCGGGGCAGCAGGTCGACTTCTCCGCGAACGACAGCACCAAGGTCGTCCAGGACGATGAGGAAGCGGCGCTATCCGACCTCGACGCCGACGACAGGGTGCTGGTCCGGGCTCCCAAGAGTCGCGTCTCGGACTTCACCGCGGGCAAGATCCCGATTGCTTACTACTCCGACGGCGACGGCGCGGACGAGCCGAAGTACTCCTTCGCCGGTGAGGAGCCCGAGGACTATGTCGGCATTGGCGGCGACGCCTGCCCCGATGCCGCCAACCCCGAGCAGGTTGACGCTGACGGCGACGGGATCGGCGATGCCTGCGACGATGTTGACGACGGTACTGTCTAAGGCGCGCAGCACGTAAGCAGATCTTTGCCGGGTCTCTTTCGCGAGGCCCGGTCTCTTTATTCCTTGATCGGGGCTCCCATCGCGTGGTAGCCGCCGTCCACGTGGATAAGCTCGCCTGTCGTGGCGGGCCACCAGTCGGAGAGCAGGCTCACCACAGCCCGGCCCACCGGCTCGGGGTCGCCGGTGTCCCAGCCCAAGGGAGCCTGCCGCTCCCACTCGCCCTCTATCTCCTCGAAGCCGCTGATGCCCTTGGCGGCAAGTGTTTTTACCGGACCGGCTGAGACGAGGTTGACCCTGATGCCCCTCTCGCCGAGGTCGCGAGCCAGGTAGCGGCAGGTGGACTCGAGGGCGGCCTTCGCCACGCCCATCCAGTCGTAGGCGGGCCAGGCTACCCTGGCGTCGAAGTCCAGGCCGACGACCGAGGAACCCTGTCCCATGAGGTCCGCGAGACCGGCCGCGAGCGCCTTGAGCGAGTAAGCCGAAGTCTGCAGCGCCGTCGCGACCGAGGGCCACTCGGCTGTGAGGAAGTTGCCCCCGAGGGCGTCCTCCGGGGCGAAGGCTATAGCGTGGACGATACCGTCGAGCTCGCCCCAGCGTTCTCCGAGGTCTTTCGCTACGGCCTCTATGTCCTCGGGTTTGTTGACGTCGAGCTCGAGGACCGGCGGCTCGGGGTCGAGGCGTTTGGCGGTGCGGGCGGTGAGGTTCATAGCCCTCCCGAAGCTGCTCAAAGCGATCTCCGCTCCCTGCTTTGACGCCAGGCGCGCCGCCGAGAAGGCGATGGAGCGCCGGTCAAGGACGCCCGTTACCAGTACCTTCTTGCCCTCGAGCAGCCCGCCCATCCGTCCTCCTGAGATCTCGCCTCTCTGTGACGCGGCATAGTCTAGGTTATGCGCTGCGCCCTGGCCAGCTTACGGGCGAGGGATCTACTCCGCCGTGGTCTTCTCGCCGGAGGCCTTTCGTTCGTAGGAGGCTGTGACCCTGCTCTCCCACGCCAGCAGGTCATTGCGGAGGTCCTGGATCTTCTCCCCGCTCTGCTGATCTATGATGTTGTTGCGCTCGTAGGGATCGCTTGAGAGGTCGAAGTACTCGTCGGCCATGTTGCCGTAGTGGTAGATGTACTTCTCGTCGTCCCTGATGCTCGCCAGGCACGTGTGCTCGTGGTAGCAGCTCGCCTTGAGCGTGCGATCCTCGGGCGGCGAGAGCATGGAAGATCCGGGATAGACGCCACCGCGGATCTCGTACCCGAGCAGATCCGCCACCGTCAGCAGGATGTCGAGCTCGTTCACCGCTGCCTCGACCCTCTCACCGCCTTCCCACCGCCCGGGCTGGTGGATGATGAGAGGTATACGCAGCCCCTCGTTGTAGATGGTGTTGTCGTGCTGCTTGAAGCCGTGCTCGTCGAAGCCTTCACCGTGGTCCCCGAAGATTATAAAGGTCGTCTCCTCGTAGAGACCCAGATCCCTGTACTGGTCGAAAAGGTTGCGCAAGAAGTGGTCCTGGTAGTGGACAGTGTTGAGGTAGCGGTTGAGCTCGTCGTCCTCGGCGAACTTTCTCTCGCCGAAGCTCTCGGGGACGACGTAGTTGTGGTGGGCCGTGACGGTGAGGTAGGTCGCCAGGAACGGCTCTTTGCGGTTCTGCACGAGCCACTCTTCACTCGGCTCGAGCATGATGTCGTCCTCGTAGCCGAAGTAGTTCGCCTTGTCGTAGCCCTTCTTGCTCATGTCCTCGGTCGAGAAGAAGTCCTCGTAGCCAAGGTTCTCAACGAGCTGCGGGCGCCGCTCGAATTTCTCGGTCGCCGACTGAAAAAAAGCCGTCCTGTAGCCGTGGTCCTCTAGCAGCACCGGCACGCACCGGGCCGGGATCACATTCGGCTCCGACTCGGTTCTCTGAGTGTCCAGGGGCGGCGGCACCCCGCAGAGGGACGCGACGAGCGCCTTCGAGGTGTGGGGTACGACCGCGTAGGTGCGATCGAAAAGGAGGCTATCCTTCGAGAGCTCTTCCAGGAACGGGGTAGTGCTCAGGTCCCCGTTATAGGGCGTCGTGGAGCGCGCGCGGGTGGACTCGAGAAACACGATGACCACGTTGCGCGTGTTTGTCTCGGGGGTCTTAACGAACCTGGTGTCCGTCGGCAGCGGACCGGCGGCGAGCTTCGTGTCTATCTCCGGCGTGGCGATCTCGCCCACCACCATGTTCGCTATGGCGTCCCTCGAGAAGGCGTTGCCAGCCCCCGTAGCGCTCGGCAGCAGCGAGAGGGAGAGGAGAGCGAGCGCCGCCGCGCACGCGACCAGTTGGTTCGCTCGCGCCCGCGGGGCGCTGCGGGTCGGGAGGTGCCAGCCGTGGGTAACGAGGCGGGTGATTATGGCGGGGCCCACGGTCCCGTAGACCAGCGCTACAGGCACCACGATCCAGTGCATGAGGGTCGTCTCCGACGTTATGACCTTCCAGATGTCACCCAGCGAGGACAGCGAGTTCAACAGGAAGCTGAACCCCATCATGGACCCGGTCTTCTCGAAGAAGACGTGGACGCTCGTGGTAAGCGCGACGACCACTACGGCCAAGAGGTGGAAGAGCACAAGGAGGACCCGCCGCCCGACGCCGCCCCGTACCACCGCGAAAAGGCCGATCCAGAACGCCGCGTAACCCAGGTTGAACAGGAGGTCCGAGCGTACCTGGTCCAGGAACCCTAGAGGTCCGGGCACCTCGAACTGGGTGGCGACGCGCACCACCTTGAGGACGACGTTGTAGACCACGAGGGGCACGAGCAGGCTCAACACGTAAACCCACTCCTCGCGGGTCAGGATCCCCCTCAACCGCGCCACGACGCCCGCTGTTCTGCTCTTCTCCGCCATAAGCGCGGAGAATTTTAACAAAGGTTTTACATAGCCCCGTTACCGCCAATCGGCGGCCCCTCGCATGATTGACCGCAGCCAAAACGGGTAATAATCTACGAAAGTATACGGGTAAGCGGGAAGAGGGAAACCTAGTCTTTGACGCAGAAGACGACATCGGGGGCCGAGATGCGGCCTGACCGGTGCTGTCCGAAGACGGCCATCCCGCAGACGTCTTATCCGTGCCGTGCCTCGCGCTTCGACGGCGTGAGGGTAGTCGACTAACAGGAAAGAGAGGAGAGATGGCCGAAGAGACGCAGGTCCGCATCTACGAGCCGCCCGAGGCGTTCGCGGCTCAGGCGAACGTACAAGACCCCTCGGTCTACGAGGAGGCTGCGAAGGATTACGAGGGGTTCTGGGCCGAGCGCGCCAGCGAGCTGCACTGGTTTGAGGAGTGGGATCAGGTCCTCAACTGGGATCCGCCCGAGGCCGAGTGGTTCGCCGGCGGCAAGATCAACGCCTCCTACAACTGCCTGGACTACCAGATCGAGCAGGGCAAGGGCGACAAACGGGCCATCGTCTGGGAGGGCGACGAGCCGGGCGACACCCGCACCTATACCTACTCGGAGCTCGCCACCGAAGTGCAGAAGTTCGCCAACGTGCTGAAGTCTTTGGGGGTCGAGAAGGGTGACCCTGTCTCCATCTACCTGCCCATGATCCCCGAACTCCCCATCGCCATGCTCGCCTGCGCCCGCATCGGGGCCCCGCACTCGGTCGTCTTCGGCGCCTTCTCCGCCGACTCGCTGCGCGACCGCATCAACGACTGCGAGTCGAAGGTGCTCGTAACCGCCGACACCGCTCCCAGGGGCGGCAAGAACACGCCCCTCAAGCAGAATGCCGACGAGGCCCTGGAGGACGCGCCGAGCGTGGAGAACGTGGTCGTAGTCAAGCGGACCGGTGAGGACGTTAACTTCGTCGAGGGCCGGGACAGCTGGTGGGACGACGTGATGGCCGATGCCGACGAGGAGTGTCCGGCCGAGGAGACCGACGCCGAGGACATCCTGTACATCCTCTACTCCTCCGGCTCGACAGGCAAGCCCAAGGGGGTCGTGCACACCACGGGCGGCTACCTCACGCACGTCAATGCCACGACCAGGTGGATCCTTGACCTCAAGGACGACGACGTCTACTGGTGCACGGCGGACATCGGGTGGGTCACGGGCCACTCATACATCGTCTACGGGCCCTTGAGCAACGGCGGGACCTCCCTCATCTTCGAGGGGACGCCCTCCTACCCGGCGAGCGACCGCTGGTGGCGGATCGTCGAGGACCACAAGGTTAACATCCTCTACACCGCGCCGACCGCGATCCGGGCGTTCATGAAGGGCGGCACCGAGAACCTCGAGAAGCACGACCTCTCGTCCCTGAGGCTGCTCGGGACCGTCGGCGAGCCCATCAACCCGCGCGCGTGGGAGTGGTACTACGAGAACGTCGGCGGCGGCAGGTGCCCCATAGTGGACACCTGGTGGCAGACCGAGACAGGTGGGATCATGATCTCACCTCTCCCCGGCATCACCCCGACCAAGCCGGGCAGCGCTACCTTCCCGTTCCCCGGCATCTTCGCGGCGCTCTACGACGAGGAGGGCAACGAGCTCGAGGGCGAGGCGCAGGGCAACCTCGTCATAAAGAGGCCGTGGCCAGGCATGCTCCGCACCCTGTACAATGACCCGGAGCGTTACCGGGACACCTACTGGGACAAGTACGGCGACGTCTACTTCGCAGGCGACGGGGCGAGGCGCGACGAGGACGGATACTTCTGGATCACGGGCCGCGTGGACGACGTTATGAACGTCTCAGGCCACCGCATCTCCACCGCCGAGGTCGAGAGCGCGCTGGTCGGCCACTTTGCCTGCGCCGAGGCCGCCGTCATCGGCCGCTACGACGAGGACAAAGGCCAGGCCATCGTCGCCTACGTCATCCTGGAGGGTGACAGGGAGGGCTCGGACGAGCTCATCCAGGAGCTCAACCAGCAGGTGCGCAAGGCCATCGGCCCGCACGCCAGGCCGGAGGAGATAATCTTCACTCCCGAGCTGCCCAAGACGAGGAGCGGCAAGATCATGCGCCGCATCCTTAGAGGCGTTGCCGAGGGCGAGGACGACCTGGGTGACACCACCACTCTTGCAGACCCGTCCGTCGTGGAAGACATCAAGGAGGCCCGCCAGCAGAGCTAGCAATTGGAGGCATGAGATAACGAGCGGGGACGCCATCGGCGCCCCCGCTTCTTTGCGAGGCTGCCTAGCGGGGCAGCTCCAGGCGCATGCCCGGCTTGATCATGTATCCCTCCAGGGCGTTCTCCTGGCGGATGGCTTCGATCGTCGCCCGCGGATCCTCTGACGGCGGGTATTGCTCCGTCGCGATCTCCCAGAGCGTGTCCCCGGTCGCGACGGTGTAGCTGACGGGTTCGGTGCCCGCGTCCGCCCCGGCTGCGGCGTAGAGGGCGTACGCGAAGACGGAGGCCACCAACAGGGCCCCCAGCCGCCTCCTCCGGTACACCGCCGATCGTCTCACCCGGGAAAGATAATCGACGACCTTCGGTTTCCCAACAGCGTTGTTCTGGGAAACGTTTCACCCGTCCGTACGTATACGTTTGTAGTAAGATCAGGGTCCGTAGAAAGTCTCTTTAGGAGGACCAAGTGGGATTCGGCGGTTATCTGTTAGTGATGATCGTGGGCGCCCTCATCTCAGGGGCAGCGGCGCTCTGGGTGAGGAGCTCTTACTCGAAGTACTCTAAGCAGCCGAGCGCCAGCGGCCTCACCGGGGCGCAGACGGCGCGCACGATCCTGGACCGCAACAACCTCTCCAACGTGAAGGTGGAGCCGGTGGCGGGGCAACTCACCGACCATTACGACCCGCGGAGCAAGGTAGTGAGGCTCTCGGAGGGCAACTTCGGGAACAACTCCATCGCCGCTATCAGCGTGGCGGCCCACGAGGTCGGCCACGCGATCCAGGACGCGAGCGGCTACCTGCCGATGAAGCTAAGGGCGGGGCTATTCCCGATAGTGAACTTCGCCGGGCAGCTGTGGTTCCCGCTGTTCTTCCTGGCGATCATCATCGGCATAGGTGCGCCACTGGGACAACTGTTCATCCAGCTGGCCGTTATCGCGTTCGCTGGGGTACTGCTCTTCCACGTTGTGACACTGCCCGTGGAGATCAACGCCTCCACCAGGGCCTATGGGCTTCTCACCCGCTACGGCATCCTCTCGCGCGGGGAGGCCGGCGGAACCAAGCGGGTGCTGACGGCGGCGGCCTTCACCTACATCGCCGCGGCGCTCACGTCGCTGCTTACGCTGCTCTATTTGCTGGTGCTGAGCCGCGACTAGCCGCTCAATTAGGTCAAGGAGGGAAGGGCGGGGCGTGAGCCCCGCCTTTTCCGTGGGCGGGGAGCGCCACCGGGAACTAGGTTGTAGAATACGCGCGTCGTGGAAGAGATTCGTCGCATAAGCCGCCGTCGTCGCCGGTTGCGGACCGTGGGCCAGCCGCATCCGTGGGAGCCGAAACATATGCGTCTCGCCGGGACGCGCTTCGCCGAGTCGGTCGGGGACCCGCGGGGGAGACGCAACGTGACGCTCGGGGTGATACAGCACCTCTGGCGCTCGCCGGTCCCGTTCGTCGGGTTCTACCCGCCTGAAGGAGTCGTGGTCACAGAGGGCCGCCCGTACGTTGCCGCGCCGCCACGGCTGGTGGACGACACCGAGTACCTCGCCCGCGTCGAGGCGCACAAGAGGTCCTTCGCGAAGGATCTCGAGGAGGGCATGATCCCCTCCGGCAGGCTCCCCGGCTACTTCGAGGTCTCCACCGACGAGGGCTGGCGGATAACCCTCGACCTCGCAGGGCGGCGCCTGGCGCTCGCCGATGGCTGGGGTATGGCCTCCGATGCTTCGCTCGTGGGCGACCCGGCGCCTTTCGTCTGGGCCTACCGCAACAGCGGCTTCTGCATCGTGACCCTCTACGACAAGGACATAGACGCGCTGCGTGACGACCTGCTCTTCGTCGCCAAGCGCGAGGGCGTAGAGCTCCGGTGGCGCCGGACGGCAGCCTGAGAGCTTGCCCGAACAAGCACTGAAAAAGTGCATCAAGATGTGTGGTAGATCGGCGAGGAGAGCCGGCATGTTCAGTTCGCTAGAGAGGTAGTCGAGTCAGATGCTTGCCAGGCACAACACAGGGGGTTTCGCCGCCACCAGCGCGCCGGAAGGGTTCGACCTCGACGACTTCGAGAGGGTCGGCCTCAGGGTGGTCGAGCGCAGGTTCGCGCCGAAGGACACGATCTTCACCCCTGGCGACCCCGACGACCAGCTCTACTTCCTCCTCTCCGGCGTGGTGCGCCTATAGCAAGATCTACGGCGACTACAAGGAGGCCACCACGGCCCTCCTCAAAGACAGCGGGGTCTTCGGCAAGCTCAGCCTGGTCGAGGGACGCTGGCAGGACGTGTTCGCCGAGGCCGTGACCGAAACCAGGGTCGCGAGCATCCAGAAGGCCTCGCTCGAGCGCGTCATAAAGAGCGACTCTGCGTTCGCCCTCAGGCTCTTCTCCTCGCTCTCCGAGCGGCTGCGCCAGTCCGACGAGGTCATAGAGAGCCTGCTGCACAGAGAGGTCTCGACCCGCCTGGCGACGCTGCTCGTTAACTTGAGCGAGCGCTTCGGCGAGGACATCAGCGCGGACGTGCTTATAGACGTGCGCCTGACGCACCAGGACCTGGCGAACATGATCGCCTCGACCCGCGAGGCCGTCTCCAAGGTGATGAGCGAGCTCCAGCGCGACGGCGTCATCGAAATCCGAAGCCGCAGGATTGCCATCCTCGATCGGGGCGCGCTCTCCAGGCGTGCCTCAGGACCTTCCGGCCTCTCCGTGGATGGCCAGCTGCCGATCTAGGCGAGCCCTTCATAGCGTGGCCGCTCGCCGGCTCGAAGCCAGCCAACCAGGATTCGAACTCGGTGTAGAGAAGCGCGCTCTATCGCCACCTTTCTCCGTCCGGTCTAGAATGGGCCCGTGAAAAAGGCCGGCGAAAACGCGAGGATCGGCGTCGCCGAGCACCGGTTGTTTCTCGTCTACCTCGCGGCGCTCCTGCTGTTCGGGTTGCTGACCGTCCACCAGATCGGGATAACCTGGGACGAGCCGAACTACTTCACCTCGTCCTACTCCTATCTCTCCTGGTTCGGGCATGTCGCGGCGGAGCCCTCCAGCTGGTGGTCCTCCATAGACCGCTACTGGGAGCAGAGCCACGAGGCGCCGCCTTTCTTCAAGCTTTGGGCCGGTCTCTACGCGGGCGGCTCGGCGCTCGTCTTCGGGACGGAGGACCTCGGGACCTTGGGTGACGCCTACCGGATGGGCTCCTACGCCCTCTTTCTCCTCTCCACCTACGCCGCGTTCCGCTTCGCGCGCGAGGAGTTCGGTTCGGCGGTGGCCTGGGGCGTCGCCCTGAGCATGCCGCTCATCCCGGCCCTCTTCGGCTTCGCCAGGCTCGGGCAGCTCGACGGGGCGGTCGCCTCGATGTACCTGCTCGCGGCGCTCGCACTGTACCGGATGCTCGTGCGCGGAGGTCTGGGACCAACGGTCCTGGCCGGCGTGGTCCTCGGGCTGGCGTTCGCGACCAAGCTCAACGTATTCCCTCTGGTGCCGGCTGCGCTTTTGTGGGCCTCGGTCTACCGCCGCGATCGGGGCACCTTCGCGCGGCTGTTCGCGAGCCTCGTTATCGGGGCGGCGGTGTTCTTCGGGATCTGGCCGTGGCTCTGGCGGGATCCTGTGGGGAGGACGTGGGAGTTCCTGACGTGGACGGCCGGCTTGCAGGAGGAGCGGTTTGCATACTACCTCGGGGAGTGGTGGGCCGGGGCGCCCTTCCACTACCCGCTCGCGACCCTCGTCGTCCTGGTGCCGCTCGCGGTGGCGCTTGCCGGGGTGCTTGGCGTCGTCCGGCTCTTCGGGGACGCGCGAAACCCGGCGGCGGGCTGGGTTCTCCTCAACCTTACCCTCGTTCTCGCGATTGCCGGGTCGGGGCTGGTCCCCATCTACGGCGGCCCTAGGCAGTTCCTCGCCGCCTTCCCGCTGTGGGCGATTTGCGCCGGCGTGGGAGTTGGGTGGCTCGCCTCCAGGCTCCGCGCGCGGCCGGCGGTCACGCTCGCAGCCTACGCGGCGCTCTCGCTGCCGGGTATTTTATGGACGGGGACGGCCAACTCGCTCGAGTACTACGGCGAGGCTGTCGGCCTCATGCCCGGCGCGAGATCTCTGGGGTTCGAGACCACCTACCTCGCCGACACCTACAAGCCCGCCATCGGATGGCTAAACGATGTCGCGCCCGAGGGGGCGACGGTCTACGCGCAGGCAGGCACCCACCCTGTGCTCGAGAGCTACCGCCGCATCCGGGAGTTGAGGCGGGATCTCCGCCCGGCCTACCTCGCGCCCATAGCGCCGAAGGGACCGGTTCGGGACGAGGAGCCGCGCGAAGACTCGTACTTCCTTTTCCTGCCGCGCCAGTCCATCTACACGGACCAGATGCTTGCCCTCGAAGAGAAGCGACCACTCTATGAGTACGAGAAGGGCGGGGTGCCCCTGATCCGGGTCTACTCCGGCGAGGCCGTCGGGGAGACGCTCGCCATAGAGGGTGACCCCGAGCCCCGCGACGTCGGCCCGGTGAACGCGCTGGTAGTCTGTGGCGGGGTGCTCGCGGTGCTTTACGCTCTCCTGCGAGGCAGACGAGGAGTGGGGGGT
>Ga0126310_10001090_pt1 | contig 10149 bp, 9 predicted proteins | sample Plot60_FD_92540 | JGI IMG/M metagenome (GOLD analysis project Ga0126310, IMG submission 92540) | Serpentine soil microbial communities from UC McLaughlin Reserve, CA, USA - Plot60 | ecosystem: Environmental > Terrestrial > Soil > Grasslands | place: USA: UC McLaughlin Reserve, Lake County... | reverse complement strand
GACTTGCGGGCAGGCGTGTTCCGGCGTCTGCGACCTCGACGTGCCGGGCGACATCAAACTGGTCACGCCCGAACGGCACGACGCACACCGGCACGCCTGCTGCGAGCGCCTTCTGTGTGATGCCCAGGCCCCCATGGCAGACGACACAGGCTGCTCGCTCGAGGACGGGACCGTGCGGCACGAAGCGCTCGATGCGAGCGTTGGGAGGTGGTGTGAAGGATGAAGGATCCACGTCGGCGTTCGTTACCACAATATCCACTTCCTCTTCGGTGAGTGCTTCGAGGGCCGCCCGGACGAGCTTGCCATCGTTTTGGAACTCGGTTGAGCAGGTGACGAGCACGAGCGGTTTGTCAAACTCATCGAGCCAAGCGGTTGGCTTCGCGGGCGGGTCCCAGATGCCGGGGCCGACCATGCGCACGCTCGGCGGCCAGTCCGAGCGCGGATACTCGAACGGCTCGGCCGTCATGTAGAGCATAAGAGATGCCCTGAGCAGGGCACGCTCTATCCTCCGTACCGGTGGCGCTCCGAGGTCTGTACGCACAGCATCGAGTTCCGGGGCCTGGCGATTGTAGATCCCGAACAAGACCGGGCTCAGCAGGCGATCGCGCAGCCGACCGAGCGCCCCACGCGCGGGCGGAAGCCCCAAGCCAAACGGCGGCGCGTCGCGTGAGGGAACCGGCAGAAAGTAGGGACACCACGTCGCCCACGGCAGCCTAGCAGTCTCTGCCGCCGCCATGGCGCCCCAGGTGTTGATGTCAATCAGCAACACATCCGGGCGCTCCTCCTCGATCGCACGTCGCAGGTCAGGGCCGTCGTAACGTGCGCGCTCCAAGATCGTGTGAATGGCGACTTGCAGCGCACCAATGGGTGTGCGGGCTTGCCAGTCTGCGTGCTCCTTACGCTCTATAGCCGGGTCGATGAACTCCGCCTCGAAGCCCAGCTCACGTAGCAGCCCGACCTTCGAGGAGAGCGTCCGCACCACGACCTCGTGTCCCCGCCGACGCAACTCCTCGAGCGTCGGCACTACCGGGTAGAGGTGCCCGCGGGCGGGAGAGGTATACACCAGGTAGCGTGCCATCAGGTCTCTCCTTTCAATGCGAGGATCGTCTCCCTTATCGCGTGCTCCGTCTGCTCGCGGCTCAAACCCAGGTCGCGGCGCAGAAGCTTCCAGAAGTACACGTCGCAGATGGCGATCAACTCGGCCAGGAGGCGCCGACGCTCCTCTCCGGTACGCTTCGCAAGGAGGGGAGCAAACGTGCGCTCCACCCATTCGTAGTGGAAAGCGCGAGCCGCGTCGGTAACCGAGCGGAACGCCGGAACCCGCTCCTCCTGGGCTAGCAACCGCAACGCGGTGTCGGCCCACTCCTCATAGTGGTCCATGAGATTATTGACCGCACCCTCAATGTCGCCGATCGGGGCTTGATATCGCTGATGCGTGACCTGCCTTGTGCCCTCTTCGGCCGCGGCCTCAATGAGCCGCTCCTTGCTGCCAAAGCGCCGAATTACGGTCCTCACAGTGACCCCAGCGCGCTCGGCGATATCTTCGAGCGTCACCTGGTCGAAGAACCGCTCCCTGTAAAGCTCGATCACCGCCTCCAGGATCCGCCGACCCGTCTCGGCTGCCGCCTCGGCACGGGCGCGCATGCGGTACGGGCGTTTCTGTGGGGTTTCCGGTCTCGCATCTTTCATGTCTACTAAAGATGACACGAATATCTGAACTTGTCAAGAACGTAGCGAGCAAGGGAGGCGTATGAAACCGGAAATGGCGGAATTCTCTATCCCTTATGAAAGAGTGTTGGTGTAGGTGGTTCCAGCAGATCAATACACCCTAGACTGAGAACCGCTTGGTAGACGTCAGCACGCCGCTCGTACCGGACCTGTACGCGTCAGTAGCGGTTCAACCAAGCCAAAGTCCGCTCTACCATCCAGCGATGGCACTCCAAACGCTAACTACGCTCAATACCACGCCGCGCGATCCGGCGCTCTGGAGCATCTGGTGAGAGGCGGAGTAAAGGACGCAAATCTGAGAGCGGGCTGCATTACGCGAACTTCCGAGAAACTCTCTGCTAGGCAGTCGAGTGAGTAGAGCTGCGGTAGATGTGCGGACACCCTCCGCCTTGCATCGAGGCCACATACTCTCTGTGGCAGATAGCCCCACTGTACAGGCCTTTTTGCAGCCTCACAAGTGTCGAATCGCTGACCTGCGGCTGATCACGCACCGGCCCAGGTTGGCGCTCTATCCACCAGATGAATTTGTGAGTGGTATCAAAGGGGCTTTTGATGTCGAAATGGGAGCCCTTCCAATTCCGAGTATTCCGCTTATCTAAGCCGAATCGAGAGAGCCGACGAGCGGACTCGAACCGCTGACCTGCTCATTACGAGTGTGCGGTCAATGGTTGCTAGGCGTTGCAGGGGTGTGCAAATCCCGCATAGGCAAAGGGATTTCCGTTCCCTGCCTTGCCCAGGATTGCAGGGTATTGCTTCCGGGTTAGGGTCAAATTAGGGTCAACTAGAGTCAGCACCTCGTGAAATTTTTCAGATTGGTGTGCGGGCTAAAATATCGGCAACTTACTTTTTGCAACCCACCCCCCACCACCCTACCATTCGCTAATGATTCTATGCCTGCACCGTCTCCGCTGATTCTCGCAGCAGCGAGTCTCTTTATTCACTGCCCCCATAGAGGAAGTAGGTGACGATGTTTCTGCTTGGCTCATGCTCACTCGATGCTATTACAGCTTTCTCCGGTTTCGGTAAAGAGTGTGTAAAGGTTCGGTAAGCGTCTTGCAGGGATTAACGCCCCGGTCGATCGTGCTGCGGGCCGATCAGCATCGTATGTTCGTGGGTTAGCGATTCACAAAGGGCCTGTTAGAGGTCGCATATTCACAACTGCGGCGCACTCTCCGCCACCGGTTAGATCGTATATGATCCCGGTATGTACGAGGCGCAGGCAAGGACGTCCGTAGGTTTCCGCGTAGAGGTTCATCGTTACAGAGGGGCGAGGCCGATGAGTAGGATAGATCCGTGCTGAAGTCCGCCGCCGGTATGCTCGGGCTCCTCGGGCTCGCTGCCGCGCTGGTGGTCGGGGCGCTCGCGGCAACCGGGGTCCTGAGCGAAGCAGCGACCAGCCCCAGTTCCGCGGGTTCGAAGGTGGAGATCTCACCAGAAGCAGACAAGGTCGAGCCGACGACCAGTTCCATAGACAGGACGGTGCGCGCCGGCAAGCTGTCGTGGACCGTAGAGGAAGCCCGCCGGGTCAACGTGTTGCCCGGCTTTGCGCTACCGCCCGACCCCTTACACGGAGATTTCGTGACTATAACCTTCCGCGTCGAGAACGTCTCTGATGGACCTGTGACGCTCGGCTCGGAGTCGCTGACCCTCCTCGACGAGAAGGGCCGCGAGAGCCCGCCCGCCGCGAGCGTCAACAGCGAGTACGTCGAGCCAGAACGGGCGATTTTGTTCAACGAGCGCGGCCTGCTGGAGCCCGGCGATGAGAAGAGAGGGAGGGTCAACTTCGATCTCACGGTCCCCTTCGAGATCAACCCTTCGGCTGACCTCTCCGGGTTCCGTCTGCGCCTCGACGACGGCGACCCGACGGCGAAAGAAGAGAAGTACGTGGACCTGCGATTCTAGGACAAAGGCGGTCAATAAACCCCGACCGCCTCTCTACTGCTTGTCCTCTCCCTGGCCCATCCAGTAGAGCAAGAGCACGCTGCCGCCTGTGATGGTCAGGACCAGAATGAAGCCCAGAAAGAATCGGAGCAGGGGAGGAAGCAGAGCTATCTCAGCGCCGCTCATCAAGGTGTCTCCCGTGGTTGCGAGGGACAGCCGGCGCCCACGAACTTCTGCTGCTGGAGCGTGATGCAGTTGTAGATCAACCACCCGTCCGCCGGCCCGTTGCCGGCCCTGCGGGCGGTCTCCCTGGCGTACCCCATCGTCATCATGGTGAACACGACGGTCACGGCGGTCGCGATGAGGAGGTACTGGCTCCAGCGGCTCGCCCGGCCCCACTCAAAACCACTCGCGGCAGCCTTGAGGTACAGGCCGAGCGCGAAGACGCCGACGAACGCGATGCCGATCAGCCCGATGTACTTCCAGGGGTACATGGCGCCGAGAGATATGGGCGGCCTCGCGGCCAGCGAGATGTTCGGGTCCACCTTCTCGCCGAAGACGAGCCCGATCTGGGGCACCAGGTACCCGTCCGCAGGGATCGTGTTGAGTAGACCGAAGAGGACCGTGAGCCCAAGGGCGCCCGTCGTCGCCTTGCGGAGTTTCGGCATCGGCTTCACCGCGAAGTTCAGCTTGTGCAAGCAGTAGAGGACCGAGCCCGCGGCCATCACCAGGATCTCTATGGTAAGCAGGTTGAAGAGCCAGGACTTCGGGCCGAGCATCAGGTACTCGAAGGCTCCCGGGGAGGCAGCCTTTATCTCCGTCATGTAACCGTAGCCCATAAACGGTTGCAAGATCAGGAAGCCGAAGCCCCACACGATTCCCCAGTGTCCCATCCAGTCGTAATACTCGCGGTCCTCCTCGCGGGTGACGCGCAGGTAGCGCCAGGCGGCCCAGCCGGCTATCAGGAAGCCCGCGTAGGAGAAGTTGCCGACGAAGCGGTGCAGATTGAGCGTTATGTAGGTAGGGTTTAAGAAGGTCCACCCCACGTCCGTCGCCTGGGCGGTCGAGGGGGTGAGCATGTAGCTGGCCACCACGTCTATGAAGATCATCTGCGTCAGCCCGAAGAGGCCCCCGACCAGGCCGAAGACGACGTGCAGATTCTTGCGGTAGGCCATCCGGTCCCAGGAGTGGTACCAGGCGTAGACCATGATCACCTCCCCCACGAACATGAACGCTTCGGCCAGAAACACCCAGAAGAAGATGTTCATGAGTTGCGAGAAGAAGATCGGGTAGAGCGTGATCAGGGAGAGCAGAAAGGTGAAGGCCAAGGCTGAACCGACGGCGAAGAGCAACAAGGTAAACCTGGCGGAAGCCCGGGCGAAGCGGTCGTAGTGGGCCTTCTTGGTGATCACGCCCGTAAGCTCACTGAAAGCGCCGATGAGGTTGATTCCTATGACGAAAGCGGCGATGAGGATGTGGGGGACGACCAGGAGCGGTATGACCGAGTCGTTGCCAATAACGGGAACCTGAACGTCGCCTACGGGCACGGCTCTTTACCTCCTATCCCGAAGGGGTCCCGCTGGGGAAGTTGGCGATCCTGCTCATCGCCAGGAACAGGTTGAGCACGACCACGAGCACGACCAAGAAAGCCACCACGACGACGAAGGGTCGTCGCGCCGGGCTGTGTGCGGGCTCCTTGTCCAGCCAGGGAATGGCGAGCAGCACGATGACGAAGAGCGCCGGTACTATCACGTCTCCGAAGGCTATGAGTGCCGCCCCGGGGAAGTAGATCAACCACTGATCCAGGAAGAAGAAGAACCACTCGGGACGGGGCACGTAGACGGTAGTGCTTATGTCCATCGGCTCCGTCAGGGGGGCCGGTACCAGGTAAGAGAGGGCTATGACGACGGCGAGCAGTACCGCCGAGACGGTGAGGTCCGCTATCACCTGCCCGGGGAAGAACCCCTGAGGCTCGTCGTAGCGCTCGAAGACGTTCTCCTCGTTCACCTCCTCACCCTCTTCTACCGGCGGTGCGGGACCACGCCTCATCTCTACCATCTCTCGCTCCGCTCTTTGATCCCAGACGGTACCGTCGGCGCCTTACAATTCATCTTCCTCCATTTCGTCATACGCTCTCATCTGTTGCTGCTTCCTGAGCTCGGAGAGGCGCTCGGCGTACTCGAAGGGGGCCCCGTACTCCCCGTGCTTGCGCAGGAGGTACAGGTGTATCCCGATCAAGGGTGCCAGAGCCGCAGGAAGGAGCCAGACGTGAAGGGCGAACACCCTGGACAAGGTGGCCGGACCTGCTGTGTCGCCCCCGAGGAGCGTGGTGATCGCCCACCCTCCGATAAACGGCGTGTAGGAGGCTATCTTCGCGCCGACTTCCCAGGCCCAGAAGCCCTCCTGGTCCCAGCGTAGCGCGTACCCGGAAAAGGCCAGGATGGTAACGATCAGGATCAAGAATACGCCCACCACCCAGTTCATCTCCCGGGGGGCTTTGTAAGAACCCGAGAGGAACGTCCGCATCATGTGCAACCCGATCACGAGCAGCAGGGCGTTGGCGGACCAGAAGTGGATGCCCCTGATGTACTGCCCGAAGTAAGCGTCGTTCATAACGTAGTAGATGGAGTCCCAGGCATCGTCCGCGGACGGTACGTAGTAGAAGAGGAGCAGTATCCCGGTGAGGAACTGGAGCGTTATAAGGAACAGCGTCGCGCTCCCTAGTGTGTAGAGCCAGGTTCCCCTCTTGGGTACCGGTTCGTAGAGCAACTTCTGCGTCAGAGAGACGATGCCGGTACGCTCCTCCATCCAGTCGGCGAGGTCCCTGCCCATCTGCCTCGTCCGTGCCCTCAAACTGATCATGCTCTTCTCTTTACCTCCTCAGACCACGTATGGTCTGGTGGCGTTACTGCCCTTGATGTGAAACTGGTGCTTTACGAGGATGTCGCCTTGCTCGGTTATGCGGAAGGCGTAACGCCACAGGCCGTGCGGCGGTGGGCCGCCCGTGTGCTCGCCATTTATGTCGTAGATACCGCCGTGGCAAGGGCAGACGATCTCCTTCTCCTCCTCGCTCCACCTGGTGGGACAACCCATGTGGGCGCAGGCGTTGGACATGACGTTCAGCTTTCTCCCCAGTTCGTGTCTCTCGGTCTGCGTCAGCGGTTTCTCCTCGTCTCTGCCTTCGAGAACGCCGGGGACCTTGCCGTCTTTCCAGGAGAGGAGCACGGCATTGGTCAGCGGCCTCACGTTGGTCCCCGTCCTGTCGACCGCAGGCTGGCCCGCATCGTAGGTCTGCTTCTGGGTGAACTCCACAAGCTGGGTCACCGCCTCACCTGGGGGAATATCGTAGACCGAGTCCAGCTCTTTCCACTCGTCTATTACGTCGGATTTGCCCTGGACGACGTCCTTGATCGCCGGGTCCAGAACGAAGACGGCGGGCGGAATGGTCAGCGCGGCACCCACGAAAGTCCCCAGTGCGCCCATCCAGAGGAACTGGCCCCGGCTCAAAGGATCCTTCTGTAGCTCTGCAGGCAAACTCTTCTCCTTGGACTTATGGCTCCGTACGGAACTGCTCCTGCGTTACCGGCCTCTCGCTGTTTACCCGGTACTCGGACTGCCCGTAGATGGTGTAGGGCGACCGCGAGTTGGACTTCATGAATCCCATGCCCATGGTGGTTGCCACGGCCAAAACTCCCACCAACAACAGGGCCACCCGGTAACCGCCGCCCGGGCTGCCGTAGACGAACGTCCGCCGCATCCTGGCATAGCTCACCAGGGCACCCATCGTCGCCACCACCATTGCAAGGATCATGATGTAGCGCATGTACAGGAATGGGAACTCGGCCAGCGGCGAGAGCGAGTACAGCCCCGAGACGGCCGCGATGAGCCCGAAAAGCCGCAAGGAGCGCCGGCCCCTCGCCTCCGGATGCCTCCCGGACTGCGCGTACATCGCGAGGTTCGAGAGCACGAAGAGGTCGACTACCAAAAGCAAATTTATGTAGAGAAGGTGGGAAGTAAAGCTCTCGGACCCACCCGCGCCGACCAGCCGGTGGTAGGGTCCGGAAGTACCGGAGACCGGCAAATCGGCTGAGCCGTAGCCGAGCAGCTTCATCGAGAGGACCATCACGAAGCCGCCGAACGGCTGGAGCAGCAGGAACACAGTTCCCCACAGTACGCCCAGCGAGCTGGCCCAGTCGTAGTATTCCTTGTCCTCGGGCTTCTTCGCCCGGCCGTATGCGAAGGCTGCCCAGCCAGCGACGGCGAAGGCCGGCCAGGAGAGGTTGCCGAAGGTCCGGTGCAGGACCATGGGTATGAACATGGGGTTTATCATGCTTCTCAAGGCCTCGCCCAGGCCAGAAACGGTCAGGTTCCCGCTGCTCTGAAGATCCGCGCCGGGTCCTCCACCGGTAACCATGAACGTGTCCATCCCGGTCAGTATCGTTTGCCAGAGGAGGATAAAGAACGCAGCGGCGAGGCCAGCCAGTATGCTGGAGCGCTGTGTTCTGTAGTGGTAGAGATACAGGAAGAAAAGGGTGGCCCCCATCGCGGCCATCGCGAGCGTAGGGAAGAACCAGAAGAAGCGAGTGAAGAGGGTCGCCGTTACCCTGGGATACAACCCGATGATCAAGACGAGAAACATCCCCGCAAACGTGGCGCCGACGCTGAAGGTCAGCACGTTGAAGCGGTCCAATGCTTTCGAGAGACGTTGCATGCGCTCGTCCTCTTTGCGCGTCCCCCACCATTGGAGCAATGGCGAGGCCACTATAAAGCCGACGAACAGCTGGGCGAAGAACATGTGGATAAGCATGGTGATGCCGACTATGGCCCTGGTTCCGAGGTAGGCGAAGTCGAGGGAAGGAAGCTCCAGGCCGCGGGGGCCTTCCTGTAGCGCCAGAGACATCATGTGTACGGCAGAACCCAATTCAAGCCTCTCCCGACTCTTTCACGACGTCCCTCTGGCTCCCGTCGAGGGCAACGTAGTGTAGTACGGCTCCGCTCACCGGGCGGGGTTCCAGCCGTCTTCCGATCACGTCGAAGTAGATGCCCTGGTGCTGGAAGATCTCCCAGACTGGCTTGAGGTACCGCCAAGATTGCGCGCTGGCGAAAAGGAGTACCTTCCCTCTCTCGAACTCGTCGTTCCACAGGCCGGACTCCTCCGCCGGCGCCTCCATATCGATGAGTATGGGAACGACCCCTACTCTCACGAAAGTCGAAACCGCAAGCAGGGCGGCGAGCACGATAAAGAACAGGAAGAGCACAAGCCCGATGCTGGGCGTGGTGAAGGCGAAGAGTAGAGCCGATACTGCGAAGACCGCCGCAAACCCTATGGCGAGTTCGAGCCCCCGGGAATCGTCCGGAACCACGATGTAACGCGTGCCGTCAGGGAAAGGCTCCGGCTCCTCAGGATCGGGACGTTTGAGGACCACCGTAAGGTTTTCCCTGCCGATCCCGGCATCGTTGAGATCCGTAATCGTCTGGCTGAGATCTGCGCCGTCTTCCATGATAGCGACCGCAGTAGACCACGTCTCATGATTCTTGATAGCGGCTTCTGACCGGTCCAATCTGATCTCACCACCTAGCGGGCTGGCATCCATAACTATACGCCAGTTACGAACCCGCAGGTAGAGACGCCGGGCGACACCGTACCGGCGCACTCAAGCGGTCCCCCTCTCTGAGCCCTCGTGCTCGCCCAGGCGCTCGCGCTGGGGCATTACCGTGTACTTCGGGTCGCGGGCTGACTGGAAGCCGGCTCTGAAGACCGACCACCGCCCGAGGGCCGCGCCGGCGAGTATCAGGGCGCTGCCCGCTACGGCCGCGGCACGGCTTCTGCGACCAGCGAGGGCCATCGCAATCGCGCCCACGCCTGTGCAGGCCTTCGAAAGCTTATCGAAACGCCAGGCCTCGTCCTCCTCGTACGGCTCGGCCAGGAAGGAACCCAGGCGGCGCTTCATCAGCTGCGTCGCCCCAAGCTCGGCCAGGATCCCGCCCACGGCGAGGCGCCGCGCCGGGCTCGCGTCCTGGGGAGACGTAAGCATCACCGCGGCGGCCCCGGCGCTCGCCGCGGAGCTGGCCGCAAAGACCAGCGGGAGTTCTCCCCTGGCCTCGTGCCACACAGGCACCGAGGTGTCGGTGATGAGCACCGCCGTGTAGGTGGAGAGGGCCGGACCCAGGAGGGCCGAGAGGGCTTCCATGGCGCGTCCGAGGCGTGGAAACACCCCAAGTACGTCGCTCGCCACCGCAGCCCCCGTCGTGGTACCGAAGACCGTGAGGATCCAGGTCCCCAGGGACATCGGTGAGGTGGGTTTGACGACCCGCAACATCTCGTAGAAGCGCTCGGGACGTCCGAGATCCATAATGAGCAGGACCGGGCTAGCCGCGGCGCCGCCAAGAGAGACGAGCAGGGCGCGCCGCGCGAGCTTATCGTTGCCTCCCATCCTGGCCGCGAGCGACAGAACCGAGGATGCGCCTGCGAGGCCCCCGGCGAAGAAGTAAAGGGGGATCTCCCACTTCCACACCGGCTCCTTGAGGACCGGACGGCCG
>Ga0126310_10001089_pt1 | contig 10150 bp, 10 predicted proteins | sample Plot60_FD_92540 | JGI IMG/M metagenome (GOLD analysis project Ga0126310, IMG submission 92540) | Serpentine soil microbial communities from UC McLaughlin Reserve, CA, USA - Plot60 | ecosystem: Environmental > Terrestrial > Soil > Grasslands | place: USA: UC McLaughlin Reserve, Lake County... | reverse complement strand
CTTTCTTCCGGGATGCGTTGCAGCCATTCGAAGCAGTCCGCGTGCACGATGAGGGAGCGCCCCACAACCTCGGAGCGGTAGTCCGGCGCGAATGTGTTAGTCCACTCAGCCTGTTCCATAACTGGTCTCTCCCCGGCTGACTCAGCCAGCGGTTGCGTCCATAATACTTGTCGTCGTCCTCTTTTTCTCGCCTGACCTTGTCGTCGGCCTGCCTGGCGAGGAACTTGAATCCTGGCGCGCTTGTGGTTGAGAAACCCCGGATTCAGAACGCGATCGAGGTACCTTATCCCTATACCGAGCTCTGTTCTAGCTTGAAGGCACCTACGGTTGGCTATTCGTAGATGCGTCGCTTGACCAGAGAATGGTACGGTGACGTGAAGTGGACCACCTTCCTCACACTAACGGGCCGATGTTGCGCACTCCTATCCTGGCCCTGCTCGGAGCCAACGCGGTCTCTGAGACGGGAAATGTCCTGGCGTTCGTGGCTATTCCGTGGTTCGTCTTGCAAACCACGGGCAGCGCCGCCAAAACAGGCCTGACCGGTGGAGCCTTCCTGCTCGCGGCCGTCGTGGCCGGTGTCGTCGGCGGGCCCGTCTTGGACCGCATAGGCTTCAGGCGGGCGAGCATCGTGGCCGACCTCGCAAGTGCGGTAGCGGTAGCGTCGATACCTCTGCTCTTCCACACGATCGGGCTGGCCTTCTGGGAGCTCCTCGCGCTGGTCTTTCTCGGCGGTTTCCTCGACGCGCCGGGCCACACGGCCCGTCAGAGCCTCGTCCCCGACCTCGCCGGGAAGGCCAGGATGCGTATCGAACGCGCCAACTCGGCCTTCCAGGGGATCCAGCACGCCTCCTTCTTGCTGGGTCCGCCGCTTGCGGGGGTTCTTATAGTCTTGCTTTCGCCGAGCAACGTGCTGTGGATAGACGCGGCGACTTTCGTCGTCTCGGCGGTCCTGCTCGCCGCGCTGGTTCCTTCGGTCGCCCCGCGCTCCGGCACGGCCGCCGCGGAGCCCCGACGCGCTGGCGGGTACCTCGCCGAACTCGCGGAGGGCATAACGTTCATCCGCCGCGACCGGCTCGTCTCCTGGATGTTCGGCATCGGGGTCGTCGCCAACTTCCTCGTTCTGCCTCTCTTCGCCGTGGTCTTGCCCGTCTACGCAGAGCAGACGTACGGTAGCGCGGTGGATCTCGGGCTGATGCTCGGAGGGTTCGGCAGCGGCGCGCTGTCGGGTACCTTGCTCTATGGGGCCTTCGGCCATCTCCTGCCGCGCCGGGCGACGCTCGTGTCGGCGATCGTGCTCATGGGTCTGCCGTTCTGGGTCCTGGTCGCGACCCCCTCGCTCGGGATCACTATTGGGGCGCTCTTCGTCGCGGGTTTCGCCCTCGGTCCTCCCAACCCGCTGACCTACAGCGTGTTGCAGGAGCGCACCCCGCCGCGGATGCTCGGCCGGGTGCTCGGCGCCAGCGTATCGCTCTCGATGGTCGCCGTCCCGATAGGGATGGTCCTGTGCGGGTTCGCGCTAGAGATCCTCGGCCTGCGTCCGACCCTTGCTGGCATCTCCTCCAGTTACCTGGCGGTTGGGCTACTCTCGTTCCTCAGCCCGGCCCTGCGCGAGTTGGGCAAGCCTCAGGAGACAGGCGATTGATCGTTTCGGCTCTTGTCAATGCGGATGCTGTAGTGACCCTCGACGGGCAGGAGTTCCCGGATCGGTCCCCCTTGCGGTTTCACAGGCGCCTGCCCGGCTACGAGGAGACGCCGCTGGTAGATGCGCCAGGACTCGCCGACGCGCTGGGTGTGGGCAAGGTTCTGGTGAAGGACGAGTCGAGCCGGCTTGGGTTACCCGCCTTCAAGATTCTCGGGGCTTCCTGGGCGGCCTACAGGGCACTGGAGGAGCGCCTACCCGAGGGTACGTTCGGGGATTGGGAGACGGTCGAGGAACTCAAAGAGAGAATAGAACCCCTGCGGCCCCTCGACCTCGTGGCGGCCACCGACGGCAACCACGGCCGCGCGTTGGCGCGCGTGGCAGGGTTGCTGGGGCTCGGGGCGAAGATCTTCGTGCCCTGGGACATGGCGACCGCCAGGCGCGAAGCCATAGCCGGCGAGGGTGCCGAAATGATCGTGGTCGGCGGCACCTACGACGAGGCCGTCGAACGCTCGGCCGCAGAGGAGGGGGAGCGCGGGCTCGTGGTCTCGGACATGTCCTGGCCCGGCTACGAGCGGATACCCTCCTGGGTGATAGAAGGTTACTCGACGATGCTCTGGGAGATCGACGATGAGCTCGGAAGGAGGGGAGAAGCGGGTCCCGACCTAGTCGTGGTGCAGATCGGCGTCGGCGCCTTCGCAGCCGCCGTGATCCGCCACTTCCGCAGTCCAGAGACCTACCGAAATCCCAAGCTGCTCGGCGTAGAACCCGCCAACGCGGCCTGCGTGCTGAGGTCGGTGGCGGAGGGGCGCATCGTATCAGTACCGGGGCCGCACGATTCCATCATGGCAGGCCTAAACTGCGGCCGGCCGTCGTTAGTCGCCTGGCCGAGCCTGTCGAGGGGTACGGACGTCCTCGTGGCCGTCGACGACGAGCCGGTCCGTGAGGCGATGCGTCTGATGGCAGCATCGGGCATCGTCTCGGGCGAGACCGGGGCGGCCGGCCTTGGCGGACTGCTGGAGCTTCTGCGCGGGAAAAACTCCGGGCAGCAACAGGAGGAGGCGCGCAGGGCGCTGGGCGTGAACCGGGAGAGCCGCGTCCTCATCTTCAACTGCGAAGGCGCCACCGACCCCGACCACTACCGGGGATTGGTGGGAGGGGCACGCTCCTCGCCGTGAAATGTCTCCCGGGTCATTGTTGGTAGTCTGCACAACCCCGGTCCTACACGCTCCGTCCCGGGTGGGCGTCAACCCCCTATCCCGGTTCGAGGGGACCGTAAGGATTCCGCCTCCGGTTGAGATAACGGGGGTGCCAGCATCCGCCACGGCCATTAGACTTGGCGGGTGTTGACGGAGACCGATCCGGATACGGGAAGAGGTGCGGATGTGAGTTCCTGGCCGAAGGGCATCGGTGCTATCACCCTGTTCGTCGAGGACCTGGAGGCCGCAAAGCGGTTCTACCGGGAGATCTTCGGCCTTGCTGTGACATTCGAGGACGAGGACTCGGCCGTGTTCGACTTCGGGAACGCGATAGTCAATTTGCTCAAGACCACGGCGGCGGGAGAACTCATCGAGCCGGCAGCGGTAGCAAGTAAGGAGGCTGGATCCCGCCTCGTGTTCACCATCGAGGTCGACGACGTAGACGCGATGTGCGCGGAGCTCAGCGCCCGCGGAGTGAAGCTGCTGAACGGCCCGATGGACAGGCCCTGGGGCGTGCGAACCGCCAGCTTCAGCGATCCCGGCGGCCACATCTGGGAGATCGCGAAGTAGTAGCCGGCTATCTGGTCCCACCCATAACCGCGGAGAGCCCGATGTCGCAACCGACACTGGGTAGGGAGAGAACCCCCTGAATGCCGGGTTGAGCAGCACTGCTGCGAGCAATGCCCGAACGTTTCTCACTTCATTGTGCGGACCAGGTCACACCGTCTCCCTGATCTCCATCAGCCGCCTAGTCTCCTCGATCACCGCGTCGCCGACGGATTCTCCATAGGTGGCATGGATGGGGCGTCCGAAGTCGACTCGGGCATTCACGTTGCGCAGGGCCGGTATGAGCAACTGGAACGTGGCTGCGAGCCACTCGCGCTCGCGTTTGTGACGGCGAAGGTGGATCAGGGGGTTGCGCAGGGCGGAAGGCGAGATCACGCCGCTGACCACGACGGGGACGACCGTGAGCCCCGGGGTCAGGCGCGCGAAGAGGTCGGCGCTCGAGGACCAGTGGTCCAGGGCTCTGACGGCGCCGGGCAAGACCGCGGGGTCGGGCTCGATCCTGCCTCCTGGGAACGTCAGTACGGCACCGCCGCCCCGCAGGTGCCTGGCCGCCACCCGCGCGACCCCCGAGCGTCCCGTGGAGGTATCCGCGACGGTCAGAAGGTAACGTGAAGTATTCGGGAGGGTATCGAGGAAGGGACGGTCGGCGGCGATCACACGCAGGTCGTCCCTCGGTGTCGCCGCGAAGAGGGCGACGGCGTCAGCGAGGCCAGGATGGTTGGAGACGAGGAGCAGCGGCCCACCGCGCGGCACGTTCTCCTGGCCCTCTACTACCGCGTTGCGGGACAGCCTCTTCAGCGCCCACTCGCCGCCCGTCCGGAGTCCCCACTCGCCGACTATCGTGTCGTAGGTCAGGATCTGGCGCGCCAGACGCCGGGCCGGTATGCGCGAGAGAGACCCCATTACTGCTCGCCCGTGGCTTACTCCGCCCAGGCCGAAGGCAGAGATAATGTCGTCCACACACACCTTCGTGAGACGTTCGAGGTGATCCTCATTCTCCGAAAGGGCGTGGAGCTCCGCGATTGCGGTAGGCAGTTCGTAGACGCTTTCCATAGCGCTTCCGCGTGACCCTTTCGCCACCACGTGTGTCACCCTTCCGCTTGCTCTGGACGTCTCTATGTCATTTGTTAGTACGCACGGGTCGCAGATGCGGTTCGGGTACCACTGTGAGGACACCCTGGGGGTTGCTCCTAGCTTCCTGGTTCGGCTTCACGGCGGCGCAGGACCTCGACGGCCGAGCCGGCGAGCACGGTATCGTCGAGCCTCACGTGCGGCTTGGCGACCCTCACCTTTACGGCTTCGACCGCGGGATGTTCGTCGAGCGTGCTTGCAGCGATCCTCTCTGCCAGGGTCTCGGTGAGTTGCACGGGCGGTCCCTCGACGATGTCGCGCGCCATGCGGTGGACTTCGCCGTAGTCCACGGTCTTCGTCAGGTCGTCGGAGGTACCCGCGGGCCGCAGGTCGAGGTGCAGCTCGACGCTAACGACGAAAGGCTGGCCTAGCTCGTGCTCGGCATGCAGGGTCCCGTGGCGGCCGTGGAAGACCATGTCTGTAAGAAATATGCGATCCTCGTTCATCGCGACTTTTCGCTCCTTTCCATCCGAATCAGTATGCCAGAACGTAAGAACAGGTATGCTACGGATGCGGATGGTGAGAAAAGTCGGCTATAGTAGATCCTCGGGCTACTCGACCACGACCTAGATCGGACACAGGGACCATGCCTTCGATCCGACGCGTTGAACGAGCCGGGCTGACAACCGAGATGCTCCTCGAGCATCCTTCGGTCGGCGGAGAGGCCAGAATGCGCCCTTCTGTCACGGTGAGCTACGCACAGACGCTCGACGGGCGCGTGGCGACCGCGACGGGGGAGTCCAAGTGGATCAGCTGCCCCGATTCCCTGCGCTTCGCCCACGAGATGCGCGCCGGCCATGACGCCGTCCTCATCGGCGCCGGCACCGTCTGCAACGACGATCCGCGCCTGACGGTTCGTCATGTCCCTGGCACGAGTCCCCTGCGCGTCGTCGTCGACAGCACACTGCGGACGCCCCTTGACGCCGCCGTGCTCGCGGACAGCTCGGCCCCGGGAACGGTGCTCGCCGTTACGGACCACGCGCCCGCAGAACGTTGTGAGAAAGCCCTCGCTTTGGGTGCCACTGTCCTTGATCTGCCTTCCGACGCCGACGGTCGCGTGGATCTTGCGGCATTGCTTGGCGAGTTGGTAGCGTTCGGCATCGGGTCGGTTATGGTCGAGGGAGGGGCCACCTTGATCACTGGCTTCTTCAGGGCTGGGTTGGTCGACCGGCTCGCCGTTTGCGTCGCGCCCAAGATCCTGGGCGACGGCATAGAAGCCATCGGCGACCTCGGTATCCGTAACCTCTCCCGGTCCCTCACCCTCACCGACGTCGCGATGGAACCCTACGGGGTGGATCTGATCCTCAGCGGACGCGTCGAATACCCCGATGGCAACTCGCATCGGGGATGAACTGAAGGCCAGGGCCCTCTGGTTTACCGCCCCACGCACCGCCACGCTCCGCGCGGAGACCGTACCTCCTCCCGGACCCGGCGAGGTACGCGTCGAGACCATCGCCTCGGGGGTAAGCGCGGGTACGGAGATGCTTGTCTACCGCGGCGAGGTACCGCAGGATCTCCGATTGGACCTACCCACGTTCGCGGGGAGTTACAAGTTCCCGATCAAATACGGCTACGCCTCCGTAGGACGCGTCCTCGACACAGGCCCTGATGTCGAACATCTTTCTCCGGGGGATCCCGTCTTCGTCCACCATCCGCACCAGGAGGTCTTCGTCATCCCTGCGCGGATGCCCGTGCGACTCCCCGACGACCTCGACCCCCTGCTAGGCGTATTCAGCGCCAACCTGGAGACCGCCCTGAACGTCGTCCACGATACGCCCGTACGACTCGGTGAGACGGCGCTGGTTTTCGGCCAGGGCGTCGTCGGCCTCCTCGTGGCCCTGCTCTTGAAGCGCGCCGGAGCGGAACGGGTACTCGTAGTCGACCCTCTCGAGGAGCGCCGCAAAGCGGCGCTCGCCGCGGGCGTAAACGGCGCTTTCGGGCCGGAAAAGCTGAAAGAACGCGTCACAGAGATCACAAGCAGGCGAGGAGCCGACGTGGCGGTCGAGGCCAGCGGTTCCGGGGCCGCCTTGCAGAGCGCGATAGATGCCGTGGCGACAGAGGGGACGGTCGTCGTGGCTTCGTGGTACGGCACCAGGCCCGTCACCCTCTCGCTCGGAGGAAATTTCCACAGGGGAAGGGTGAGGCTCAGATCCTCGCAGGTCGGTCGCTCGAATCCTGAACTTGCGCCACGCTGGGACCGGGACCGGCGTATGGACACAGTCCTCGGCCTGCTGAGCCGCCTAGAGTTGAAGAAGCTCATCTCCCACCGCATCCCGTTCGAAAGAGCTCCCGAGGGCTACCTGCTCCTCGACGAGAGGCCGGGAGAGGCGCTGCAGGTGATCTTTACCTACGAGGGAATCCGAGGGGGCCGAGATGTATGAGATCTACATCGCCGCGAGGTTCGAGGCCGCGCACAGGCTCGTCGGGGACTTCGGACCTGCTACCAGGACGCACGGACACACCTACAGGATGGAGGTGATCGTGCGCGGCCAGCATCTGAAGGACGACGGCACACTCTACGATATCGGCGAACTGGGCCGGGCCGTCGAGGGGTTGGCCGGCTCCATGCATTACAGGGACCTGAACGAGGTCCCCGGTCTGACGAAAGTCAACACGACGGCCGAGGCTGTGGCCGATTACTGTTGGGAGGAGCTGGCACAACCCCTCCGCAGCCAGGGACTCGACGCGCTCACGGTGCGCATCTGGGAGTCCCCCGACGCCTACGCCGCCCGCGAAGACACGCTGGCCTGACGGAGTCCTCATGCGCGTCGCCTTCGTCACGGTAGGGGACACGGACCGCAAGACCGGCGGCTACCTGTACAACGCGCGTGTGATCTCTGGTCTTCGCAAGAGGGGCGTGGAGATCGAGGAGGTCGTGGCCGGCGGAGCGTCTCCCGAGGAGCAACGAACAGCCGCCCCAAGACTCGGCTCCACGTTCGACACTTCGAAGTTCGACACGATAGTAGTCGACGCCCTCGCCCGCATCGCGGTCGCCCCGAACCTGGAACGCTGGCTGGCCTCCTGTCCTGTTGTGGCGCTGGTCCACGAACTGCCTAGCGCCGCCCGCGGTGGGTCAGGACCCGAGACCGTAGCCCGCGAGCGGGACTACGAGGAACCCCTGCTACGCGCGGATCGGTTCATAGCCGTGAGCGACCACGAAAGGAACGTACTTCTGGGCCGGGGTGTCTCACCCGGACGTATCCGCGTGGTGTCGCCAGGCTTCGACGGCATTCCGGCAGACCATGGGTCTCGAGTACAGGTAGATGGTCCCGTTCGCGCCCTCTGCGTCGCGCAGTGGATACCGCGCAAGGGAATACTGACCCTGGTCGAAGCGTGGGCGCTGCGCGGACGTAAGAGCGCGGTGCTCGAGCTGATCGGGGAGACGGATGCGGATCCTGATTACACCGCCCGGGTCAGGGCCGCCATCGGCGCCGCACCGCAGGGCTCCATCGTCGTATCAGGGTGCGTGGACGATGCGTCGCTCGGTGCCTCCTACGCGTCGGCCGACCTCTTCGTCCTGCCCTCGCGCTACGAGGGATACGGGATCGTCTACGCCGAGGCGCTCGCCTTCGGGCTGCCGATAGTAGCCTGCGACGCCGGTCCCGTACCAGATCTCGTCGGCCAGGAGGCCGCGATCCTGGTCCGGCCTGACGATAAGGGAGAGCTCTCTGCAGCCCTGGACCTCCTGCTCGAGAATCCCCGACTTAGAGCGCAAATGTCCGCCGCCGCAATCCGCCGCGCCTCCCATCTGCCACGCTGGCAAGACACAGCCACCGCCTTCGAAGACGTTCTAAGGAGCGCTGTCTCCGCGCCGAAGCAGGCCAGAATACCTGATACCTAATCGGGTAGACAGCCCCTGGAGGCACACGGCCTCTGCAGCCGTGGATTCCCGCTTTCGCGGGAATGACGTGTATGGGAGGGCCTCTGCGTGTACCCGGAGCCGAACGCGGCCCCGTTCTAACAGACTCGGTCTGAAACCTGATGCCTGTAGCCTACTTACGGCGAGAAGAAGAAGGCCAGCGCGGCGATAATGTACACGCCGCAGAGCATCGCGCCTTCGAGCCAGTTGGACTTGCCGTCGAGGGCGACGAAGCCAGTCACGATCACGGCTGCCCCGAGGGCGCCGAGTTCCAGAGGGGTGAAGATCAGGCGCAGTGGGCTGCCGAGAAGGGGCCCGAGGAAGACGAGGATGGGGGTGACGAGCAGGGCGACCTGGATGGAGGAGCCGAGTGAGATGCCCATCGAGAAGTCCATGTCGTTCTTGTAGGCGATCTGGACGCCGACGACGTGTTCGGCGATGTTGCCGACTATGGGGACGAGGATGACCCCGACGAAGAGCTCGGAGATACCGTACTCCTCGGTAAGGGGCTCTATGGCCCCGACGAACGCCTCCGAGGCGTAGGCGACGGCGGCCGTCGCCACGAACAGCAGCGCCAGCGAAGCCGTTCTACCGAACGGGGCCTGTCCCTCACCCCCCGCGCTGCCTCCCGGGCTGCGAAGGATGTAGAGCAAATACAAAACATAGAGCACGAACATCACCACTGCCACCTCGATACTCAGGGTGGTCGGGGTCGGGCCTGGGTGTGTGGTGGCGTAGATGGTCGGCAGGGAGAGCGCGGCGGCCACGATGGCGAGCATCGAGGCGTTGATGCCGGCTATCTCGGCCGAGAAGCTCTGGATGCCGTTCTTCAGACCTCCGAAGAGGATGCTCGCTCCGAGCACGAGCAGCACGTTGCCGATGACCGAACCGATGATCGAAGCCTTCACCACGGTCGTGAGTCCCGCAGAGAGGGCGAAGATGGTGATTATGAGCTCTGCGGCGTTGCCGAAGGTGGCGTTGAGGACGCCGCCGATGCGCGGGCCCGCGTGATGGCCGAGGCTCTCCGTGGCCTGCCCCAGGACCCATGCAAGGCCGATCAGGGCGAGGGCGGAGGCGGCGAAGATCAGGAGCGTCGGGGCGTGCAGAAGCTCCGCGGCCACCACGGCCACCGTGAGCGCTGCCGTTGCGCCGTAGGCTATCCTGCCGAACAACGAGGCACTCTTCGGGGCTCCTGGCAGATAAACATGGCGACTATCTTATAAGATGGGAGGGTCGAGAGTAACGACTTCTAGTGAGTGGCCTTTGATCGACTACCACCTGCACGTCATAGCCCACGGCGACCGTCCGATGACCGTGGAGAACATACTGAAGTACTGCGAGATCGCCAGGGCGAGGGGCATAAGCCAGATGGGTATCACCGAGCACGACCGCTACCTCGACGAGATAGACCTCGCCGCGTTCCAGGAGGCCCGTGAGATCTCGCAGGACGTGGAGCTGCGGCTCGGGATCGAGATAGACTTCGTGCCGGGGGCCGAGGAGCGGATGGACAACGACGCCACGGCCCTCCCCTACGATTACGTCATCGGCAGCGTGCACAGGGTGGACAACGAGGAGGTTGACAGGGCCACGGACCAGAGGATCTACGACCGGTACGAGACCTACGACCTCTACGCCGCTTACTACGCGAACGTCCGCAAGGCCGCGCTCTCCGGGCGGTTCGAGATCCTCGGTCACCCCGATCTCATCAAGATCTTCCGCCACTTCCCCGACAGGGACATCACACCTATCCTGGAG
>Ga0126310_10001087_pt1 | contig 10154 bp, 8 predicted proteins | sample Plot60_FD_92540 | JGI IMG/M metagenome (GOLD analysis project Ga0126310, IMG submission 92540) | Serpentine soil microbial communities from UC McLaughlin Reserve, CA, USA - Plot60 | ecosystem: Environmental > Terrestrial > Soil > Grasslands | place: USA: UC McLaughlin Reserve, Lake County... | reverse complement strand
GGCCGCAGCGACCGCGGACCCGCCCTTCGGCCCACGGTTGGTCGCGGCGGGCAGACCGCTGCCCAGGAGCGCGGCTTTCGATTCGGCGGCGCCTACGAAGCCGACGGGAAGCCCTATGACCAGCGCAGGAGCAACGTCGAGCTCGAGCAACTCGAAGAGCGCGGTCGGCGCGTTCCCGATGACCCAGACGACTCTCCCTGCGACCTCCTCCGCAGCGAGCCGGAGGCCAGCCGCCGTGCGCGTTATGCCGAGCCGTGCGGAGAGTTCGCTGGTGCGTGGGTCGGAGACGAAGCACCGCGTCCAGTGGCCTGTGATCCCGGCCGCCACCATGCCCACGTCGGTGATTACAGGTGCGCCTCGCCGCAGGACCGAGATCCCATCTTCCAGGGCCGCTTCGTCGAGAACGAGGCTCTCCGCATAATCCAGGTCCGCCGAGGCATGGATAACCCGCTCCGCCACGGCGCGGGAGAGCGGCCCGAGGTGAGAGAGGTCCACCATCTGGCGCAGGATGCGGTAGCTCTCCGTCTCTATGGGATGGACGCGCCTCATTCTCCCTCCAGCAGTACTTCGATGCACGCCGAGACCGGGCAGACCTCGGCGCATTCAGCGCATCCCGAACAGCGGTCTTCGAGAACGACGAGGGGCGCATCATATTCTCTGGGAGCGGGTCGGATCGCCTTCTCCGGGCAGGTCTTTATGCAGGCGCCGCAGCCGGCGCAGGCGTCAGTCACGGCGAAGACTGCCCTCACGAGAGGTATCCCCTCGGGGTGACCATGCGGCCGGCCACGACCCTGGTCTGGGAGCTCCCCACGATGACGGTCGTCAGCATGTCCACGTCCTCCGGACGAAGAGAGGCGAGGTCGGTTAGGATGATCTGCTGGGCCGGGCGGTAGGCATCCCTTACGATGCCAACGGGCGTGTCGGGTGGACGGTGTTGGAGCAGGATCTCCTTCACCTTTCCGAGCTGCCAGTCGCGGCCATTCGAGCGCGGGTTGTAGAGCGAGACGACGAAATCTCCCTCGGCCGCAGCCCTTACCCGAGCCTGGATCACCTCCCACGGCGTAAGCAAATCTGAGAGGCTGACCGCACAATGGTCGTGCCCGAGCGGAGACCCCAACAGAGAAGCCGCCGCCTGCGCAGCCGTAACGCCGGGGACCACCACAATGTCAACGTCATCACCCGCCAGTTCGAGCACCGGCGAAGCCATCGCGTACACACCCACGTCGCCGCTCGACACCAGCGCCGCGCTGCCGCCCGAGCGGGCCTCGGCGAGCGCGAGCTCAGCCCGCTCCACCTCGTTGCCGAGCGGGGGCGTGAGTGTGCGCGTCCCTGGTCGCAATAGATGCCTGACACGATCGACGTACTGCTCGAGCCCGACCACGAGTTCCGAGGCCGCAAGCGCCTCCCGCGCTAGCGGAGGAACGAGGGTATCCTCACCAGGACCCAGGCTGACCAGCGCGAGCCGTCCCCGCACAGGCAACCTCCCGACGGCAATCGTCGCGTGCGCGGACTTCCGTTTCTCCACTATCAGCTCCGCGCCGGAGGAGATCACCGCGGCCTCGGCGACGCTCGGCGTCCCGACCGCCTCCCGTACTACCTCGGACGGATGGGCCGTTTCGACGGCACGGAGCACTTCGGCCTGGTGGAAGTGGATCGGAACGTCTAGCTCCTCGGCGGCTTCGAGTAACCCTGCTTCATCGCGCTTCACGTCGATGCTGGCGAGGACAGCGAGGCTCTTCTCTGTCAAACCAGCCTCCGTCAGGGAGCTACCAAGCAAGTCTAGTATTTCGTCCGCACTGACTCCCCTGCTGCAACCGACGCCGGCGACGAGCGAACGCGGACGGTAGACGACGGCGGGACGGGTCGTCTCCACTAGCCTGTCGGAGATGAGGATCAGGGGCGCCTCCCATTCGTCCGTGGAGACGACGTTCTCTGGCAGCGGTCCGAGCGGCCAACGCCTGTCTGAGACGAGACCAACCCTCTCCCCGGAGACGAGCGCGGCCCCTACTGCAGCGAGGTCAGAATCTTCCTCCAGCCGGAAGCCGAGCTTTTCGCCAAGGGAGTCGAGGGCGGGAGAGCCGATAGAGTCGCTTGCGGTGGTGATCACCGGCGTCCCACCCAGCGTATCCGCGACCCTCGTGGCGAGGGCGTTGGCCCCACCTTCGTGCCCGCCGCAGAGGGCGACGGCGAATTTGCCGGCGTCGTCGACCGTGACCACGCCGGGATCTCGATGCTTACTTTCGAGCAGCGGGGCGATGAGGCGAACGGCGACCCCGGTGGCGAGGAAGAGCACGACACCGTCGCACTCGATCCAGGCCAGTTGGAGCGCTACTTTCGCCTTGCCCCCATAGAGGCGTGCATCGGGCCAGGCGCCTGCCAGGTATGTGGCGTTGCGACGGCCGTTCTCGGTTGTGGCCACGAGCCCGATCAAGGCCGGCTCCCCGAGACGACGAACACGGCGCTCTCGGCTGCCAGACGGTGGAGATCACCGACACCCTTCATCCCGGACGTCTGCAGGAACGTGGTCTCTACCCCGAGGCCGCAATCTTCGATAAGCCGGGCGGCGGGGAAGACCCGTTCGAGGGTGACGAGGGCCAGCACGACCGCCCGACGCGCCCTGACGGCGGAGAGCTTGACGATCTCTTCGAAAGCGCCGCCACTACCGCCGACAAAAACGGCGTCGGGTTCTGGCAGGTCGTGCAGAGCCTCTGGAGCCGTGCCTTCCACGACCTGTACATAGACGTTATGGCTCTCGGTGTTGCGGCGGATACGGGCGCAGCTTTCGGGGTCGCGTTCGATGGCAATGGCGGCGGCGCCGTGGCGGGCGCACTCGATGGCCACGGAGCCGCTGCCGGCGCCGATGTCCCAGATCAGGTCTCCCGGTCCTGGACCGAGACGGGAGAGCACGAAGGCGCGGGTCGCCGACTTCGTGATCATGCCATTCCGATGCTCGAACTCATCTTCGGGAAGCGCCCACCGCCCCGGGCTTCGTAGGCCTGAGGAGATCCAACCTTTGGCCCCCTGAACCTTTTCTTCGTCCAGAACCAGTACCGCGTTCGGATCTTTCCACTCCATGCCTGCAATGTTGCCGGCATCGCCGTGGAAGACTCGCTCGTCCGCCTCGCCGAGCTTCTCGGCGACCACGAAGGTGCGGCCCAGACCGTCGAGTGCCTCTACGAGATGGGGCGGTCCGAAATCGGGGGAGGTGAGGACGGCCACCTTCGGGTGGGCGCGGCAGACGTTGATGGCCCGACGGGGGTCGCGGCCGTGGGCGCTGACCGTGACCGCATCATCCCACGAGAGCCCGGCGCGGGCGAAAGCCAGCGCGACCGAGGAGAGTCCCGGTAAGACTAGCAGGTTCTCCCTCCCGAACCGTGCGCCGAGCAGGCGCACGATCCCGAAGAACCCAGGGTCCCCTGATGCCAGCACGACCACAGGCCCCTCGATACCTGCGATCCGCGCGAGCGCCTCCGAGAGGTCACCCTCCAACACCTCCGCACGCCCCTCCCCCACGCTTAGCATCTCCAGGTGTCGTCTGCCACCGGCGACGAGCGCAGCGTCCGCGAGCAACCCTTGGACTTCCGCGCCAGGCGGCCTTCCATCGAGGCCAACGACGGCAATGCGGTCCCGGCTCACTTAGAGCTCCACGCCGTCAGCGCCAGGGCACCAGGACTGGCCCCAGCGGGTTCGAGGGTATCGAAGTCGATGAGGATCACATAAACCTCTAGTTTACGTTCAGCGTACTCGGCTAGATTCTCCGCGGCCTGTTGGCAGAGGAGGTCGGTGGCCATATCGAGGTGTGCGGCCCGCCAGAGCTCGTAGGCATGACGGGCTGTATTGGCGCCTTTGACCTCTTCGATAAGATCGCTATATCCGCCGGCTTCCATGGTTATCTCCGCCAGCAGGTCGTTGTCCACTTTCGAGCGGGTCCAGTGAGTCATCATGACCCCTGCGGCGAGCTTGGAGATCTTACCCGCCATCCCGACGAAGAAGCAGTGCTCCAGTTCGTTCTCGACGGCCCGCTTTATGGCCTGACCGGTGAAGTCCCCGACCTCTACGAAGTTCACCTCTTCCAGGTCCGGCAGGAGGCGCATGGCGGCCTTCTCGGTCAGACCCCCGGTCGAGAGGACGAAGGCTTTGTGGCCCTGCGCGCCCATAACGTCTATGGCCTGGACGACGCTCGCGGCCCAGGCGGCCGTCGAGAAGGGACGAACGATGCCCGTGGTGCCGAGGATGGAGATGCCGCCGACGATACCGAGGCGGGCGTTGGTCGTCTTCTCGGCCATCTTCTCGCCGCCGGGAACGCTTATGATGACACGGACGCCGCGCTCGTTCGGGTCGAGGATCTCCTCCACGGAGTAGGAGATCATACGCCGCGGCACGTCGTTTATGGCGGGCCCTCCGACGGGGAGCCCGAGCCCCGGTCTGGTGACGACGCCGACGCCTTCTCCCCTGTCCAGTTCGAGCCCCTGCTCCTCCCGCCACGAGACATGGGCGGTGAGATGCGCGCCGTCGGTGACGTCGGGGTCGTCGCCGGCGTCCTTGACGACGACGGCCTCGGCCCACGAATCTCCGAGCTCACAGCTCTCCACCTCGAACTCGACGCGCCGCTCCCGGCCCTTCCCCGGCAGCTTTATGTCGACCCTGGCCTGCGTTCGGCCGCCCGCGAGCGCGCTGGCCGCGGCCTTGGCGGCGGCGGCGGCGCAGGTTCCTGTGGTCCAGCCTGTCCTGAGCTTCTCGCCCTTGACCTTCTCCATGCTCGGGGGCATGGAGGGCTCTCGGAGCTTACGTGGCGGCATCTGCTCCTTTCTCCGTCGGCTCCGCCCGGCGGAACATGTGCGAGAACGCGGGGCTGTAGAGATGAGACCGCGTCCCTCCAGACGCGAGACTGGGACCAACCAGTATGAGCGCCTGCCTGGTGAAGCCGGCCTCCCTAACTCTGTCGGCGAGGTCTTCGAGCCTGCACTCGATGACTTCCTGGTCGGGCCAGCTCGCCCTGTAGACAACAGCGCAAGGAGTCTCGGGAGGGTAGCCACCTTCCCGTAGTTCCTCCTGCAGGACGCGTGGTTTGGCGGCGGAGAGGAAGATCGCCATGGTCGTCCCGTGCTGCGCGAAACTCCTTATGTCCTCACCCTCCGGCATCGGGGTGCGGCTCGCGCGGCGAGTCAGGATCACGGACTGAGAGACCTCGGGCACGGTCAACTCGCGCCCGATGGCCGCAGCGGCAGCTCCCAGAGAGGAGACACCGGGGACGATCTCCCAGTCGAGGCCTAGCTCGTCGCAAAGCTCGATCTGCTCCATCACGGCCCCGTACAGGCTGGGGTCGCCCGAATGCACCCTGGCCACTTTCAAGTCCTCTTCCAAAGCCCGCTCGTAAAGAGCGCGCACACCTTCGAGCGGTATGGTAGTCGACTCTACTATCTCGGCTCCGGAGCGAGCGTATGCGAGGACGCCTTCGTTTACGAGGCTCCTGGCCCAAACCACCACGTCGGCTTCGGCGATGAGTCCGGCTCCCCTGACGGTCAGAAGGTCCGGCGCCCCCGGCCCCGCCCCGATAAACCACACCTTAGCCAACCTCAGAACCCCTATCGGTGAAGATCACGGTAGACAGGTACGTCCCCTCCCGACCTACCATCTCCTGCGCGGGCAGAACTTCTTCGCCTTCGATCCCCAGCCTCGCCCCGTACACGGCCCCTTCCAGCCGCCCGCCTTCCTCCGCGACCCCGAGCACCTCCCCGAGCCGGCTCCCTCCTTTGTAGCAGACTACCGTCTCGAACCCGGCTAGCGCGTCCTTTAGAGGTTCCTCGCCCGCCGTGAAGGGCAACAGCGCCAGCCGCTCGTCGCCTTCCAAAAGTACCGTATTACTCCGCGAGGCCAGATCCTGCAGGGCCGTGATCCCCGGCACCGTCTCTACCTGAACTTCAGGTTCCATCTCTCGTACAGTACGTGCCAGGTAGGTGAAGGTCGAATACACGTTGGGGTCTCCGATAGTGGCGAAAGCGCACGTCTTGCCGCTCCGCAGGTGCTCCGAGACTTCCTGTGCGGCGTTCGTCCAGTTACGCTCCCTGGCCACCGCGTCGTCCGAGAGGGCGAAGAGGAGGCGGCGGATCCAGCCCCCATCCAAGTACTCGCGCACTGTGGCCTCGGCCCTACCGACCTCGCCGGTGTCGGCCACGGGTACGAAGACCTCGTCGGCCTCACGCAATACGCGCAATCCCTTGACGGTCAACAGTTCGGGGTCCCCTGGTCCCACCCCCACCCCGACGAGCCGCCCGCTCATACTCCGACCTCCGTCGCTCTCCGCGACGCCTCCCTCATCAGCCTGCGTGGCAATTCCGGCGTTGCGGCCCAATGGGTGTGCAGGTAGCTCGCGTGTACGCTACCGGCCACGAAGCCTTCCTGACCACGGCCGGCCAGATCCCAGGCCGACCTTCTACCGGCTCCGGGCTCGACGACAGAATAGTGGAACTCGTGCCCGCGCACGCTGGCGCCAGACCCGGCCAGCGGTGAGTCGGTGAGCGCGCAGGCTTCCCTGTAACCTAGTGTGAGCCGGTCCGTCATCCTGGCCTCCGCGTCGAGTACGCCACACATAGGATGCCCGTCCAACTCGCGTACCAGGTACAATAACCCGCCGCACTCGGCTACGACGGGCCGCCCGCTCTCTGCGAAACTCCGAACGTTATCGCGCAACCGCCCATTGGCAGACAAAGCCTCGGCATAGGTTTCGGGGAAACCCCCACCAAAATACAGAACATCCGCTCCGGCGGGCAGAATCTCGTCTACTGTCGGGTCGAAGGTGACGACCTCGGCACCCGCGCCCCGCAGTAGCTCCAGGTTCTCTCGATACAAAAAACTGAACGAGGGTCCTGCCGCAACCACCACACGGGCGCCCTCGGACCGGTACTGGGGGGGAGACTCCGGGCTCCAGCGCCTTGCTCCCAGCGGTCCAGCGGAGCGGGCAAGTCTGACTATATCGTCGAGGTTTAGAGATCGAGAGACCACCGTTCCGAGAGCATCGAGCGAGCGGGCTGCCTCCCCGGGGCGCTCGGCGACGGGGACGAGGCCGAGGTGTCTTTCCTGGGTCTGGATATTTTCGTCGCGGCGCAGGACGCCGAGGACGGGGATGCCGACCGGTTTCAGGGCTTCGCGGAGCATCGCCTCGTGCGTCCTGGAGCCGACGCGATTGAGGACTATACCGGCGAGGCGCAGGTTCGGGTCGAAAGTCGCGTATCCGTGGACCATGGCCGCAACGGAGCGGGACATCGCCCTGGCGTCGACGACGAGGACTACGGGTGCTTCTAGCAGCCTGGCAATGTGTGCTGTGGAGGCGAGATCCCCGCCCCCCTTACCGTCGAAGAGGCCCATGACGCCTTCGATCACGGCTATGTCAGCATCCTGCGCACCGTGGGCGAAGAGCGGGCCGATCAGGTCGGGGCTGGAGAGGAAGGCATCGAGGTTGCGTCCAGGCCGGTCGGTGGCGAGGGTGTGGTACGAGGGATCTATAAAGTCGGGACCAACCTTGAAGGGGGTTACCCTGTAACCCTCGGACGAGAGCGCGGCCATGAGTCCCGAGGCAATGGTCGTCTTGCCGACCCCCGAGTGGGTTCCGGCGACCACTATGCGTGGAACATCTACCACTCTATACCTTTCTGCCCCCTGTAGCCCTCGTCGAAGGGGTGTTTGATCTTGTTTACCTCGCTCACAAGGTCGGAGATCTCCACCAGCTCAGGCGGGGCGTCGCGCCCCGTGATGATGACGTGCTGGAAGCCAGGACGGTTCTGGAGGACCTCGACGACCTCGTCTGTATCCACCCAGCCGAACTTCATGGGATAAGTGAACTCGTCGAGGAGCAGCATGTCGTATGTCTCGTCTGCGAGGCGGCGCTTGACCTCTTCCCAGCCCTCGCGGGCCAGGTCGGCGGAGTGCTCCAGATCCTTTACCGTCCACGTCCATCCGTCACCCTGTTTGAACCAGTCGATGTTGCCAAGGGCCTCGGCGGCCTTCTGTTCGCCGACGTTCCACTTGCCGCTCTTGACGAACTGGTAGACCCCTATGCGATACCCACGCGCCCAGCCCCTGAGCATGACCCCGAAGGAGGCCGTGGACTTGCCTTTGCCATGGCCCGTGTTGACGATGAGGAGAGGCCTCTCCCTGTTCGACCTCCGCCTCAGCCGCTGCTCCCTTGGTTCCCTCGTTTCCCGCGTCTCGCTCACGCCACCCTTCTCCTCTCGACGAGCTCGACCAGCGACTCGGCCTGCAGTTCCTCCAGTCGCAGGCACCGCGCCCCCATCGCCATTGCCAGCTCTCCCGCCATCCCGAGCCGGAGATACCCTTCCTCGGTGTCGACCACGAACGAGGCCGCTCCGAGCGAACGCAATCTCGCCGCGGCCGTCAGTGGATCAGGCCCCGACGTCGCCCTCCCGTCGGTCAGCAGTACCAGCAGTGGCCGGCGCTCCCTGTCGCGTATGTCCTCCCTCTTCAGCACCTCGGCCGCCTTCTCTAATCCAGCCGCGATGGGAGTACGTCCTCCGGTCGGAAGCACTTCCAGGCGCGGGCCGGCCAGCTCCACGCTCGAGGTGGGGGGCAGGAGGATTCGAGCTTCCTCTTTGCGGAAGGAGATCAGGGCGACCTTGTCGCGGCGCTGGTAGGCGTCGTTGAGGAGGGAGAGGACGGCGCCTTTTACGGCTGACATGCGCCTGCGGGCGGCCATCGAGCCGCTCGCATCGACGAGGAAGAGGATCAGGTTCCCTTCTCGTACCTCTCTTATGTTCTCCCGAAGATCAGCAGGACGCACCACGAGGTTGGTCCCCTCCCGCCCGCGCGCCATCTGGTGCGGCGCGGCGGCCCTGATCGTCGCCGCCAGCGCAACGTCCTTCGCTCTCCCCCCATTCTCCCGCTCGGCCACAGGATGCCCGGTTTCACCAGAGACCCGGCTCCTCCGGCCGAGCGGCCCACCCTTGCCTTTCTCGGGAACCTCGAGCCGCACCGGGTCGAATGGCTCTGAAGCCGCGAGGCTCCGCTCCCCCGCTCCTGTCCGTGCCTCCGAAGGTTCGGAATCCTGCGCGCCGGTAGAACCCTCGCCCCCATCCTCGGTCGTGGAAGGCGGGGCAGTACCACCGTCAGGCGGCGGGTCGGGAAGGTCTTCGGAGAGGGCGTTCTCGAGTTCCTCGGGGTCGATGCCTGGCTGCTCGAAGGGGCCGCGCCTGCGACGGTGCGAGAGGGCCAGCAGGGCGGCTCGCTTCACGTCGCCTGTGAGCACTTCGTTTCTACCGTCCCAGGCGGCCAGCGTGCGCGCGGTCTTTGCCGTCACGAGGTCGCCCCGCAGGCCGTCGACGCCGAGTTCCGCACAGAGGGTCGAGATCCTGAACAGGATATCCTCATCCAGTCTTACCCCGGGAAGCCGCAGCCGGGCCGATTCTACAGAGACGGCGAGCTCGTTATCCGCGGCCGACCATAGTGCTGCGAATGAACCTGGATCTTCCTCGTAGCGCAGCCGGCGGCGCACGACTTCTACTCTATCAGCGGGCGCGGGATTTCCGGAGACTTCTACGGTGATGCCGAAGCGGTCCAGGAGCTGGGGACGAAGATCACCCTCCTCCGGGTTCATCGTGCCGACCAGGATAAAGCGGGAAGGGTGGCGCACGCTCACACCCTCGCGCTCGACGTGGTTCACGCCCATGGCGGCAACGTCGAGGAGTAGATCCACCAGGTGGTCGGAGAGCAGATTTACTTCGTCCACGTACAGAATGCCCCTGTGGGCCGCCGCCAGCAACCCCGGCTCGAACGCTTTTTTCCCCTCCGAGAGTGCCTTTTCTATATCCAGGGTCCCGGCGAGACGGTCCGTGCTCGCCCCCACGGGCAATTCCACCAGCCTCACCGGCCTCGTCTCGGTGGACGCATCGGGCGGGTGTGGACCCGCTGGGCATGCGGGGTTGGGGGCAGCAGGGTCGCAGGAATAGGGACAACCCGAAATGACCTCTATCCCTGGCAGTAGCCCCGCCAGCGCCCGCACCGCCGTTGACTTCGCCGTCCCCTTCTCACCGCGCACCAGCACGCCCCCCACCTCAGGCGAGACGGCGTTGACCAGGAGGGAGAGTTTCAGATCTTCCTGCCCGACGATGGCGGAGAAGGGATAAGGATAATGGTACGCGTTC
>Ga0126310_10001086_pt1 | contig 10154 bp, 9 predicted proteins | sample Plot60_FD_92540 | JGI IMG/M metagenome (GOLD analysis project Ga0126310, IMG submission 92540) | Serpentine soil microbial communities from UC McLaughlin Reserve, CA, USA - Plot60 | ecosystem: Environmental > Terrestrial > Soil > Grasslands | place: USA: UC McLaughlin Reserve, Lake County... | reverse complement strand
GGGGATCTCCACCCCGTACTCTAGGGCCATATAGCCAACCGCCTCTCTTAGAGCTCCGAAGTCGTTCACTGAGGCGTAGAGAGCAACCACATCTCCGCCCCGGCCACAGCCGAAGCACCACCAGCGGTCGTTCGGGTAGACGTAGAAGCTCGGAGTCTTCTCCTGGTGGTCTGGTAAGGGGCACAAGCCTTTAGCCTTACCGCCACCCGAAGGTGTTAGGGTGGTGGCCTTGGCTGCTACCGTCTCTAGCGGCACATTCTCCCTGATCGCTGCAATCTGCCTGAGAACCAAGCTCGACGTGTTCTGCACTGTACTCAACGTGCCTCGCATTTCTTCAACCCGCAGCTACAAATGGCTAATGGACAGAGCAGCGACTTTATTGCTGCCTGCTACTCTTAGCGGGTCGGGTATGGTCAGAGAGCCACCGCTCAAAATCTCCCTTCGGCACCCGTAGGGCTCTCCCGATTGCCACTACCTCAAACTCGCCACGCTGCGCTCTCTGGTAGATGGCTTGTGGTGTCACCCCCAACCGACTAGCAATCTGGGAGATCGTGAGGTACTCGACTGTCTGCTCATCCTTAACGTTCTCCATATGCAATCCTTTCGTAGCTGTGTTAATCACACTGCACGGCGTCCAGTTTTCTGAATATCCTCACCGTAGCAAGTGAGGCTCCATCTACACAATGCCATCTAAGTAACCTTTAACTTTAGATTCATATCCGTAAACAAGCCGATAAGAGCTTACCTATGCCGAAAACGTCCTATGACCTCGGCCTAACCAAATTTTCTGAAATTTTCTCAGGAGGTGAGAGCGCGGCCAGGGTGTAGCGGTAGATGTAGCAGTAACCTTTCTTGACGCGATTTCACCCCATTGAGAGATGCGACAACGTAAACGCGATAGATATAACGTTTATGAAGTAGGGATCGGCTTCTAGCTTTAGGTGAATGCACTCCGTTTACCCTACTGCCATAATGGTCGACTACGTCTCGCTTGTCGGCCTGTAGGGCATACTACTCGGTATAGGGGGAAGCATGGCAAGGGTCTGCGTCTTCGACGTCAACGAGACGCTCCTGGATCTCGGCGCTCTGGACCCGCACTTCGAGCGGGCCTTCGGCGACGCTGGGGTGCGGCGGCTCTGGTTCTCGCAGGTCCTGCAGTCTGCCTTCGTCGCCACTATCACCGGCGCCTACTCGGACTTCGGAGAGGTAGGCAGCGCTGCGCTAGCGATGGTAGCCGAGCGCCAGGGGCTCGAACTCTCGGGTGAGGACAGGCAGAGGATCCTGGGCGGCATGCGCGAGCTTCCGCCCCACCCCGAGGCGGCAGAGAGCCTCGAGCAGCTGCGCGACGCGGGGCTCAGGCTCGCCACCCTGACGAACTCGACGCAGCAGGTCGCAGAAGCCCAGATGGAGAACTCGGGGCTACGCGACTACTTCGAGCAGATCCTCTCGGCCGACGCTGTAGAACGCCTGAAGCCCGCTCCCGAGCCGTACCACATGGCCGCCCAGAGCCTCGGGGTCGAGGTGGAAGAGGTACGCCTCGTCGCGGCCCACGCCTGGGACGTTGCGGGTGCCCTGCGCGCCGGATGCGCGGCGGCCTTCGTCGCGCGCCCAGGGATGGTGCTCGATCCGCTGGTGGAGCGTCCCGACGTGGTCGGCGCAGACCTGCGAGAGGTAGCCGACCGCATAATCGAGAGGGACGCGGGGTAGGTATCCTGCAACGGGAACCTTCTAAAGGCGGCGCTCGGATCACCCTGTTCTTCTACGGCACGCTGAAACGCGGCCACAGCAACCACGATCTGTTATGCCAAGGGTATCTGCGCGCCGAGGAGGCCAAGGTGCGAGGACGGCTCTACGATCTCCCCTCGGGTTACCCCGCCCTGCGAGTCCCAGACGTAGACGTATTCGCGGTCGGCACCGCAGATCCTTCGATGGACGCCTCCTTACAACACGAGCTGAACCAGGGAGAAGCACGCCGGCCTGATGGCACGATCGTCTACGGCGAGCTCATTACCTTCGATGATCCGGAAGCGCGTCTCACTGCGCTTGACCGTCTGGAGGGCTTCGACCCTCGCGGACCCACCCTCTATCGGCGCGTGCTGGTACCGGCCGAGACCTCGGGTGGCGCCTGTGTTCTAGCCTGGGCCTACGTCACACATGGTTCGTCCGGAGCTCGCCTACCCGGTGGGCGCTGGCCGCCCTGAGAGAGGGCTACGCGCCGGCTTCAGGGTGTGGTCGTCAAGAGGACGTGTCGTTCGCGTCCTCTTCGATGATCTCCTCGCGGACGATACGGCGGCGGACCTTGGTACGGCCACCCTCCTCGATGGTCTCGCTCTCCTCGGTCTGGCGGGAGGTCGGCGTCCCCTGCGTCTCGCCGCTCCACGTCCCACCGGCTTGGCTCTCCGTGGACCCGGATCCGTACTCTGGGGCCGGGCGGGACTCGGTTTCTCCCGAGGATGTCGCCGACGACTCCCGCATCCTATCCTCTACGGGGTCTCTGCGCGAGCTTTCCTCGTCTGAGCGGGAGTAGGCATCGCGGTTCTCCGCTCCTTCCCTACCTCCGGTAGTAGTGTCGGCGCGCTCGCCGTACTCAGTATCCACGGCGGACGATTCGCGGTTAGCGGGCTCGTCGTGGTCGGAGTAGTCTCGCTCACCCTCGTGTTCCTCGTCTCCGGAGTACGCACCGTAGGAGCCCCCGCCAGATGAAGACTCTACAGACTGCAGTCCGAAATGGCTCCGGATGCGCTCCTCGTACTCGTGGGTGATGTCCTCGTCGTCGTCGAAGCTCGGGGCGTTCTTTACGTGAGCCTTCGACTCGGAGACCTCTATAGACTTATCCGACTCGTTAACCCTCACGATGTCCATGGGGATCAAGGTGGACTTCATGCCCAGGAAGCCCATCTTCACCCCGATGTACTCCTCGCGATCGGTCTCGTCTATAAAGAGATCGTCGACCTTACCGATCTTCTCTCCCCTGTTGTCGTAGACCTTGTAGCCCTCGTACTTCTCCTCGAGCTCTCGCAACCTATCCTCGCTCGCCACGACGGGCTCCTCCTTGCCAGATTGCACTACTAGCTGCGTGCGTACCCCGAAGGGGACCGATTAAACATACGCCACGCCGACTCTCGCGGGACCGGCGGCGCCGCTTGCTAAACTGGAGGGTGGTTATCTCGTGAGGGGAGGGCGGCGTGATGTCAGGGGAAGCGGAGAGCGTGAGGGTTCTTTCCGTAGACGTTGGCTCTTCTTCGGTGAGGGCCGAGATCTACGACGGGTCGGGCAGCAGGGAGAAAGGCACGGAGACCAAGCTCGACTACGAGCTGGAGTACACGCGGGGGGGCGGTGTGACCAAGGACGCCGACGACTTGCTCGAGCTCGTGGTCCGCGCCATAGACGGTTCCCTGGAGAAGGCGGGTGACGCTCCGCTCTCGGGGGTCGCCATGAGCACGTTCTGGCACTCTGTCCTTGGACTCGATCGAGAGGGCCGCCCCACCACCCCGATCCTCACCTGGGCCGACCGCCGCGGCGCCGGCGCGGCAAGGAAGCTGCGCGAGAGCCTGGACGAGGCCGCCGTCCACAGCCGCACGGGCTGCGTGCTCCACTCGAGCTACTGGCCCGCCAAGCTCCTCTGGCTTAGCCGCGAGAGATCCGAGGCGTTCGAGAGGACCGAGCGCTGGGTGTCCCCCGCAGATTACTTCTACTTCCGGTTCTTCGGGGAGCCTCGGGTTGGTACCTCGATGGCCTCTGCTACAGGGCTCTTCGACCAGAACCGGATGAAGTGGGACGCTGAGCTTATCGAGGGTCTGCCCCTGGAGCAGGCTCAGCTCTCCCCCATCTCGGACGAGCCGCTTCAGGGGCTGGACGATGAGTGGGCGGTGCGGTGGCCGGCGCTGCGTGGGATTCCCTGGTTTCCCGCGGCTGGCGACGGGGCCTGCTCCAACGTGGGAAGCGGGTGCACGAGAGACGACAGGCTCGCGCTAATGGTAGGGACCAGCGGCGCGATGCGGGTGCTCTGGAAGGCCCAGTCGGTAGAGATACCCGATGGGCCGTGGTGCTACAGGGCTGACGGGACGAGGTTCGTCCTCGGCGGGGCGCTCTCGGACGGTGGGAACCTGGTCGAGTGGCTGCGGAGGACGCTGCGGTTGCCGCAGCCGGAAGAGACGGAGAGGCTGCTCTTGGAGATGAAGCCGGACTCGCACGGCCTCACCTTTCTGCCGCTCCTGGCCGGAGAGCGCGGTCCCGGCTGGGCGGACCAGGCCAACGGGACTATAGCGGGTCTCAGCATGAGCAACACGCCGGTCGAGATCCTGCGCTCCGCGATGGAGGCGGTGGCGCTCAGGTTCGCGCTGATCGCGCAGATGATCGAGGCCGCCTCCCCCGGCGAGAAGGAGGTAGTCGCCACAGGGGGTGGTCTACTGGGCTCCCGCGCCTGGACAGGGATCATGGCCGACGCCCTTGGCAAGACCATTACCGCCTCCGGCGTCAAGGAGGCATCTAGCCGCGGGGCTGCGTTGCTCGCCCTCGAGAGGCTGGGCGCGCTGGAGATCGAGGACGCCGAGGCGCCGCTCGGGGAGACCTTCGAGCCCGATCCCACAAGGCACGAGGCCTACACAGAGGCGCTAGCGCGCCAGCGCATGCTCTACGACGCGGTGCTGAAAGCTATTAGCTGATAGCCCTCCGCTGTCAGCAAGATCTCCGGGTCGATTCGCTGGTGCGCAACACGACCGCACCGGTAACACCGAGCCGGAGGCCCCACCCACCGAGAAGCTGATAGCTGAGAGCTATCTACCTCTTGCTCATCGGCACGTAGTCCACGTCGCGCGGGCCCGTGTAGATCTGGCGCGGGCGCGCGATCTTGAGCTCGGGGTCGTGGAGCATCTCGACCCACTGGGCGACCCATCCCGAGGTGCGAGGTATGGCGAACATCACGGTGAAGGCGTCTGTGGGGATGTTGAGGGCCTCGTAGATGAGCCCAGAGTAGAAGTCCACGTTTGGGTAGAGCTTGCGGCTGGTGAAGTATTCGTCGTCGAGCGCCCGCTTCTCCAACTCGATGGCTATATCCAGGAGCGGGCTCTCCTTGTTGGTCGCCTCTAGCACCTCGTCGACGTGGCTGCGGATGATCCTGGCGCGCGGGTCGTAGTTCTTGTAGACCCTGTGACCGAAGCCCATGAGCCGCTCCTTGCCCTCCTTGACACCCTCCAGGAAGTCGAGGATGTTGTCGGTAGATCCTATGCGCTGGAGCATCCTTAGGACCGCGACGTTGGCGCCGCCGTGCAGCGGGCCGTAGAGCCCCGCGACACCAGCGGCTATGGCCGAGAAGGGGTCGACCCGCGACGAGCCCACTACCCTGACGGCCGCAGCCGAGCAGTTCTGCTCGTGGTCGGCGTGCAGGATAAAGAGGATGTCGAGGGCGCGCTCGAGCCTCGGGTCGGGCTCGTACCTCGGCTCCGCCATCTTGAAGAGCATCGAGAGGAAGTTGCCTGTGTAGGAAAGGTCGTTGTCAGGGTAGACGTAGGGCAGCCCAAGGCTGTGTCGGTAGGAGAACGCAGCGAGGGTTGGCATCTTGGCGATCAGTCGCACCGCGGAGACGTGCCGCTGGAACTCGTCGTCTATGTTGGCCGCTTCAGGATAGAACGTGGAGAGGGCCCCGACCGAGGCAAGCAACATCCCCATCGGGTTGGCGTCGTGCCTGAAGCCGTCCATGAAGTTCTTTATGTTCTCGTGGACGTAGGTGTGGTGCGTTATCTCATACACCCACCTGTTGTACTCTTCCTCCGTAGGCAAATGACCGTAGATCAGGAGGTACGCCACCTCCAGATAGGTAGATTTCTCGCAGAGCTGCTCGATGGGGATGCCCCTGTGCTGCAGAATGCCCTTCTCCCCATCGATGTAGGTGATCGCACTTCGCACGCTCGCCGTGTTCGAGTAACCAGGGTCGTAGGTCATAAGGCCGAAGTCCTCCTCGTCGACCTTGATCCCCCTGAAGTCCATCGCACGGACCGTGCCATCCTTTATCTCCACGTCATAGCTGCGGCCCGTGCGTTCGTCCTTGACAGCGAGCCTCCCAACCTCCGTGGCGGTCGAGGCGCCGTTCTCCATGCCTTGCGACTCTCCAGTCAACTCTTGCCCCTTTCTGTTACTCGCATATTATATATGCCCGCTCCATATATATGCTTGTGATATGCCCATTGTAGCGAGGCGCGCAGCCATTATCGCCCACCGGCGGGCAAACAGGAAGAGAGGGCGCGTGGGTCAAGAAACCTTCGGGTCGTGCCCTCGTATAAGGGGTAGATGGAACGAGGAGAAGGAGTGCGCGTGGAGAGAGAGACTTCGAACTACGGGGTTCAGCGCGAGCACGAGTCGTGGCCCGCGCCTTATGGTCATGTCGGGGGAACGATGAGCGCGAGGGACGAGCGGACGTGGTCTGCGCTTGCCCACCTGAGCACCTTCGTCAACATCTTCACAGGGTTTCTGGGACCTGTCGTGGCCTTTATTATCTGGCTGGTACACAGGGACAAGAGCCCCACGGTGGCCCACCACGCGCTAAGATCCGTCTTCTACCAGACGGCATGGCTGGTCGCCATCGCCGTAGGATGGACGGTGACGGGGTTGCTGATGGCCGTGGTGATAGGCATTGTGTTCGTGCCCGTCATGCTCCTCGTGACGCTGGCGCCTTTCGTGCAGGCCTCTTACGAGGCGTACATGGCCTACACTGGCGGCAGGCGCTACTACGCGTAGGCTGCTAGTGGGGACCCGGGACGGCGTATTCGTGAGCGCCCCGGATCTGGGCGCCCTCCTCGAAGCGGGAGAGGCGATAGTCTAGTAGCTCTGGCCTCTTCGGGGCGCCGTCCGTGACCCACCGCGCGAGCTCCGCCCCTGCGGCGGGCGCCTTCTTGAAGCCGGTTCCGCTCCAGCCGGCCGCGAGGCACAAGCCATCCGGCCCGGCGGGACCGAGGATAGGCCGCCCGTCAGGGGTCATATCCAGGATGCCCGAGCGGCCCGAGCGGTAGGGAGCGCCAGCCATGGCGGGGATGCGGTTCCCGATCTTGCGCGAGACGCTCTCCACAAAGGCGGCGTCCGGCTCCGGCGTATGGACGTCAACGCTATCCAGCCACTCGAGGCTGTCCCTGCTGCCAACCAGGGTGGCGCGCTCGGCGGCTGGCCTGGCGTAGAATCCCTCTGTGGTGTCGATCAGGGCGAGGTGGGTGGGCACGTCGTAGGGACGCTCGAAGAGCGCGACGCGCACCCTTGCGGGACGGATGGGAAGGTCGAGCCCAACGCTCCGGGCGAGCGGCACGGACCATGCCCCTGCCGCGAGGATCACAACCCCTGCCTCGAGTGGGCCCTCGCTAGTCTGGACGCCCTTGATAGTGTTCCCGCGCTCCGACAGCGCCGTTACCTTCCGCCGCTCGAAGCGAGCCCCTAGCGCCTGTGCGGCGCGCAGAAAGCCGATGGCGGTGGAGGTGGGGTCCGCGTACCCTCCGCGGGGCTCGTAGGCGGCCAGGGCGAAGCCCTCGGTGTGGAGCGCAGGGTCTATCTCCCCAAGTTCATTCGGTTCGACGACTCCGGTCTCCACCCCCACGCTCTGTTGAAGGGCGACGTTGTGATGCAGGGAATCGACGTTCTCTTCCCCTACCAGGTAGGCGAAGCCGGTGCGGGTAAAACCGCAACCCCCACCTACCCGCTCATCCCAGGGCTCGAAGTAGCGGGTGAGGCTCTCCCAGGCAAGGTCAGCCTCGAGGGCTGTGGGGTAGTGTGCGCGGATGAGCGCCCCAGAGCGAGCGGTCGACCCCGCAGCCGGACCCTCGCGGTCGAGAATGAGGGTCTCTACGCCGCGCTCTGCGAGGTGGAAGGCGACGCTCGCACCGACAACGCCCGCCCCTACGACCATAGCCTCCGGCCCGTTCATCCTGCTGGCTTGGACTGGCAGTAGTCGTGGATCTTGGCTGATACCTCGGAGATCTGCTCGGGGGTAAGGAGGACGGCGAGCATGTAATGGATCGGGGCATCTCCCATTTCAGGCAGGTAAGGGGGACTCGAGCAACGCTACCGTAACGCTCCCGGCTCCGCGGAAGAGCTGGGCTATCCTCCGGTGACGCTCCTCCGGCATCACTGGCTGGTTCTCTGGTAGTCTTGATCTATCTTTTCACCCAATCACCCAGATTCTTTATTGGTAGCAGAAGCAACACCTTCGTGCAAGCGACAAGACGCCTTCCCCTCTTACCCCTCGATCAGGGTAATGAGCGCCTCTACATCGAAGTTGGTGGGGTCAACGACGGGGGGCTTGGGGAGTCCGGCGGGCGTCGGATACTTCTGGCCGATACCGCAATCGAAGACGACCACCTCGTCACCATCTTCGAGAAAGCCAGTACGACGCAGCTCTGGGACGGCGGCGAGCGCGGCGGCCGTCTCGGGGCTAACGTAGCCTACCCCCATGCGCCCCGCGAAAGCCTGCATCTCCCCGATTGACCCTTCGTCCACCGCAATAGCGGTACCCCCCGATCCCCGCAGGGAGTCGAGGATCAGGAAGTCGCCGATGGCGGATGGCACGCGGATTCCAGAAGCTCGGGTCTTGGCGTCCTCCCAGGGCTCCGCGAAGCGCTCTCCCTTCTCGAACGCCCTCACGACAGGCGCACAGCCCTCGGCCTGCACGCTCACCATCCTGGGCCGCTGCGGGCCGATCAGACCCAGCGCCTCCAGCTCCGCGAACGCCTTCCACATGCCCACCAGCCCCGTGCCCCCACCTGTGGGATAGACGATGACGTCGGGGAGTCGCCAGTCGCGCTGCTCGGCCAGCTCGAACCCCATGGTCTTCTTGCCCTCGACGCGGTAAGGCTCCTTGAGCGTGCTCAGGTCGAAGGCACCGGTCTTCTCGGCGAGGGCAGCGGCGACCCTGCCGCAGTCGCTGATGAGGCCATCGACGAGCACCAGACGTCCACCCATCACGAGCACCTCGTCCCTGCTTGCCGGCGCTATGTCGGCAGGGACGCACACCATTACCCCTGCACCGCCCGCCGCGCCGTAGGCTGCCAGAGCGCCAGCTGCGTTCCCCGCCGAGGGCGCTACGAACGAGGTGGCGCCCAGCTCCATGCCGCGGGAGACCGCCGCCGCCATGCCGCGTGCCTTGAATGACCCGGTGGGGTTCAGACCCTCGGCCTTCGTAGCGAGGCTAGGGACGCTGATCGTTTTTCCCAGCCTTGACTGCGAGAGCAGCGGCGTTCCGCCTTCACCGCGGTAGATGGCGTGATCCCAGCCCCGCACCGGCAATAGTTCGGCCCAGCGCCACATACCCCCCGTCCGGCGTCTCGCCAGCGATTCGGCCGTAAGGGCGAGGGCGGCCCGCTCGAAGTCGTAGCGGGCGAGCAGGGGACGGCCGCCGGCCGGATCTGTGTTCGCGAGCTCGTCGGCGGGGTAAGTCTTGCCCGAGAGAGAGCCCTCCAGATGGGTCAGCGTAGATCCCGTAGCCCCCCTGCGCCCTTCCCGCGCCACGCCTATCCCGCCTCCACGGTTCGACGCCGGGCGCTGGGGGGGTTTGGTTTCAAGCGCGGTGTCTCCCGGCCAGATGGCGTTCTATCAATCTGTACATCCGGGCTTCGACCTCGCGCTGGTGCTCCATTGCCCGTGGGATAAGCCTCCTCCTGTCTTCGAGAGAGCCGGCGTTTATGTTCTGGAGGATTTCATCTCGTTGTTCCATCAGGCGCCACACCTCCCCGAGATCGTCGCGGTGTTCCTGAGCCAGGTGAGCGTCCAGCTCCTCGAAGACTCTGTCCTCGATCCCACGCTGGCGTTCGATCAGGTCTACTACTCGTTGCAACTCCGCCTCCTGGGCGTGCTGGTGCTCTAGCTCCCGCTGCAGGTCCTCTACGAGCATATCCTGGTCCCACCCCTCGAAGGGCTGGTCCGCCTCGACGGTGATCTCGTGCAGCCTGGCCTGGGTGCGCGTGCGCTTCATCCCCTCGAGGACCCGCTCGCGCCTGCCGAGCGTCTCCCCCAGCTCTGCCAGCAAGCGGTTAAGCTCCTCCTCGTGATTGCCCTGGGTCATCTCTTTCCTCCGGTTCGTGATCCCGCCTCCCAGGATGAACGCTGTGTGCCCCCGGTACGAAACAAAGCAGTTCGGTCCCTGGGGTTCTATCCCGCTACCGGCTCGAAGGTGCCGGCCT
>Ga0126310_10001085_pt1 | contig 10157 bp, 9 predicted proteins | sample Plot60_FD_92540 | JGI IMG/M metagenome (GOLD analysis project Ga0126310, IMG submission 92540) | Serpentine soil microbial communities from UC McLaughlin Reserve, CA, USA - Plot60 | ecosystem: Environmental > Terrestrial > Soil > Grasslands | place: USA: UC McLaughlin Reserve, Lake County... | reverse complement strand
GGCCTCACCTTCTCCTCGCGCGACGAGGCGCAGGCCGAGAACTACCGCAAGATGATGGTCGCGATGGCCTCGGACATCCGGGTCATCCTGATCAAGCTCGCCGACCGCCTGCACAACATGCGCACGATCGGCGCGATGCCGAAGCAGAAGCAGATCGAGAAGGCGAAGGAGACGCTCGACATCTACGCGCCGATCGCGCATCGGCTCGGCATCCACGCGATCAAGTGGGAGCTGGAGGACCTCGCCTTCGCCGCGCTGCACCCGCGCAAGTACGCCGAGATCAAGGGCCTCGTCAACCAGCAGCGCGCCGAGCGCGAGCGCTACGTCAACGAGGCGGGCGCCTACGTCGCGAGAGAGCTCGACGCGCTCGGGATCACGGCTGAGATCTCCGGCCGTGCCAAGCACTTCTACTCGATCTACGCGAAGATGACGAGAAAGGGCCGCGAGTTCAACGAGATCTACGACCTCACCGCGATGCGCGTGATCGTCGGCTCGGTCAAGGACTGCTACGGCGCCGTCGGCGTCATCCACTCGCTCTGGAAGCCGCTTCCCGGTCGCTTCAAGGACTGGGTCGCGATGCCGAAGTTCAACATGTACCAGTCGCTGCACACGACGGTGATCGGGCCCGAGGGCCGCCCGCTCGAGATCCAGATCCGCACCGACGAGATGCACGACATGGCCGAGTTCGGCATCGCCGCGCACTGGCTCTACAAGACCGACAGAGCGGTCGACGACGACGGCAAGCTGCGCTGGCTGAGACGCCTCCTGGACTGGCAGCAGGAGCTGTCGGACCCCAAGGAGTTCATGGACACCTTGAAGGTCGACCTGTTCGAGGACGAGGTGTTCGTCTTCACGCCGAAGGGCGAGGTCAAGTCGCTGCAGACGGGCGCGACGCCGCTCGACTTCGCCTACGAGGTCCACACCGATGTCGGCCACCGCTGCGTCGGCGCGAAGGTCAACGGCCGCATCGTCCCGCTCTCCTACGAGCTGAAGTCCGGCGACATCGTCGAGGTGCTGACCTCCAAGCGCGAGCGCGGCCCCTCGCGCGACTGGCTCGCCGTCGTGAAGACGACGCGGGCGCGCAACAAGATCCGCCAGTTCTTCAAGAGCGAGACGCGCAAGGACACCGAGCACGCAGGGCGCGAGCTGCTGCAGGATCACCTCAAGAAGCAGGGCCTGCCGGCGCAGCGGCTCGTCGGCTCGCCGCTGCTGGCCGACGTGATCCGCGAGATGGGCTTCCGCAAGGGCGACGAGTTCTACATCGCGCTCGGCGGGGCGAAGATCTCCCCGACGGTCGTCGTCAACAAGGTGATGCAGCGCCTCAAGCAGGGGGAGGCCGCCGAGGGCACGCCGACGGCGGCCGACGACCTGCTGCAGACGCGCCCGCAGCGCGAGCGGCGCCCGACCTCCTCGACCAAGTTCGGCATCTCGGTCGACGGCATCGACGACGTGATGCTGCGGCTCGCGAAGTGCTGCCGCCCGGTGCCGGGCGATCCGATCGTCGGCTACGTCTCGCTCGGGCGCGGCATCACGATCCACCGCGAAGACTGCCCGAACGTCGAGATCCTCAGAAAGGACCCCGACCGCTTCACGCCGGTCTCGTGGGACGGCGAGTCCTCGACCGCGTTCAAGGTCGAGCTGCACATCGACGGCTGGGACCGCCACCGCCTGCTCGAGGATCTCTCGCGCACCTTCTCCGAGGCGGGGATCAACATCGTCGAGGCGCGCTGCACGTCGAACCCGCCGATGATCAAGAACCGCTTCGTGATCGAGGTGGCGGACACGAAGACGCTCGACTCCACGATCAACCGCCTGCGCAACATCGAGTCGGTCTTCGACGCCTACCGCGTCACGCCGGGCGCCGGCGCCTGAGATCCGACAGCCGGAGGCTTTCCCCCGCTAGAGTGGGTCGGTGTCCGGGGGGACGATGGGGGCCACGCGCACGCCATCCGGCGCACGCAGCGTTCGACTGCCTGTGCCGCGCTGGAGCCTGCCCGGCTGGGGTGCGGTCGCCGTCACCGCAGGCTTCGTCGCGCTGACCTGCTGGTGGCTGGCCGTCGATCGCTCGGTGCAGTACAGCGACGCGGCGCAGGACCTGTTCGTCGCACTCAAGTTCCACGAGATGCTCGCCGACGGCGCGTTCGTCGCGATGCTCGACTATCCGAACTACTACCCGCCGGGGATCTTCGTGCTGGGCGGGCTCGCCTCGCTCGTCGGCGGGCGCGGGGCGACGGCCCCGGTGCTGGCGCAGAACCTCCTCTTCGTGCCGCTGCTGGCGCTCGCCTGCTATCGAACCGGGCGCATGGTGGCGGGCAGCGTCGCGGGGCTGCTCGCGGTCGTCTTCGCACTCGGGACGCCGCTGCTGATCGAGCAGTTCCACGTCTTCATGCTCGACGCCCCGCAGGCGGCGCTCGTCGCGGCGAGCGTCTGGCTCGTGCTCGAGAGCGGCCGCTTCCGTCGCGTCGGGATCGCCGCGCTGGCGGGCGTCGCGCTCGGGCTCGGCGTCGAGACGAAGGAGCTCGCTCCGCTCTACATGCTCGCGTTGGTCGCGTGCGTGCTCGCCCGCGGCGAGGGCTGGCGGCAGTGGCGCGGACTGCTCGCATTCGCCGCTGCCGCGTTTGCCGTGGGCTCGCCCTGGTACCTGCGTCACATCGACAAATGGGACTCGCTGTTGACGGCCGCCGGGGGTGGCGGACAGGTGCCGGTCGCCGCCAGTCCGTCGCCGTTCTCGCTCGACGGCGTGACGTGGTACGGGTGGGCCACGCTCAACAGCCTGCTGCTCGCGCCGCTCTGCGCGTTCGCGGCGATCGGCGTGGCGCTCGCGATCGTGCGTGTCGCCCGCTCGCGCGCGACCGACGACCCGACGCTCGAGCTGCTCGTCGGGCTGATCGGCGCCTGGACGGTGCTCACGCTGATGCCCCATCACGACCTGCGTTACACGATGCCGCTCACGATCTTCCTCGCCGTGCTCGCGACGGCGTGGATCGTGCGGCTCGCGCGGCCGGCGCGGCTCGCCGCGATCGGGCTCCTGCTCGTCGTGGTCGCGGTCGCGCACGCCGGGGCCACGTTCGGCGTCGGCGGGACGTCCGAACGCCGGCTGCCGGGCAACCGCCAGGCGGAGCTCGGCGAGGGCGTTCCGCTGCGCGATCGCGTCGTCGTCTACACGAACGAGAACTTCCTCGTCTCACGCCCGCATTCCGAGGGCGACGTCCTGGGTCTGCTGCGCGCGGTGCGCGCGTCGGGCGTCAGAACGCTCTACTGGGAAGACGCGATCGACGAATCGAGCCCCGTCTTCGAACGCATAGGGGTGCTCGCGTTCGCGACCGCCGTACGGCTGGAGATGGACTACGAGCGCGCCGACTTCCGCGGACTGCCCGGCGGCGCGGCGGTTGCGATACGCGCCACCTCGCTCGACCGCGCGCCTCCCTGCATGCGACTCTACGACGGCACCGGCGTCTGGCTGCGACTCGGCGATCCGACCGTGCCCGGCGCGCGCGACTTCTGCCCCCTGCGCAGGCCCGCGATCTACGGCCCGTGACGCTGCGCTTCAGCGCCGCGGCGTTGTCGGCGAGCATCCAAGCGAGCTGTGTCGCATTGGGGGTCTATTTCACCCCCAATGCGACACAGCTCGGTCAGGACACGACGCGCAGCGCGCCCGGCTCGACGCGCGCGACGATCTCCGGCAGCTCGCCGAGGTAGTCGCCGTCGACCTGCAGGGGGAGACCGCGCTCGTCGAGCGAGCGGATCGTCACGGCGTCGACGCCGGCGAAGCCCTCGACGCGCCGGTGGCGGAGGATCCGCGCCCGGGGAGAGAGCGCCCGCCACGTCACCGTGGGCATGTCGAGCGGCGAGGAGCGGTGCAGCACGACGCCGGCCAGCGTCCCGTCGTCCAGCGCCACGTCCTCGGCGAGCTCGATCGGGCGCTTTGCGAAGTACGTGTATGGCGTCGTGTTCTGGACGATCGCCGTGACGCCCTCGATCGCGGTCCCGTCCGAGAACGCGACCTCGAGCCGCCGCGGGCTGATCACGTACTCGCTGTTGAAGGCGCCCACGGCGGCGGTCGCGTAGAACCACGGCCCGAAGCGCGCCTTCAAGCGGGGCCGCATGTCGACCCGCCGCGTCACGCTCGCGTCCAGGCCGACGCCCGCGGTGAAGAGGAAGCGGCGGTCGTTGACGACCCCCAGATCGATCGCACGCGGCCGCCAGTCGTCCGCCATCGCCAGCAGGTGCTCGGTCGCGTCGACGACGTCGTTCGGGATTCCGAGGATGCGGCAGAAGACGTTCGTCGAGCCGCCCGGCAGACAGGTGAGCGGTGTGTCCGAGCCGGCGAGGCCGTTCGCCGCCTCGTTGAAGGTGCCGTCGCCGCCGAATGCGCAGACGACGTCGTAGCCCTCCTGCGCCGCCTCGCGGCACAGCTCCGTGGCGTGGTTGCGCGCCTGCGTCTCCACCGAGTCGACCTCGTAGCGCCCGCGCAGCGCGTAGACGACGAGGTGCTTCAAGCGGGCCGAGACGGTCGTCGCATACGGGTTGACGATCACCAGCATCCGCTTGCTCGGGGCGGACACGGCGGACGACGACGCGAGGCGTTCGAGCACCTCGATGGAAGTGGCGGCCACGAAGCTTTCTACTCCGCCGACGGCCGCGCGTTACTCACAGCCAGCGCCGCCGCCGGAAGAAGGAGATCATGCCCGCGCCGAGCACCACCATCAGCGCGATGATCACCCAGAACGGCACCGCCTCCTGCTCGCCCGGGACGTGCACGTTCATGCCGAAGATCGAGGCGATCAGCGTCAGCGGCAGGAACACGACGCTGAGCACGGTCAGCACGCGCAGCACGTCGTTGAGCTGGTGCGAGAGGACCGACTCGTTCGTGGCCTCGAGCGCCTCGACGGTCTCCTTGTAGGTCTCGAGGATCTGCCAGACGCGCTCGGACGCGTCGTTGATGTCGTCGAAGTAGACGTCGAGGTCGTCGGCGAGGTAGCGCTGCTTGGTGCGCTCGAGGTCGGTGAAGACGGCGCGCTGCGGGCGCACGATCTTGCGGTAGTTGATGATCTCCTGCTTGACGTTGGAGATGTCGCGCACGACCTCCTTCGAGCGGCCCTCGAAGATCTCATCCTCGATCCGCTCGAGCTTGTTGCCCATCTTCGCGAGCATCGGGAAGCTCGCGTCCACGCACGCATCGACGATCTTGTAGAGCAGGTAGCCGCTGCCCTTCGAGAACCACTGCTCGCGCAGCTCGTCGTTGGAGCGGCAGCGCTCGAACAGGTACTCGACCGGCTGCAGCGGCTGGTTCGGCAGCGTGACGAGGAAGTCCGGTCCGACGAACAGGTCGAGCTCAGCGGCGTTCAGGCGCCCGACGTGCTTGTCGAAGCGCGGGAAGTACAGGACGATGAAGAGGTAGTCGTCGTACTCGTCGATCTTCGGGCGCTGATTGCGCGAGAGGACGTCCTCGTAGTCGAGCGCATGGAAGTCGAAGCGCTCCTCGAGCCAGGCGCGATGGCTGATGCGCGGCTGCTCGATGTTGATCCAGCGGACGTCGAGCGCCTCGATGACCTCGACCTGCGAGGCCTCAGGCTCGACGACGCCGGGCGAGACGACGGAGCGACCGCGCGTGACGCGCGCGAAGCGTGGCTTGGGCAAGCTCGGCATGGGGACTTCGCGGGTCGTCGCTCATGGAATCAGTCGTCTCGTGTGCCACAGCGAGGAGTCTATCCGCTGCCGCCGTCGGCGACCGGCCGCGTTTCCGCCACGGATGCGAGCGATCGTGCGCAAGCGTTCACGCGACATTGCGTACGCGTCCTGACCCTGGGTATACTGCTCGCCACATAGCAGTACGCATCGAGAGCGGTGGAGGGAATGGCCCTTTGAAGCCGCGGCAACCACCCCGAGAGGGGAAAGGTGCCAATTCCATCAGGCAACAACAAGCCTGGGAGATGTGGATGAGCGGTTTTCTCAACCTCTGCCACAGACCCCGGCGGAGGTTTTTTCATATGCCGCCAGAGTCACTGACCTGCAAGGAGTGCAAGAGCACCTATCCGCTCGACGCGAGCTACGTCTGCGAGCGCTGCTTCGGCCCGCTCGAGGTGACCTACGCGTCGTGGGGGGAGGTCGAAGCCAGCGAGCTGCGCCGCCGCATCCAGGCGGGGCCGCACTCGATCTGGCGCTACCGCGACTTCCTGCCGCTCGAAGGGCCGCCGCCGCGCGACACCCTCCCGGCCGGCTGGACGCCGCTGCTGCGCGCCGACCGCCTCGCCGAGCGCCTCGGCCTGCGCGAGGTGTGGATCAAGAACGACGCCGCGAACCCGACGCACTCGTTCAAGGACCGCGTCGTCGCCGTCGCCCTCGCACGTGCGAAGGAGCTCGGCTTCCGGACGATCGCGTGCGCATCGACCGGCAACCTCGCGAACGCGGTCGCCGCGCACGCCGCGGCCGCCGGCCTCGACTCGTACGTCTTCATCCCGGCCGACCTCGAGGAGCAGAAGATCCTCGCGACCGGTGTCTACGGCACGACGATCGTGGCCGTCAGAGGCAACTACGACGACGTCAACCGCCTCTGCACGGAGGTCTCCGGCGAACGCGAGTGGGCGTTCGTGAACATCAACTTCCGCCCCTACTACGCCGAGGGCTCGAAGACGATCGCGTACGAGATCGCCGAGCAGCTCGGCTGGCAGCTGCCCGACCGCATCGTCGGGCCGATCGCGTCCGGCTCGCAGTTCACGAAGATCGCCCGCGGCTTCGAGGAGTGGATCGAGCTCGGCCTGCTCGAGGGCGCGGTGCCGACGATGAACGGTGCGCAGGCGGAGGGCTGCAACCCGGTCGCGGCGGCGTTCGCGGCCGGTCACGACGTGTGCCGCCCGGTCAAGCCGGACACGATCGCGAAGTCGCTGGCGATCGGCAACCCGGCCGACGGCCCCTATGCGCTCGATCTCGCGCGTCGCACCGGCGGCGGGATCGACGCCGTCAGCGACGACGAGATCAAGGCCGGCGTCCGGTTGCTGGCCGAGACGGCCGCCACCTTCACCGAGACAGCCGGCGGCGTCACGACCGCTGTGCTCGCCAAGCTCGCCGAGCGCGGCGCGATCGATCCCGACGAGCGCGTCGTCGCCGTCATCACCGGCGAGGGCCTGAAGACGCTGGACGTCGTGCGCGGCACGTTCGAGACCGTCGAGATCGAGCCGTCCTACGACGCCTTCGAGGCGCACGTGGCCGAGACCGCCGTCGCGGCCTGATGGCGATCGTCGTGAAGATCCCGACGCAGCTGCGCGCCGCGACCGGCGGCGCGTCAAGCGCCTCGGTCGACGGCGGCACCGTCGGCGAGGTGCTCGACGCGCTCTACGAGCAGTTCGGCGAGCTGCGCGAGCGGATCGCCGACGACGGCGGCCTGCGCCGTTTCGTGAACGTCTACATCGGCGGCGAGGACATCCGCTTCCTCGACGGCCTCGAGACATCCGTCTCCGACGGCGACGAGGTCACGATCCTGCCGGCCGTCGCCGGCGGCTGAGCACGGCGACGCGCGTGATGACCGCGAGCAGACGTTTTCGTTCACCGCGGGCGTGGAAAGCCGGTGCCATGACGGCACCGATGCGTTGCACCGCGCTCGTGGCGCTCGCACTGGTCCCGGCCACGGCCGTCGCCGCCGTCTCGCCGAGACACGCCGCCGCGCCCACGCCTCGCTTGACCGCCGACCCGGTCGCCGTGCACCCGGGGGAGGCGGTCACGCTCCAGGGCAGCGGCTTCCCCCCCAACGTGCACATCGCGCTGATGGCGGGCCCGCCGCACGCCGAGGCGACGCGCATCGGCGGCGCGCAGACCGGCCGCCGGGGCCGCTTCCTCGCCAAGATCCGCATTCGCTCGCGCTCCTCTGCTGGCGCCTTCGTCGCGCTCGCATGCCATGACCGCTGTCGCGTGAAAGCCAGCGCACGCTTCCGCGTCCTCGAGCCCTGACCGCCGACGCGCCAGCCGACGTATCCCCCTGCCAGCAGGGGGGATACCCGCTATTGAGGGGAAGATCCACGCTCTCGGGCGTGGATTGGACTGCGCAACCAGTGAAGGGTTGCTGCGTGGCAGATGGACTGCATCGGGAGCGCCGCGCACTGGCGATCGCCGTGCGCGAGTTGCGCGTGCGCAAGTCGCTCAAGCAGGAGGAGGTCTGCCAGGCGTCGGATCTCGGGCGCAACTACCTGACGACGCTCGAGAGCGGCCGTACGAACCCGTCCTTCGAAGCGATGGTGCGCGTCGCACGCGGGCTTGGCGTGTCGTTCACGGAGCTCGCGCGCGTCTACGAGGAGCGCCTCGATGAGGCTGGCGTTCCGCCCTCGGGCTGAACGCCGCCGGCTCAGAGAGCGCCCCGTCCGCGGGAAGATCGGCCGGGGCGCTCCCGCGCGCCGGGACGGCGGGGGACATAGCCGTCGACTGCCGCATATATGGCGGCAGATCCAACACGCATGATGGATTCTCCACCATCGAAGATCTGGAACGCAACTGGGAACCGCACGAGGCTTCGCTCCGTGGCGCCGACGAAGCCCAGGACACGCGAGCGCGAGGCGCTCGGTCGGGCGATTCGCATCCTGCGTGCCGAGCATGGCGTCAGCCAGGAGGACGTCGAGGCCGCCGGCGGGCTCGGCCAGAACGCGATCGGACGGATGGAGCGCGGCGCCTCGTCGCCCTCGTTCGACAGCCTCGTCGGCGTCGCCGCCGGACTCGGCGTTGCGCTCAGCGTGCTGGTCGAGGTGTATGAGCGCCAGCTCGCCAGAGCCTCGCGATAAGCTGCTGCTGGTCAGGCGCCCGTAGCTCAGTGGATAGAGCGCTCGCCTCCGGAGCGAGAGGTCGCAGGTTCGAATCCTGCCGGGCGCGTCGAAGCCCTCCGTTCGCCGTCCCGAATCCCCGATGGACCTCTCGCTCTTCTTCGCCGGCACCGCCGGCTCCGTGCCGACCGCCCGACGCGGCCTGCCCGCGCTGCTGCTGCGCCGCGGCGCCGACCGGATCCTGTTCGACTGCGGCGAGGGCACGCAGCGCCAGCTGCTGCGCTCGGTCGGCCTGATGGACCTGACCGACGTCTTCATCACCCACTTCCACGCCGATCACTGGCTCGGCCTGCCCGGCATGCTGAAGACCTTCGACCTGCGCGCGCGCGAGAAGCCGCTCACGATCTACGGGCCTCCGGGCCTCGCAAAGCTCCTGCAGGGCATGCGCCACGTGTGGGGCGGCGTCGGCTACCACGTCGAGATCGTCGAGCTGGGCGACGACGAGCGGGTCGAGCGCGACGAGTACGTGATCGAGCCGTTCCCCGTCGAGCATCGCGGCGCCGCCTACGGCTACGCGATGGTCGAGGACGACCGGCCCGGGCGCTTCGACGCGGCGCTCGCCGAGCGGCTCGGGGTCGCGCCCGGCCCCGACTTCGGCCGCCTCCAACGCGGCGAGCCGGTCGGCGGCGTGCGCCCCGAGCAGGTGATCGGCGAGGATCGCCCTGGGCGCAAGCTGGTGATCTCCGGCGACACCGCACCGTCCGAGGTGCTGCTCGAGGTGGCCTACCGCGCCGACCTGCTCGTGCACGAGGCGACCTTCACGCGCGAGGAGGCCGAGCGCGCGCGCGAGACGCAGCACTCGACCGCCGAGCAGGCCGCCAAGGCCGCGCTCGAGGCGGACGTGAGAATGCTCGCGCTCGTGCACCTCTCGACGCGCTACGGGGGGCGTGAGATCCGCGAGGAGGCGCATGCGATCTTCGCCGGCACGGTCGTCCCACGCGACTTCGACGCGATCGAGATCCCGTTTCCGGAACGAGGAGCGCCCGAGCTCGTGCGCTGGAAGGACGCGCAGGCCGCCGCCGAGGCCGCGGCGGCGTGCGAGGCGACCGCGTCGGCGCCTGACGCATAGCCGTCACACGGCGCTGCTACGCTGCGCAGCGTCCGTTCCTTTAACCCGGTCCCGCGAGGCCAGGAAGGTTCAGGTTGGAAGCCGAGAAGGTCGTCCTCGACCGCGACGACATGCGCCGCACGCTCGTGCGGATCGCGCATGAGATCGTCGAGAAGAACCCTCAGCAGCAGCTCGCGCTCGTCGGCATCCATCGCCGCGGCGCGACGCTCGCCACGCGGTTGCGTGAGCTCGTCGCCGAGCTCGTTGGCGAGGACGTCCCGCTCGGTGATGTCGACATCGCCTTC
>Ga0126310_10001084_pt1 | contig 10158 bp, 7 predicted proteins | sample Plot60_FD_92540 | JGI IMG/M metagenome (GOLD analysis project Ga0126310, IMG submission 92540) | Serpentine soil microbial communities from UC McLaughlin Reserve, CA, USA - Plot60 | ecosystem: Environmental > Terrestrial > Soil > Grasslands | place: USA: UC McLaughlin Reserve, Lake County... | reverse complement strand
AAGGCCGTCCACTTCCGCTGGGCCTGCAACAAACGCTTTCGGGTGGCCATCACAACCTTCGCCGACAACAGCCGACACGCCAGCCCCTGGGCCGCGAAGATCTACAACGACGCCCGCACAGCCAGCAAAGACCACCCCCACGCCGTCCGCATCCTCGCCCGTGCCTGGATCCGAGTGATCTGGCGCAGCTGGCACCACAACACGCCCTACGACGACCCCACCAGACACGGAGCCGCCCAACCGCTCTCCGCGCACTCTTCGGCCAACCTCGCAGCATGAGGTTGACACAGGGAGTGTCATTTCACCACCTGTTGACCAGCCGGCTGTGCGGGACAACTGGTGCGGAAGGGACAGTATCGACAGCCAGGTCCGATGCGGGCGTCGTGATGTTCGCTACGAATGATCTGCGCGGCCGCGGCCAAGCGATGATGCACCCAGGTCGGCTGTTCGGGAGCCACGGTCTCATCGGCAACGTCCAGCGGCTTGATCGGGAACGGAACATCATCAATCGAGGCTTGCAGAAAGGTCTTCGGATGGCCGCCATCCCCGTCGGCGAGCCTCAGATACACCAGTTCCGCGCCAGCCGGCCGGGCACGCTCCCCCACGACGGCGGCGAAAGCGCCCTGCTGGACCGCCAGCTGGTAAACCCCGAGTTGATCGTGCAACGCAATATCGGTGGCCGTCGGCGCTGTTTTTGAGGTCTTGAAATCCACGATCCGAATCCGCCCATCAGGATCACGCTCGACTCGATCAGCACTGCCAGTGAGGTGGATCCGATCCGTGCCCAGATCCACCTGGCAGGAGAATTCCACCTCGGTGCCGATCAGCGTGTGATCCGATCTGGCCTCTTGCCATGTCAGGAAGCGCTCGAGCGCGGATTCTGCCTCCACCCGCTCTACCGCGGACAGCCAGTGGGCGTCGAAGTCGAGCTGGTCCCATACCGACTCAAGATGGTGGGAGAGCTCGTCATGATCGACCTGAGTATGAGCGCCGTACTCGGCCAGCACATGGATCACCGAGCCAAAGCTTGCCGCAGCCGAGCGCGCCGTCTCTGCTTGCGCCTTTCGTGCCAGGAACCACTGTCGCGGGCAGGCCAGCACAGCCGCCAGCTGACTGCCGGAGAGGTGCACCGGTTCTTCAGGGGCGACAAGAGGCCAGTCAGATCGAGTTAGCTGGCGCATCCCCCACCAGTGCTGAGGTCGAGCAGCCGGTACGAACGGCTGACCATCAGCATCGGTTGCATCGGCCAACCGCGCCAGTCGCACGGCGGCTTCCTCCCGAAGCTGCGGCGGGGCTTCGGGGTTGACCGTGATGCTCCGCAGCTCCGCGACGAGAGCCGACAGCGTCAACGGTCTTTGCGGCCTGCCAGGCAGCTCGCGTGGCGCCACGCCAAGCTCTGTGATGAAGCGAGAAGGCTGGTCGGCCTCGCCCTCGGTGCCCGCAACCGCGGTCACCACTAGCCGCGAACGAGCGCGCGTGCATGCGACGTAAAAGAGCCGCCGCTCCTCCGCGATCCGGGTGGCCGTCGGAACCGGTGCCATCACCTCGTGGCGGCCCAGTCGATCCGGCTCCAGCAGCGAACCGCGCCGGCGTACGTCTGGCCAGCGGCCCTCCTGGACACCCGCAACGACAACGAGGTCCCACTCCAATCCCTTAGCCCGGTGCGCAGTGAGCACGCGGACCGCCGATCCGCGCAGTTCTGACTCCCGCAACGGATCTGCGGGAATCTGCTGGCCCTCTACCTCTGCCAAGAAGCCGGTCACCCCGCGCAGGCCCGAGACTTCCTCCGAGCGAGCCGCGATCTCAAAGAGGGCGCAGATCGCATCAAGATCACGGTTGGCCCGACGCCCGGCCTCACCGCCTCGACTCGCCTGTTGTCGCAACCTTTCGGGCCAGGGCGTCTGCGACCACAGCAGCCACAAGGCCTCCTCCGCGGTGCTGCCGGTTTGGATCGCGCGTTCGCAGCGCCGCAGCAATTGGGCTAAGCCGCGAGCAGCATCGACATCCGGGCCCGGTGGGCAGTCATCCAATAGGTCCGCCTGATGCAGTGCCAAACTGATCAGCTGGGCAGAAGGCCGCGGTAGGGCTGTACCAGCCAGTTCAGCACGCTCGACCTCACGTAAGACGCGTCCCAGTCGGCGCGTCGCCATGCTGTCCATGCCACCAACCGGTGAGGTGAGCAGCAGCTGTGCCTCATCGGCAGTCGGCCTGCAACCTCGAGCGGCGACCTGGAGAGCAAGCAAGAGGGGACGTACCGCCGGGTCGGCGGCCAACGGGATCTCGTCACCGGCCACTTCGACCGGGACGCCAGCAGCGGCGAGTGCTCGGGTAAGTCCGGGGATCATGGCGCGCCCGGCACGCACCAGCACTGCCATCTCACTCCATGCCAGGCTGTTGCGAAGGTGCGCGCTCCGCAGGATGTCTGCAATGTGCTCTGCTTCCGCACCGGCACTGCTGCAGGTGAAAATCTCCACCTTTCCTTTGGCAGGTTCCGGATCCGCGGCCGGATGCCGGAACGCCTCGAACACGTCGGCCGGCAACGACCGGGGCAGACCCAAACGACTGACGATACGACGGCTCGCTGTAAGCAGGGCGCTGCCGAAGCGGCGAGTCCGGTCGAGTGCCAGTACCGGCGCCGGCGCGCCCTCTCGGGTTCGAAACAGCTCCGGGAAGTCGAGGATCCCGCGCGCCTCGGCACCGCGAAAGGCATAGATCGACTGGTCGGGATCTCCGACGACGATCACCTCGCGGCCATCACCGCCGATGACTTGCAGCAGCCGGACCTGCGAGGGATCGGTGTCTTGATACTCATCCACAAAGACGCAGCCGATTTCCCTGCGCAGAGTTGCGACGATCTCCGGCTTGGTCAGCAAGATCCGGCAGCGGTGCACCAGCTCGGCGTAGTCCAGGACGCCTTCGGCATCGAGTACGTCGAGGTATTCATCAAAGAAGGCTCCAACGCTGACCCACTCCTCCCGCCCGGTGGCCTGGCCCGCCGCAGCAACGTCATCGGGATCCATGCCAAGTTGTCGTGCTCTAGCAAGGACGGCACGAACCTCGCTGGCGAAGGCCCGGGTCGGAAACGCGCGAGCGAGTGAGTCCGGCCACTGGGCTCGTCCGGTCTCCAAGCTGCCCTGAAGTGTCTCCCGGACCCGGAACTCTTGCTCAGGGCCGGTCAGCAGCCGCAACGGCGCCCCAAGGTCATCTGATTCCACGCCCAGCTCGTCGCCGAACCGGCGCACCAGCGAGTAACAGAAGGCATGGAAGGTCATTGCCATCGGGGTCACCGTGGTACGCCCCAATCTGGCGGCGATACGCGCCCGCAAATCGGCCGCGGCCTTTCGGGAGAAGGTCAGCACGAGGATGCTGTCGGGAGTGGCGCGCTGGCGGTCGATGCGGTCCACCACGCACTCCACCAGAGTCGTGGTCTTGCCGGTGCCGGGTCCTGCCAGCACCAGTAGTGGCCCTCCGGCATGCTCGACCACGGCGCGCTGCGACGGGTCGAGCACTGGAGGTGTGGGCAGCTTCTCCGCCCCCCGAGTTAAGCGGTACATCGCGTCAGTCCTGGTCTAGAACCTGATCAACTCATTGATAGTTATTGGATCAGAGTCGACTGACGAATTCTCGGATCGCGCGCCGCCGTGCTGAGAAGGAGGGAGGGGACACGCTTTTCCGTCCCCGAGTGACGACGAAGTCACGCGGCCACCAAGCGCGATCCGCCCCGCGATATTCGCGCCGCCGATCTGCAGGAGGAGCCGACGAAACGCTTCCAGAGCAGAGCTAATTACGCGGAGATGGTCGTTTCGTCGGATCCGACGACGATGGCGGCTTCCGCGAAGATCGCAGTGAGCGAAGCGAGCCATTAGATAGAGCGAGCGTCAGCGAGCGGAGCAATTCAAATTGGTCGGTTACGCCAGGCAGAGTCGAAGATCGTGATTGCGGCTGCCGCGACAAGTCCGGTGCCCAAGATCAAGTCGCCGAACTCAGCAAAGGGATCGAAGTAGATCGTGGTGCTGCCGTCTCGGATCAGAGCCGCGTACGCGAGCACGCTCATGCTCAATACGTAGTTGGTCAATACCAGCAGCACTCGGGTTGGGCGTGGAAAACGCCGGCTCTCTCCAGCGGCCCAACCCGAACCCGTCAGAAGGTCCCACGTCAGACCGAACAGCACCAGAGCGGCTCCGGAGAAACCCAGCACCGCTCCAAGCGGATCGGAGATGAAGTCGCGATATGAGAAGAGTGCGGACAAGATCAACAATGCGGCGAATGCCAGCCCCCGCTGACGCGTCAACTTCCGGCGAATGAGCAAGATGCCGATCGCGACAATCACCACCCCAGAAGCAACCAGGTTGAGCGCATCGGGATTGATCGGTGCCGCCACTCGATTCCCAAACAACAGCTGGCGCGCCAGCGCAACCAACATGACGCCGATACAACCCATGACGAGAGCTCGGCCAGCCTGTCCGCGGCGAGCCGCACGCACCGCGAGGATCACTAACACCACTCCGATGAGCACCCTGCTCGGGTCGACGAGTCTAGTGACGAGCGGGGTGATGTCGTAAGACAACCGGGCCGCGGCGCCCCCCGGCTGAAGCGCGCCAACTACCTGGATGGCGGCGAGGAAGACCTGAACCGGGATCGTGATGGCGATCAGGGAGGCGGCCACGGCAAACCCCAAGCGGCCCAGCTCATCCCCCAGCTCTGAGACCACGGGGGCCGATTCTCGTCGACGGGATAGTCGTAGCAGCACGAGGCCGATAACGGCGAAGGCAGCAACCAGCGCGCTTGCCCACAACAGCGCTGTTAGGCCTTCGACCACGGGATCTCGTTGCGCGATCTGCCATCCGCCCTGTACCAGCCGGATGCCGCTGATGGCGGCCAAGATCACGTAGGGCCATGATCGGCTGGCAAGCCGTTGTGCATTCTGCGTTGCCGAGACGGTGGCCCGCACCGAGACCTCAGCTACTGAGGCACCCGCGAGCGTTGCTGCCGGCAGCGCAAGGTAGCCGAGTAATGCCGCAGTTTGTTGCAGGTTGAGCGGGTTGAAGTCCTGGCCAAAGACCTTGGCTTCGCGGGTCTCGGCGACTCCGATGGTCATCGTGATGCCGATCAGCGTCCAGATCACAGCAAATTCCCACCACGCGAAGCTGCGCCGCCATCGAATGATGACGAGCACCAGAATCGCGAGCATGAGACCAGCCGCCAGGATCGGCCAGCCTGCCCATCCGACTAGCGATGGACTGCGCAGCGACCAAGTTCCCATCACTATGAGCGTGAACAGCAGGCCCAGGAGCCTTAGCCACACGGGTCCGTGTTGGGCCGCCGCCATCAGTGCGGCGACTCCGAAAGAAAGGAAGAGAACTAGTGGCGATACGGCCTCTGCCGGCAACCCGAGACCAGAGCCAAAGCCGAAAACGATCAAGGTGCTGTGCTGACGGACGAACCCGGAAAAGATCACCGTCAACGCGGCGATAGTGAAGACGAGGTAGCCGACTAGCACGATAGCGCGCAGCCCGTACGGCCACATCACGTCACGTAGCCGCCCCTGCTCAATCGGATCAACCAGCGTCTGCCGGTACAGAGCCGCCACGAATCGGCCGAGCCGCGTCCGGCCCTGGAGGGCTATCGGCCCTGAGCCTGTCGAAGGGTCTGAGCTGACAACCATCTCGGTGCCAGTCGCCGAATCCGATTCAGACTGCATTGTCCCGCGCCTGGAAGGTCCAGTCGTTGTTGAACAACAACACTCCTTGTTCGATCGCCAACGCCGGCCGGTCCTGTTGGGACTGAGTCAGCGGCGGCAGGTCCCAGCCAGAGATCACGGTGCCGTCTCTGGCTATCACCGAGGCCTGGGTCGGACCCCACGCCACCAGATGATCTAGAGAAGGTGTGAGCGTCAATATCGCCGCCAGCTGCTTGGAGACCACTCCGTCCTTAGTCAAGATGGCGGACTCACTCTTAGTTGCCACCACAATGTGATCAGCGAAAGTTGCAATGTCAGTTAGCGTCCCGAAGATCGGTCGCACCCATCGGTGCCGCCCGGATTCCGTCGCTAGCGCATGGGCTGTTTGATCTTGAATAACGACGACGGTGTCGTCGATCAAGGCAGCCGCGCTACCCTGCATTTCTGTATCCCAGCGACGCTCCCCGGTGTTCTCATCAAAGGCAGTCGTCGTACCACCCCGGTCCATGATCACAATCACGCCGGAGCCGCCGGCAGGCGGCACGTTGACGTCTGATCCAACCTCATGCCGCCACAACACAGAACCAGTGGCAAGATCAAACCTGCGCATCTCACCGGCAAGATCGACCAGGACCGCATCCTGATCATTGATCCGAGCCGGTGCCGTAGGTGCAAGATCGTTAAGTAGCACCTGCCAGAGGCGCACCCCAACATCGGAGTAGCCGACCATCTGGCGGTTGCTCGTGGTTGCGATGATCACATTGCCAAAGGCACTCAAGGTCATCAGGGTGCCACCGGGATGGGCTCGCCAGACCGACGTCCATGCGGTCGGTGTTTTGGGAGTAGTGGCGACCAGGTCGCCACCGTCGGTGGCACGGACCACGAGACCCGACTCAGTACGCACCGGCGTAACGGCGGATGGCGAACCACTCATCGGGGCTTCACCAAATGTCGGATTGATCGAAATCGTACCTAGGTTCTTGGTGCTCCAGTGCTGCGGAACTGTCCAATGAATGGGTGCGTTCGTGGTGGTCTGGATGCTTGGCGGTGGCGGATCGATACGGGTGGTGTCGGTGCGTACGTCGGCGTAGCTCTGGCTCTCCGCCAACATCCCCTCGCGGCGACACCAGGTCTGGGCCATGGCAACCACCCGACCCAATTGGCCTGCCTTAGACAGATAGCGGACTTCTCCGGTCACCCTCAGGCAATCACCATCGACAGCATCGGCTCGTAGCTCGCTGCGATAGTCGAAGGTGTCCCCCGCAGATCCCGCCCTGCTCCACTGGCTCCCCGCACGTACATCGGGCGGTAACAGCAGGAGCGCCGGACTATAGACATAACCCTCCGATGGTGTGCTTACACCCATGAGCTCGATGCCGGCATTCACTCGATAGAAGCGGATGGTCTGGGCGATCGCGGCTGGATCGTTGATTGGCGTGGTGGTGGTCCGCAAAATTTGAATCCGGTCGCGGTCGCCATAGGCCTCACCGAGCATCTTGGTAGCGAAGGCGCCATCGGTGTTCAGCAGACCGACAACACCTGCAAAGCGTGCCGATTCGGTGACCGCAATTCCTGCAGTGGTTGTGAGCTCGCGCGTGGTGGCAGTCCGCTCGTACGACACTGCACCATCTGCGGGCAGATAGCGGGAGGCTGCGGTGGCTCGGGAGGCCGCCCCCACCGAGCTGGCCACGAATGCGGCAGCAGCGACGAGTGCCGCGACGACGCCAAATACCACTAGCGGCCGCCACCATGGCCGTGCATCTATCGGCTGCGGCCATGTCGGGTTGATCGCGACGCTGCCGAGCGGGTCTGGGGGCAGCGTCGACCAGTCCTGGACGGGAAATGGCGACCATGGCTGGTCGATATGCGATGGCTCGCTCCGCTCGCCGCGTGGCATGCGGAAAGTATCTAATGGCCGATCGCGTCAGAACCGACGATTGGCCAGCACCGGGATAGCAGCACGGGTCCCACTCACGGCATCGAGGTCGAGGTCGCCGACAAGCAAGCCAGGTTCGGCGCCCAACGATCTCAACACCTCACCGCGAGGAGAGATCACCCCGCTATAACCAACGCCCGTGGGTGCAGTGTTTGATTGCTCGCTCCGCTCGCTGCGGACGCCGGCCGCAGCCGGATCCGCCTGGCCCGCAGCGACCAGATACGAGGTGCTGTCCAACGCGCGGGCCCTAGTCAGCAGTTGCCACTGCTCGACCTTGCCAGGCCCCGATCCCCAGGACGCAGCCACACAAATGACCTGGGCTCCCAGCTCGGCAAGCCTGATGTACAGGCCAGGAAACCGTACGTCGTAACAGGTGGTGAGCCCGATCTTTGCCTCCCCGAGTGTGATCATGACCGGCTCCGTACCAGGCGCCACCGTGTCGGATTCACGAAACCCGAACGCATCGAAGAGGTGAATCTTGTCGTAGTGCGCATCAACGCCCGGCCCAACGGCACGCAGCGTGTTGTGGACCCTGCCGGCGTCTGCTGGAGTGAACATTCCAGCCACGACAACCAGCTGATGGTAGTGGGCGATCTTTCGCAGCTGCTGCGCCCACGGTCCATCAACAGGTTCAGCAGCTTCGGCCAGCGGCAGCCCGAAACGACGCATAGTGGCCTCCGGGAAGATCACCAGCTGGGCGTCGTTCTCGGCAGCTTCGGCGGTTCGTGTTGCGACAAGCTCCAAATTGTCGTCAGGATCGGCACCACTGAGGATCTGGGCAACGGCCACTCGAAGCGTGCTGCTCATGCGAGGTCTCCTTGTTCGCTATTCATCTGCCAAACCAGGACTTCTGCTTCCGTCTCTGCGAAAAGTCTCAGCTGAGCAGAGCCTGACAGCCGAAGCGAGTCACCAGGCTCCAGTCGACCGATCGACTCCACATCAATAACTCCACGAGCCAGATAAACGTGCAGTAGGTCACCGGCAGGCAGCCTGCGTGACGCGCCGGCTGGCAGCACGCTGACCCACAAGGTGGAGCCGGTGCTACCGAGGCTCACGACCGCATCGGGATGACGGCCTGAGGCTATCGGTACCCAGCCGTGAGCAAGATCAGCTAGCACCAGTTCCCGTTGCTGGTAGCTGGGAGGGCCGCCCGGCTCATCGGGTGTGACCCACATCTGGATGAAATGCACCGGCTCGGGGGCCCGCGTGGGATCAATTTGATAGGCATCATTACGCTCGGCGTGCACAATCCCCGAGCCTGCGCTCATTCGTTGCGCAAGTCCTCGATAAATCAACCCGGAGTTGCCGTGTGAGTCCTCATGGACGAGGGATCCGGAGAGCACCCAGGTGATGATCTCGGCGTCCTGATGAGGATGATCGGCGTAGCCGGCCCCCGCGCGTACCACATCGTCGTTATTGACCAGCAGACGACCGAAGGACACATTGCCGGGGTCGTAGTGCTCGCCAAAGGAGAAGCTGTGGTGAGTTTCGGCCCAGTCGGTTCGGGTCAAAAAACGCAGTCGTGCCCGACGGAGCTCAACACCTGACGTATCGATCCTCGGCGTAGTCACGACTTCAGTATCGCGGCCGGTGGAATATCTGGCAGCTGCCACCGGCGTACGCTCACCTCATGTCTGCTCGCCCCACCCCCGAGCCCATTGCGCCTGGGCAGGAATCGGTTTGGGACTATCCTCGTCCGCCCGCGATGCGAGCTAGTGATGAACAGATCATCGTGATCTTGGGCGGCGTGGAAATCTGCGAGACGTGGAGCAGCTGGCGCATTCTGGAGACTGGTCACCCGCCGACCTATTACCTACCCCGTTCGGCCTTCACTGCAGGCTCGTTGCGGCCGGCTCGCGGCTTCTCATACTGCGAGTGGAAGGGACGGGCTGCGTACCTCGATGTGATCGGTGGCAGCAAGATCGCATCTCGGGCAGCGTGGCACTACCCACACCCGCATGGCCGTTATTCGGCAATTATTGATCATGTCGCGATCTATGCCGCGGAAATGGATCAGTGCCTCGTCGACGGCGAACGAGCGGTACCGCAGGCTGGCGGCTTCTATGGCGGCTGGATCACCTCAAACGTGACCGGTCCGTTCAAGGGCGGGCTCGGCACCAAGGACTGGTGACCCAGTGGATGACGATTACACCGAGTTGGTGCTGAGCCTGGTCGAGCAGATACCACCTGGCCAGGTGGCGACCTATGGAGACATTGCCGAGATGGTGGGACGAGGTGGACCCCGCCAGGTGGGCCACGTCATGGCACAGTTCGGTGGCGGCGTGCCTTGGTGGCGCGTGGTGCGCGCGGATGGGCGCCCCGCCCGAAGCCTCGAGAAGCGCGGCTTGACATTGCTCAAAGCCGACCAGACTCCGATCAAGGGTGATCGCGTCGACATGGCGCGGGCCCGGTTCAAGCATCGATGAGCTAACCGGCTGAAGAAGGCCCATCCGACGCGCCGTGATCGCCAACTACTTGTCGAGACACGACATTGGCAGGGTTCACATTGCGCCGTGATCTATGACAGGCTAGGGACGCTGTT
>Ga0126310_10001083_pt1 | contig 10163 bp, 7 predicted proteins | sample Plot60_FD_92540 | JGI IMG/M metagenome (GOLD analysis project Ga0126310, IMG submission 92540) | Serpentine soil microbial communities from UC McLaughlin Reserve, CA, USA - Plot60 | ecosystem: Environmental > Terrestrial > Soil > Grasslands | place: USA: UC McLaughlin Reserve, Lake County... | reverse complement strand
GAAGCTCTGGACTGGGCCAGCGTTCGGGACTGACGCCAGAGGTGCGCCCATCGCGGGCTAGTCCCGGAGCCACCCATTGCGGTAACGGGTCAGCCTGCTCCGCGGGAACCGGGCGTAGGCCTCATCGGGCTTGGTCGTCTCCCGCTCAACGCCTGCGCCACGGCGGAGCGCAGCTTCGTCGACGGTGTACGCGCCCCAGTCGGGTCCTGTGGAGCGGTCGCGCGCGCCGACGGCAAGCACAAGGCACGGTGCTGTGCCGGCACCGATGATCGTGTGATTCGTGCCCGGAGGGCAATGCACGAAGTCCCATTGTCTCAGCGTGCTCTCTTCGCCTTCGATGACGAGTACCGCTTCGCCGGCGAGCACGAGGAAATCCTCTTGGTCGGCTTCCCAGTGGTACATCCCCATCGGTTCCCCAGGCTCCAGAAGCGTCAGATTGATGCCGAGTTGGATGAAGTCCGTCGCTCCTTCGAACCCTGCACCCTCGAACTCGCACAGCACTCCGCGACCCTCCCGTTCCCACCACTGCGTCTCGCGGGCGTTGAGAACGAACCAACCGTCGCCCTTGGGCACGAGGCCGTGCTCCGTCGGCACAAGCTCGGACTCAGGCGCCACGGCCAGGAGGATGCCAACTTTCTCCGGCTGGTCACACGGTCTCGCATGTGCGAGCGTCCTCTCGCCAGAGCGGCCCATACGCAATCTCGCGGAAAACGTATGGATACGCAACCGCTTCCGCGTAGCCACGCGGCCGATCGGCGTCAGAGCAAAGGTGTTTGAGCGACGGTCGCTGAGTCGAACCTCTGGCCGAACTTCTGCCCACCTGAGCCGACCGGAGCTGATGTGGAAGGCCTGAGCCGAGCAGCGAACGGCTTAGCTGGGCGGAGCGGCCTTCGTCCTCAGACCTCCAAAACCGGTGCGGCGTAGAGCCCACGGCTCGTAGGTTCGACTTCGAACACCCGGAACTCGTGCAGCAGGTGCTATCGGCCCACAAGATCGAGATGCCCAGGGTCGGCGGCGCATAGAAGCCCGAGCCTCGTCCGCACGTCGAATGCTGGACCGCATACCGTTCGGCGCAGCATCGCGGGGCCACGAGCCGTGGCCGAGGTGCGCGGGCAACGCTCGCTCCGAGACGTTGATCGTCACGAAGGGGATTCATACGCGGCCCCCAAAATCGGGGTCTCTTTCTGGTCTTCGGAAAATGACGCCCGGAACTTGACAATCTTGCCTTCTCCTTCGGCCGGAATCCGTCGGTGCGATGCGCCGCTGTCGCGTTTTGCGGGAAGTGCGACAGCCGGCGAGACGAGCTTGAGCGCCCTCGACCTCAAACCCCGGAATCCGGCGGGAGTGAAGGCTCGTGACGGATCGTTTGACGGGCACGCGGCAGGTCGCAAACCCGCATCCGTTGCGGGCTCAGGCGCTCGGGCTGACGCTCTGACGGGTTGACGGGCGCCATCACGGAGAACGCGGCCATCCCTTCCGGCTCTTCACGAGCGTGCCCGGCGGTCGTACGATGAATCAGGTTCCATGGCCGGGAAGGTCGCCGATCTCGTTGGCAGAGAGCGCGAGCTGGCTGCGATCGCCGAGTTTCTCAAGACAGACACGGTCGCATGTGCGGTCGTGATCGAAGGCGAACCCGGCATCGGCAAGACGACCGTTTGGGACGCCGCCGTCAGCTCCGCCCTGGAGCGGGGATTCCGGCCCCTGCGGGCGCGTCCCGGCGACAGCGAGGCCAAGCTCGCTTTTTCCGGCCTTACCGACCTGCTGGGCGAGGCGCTGCCGGACGTACTGGTCGAGCTGCCGCCGCCGCAGCGTCGCGCGCTCAAGATTGCGCTTCTGCTCGAGGACGGGGGCGGCGCGCGAGCAGACCGCCGGGCCGTTGCTGCCGGCTTGCTCAGCGCGCTCCGGATGCTCTCGACGTCTGCGCCGCTGCTTGTGGCGATCGACGATGCCCAGTGGTTTGACCGCTCGTCGGCAGCTGCCCTGGAATATGCCGCCCGCCGCTTGCGCGAAGAGCCGGTCGCGTTGCTCGTCGCACGGCGGCTCAACGACGAAGGTGGGCTGGAGCAGACGCTTGCGTCCGGGCGAATCCTGCATGTCCAGGTCGGAGCCCTCGACTTCGTCGCCCTGAACACTCTCCTCCACGCGCGGCTGGGGACCGTCCTCTCACGACCGCTGCTTCATCGGATCCACGAACTTTCCGGAGGCAACCCGTTCTTCGCGCTCGAGCTGGCGCGAGAGCCTGAACGGGTCGAGCCGGGCCGGGGCTTGCCGCCGACGCTCGACGCGCTCGTTCGCGGGCGAGTCTCTACATTGCCCGAGGAGGCGCGGACCGCACTGCTCGTCGCGGCGGCCGCTTCCCAGCCGACGGTCGAGCTCGTCGAGCGCGCCGTCGGCATGCCTGATGCACTTGCGGCAGCCGAGGCGGCTCACGTCGTCGCGCTCGAACACGGGAACGTGAGCTTCGACCATCCTCTCCTCGCGTCGGCGGCATACGAGTTGGCGGATCCGGCGCAGCGGCGAGACGTGCACCGGCGACTCGGCCGCCTCGTCGGCGACCCGGAGGAGCGTGCCCGCCACCTAGCGGCAGCGGCCACGGGGCCGGACGAAGCGGTCGCCGCCGCGCTCGAGGAGGGAGCGGCGAGAGCGCGTTCGCGCGGCGCCCCCGCGGCGGCGGCCGAGTTGAGCGAGCAGGCTGCACAGCTGACCACCATCGCTGACTCAGCAGCTGCGCGGCGGCGGAGCTCCGACGCGGGCTACTACCACTTCGAATCGGGTGACAGCAGGCGGGCGCTGGCGATGCTCGAAGAGGTTGTCCGGGAGCTGGCTGCAGGGGTCGAGCGTGCGGAGGTGCTGATCCGTCTTGCACGCGTTCATTCGTATTCGGACGATCTGCAAGCCGCGACAGACCTCTTTCTCCAAGCCGCCGACGAGGCCGGCGACGATAGCCTCTCGCGGGCTCGCGCACTCGACGGCGCCGCGACGCAACTCTTCCGCCGGCGCCGGGAGCTCGAAGCGGCGGTCGAGTACGCGAAGAGAGCCGCCGCGCTCGCGGGAGAGCTCGGTGAGGAAGCTCTCGTCGGTGAGGCGTTGAGCTCGCAGGTGCTGGCCGAGGCGACGCTTGGCCGGCCGGAGGCGGCCGCAACGCTGGAGGCGGCGTTGGCGCACCAGGCGGCCGCTACATCCGAGCGCGTGCTCGCTCAACCGAGGTTCACGGCGGCGATCGCTCGGATGTGGTGGGACGAGCCCGCCGCGGTCAGGGAGACATACGAGGAGCTCGCCGAGCACGGGCGGCAGCTGGGCGACGAAGGATCGCTCGCGTACGTGCACTTGATGCTCGCCCAGGCCGACATCCTTTTGGGCAAGCTCGACCGCGCGGAAGCTGACGCTGCAGCGGCACGAGACATCGCCGAGCAGGGCGGTCAGGAGACGCTCATCGCCTATGCGCTTGCGGTGCGGGCGATGGCCGATGCGCACCGGGGCCGCGAGGCCGCGCGTCTTTCGGCGAAGCAGGCGCTGGAGCTCGGCGGAAGGACGCAGAACACGCCGGCGGTGCACTTTGCGACAGCCGCTCTCGGCCTGCTCGACCTCTCCACCGGTGGCGCGGAAGAAGCGGCCGCGGTCCTCGCACCGCTGGTCGAGTTCGCACGGACGGAGCAGATTCGTGAGCCCGGTCTTACGCGCTACGCCACCGATCGCGTCGAAGCGCTCGTGGAGCTCGGTCGCGTCGATGAGGCAGCCGAGCTGTTGGATTGGTACGAGGCGAACGCCGAGCGGTTGGGCCGTCGCAGCGCGCTCGCGGCATCGTGGCGATGTCGAGGACTGCTTGCCGCCGCGGCGCGCCGGATCGACGATGCCCTTGACGCCTTCGGGCGAGCGCTCGCCGAGCACGACGCCGTCCTCCTGCCCTTCGACCGGGCACGAACCTTGCTCGCGCTCGGAGCGACGCTTCGACGCGCGAAGAGGAAAGCCGATGCACGGCGGGCACTCGAGGAGGCGGTCGCCGCCTTCGACAGCCTCGGTGCCGCGGCGTTCGCCGCGCGCGCGCGATCGGAACTCGAGCGAATCGGAGGGCGGCCCCCCTCGAAGGGCGGACTCACCCCCACCGAGCGGCAGATCGCGGAGCTCGTCGCCGAAGGCCGGTCGAACAAGGAAGTCGCCGCGGCGCTCTTCGTGTCGGTGAAGACGGTCGAGGCGAATCTCTCCCGGACGTACGCCAAGCTCGGAATTCGCTCCCGCGCGGGGCTCGCTCGGCACCTGGCCTCAGAGGGATCGGCTGACAAAACGTAGGGATTTCTCCAATTTCTTTCCCGGCCCGAGACCACTACGGTCGTGGCATGTCGTGCATCACAGAACAGAAGAGGGAGGTAACGATGTACAAGCGAACTCTCAGGACACTGTTGGTCGCCGCCGCACTCGGCGTCGCGATTCCGGTTCAGGCCGCTGTGGGCATGCCCACGAGCGATTCGGGCGGCCCCGTGGTCGCCTCGAAGCAGATGCCGCTCGCCCAGCAGGCGGGGCAGCCGACCGTCCGCGAGCAGCTCCAGGAGATCGGCGCGTGGGCAGCGCCCTCGACCTCGAAGCAGATGCCGCTGGCCCACCAGGCGGGGCAGCCGACCGTCCGCGAGCAGCTCCAGGAGATCGGGGCGTGGGCAGCACCCTCGACCTCGAAGCAGATGCCGCTCGCCCACCAGGCGGGGCAGCCGACCGTCCGCGAGCAGCTCCAGGAAATCGGGGCGTGGGCAGTTCCTTCGCCCTCAACGACGACGGTCGCCGCGTCCAGCGGCGGCGGGTTCGACTGGAACAACGCGGGAATCGGAGCGACTCTCTTCCTCGGGCTTGTCGTCTTCGGCGCCGCGACCCTGCTGACGGTGAGGCGGCACTACCACAAGCCGGTCGCCCACTAGGCACCGAGTTCACCCTCCGAAGAGGCTGCCGGCAGGCAGCCTCTTCGGCTGATTCGTCGCCGAACTCGCACTCTGCGCACTCGGGCCAGAAGAACGCAAGCTCCGGCGGCTCGTTGTCAGTCTGGTAGGCGTCCGCAACATGTGCCGCCCTCCTCTGCGATTTGAGGCTGGCGAACTGCCTATTTGAGGTCTCCGATCACGCCCACGCGGAAGCCCATCCAGGCATAGATCCTTCCGATTTGCGGATCCCCCGGGAAGTAGCCGAAGCCATAAATCGCGACCTGGTAGCGGTGCCCGCATCTCGGCGGCCGGATCCCCCAACGATCCATCAGGCTGGACCTTGCGCACGGCGTGTTCGATCTCGCCGCGTCGTTCGAGAATCGCTGCGATCGATGTCTCGCTAGTCGTCGAGCCGCACGATCGAGTGGGCGTCGCTCTGGACCGTGTTGCGGTAGCGCGACCCGCTGCCCGCGACCTCGTAGACCGCGGTCAGCGCTTCGGGTGTCTCCTGCAGCTCGACGAGCTCCAGCTCGACGCGGCGCATGTCGAGAGCGTGCGCGAGCTCATACGCCAGCGGGTCTACGGCCTCGTCCGGCCCGATCTTCCGATACCAGTCGGCGGGGCGCCGCACGCGGTCGTCGCGCTGGAGGCGGTCGCGGACGAAGCGCCAGAGCTCCTGGAGCGCGACCGTCGAGGACGCCCCGAAGAGGGCGACGACCAGCTCGGCCCCCACGCCCGCGGCGCCCACGTGTACGTGATGGACGCGCGTCTCGATCTCGAGTGTCTGCTGGCCCCGGTCAGCGAGCCAGCGCTCGACGTCGGGCACGATGTTCGGCAGCGGCAACACGCCGCCGACGTCGATCGTCGCGGAGATCACCTCGTCGGGCTCGCCGTCGAACTCGGGCGAGGAGCGCAGGACGATGTGCAGCTGCTCGATGTACTCGGGCCGCGCCGCCTGGCCCGCGCCGAAGGGTTCGTCGCTGCGCTCGCCCACGTGTCCGCGCCCAGGCTAGACGACCCGCCGCGGCGCGTCCCACGAGCGCGCCGGCGCGGCGCTCTTGGCCGCGCGCGACGTCTAGCCCGGCTGCTGGGGCTCGGCGGGCCCACCCTGGCGCGAGCCAGGAGCGCAAAATCGATTCCTGCCATAACTGGGCGGATCCCGCTCCAGAACCGTGCTTCACGCGGGGGCATCGACGAATCGGTCATCTCGGCTAGGCCCGAAACTCAGTCGCTCGTTGCGACCTGCGTTGCCACCCCACCCTCGATGCCGCCTCGCCGGGCAACAGGAAAGCCCCCAGGTGCGGGGCCTTCCGTTGTGGGCCGTGAAGGATTCTAACCTTCGACCTTGGGATTAAGAGAAGCTCTGGATCGCCAGCTGCGGCGAGCCAGGCCGAGGAGTTATGCGGGTTTCCGCCCCCTCGAGGGAGTCGCCGTTTCGGCCCGTCTCGGTGGGGCTGGTTGCCCCCCGTTGCCACACTCGAGCAGGTCGACGTCGGGCAGATCGCCCGAGAGCAGGTGCGTGTAGACCGCCAGCGTGAACGTCGGCGAGTGATGTCCGAGCCAGACCTGCGCCTGCTTCGGGTTGACGCCGCGGTGAAAGAGGGTCGTCGCGCAGGTGTGCCGAAACGTGTAACCGGCTCCCCCGTGTCCCAGGGTGCAAGACCGACTGCGGAGCAGTCGGCATGTCCGCGCGAATGTTGTACCAACGCCGAGGAAGCGCAGCCTAGTCGAGCAAGAACTTCGTCTGCCCGGCACCCCGAGTCTTCGCCACGTCCCGAGCATAAAACCTCACCCGACCTGGTGCTCTTCCGACTTGAGTTCCACAGACCGCCTGCGCACCTGGAAGTTCCAGCTACCGGGCGAGTGAAATCGCCGCGCCGGAATTGGCGCGGCGATTCCCTCGTCGTAGATCAGTGGATGGTGAACGGCGCCGAGACGGCGACGTCGTGCGGGGTGGTGTTGTTCTTGTTCAACTGGACGACGTACGCACCCGGCTCCACCTTCGGTGGTCCGGACGCGTCGATATCACCTTGCGTCTCCGCCAACGTGGAGACCGGGAAATCGACCCGCACGGTCTTGGACTGGCCCGCGTCGAGCGTTACGCGCGTGAACCCGACCAACCTTTGCGGCGGCACGACGACGCTACTCACCGGCTGGGCCACGTAGACCGGGACGATGTCCGTCCCGCTACGAGATCCTGTGTTGCTGACCGTGAACGTCGCCGTCGCGGTGCCGTTACTGGATACGTTCGGCGTCACCGCCAGACCGCTCGTTGCGAAGCTGGTGTACGAGAGACCGAACCCGAACGGGTAGAGCGGGTTGTAGTCGTGGCCTTGACCGAAGCCGGTACCCGGCAGCTGGTCGAAGAACTTCGGCTGATCGCCCAGCGGCGACGGCGCACCCCCGTTGAAGTCCCCGCCCGGCGCGGCGGCGTCGGACGGCCAGCTGACCGACAGCTTGCCGCTCGGGTTGACCTTGCCGAAGATCACGTCGGCAGCGGCCTGGCCGGCTTCCGTGCTGCCCTGGTAGGCCATGAGAATCGCGTTCGCGTTCTCGGCATCGGAACCCAGGCCCACCGGACGTCCGGCGATCACGACGACAATCACCGGCTTGCCGGTGCCCTCGAGCGTCTTGATCAGCGCCTTCTGATCCGGCGGCAGCTGCGGTGCCGGGTTGTCGCCTAGCCCCTCGGCGTAGGCCTTCTCGCCGACCGCGACGACGTAGGCGTCCGCGGGCGTGGCCGTGGCGGTGTTGCCGTCCGGCACGTAGACCGCGTTGGGGTCGTTGTTCCGGACACCCTGCTGCACAGTGGTGCCCGGCGGGATCTGGTCGGGCGGGCCCATGCAGCAGACGTGGCCGGCGCCGAAAACGCCCTGCCAGCTGACGCTCCAACCGCCGAGCTGGTTCGTCATCGAGTCGGCGCTCGGGCCGGTGACGACGACCTTGGCGGTCGAGGAGAGCGGCAGCGTGTTGTTCTGGTTGCGCAGCAGGGTCATCGACTCCTGCGCAGCGCTGAGCGTGCCGGCACGGCCCGCGGTAACCGCTGCGTTGGCGGCGTTGGCGTCGACGCACGGCGTATTCGGGTCGCTGACGCACGGCTGGTCGAACAGGCCGAGCTCGAACTTCAGCGTGAGAATCCGCCTCACTGCCTCGTTGATCCGCGACTTCTTGATCGCGCCCGTGTTCACGTCCTGCAGGATGGCGGACTGCCATTGATCGGGCCTAACGACGTACATAGCCATGTCGACACCGGCGTTCACGGCCTCGGCAATCGCCTCAGCAGGGTTGGCGGCGATGTGATAGGCCGTCTGCAGCGCCTGCACGTCCTGGTAGTCGCTGATCACAACGCCCTGGAAGTGCATCTGATCGCGGAGGATGTCCGTCAGCAGGTAGTGCGACGCCGTCGCCGGAACGCCGTTGATGGAACCGGAGTCGGCCATGACGGTGCCCACTCCCGCATCAACGCCACCGGCATACGACGGCAGGATCATGCTCTGCAGGTAATTCAGCGGCAGGAGCGCCTCGTTGCGGTCATGGCCGTTGATCGCCTGGGAGTAACCGGCGAAGTGCTTGACGGTCGCGGTGACACCAAGCGAGCCAGCCGGACCCGGGGACTGAAGGCCGCGAATGTTCGCGGCGCCCAGGGCCGCGGACAGATCCGGTTCCTCGGCCCAGGTCTCGTACGTGCGGCCCCATCGGTTGTCGCGAGCGAGGTCCTGCACTGGGGCGAAGTCCCACACCCAGCCGGTGGCCCGCAGCGCGTTCCCGGTAGCGGTACCGCCGGCTTCAGTAGCCGATGGATCCCACGTAGCGCCCATGCCGATCGACTGCGGGAAGAGCGGCGCTTGCCAGGGATGGCCGAACCCGTGCACCGCGTCGACTCCGAAGATCAACGGGATGTGCAGGCGGGAGTTCTCGATCGCGTACTTCTGGATCATGTTGTACTCGTTGGCCCAGTCGTAGCCCGTGTTACCGGTGCCGCCCTGGCCGGTCGTATCCGGCGGGTTGTCCGTGCCGCCCGCGAGCAGCGAGCCGACGTTATTGTCGACCAGCCACGTCTTCAGGCAGCTCTGGTTCAGCTGGGCCCAGCCCTGGGTGCCGCACGCGTCGGACGGGCCGGTCACGTCGTCGACGAGTTGTTGGTCCATCTGGCCGACCTTCTCTTGGAGCGTCATGCGGTGGAGCAGGTCCTTGACGCGGTTGTGGATCGACGCCTTCTGATCGAGGTAGCGCGGCGATCCACCCGCCGGGGCCGCGGCCGTCACGAAGAGGGTCGCGACCGTGACTGCGACGACTGCCATCCAAACCCTAGGCAGGATGCGACGCATCGTCTCCTCCTTTCCTTCAGATGTGCGAGGCGTCCACTCGCCGGGCCCTTCCCGGGTGACCACCGCAGCAACGATGTCGTGCCCGAGACACGCTCAGGACGCTCCCTTCTCGTTGCGCCTCGCTTTTCGGCAGCTGGACGCTCCAGCCACCTTCTCTGTCAGTACCGCCGCACCGATTTCGTAAACGGCCGACGATGAGGCGGCGAGGCTCGAAACAGGTTCGTGCCGATGCTCGCTGTCTGAGACTCGTAGTACCACGGTACGCCCACCCCTTTGCAGTCGCGCCTATCGAGAAACGAAAGCCCCGCATCAGCAGGGCTTTTTCCGATGGGCCGTGAAGGATTCGAACCTTCGACCTTGGGATTAAGAGTCCGGCCGAACGAACTACAACGAGCCGCGAGCAGGTGAAATCGCCTGCAAATCGGGCCTTTCATGGTTGCAGCTAACTGCCACGAACTGCACCGTTTGGAGACGGGCCGGTACCCGCATCGGTACGCGCACACTCGGGCTTCACGGGAGAGGCAGTGTCGGCTAGGGCCGAGGCGTTCTTGCCTCGCGAGGGTGTACAGGGTCACAGCAACCCGGGAAGCCCAGCCCCGGCTCGGACTACGTCTTGCGTTGCCCGTCTCCGCAACACTGCGTGCCTCCTGGGTTACCCCCTCGCCTCAGCCCAACGGAGAACGGCCGCATGAATGCGGCGATGGGTTCGCATCTGCGCGCGGACGGCCTCATCCCCTCGATAGGCGGGCGGACGGCCCTGTCCCTGGGAGGAGATGAAGATGTTCTGACGAAGCGACTCCCCCTACCTGACGCGAGGCGTCGCCATTGACGCTCGGGACCCAAACGAGTGTCCGCACGCGCGCCCCGTTTGGCAGCTTCTGGAACGGACCGAAGGCTGGTTCGTGGAGGGCGACCAGGGCGTCTCGTTGGG
>Ga0126310_10001082_pt1 | contig 10163 bp, 12 predicted proteins | sample Plot60_FD_92540 | JGI IMG/M metagenome (GOLD analysis project Ga0126310, IMG submission 92540) | Serpentine soil microbial communities from UC McLaughlin Reserve, CA, USA - Plot60 | ecosystem: Environmental > Terrestrial > Soil > Grasslands | place: USA: UC McLaughlin Reserve, Lake County... | reverse complement strand
TCGCCGAGCAGGCGGCGCACAGCGGCGCATGACGAAGCGCGTCAGAATCCCCGCCGTGCTCGTCGATCTGCTGATCCTCGTCGCGACGTTCGCGGTCGTCAGCGCGCTCGCGGGCCTGCTCGGCGCCGCGAACCTCGGCACCGCGCTCACGTTCGGCACGATTGCCTTCGCGGCCGTGCTCGTCGGGCTGATGCTCAAGCGCGACTGAACGTCAATCAGGCAGCAGGTGCAGCGCTTCTCGATGACGGGGACGCACCGCGCGGAAAAGGCGGGTGTCGAGCGTGACGACAAGCTCAGCGTCGAGACGCTCCGCAAGCGCGACCACCGAGGCGTCGGTCGTGCCCAGCGGAAAGTCGGCGTAGCGATCTACGAGCTCAGCGATCCGCGTCCAGTCCTCCGGCACCGGCGCTTCGACCTCGAGCGCGGCAAGCGCGGCGACGAACTGTGCTTCGACGCCCGCACCAAGTCGCGTTCCCGCCAGATAGCTGGTCTCGGCCACCACCAGGACGGGGATCACGAGCTGCAGATCCGGGCGCTGGAGCACCGCGGCGCACCGCTCGTGGTCAGCGTCGTCGCGGTCCAGCGAGGCGTAGAGCGGACCGGTGTCAACGACCGCGAGCACGGCCCCACTCACGCGAGAGGATGTCCTCCGCGTCGCGCGCTGTGTGGCGCTGACCGCTGTGCCCGATCCCTACGAAAGGCAGTGCCCGCGGCTCGTCTGGCTTGGCGCCGACGTGCTCGCGAAGGGCCTCGCGGGCGAGCTCGGAGACCGATACGTGCCGTCGCCGGGCCTCGCGCGACACGATGCCGGCGAGGTCGTCGGGGAGGCTTATCGTGGTGCGCTTCATACGTGCATCGTAGCATCGCGTATGCATATATCGCCCTGGCGCGTTGTCCTGGCTGCAAGGCTAGGGTTGCGCGCATGACCGCCGTGTCGCTGCCGCAGGTTGAAGGGGTCTCGCACCGCGATGTGCACGCGCGCGGCCTGCGCTTCCATGTCGCGGAAGCCGGGCCGGCGGATGCGCCGCCGGTCGTCCTGCTGCACGGCTGGCCGCAGCACTGGTTCATGTGGCGCGACGTGATCCCCGCGCTCGCGAGCGACGGCCGCCGCGTGATCGCGCCCGATCTGCGCGGGCTCGGCTGGAGCGACGCGCCGAAGCAGGGCTACCTGAAGCAGGACCTCGCCGACGACGTGCTCGCGCTGCTGAGCGAGCTCGGGGTCGAGCGCTTCGACCTGATCGGGCACGACTGGGGCGCCTACGCCGGCTTCCTCGTCTGCCTCACAGCACCCGAGCGGGTGAGCCACTACGTGGGCTGCTCGATCCCGCACCTGTGGCCGCCGCAGGAGCGCCCAAGCGTCAGACGGCTGCTGAACCTCTGGTACCAGGTTGCGCTCGGCACGCCGGTTCTCGGCGCGGGCCTGATGCGCCAGGGGCGCTTCACCGCGCAGGTGCTGCAGGTCGCTCGCTCGCACGGCGACTACACGCCCGACGAGCTGGCCGCGTTCGTCGACGTGCTGCGTCAGCCCGGTCCCGCGAACGCGACCTCGCAGTACTACCGCACGTTCCTGCACCACGAGCTGCGCCCGCTGATCTCCGGCGCGATGAAGGAGCGCACCCTCACGACGCCCACGCACCTGCTGTGGGGCACACGCGACCGGATCCTCCAGGGCGGCCACGCGACAGGCCAGCACGAGCGCTACGCGCCGAACATGACGATCGAGTGGGTCGACGACACCGGTCACTTCCTGCCAGAGGAGCGGTCGGAGCTGGTCGTCCAGCGGGCGCGCGAGCTGTTCGGGACGTCATAGGCGCCCTGCACGTCATCGGCCCCGGTTAGAGTCGCGCTGCCGATGGCTACCACGTCACTCACCGGACGCGACAGCCGAATCCTGCCCGCGACGCACTGGGCGAGCCTCGTCGTGTTCGTCATCCTCGTTCCGGCGCTCGTGATCCTGTGGGGAATGCCAGACGGCACCGCCGACCTGTGGGCGTGGACGATCAGACCGGACCTCACGCCGATCTTCCTCGGCGCGGGCTACGGCGCGGGCGCGTACTTCTTCCTGCGTACCTTCCGCGCGAAGCAGTTCCACCCGTCCTCCGCCGGCATCTTCGGCGCCGCGTTCTTCGCCGGCTTGATGCTGATCGCAACGCTGATCCACTGGGATCGCTTCAACCACGGCGACGCGCCCACGATCGGCGCGCTCGTCTTCTACGGCTGGGTCGCGGTGTACATCGTCTCGCCATTCGCGGTGTTCGCCCTCTGGTGGGCGAACCGCCGCACGGACTCGCGCGAGCCGGCCCCAGACGAGCCAATCGTGCCCGTCTCGGCACGACGCATGGCGCGCGTCGCCGGCGTCGGAGCGCTCGTCGCCGCGGCCGTCTTCTTCCTCTCTCCGACGACGGCGATCGACCTCTGGCCGTGGGAGCTGACGCCGCTGACCGCGCGCGTGATCGGCTCCTTCACCGCGCAGGTCGGCGTCGGGGCGCTGCTGCTTTCGACGGACCGCCGCTGGAGCGCGTGGAAGCTGATCGTGCAGACGTACTTCGTCGCGACCGCCTTGCTGCTCGTCGGCGCGGCGCGCGCGTGGGACGACTTCGACACCGGCGACGTCATGACCTACCTCTACCTCGGCGGCCTCGTACTCGGCGACGTTGCCCTGGGAGCCCTGTACCTCAAGCTGGAGCGGGACCCGGAGGTGGCGCGTGGCGCAGTATGAGTTCCTCACGAGCTGGTGCGTGGACGCGCCGATCGAGCGCGTCTTCGAGGTGCTGCGGGACTCGGCGGCGTTCCCGCAGTGGTGGAAGGGCGTGACGGCCGTCACGGTGCTCGAGCCCGGCGGTGCCGACGGCGTCGGCGAGCTGGCGCGCTACACATGGCGCAGCGTGCTCCCCTACGACCTCGTGTTCGACTCGCGCGTGACACGCGTCGAGCCGCCCCATCTGCTCGAGGGCCACGCGACCGGCGAGCTGGAGGGCGTCGGCCTGTGGCGGCTGTTCTCCGCACCGGCCGGGACGGCGATCCTCTACAGCTGGAGAGTCCGCACGACGAAGCTGTGGATGAACGTGTGGGGCCCGCTGCCGCGTCCGGCCTTCCGCTGGAACCACGACCGTGTCATGGAGGCGGGCGGACGCGGACTCGCCGAGCGACTCGGCGCATCGCTGCTGCTGCACGGATAAGGTCGATCGCCATGGCGCTCGGCTGCTTCATCTCCACCGGCCGCTCGCTCGAGCAGGCGATCGGGCGCGTGCAGCGCGCGGAGGAGCTGGGCTACGAGGCGGCGTACGTGACGCACATCGCCGGACGCGAGTCGCTCACGGTCGTGACCGCCTACGCGATGAGCACGAGCCGGATCCGCGTCGGCACCGGCGTCGTGCCGATCTACACGCGCACGCCGGCGACGATGGCGCAGACGGCCTGGACGATCGACGACCTCAGCGCGGGTCGACTCAACCTCGGCCTCGGCGTCTCGCACCGACCCGTCGTGGAGGGCTGGCACGGGCAGACGATCGACAGACCCGTCGCGGAGATGCGCGAGTACGTCTCGATCGTGCGCGCGATCCTGCGCGGCGAGGCACCGCCGACGGCCGCGCCGGACGCGCCCGCCGTCAAGTGGCGCACGGGCTTCCAGATCAGCGGGCTGGATCCCCGCCCCGACGTGCCGATCTACGTCGCCGGCCTCTCCCCCGGCATGCTGCGGCTCGCCGGCGAGCTCGCCGACGGCGTGATCCTGTGGCTCTGCACGCCGCCCTACATCCGCGACGTCGTGATTCCGGCGGTGCGCGAGGGCCGCGAGCGCGCAGGCAAGCCGCTGGAGGGCTTCGACGTCGTGGCCGCCGTGCCGGCGGGCGCGGTCGAGGATCCGGCGGCCGCGCACGCCTCAATGCGCCGCGAGCTGCTGCCCTACTTCGGCCTGCCCTTCTATCGCGCGATGCTGGAGCGTTCCGGCTTCGGCGACGAGATCGCCGCGTTCGACGCGGCTGCCGGCACGGGCGACGGCGAGGGCATGCAGCAGGCGATCTCGGAGCGCTTCCTCGACACGCTCGCGGCGATCGGCGACGCGGAGGCCGTGCGTGCCGGCGTCAGACGCTACTCCGACGCCGGGGCGACCTCGCCGTGCGTCGGGCCGATCGGCAAGACCGACTTCGACGCGACGCTCGAGGCGGCTATTCGGCCTTGAGGGCTAGCCGCTCGGCGCGGCGCGCAGCGCTCGCTCGATCGCCGCGCGGAACTCGTCGATCCCGAACGCGCCCTCCAGCCGCGCCGCCACGCGCCCGTCCGCCCCGATCGCGAACAGCCACGGCTCGCTCGTGAGCCCGAACGCCTTCAGCTGCGGGCGCAGCCCCTTCGCCGGGTCGTTCTCGACGTAGACCTCGGTGTGGATGAACGTCACACGGTCGCCGTAGGCCGCCTGCAGCTGGACCGCCTCGTCCGCCACCGGCCCGCACACGCGCGATCTGCACAGCGCGGGCGTCGCGAACAGCAGCGCCACCGGCCGTCTGCCGACGACGTCGGCGAAGTCGGCGTCGTGCAGTCTGCTCGGCGGCACGCGCGTGTCGATCTGCGCTACGTCGCCGCCGACCGAGGCAAGCGTCGGCGTGTGGATCCGCGGCGCGGGATCGCCGACGGCCGGCACGGGCGAGGAGCGGCTCACGGTCACCGCCGCCACGCCGCCCAGCAGTCTGTCGCCCGACTTCGTGACGGTCAGCAGCAGCCATCTCCCCGGGCCCGACAGGTCGACCTCGGCGTGGTAGACGCCGGTCACATCCTCGTCGCCGGCGCTCGTCTGACTGCGGAACGCCGGGCGGACCTGCAGCGAGTCGGCGGGGGCGAGAAACGGGCCGCGGGCCGGCGCATGCTCGCCGCGCGCCACATACACGGCGGTGTCGCCGTAGAGCAGCGTGCCGTCGCGCGCGACCACGCCGAACGCGACGCGGTTGCGGCCGGGCAGGTAGTCGGTCGTCGCGAGCGCCACCTGCGGCCCGCCGCCATACAGGGAGTCCGCCAGCTGATGCAGCGTGCGGCCTCTCACTGCGGGGAACTCGGCGCGCATCGGATGCGCAGCGCGCGCCACGTCGGGGGGCGCCGGCGGCGGCGTCGCGTTCGGCGACGATGCCCCGCCGCCGCCCGACTTCGCTCCTCCGCACCCGGCTGCTGGGATCGCTGCTGCAGCGCAGGCGAGGGCGAGGAGCGCGGTGGGGATCGGCAGGCGAGGCATCGACACTGAGGACGCCTCGCGGCGCCACTCCTTCCCAGGAGGCTACGCGCTGGCGTGCGGGAAGGACCGCACCGGCGTCATACGGGCCACGGCTCGCCGTCGCGATCGAGCAGACCGGCCGCCGTCAGCAGGTCCTCCGGCAGGTTGACGTTGAAGAACGGCTGCTCGTCGCCGAGCTCGAGCACGCGCGGGCCGAGCGCGGCGACCGCGTCCGTGAGCGACGGCAGCGGATCGCGGCTCAGCGCAGCGGCGAGCGGCGCGTAGGCGGACGGCGCGTAGCGCGCCAGCAGCGGCTGCAGCCGCCCGCCCGCGAACGGGACGACGGCCGGAGCGCCCAGCGCGTCGGCATGCGCCAGTTGCTCGACGAGGTCCGGTCCGAGGAACGGCAGGTCCGCCGCGCTCACGAGGATCTCCCGCGCCATCCCCTCGATCCCCGCTGCGGCGCCGGCTCCCTCGAGCGCATGGACGATCCCCGCGAGCGGGTGGCGCGGCTGCGCCGGCTCGATCCAGATCGGCACGCCGGGCAGCGGAGGGAGGGCGGTGCCCTGCTTGGCGACGACGACGACCTCGGCGAGCACCGCCTGCAGCGCGCGCAGCGGGTAGCACACGAGCGGCGTGCCACGCAGCTCGACGATCGCCTTGCTGCCGCCGATGCGGCGTCCCAAGCCGCCGGCGAGCACCACGCCGATCGGGTCCCGCGGCTGCGGCATCTCGCCCATCGTGGCTCGGAGCATAGAATCAGTGCGATGGAGGGCTCGACCGACCAGGAGATCGTCCGCGCCTGGCTGCGCTGTTACCGCTGCTGGTCGCAGAACCTCGAGGTGCAGGTGCACTACGAGGGGATCCACCGCATCGACCCGGGAACCGGCGAGCGCGCCGAGGTCGTCGACGAGCTGCAGGAGGCCGTCGTGCAGTGCCTCGACTGCATGCACGACCAGCCGCACCTCGGGTTCCACGACGGTCGCGTGGAGCCGATCGAAGACCGCTGGGAGCGGATGGTCGCCGGCACGCCATGGGTCGCGTCGTGCACGGTGACGGTCGACGCCGAGGAGGTCGAGACCTGCTCCGGCCCCGAGGCCGGCGACGCGCTGTCCTACGCCGCCTTCGGCGACCACGGCACACGCGAGTTCTTCACGCACGTGCGCTTCCACAAGCACGACGACGACCAGATCGTCGTGCACCTGCTCGTCGAGCTCTACGCGCGCTCCTCCGAGGAGGCGACCGACGTGCTCGAGACCGCCGCCCGCGGCGCTTTGGCGATCACCTCGCTGGCGGAGGAGTCCCGCCCGCCGGCGTCGAGCGCCGACGACTTTCACTGAGCGGTCGCGGTACGCCGAGGCGCGGGCACGCTCGCGCCCGACATCCTCGTTCGCCCGGCCAGCGGCAGACGCTGCGTGGCGCACGCGGCTCACAGGGGATGTCGATCGCGACGACCCGCGCCCGGCTGCTTCGGCGCCCGCGTAGCGCTGGCGAGCTGCTTGGTCTGGACCGCGTCGGCGCCGGCTGGCACCATCTGGCGCATGGAGCGTCATGCGCAGCAGCCAAGAGAGTCCACCAACGCCACCGGCGCAGAGGTCGACGCCGTGCGCCTGGCGCGCATTCGGCGTGACCTCGCGCTGACGCCATCCCAGCGGCTCGACAAGTTCGCCGCGCTCTGCCGGCAGGCCGACCTGCTGCACAGCGCTCGCCGCCTGCCATGACGCTGCCCGATCTGCGGGCGCTGCTCGCAACGTTCGGAAGCCCGGGTGGGGTCACGCCGCTGACAGCTTCCCCGCAGCTGTTGATCGCGATGAAGCAGATTCGCGGCAGCGCGCAGGACCAGGCAGACATCGAGACGCTTCGGCTTCTCGAAGCGCACAGCGAGCAGTAGCCGACCGCCGCTCCCGACCAGCGCCGAACCAGCCGGGCGCGGGTCGTCCCGCTCGACATCCCCTGCGGCTCGCGCACGCAACGCAGCGCCGCCACGCCCAGGAGCGAGGATGTCGAGCGGGAGCGAGCCCGCGCCTCGGCGTACAGCACACGCCGAAACGCGGACCCAAAGCGCCAGCGGGCGCTACGAAGCGGAAGCGGCGTTGAGGCGCGACTCGAGCGCAGCCAGCTGCGCCGTCATCTCAGCCGGCAGCTTCTCGCCGAAGACCGCCAGGTGCTCGCGCAAGGACGGCAGCTCCGCCTTCCACTCCTCGACGCCGACGCGCAGCAGCTCGGCCATGTCCGCGGCCGAGACGTCGTCGAGCCCCTCCAGCGGCAGTGCGCCCTCCGCCGGCAGCAGGCCGATCGGCGTCTCGACCGCCTCGGCGGTGCCGTCGCAGCGGCCGAAGATCCACGCGAGCACGCGCGAGTTCTCGCCGAAACCCGGCCACAGCCACTTGCCGTTGGCGTCCTTGCGGAACCAGTTGACGTAGAAGACCTTCGGCAGAACCGCGCCATCGCGACGACCGAGCGTCAGCCAGTGAGCCATGTAGTCGCCCATGTGGTAGCCAGCGAACGGCAGCTGCGCGAACGGGTCGCGGCGCAGTCTGCCGACGGCGCCCGCGGCGGCCGCGGTCGTCTCGGATGCCATTGTCGCGCCGAGGAAGACGCCGTGCTCCCAGTCGAACGCCTCGTGCACGAGCGGCACGACAGTCGAGCGGCGTCCGCCGAACAGGAACGCGTCGATCGGCACGCCGGCGGGGTCCTCCCACTCCGGCGCGATCGCCGGGTCCTGCGCGGCCGGGACGGTGAAGCGCGCGTTCGGGTGCGCGGCGGGCGTGCCGGACTGCGGCGTCCAGTCGTTGCCGTGCCAGTCGATCGCGTGGGCGGGCGCGTCTTCCGTCATGCCCTCCCACCAGATGTCGCCGTCGTCGGTTCTGGCGACGTTCGTGAAGACCGCGTTCTTCGATGCGGTCGCGATCGCGTTCGGGTTCGTCTTTTCGGAGGTGTTCGGCGCGACGCCGAAGAAGCCGGCCTCGGGGTTCACCGCGTAGAGGCGGCCGTCCTCGCCGAACTTCATCCAGGCGATGTCGTCCCCGACCGTCTCGACCTTCCAGCCGGGCAGCGTCGGGATCAGCATCGCGAGGTTCGTCTTGCCGCACGCGGACGGGAAGGCGCCGGTGACGTACTTGGACTGACCCTCGGGCGAGGTGAGCTTGAGGATCAGCATGTGCTCGGCCATCCAGCCCTCGTCGCGCGCCATCACCGACGCGATCCGCAGCGCGAAGCACTTCTTGCCGAGCAGCGCGTTGCCGCCGTAGCCCGAGCCGTAGGACCAGATCTCGCGCGTCTCGGGGTAGTGGACGATGTACTTCGTCTCGCTGCACGGCCACGAGACGTCGTCCTGGCCCTCCTCGAGCGGCGCGCCGACGCTGTGCACGCACGGCACGAAGTGACCATCCTCGCCCAGGACGGCCAGCGCGCCCGCGCCCATGCGGGTCATGATCCGCATCGAGACCGCCACGTACGGCGAGTCGGTCAGCTCGACGCCGATGTGCGCGATGTCGGAGCCGAGCGGGCCCATGCTGAACGGGACGACGTACATGGTGCGCCCGCGCATGCAGCCCTCGAAGACCCCGGCGAGCGTCTCGCGCATCTCGGCCGGGTCGCACCAGTTGTTCGTCGGGCCCGCGTCGTCCTCGCTCTGGGAGCAGATGAAGGTGCGGTCCTCGACGCGCGCGACGTCGGTCGGGTCGGACAGCGCGAGGTACGAGTTGGGGCGCTTCGCGTCGGACAGGCGCTCGAACGTGCCGGCGTCGACGAGCGCCTGGCAGAGGCGGTCGTACTCCTCGGCGGAGCCGTCGCACCAGTGGATGCGGTCCGGCTGCGTCAGCGCTGCGATCTCTTCGACCCAGGCGCGCAGCTTGGCATGGCTCGTGGGCGGGGCGGTGTCGGTGATGCTCACGTGATCTCCCTCGTGGCGGTCGCGGGACATCCGCGGGATTGTTCCATCCCGCGTGGAAACGCGCTTCCGAAGCGCGAAAGCTGGCGCTACGCCCCGGGGTGCTTGCGCGGCACCAGCACCAGCCGCTTGAACTCGGCGACCAGGACGCCGTCCTGGTTCAGGACGCGCGTGTGGACCTTCACGACGCCACGGTCGGGCTTCGAGGAGGACGGCTTGACGTCGAGCACCTCGGTCTCGCAGAAGAGCGTGTCGCCGTGGAAGACCGGGTTCGGGTGCGAGAGCTCCTCGGTCGCGAGGTTCGCGATCGCCTTGCCCGAGATGTCGGAGACCGACATGCCGAGCGCGAGCGAGTAGACGAGCGGGCCGACGACGACGTTTCTGCCCTGCTGCGAACGGGCGGCGTAGACGTCGTTGAGGTGCAGCGGGTGATGGTTCATCGTGATCAGGCAGAAGAGATGGTCGTCGGACTCGGTGACCGTCTTCGCCGGCCAGTGCTTGTAGGTCGCGCCGACCTCGAACTCCTCGAGGTAGCGGCCGTAGGCGTGGGCGCCGGAGGCCTCGCGGGCTGCTTGGTCAGTCTCGACGCCGTTGATCGTGTCGCTCATGTGCTCAGGACCGTCCTGCTGGTTTGAGAATGCGTAGGGATGACCGCGAAGTGTGCCGTCTTCGCGGCGACCTTGCGTCGTGTTGACCCGCGGGTCAATACGATTTGCGCGACCGTCCACCTAATCGCCCACGAGACCGAGAGACCCAGTGCGCAACCCACGAGACTTCGCGAAGCCCCTCGCAGTCGGGGCGCCCGACCCGATCCTTGACATTCCCTTCCGCCCCTCGCGGATGATCCACTTCTTCGACGCCAGCAACGAGAAGATGGCGGCGAAGGTGCCGGACATGGCCCGCCAGGCCGACATCCTGCTCGGCAACCTCGAGGACGCCGTCCCCGTCGACCGCAAGGAGGCCGCCCGCGAGGGCCTCGTGCGCGTCGGCCAGGCGGTCGACTTCGGCGACACGCAGCTGTGGACGCGCGTCAACAGCCTCGACTCGCCCTGGGTGCTCGACGACCTGCTGCGG
>Ga0126310_10001081_pt1 | contig 10175 bp, 12 predicted proteins | sample Plot60_FD_92540 | JGI IMG/M metagenome (GOLD analysis project Ga0126310, IMG submission 92540) | Serpentine soil microbial communities from UC McLaughlin Reserve, CA, USA - Plot60 | ecosystem: Environmental > Terrestrial > Soil > Grasslands | place: USA: UC McLaughlin Reserve, Lake County... | reverse complement strand
GAGCGCCAACCTCCCGCGGGACCCGCCGCACATAGACGATGCAACACGTCGGCACACACTGCCAGCGGAAGAGCACCTGGTAATTCTCGAAGCCTATCTGCACCCGCGTCCCGATGGTGGGAACGGACTCCTCGTGACGGCGGTCCAGGATCTCCTCGGTCTCCGGGTCTCTGTACTGAACGGGGATCATGGAACCCTCCTGTCTCTTACTCCTTAAAGCGTGTGACTACGATACCTTTACCTTTGCCATCAGTCCAATTGTTTGCACGTATCGTAGATATAGGTTTTACTTATATCTACGAGCTAGTCAGCGGAAAAACTGGCCTAGCTGAAAGCCGGCGGCCGAAAGGAGACGGCGTGCTTTTTGGACAGCTTGAGTGTTTTCTGACGGTAGCGCGGCTCGGCAACCTGAGCCGGGCTGCGGCTGAGATGTTTTTGACGCAGCCGACGCTGACGGCGCGGCTGAAGTCGCTGGAGGAGGAGGTCGGGGACCAGCTCTTCGTCAGGACGAGCCGCGGGATGCGGCTCACGGAGGCTGGGAAGGAGTTCCTGCCTTACGCCGAGCGCTCGGTGGTGAGCTTCGAGGAGGGCAGGCGGCGTCTGGAAGAGCTACGGGGGGCTTCGGGAGGACGGCTCGTGCTCGGAGCGTCGCCTGGGGTGGGGACGTATGCGTTGCCCGGGTTATTAGAGCGGTTCACCGCGGCGTATCCGCGGGTGTCGGTCTCGGTTCGGACCGGGCACTCTGAGGACATCCTGGAGATGGTGTTGAAGGAGGAGGTACAGCTCGGGCTGACGCGGGCGATGCGACATCCCGAGGTGGAGAGTTTGCGGCTGTACGAGGATGAGATGGTGCTGGTAGTGGACCCGGAGCACCGGTTCACGGCGAAGGGGATAGCGGACCTGGTGGAGATCGGAGGCGAGCAGCTCATCCTATTCGACAACAGTTCCAGCTACTACGAGCAGACGATGGCGCTGTTCAGGAACGCGGGGATCCGGGAGCTCAGGACGCTCGAGGTGGACAACATCGAAGCGGCCAAGAGGATGGTCGAGCACCGGCTCGGGGTCGCGTTCCTGCCGCGAACGGCGATAGTAAGGAGCGTCTCGGCGGGGAACCTCGCTCTCATCTCGGTCAAAGAGAACCCTGGTATGACGCGCTCCATAGTCGCCTTGAAACGGAGGGACGTACCCACCAGCGGACCCGTCGCCGCTTTCCTGGAGGTGGCGAGCACTCTGGGCGAGACGCCGGACCGGGCCGAACTCTCACCCACCCTGGCCACGGAGTTCGAGAACCTCCAGCTCATCGACCTGTTCACGTAGAGACGTTCTGGCGCCTGGGTGCCGGGCTCGTGGTGATCTGCCTTTATGAATGATGATCTCGATATCCAGGACGATGTATCGCCGCGGTATTCGAGCGAAGAGATCGTTCGTCTCCTGCGAATAGAAGTTGGCGAGGTGTTGGCCTTCGCAGCGGCGATAGCGCGGCGGACGGGGCTTGGTCTCTCGGAGATGGCGGCGCTTGAGCACTTGCAGCACTCGCACGGAGGGCTCACACCGACGGAGTTGGGCAGGCGGCTGAGCCTGAGCTCGGGTGCGATCACGGCGCTCGTGGATCGTCTCGAGCGGAGCGGCCACGTACAGCGCCGGCCTAACCCCGCCGACCGTCGCAGCTCGGTGGTGCTTCCGGTCTCCGAGGGTCTCGAGGAAGCCGGGCGCCACCTCGTTCCGGTCGCGGCCGAGCTGTTTGAGATGACCGCCGAGCTCACGGACGAGCAGCGCGCCACGGTCGGCAAGTACCTCGAGGCCGCAACCGAGATCCTCAGGCGTCACGCGCGAGGGTAGCGTAGGCTAGGCTCGCGGCCATCGAGGGGGCGCGGGATCGTATACTAGGCCGGAAAGATCAACGATATAGACCAGAGGTGCGACGAGAGTGGACCACAGGACCATCGTGGTAATGGAGGGGGATCAGACAGGCCAGGAGCTTCTGGAGGAGTCGCTGCGGGTGCTGGACCCCGGTGTGACGGGCCTGGATCTGGAGTTCCAGCGTTACGACCTGTCGCTTGAGAACCGCAGGGCGACCGGGAACCAGGTCGTGCACGAAGCGGCGGCGGCGATGAAGGAGGCGGGGTTCGGGATCAAAGCCGCCACCGTCACGCCGGAGGGACCGGACGACGTGGGCTCACCCAACGCCATCCTCAGAGAAGAGATAAACGGGACCGTGATCGTGCGCACGGGCAGGCGCATCCCCGGCGTCAACCCGCTGCCCGGCATCCACGCCCCCATCTCGGTGGTGAGGATGGCCGTGGACGACGCTTACGGGGCCGAAGAGTGGCGCGAGGGCGAGGGAGTGGACGAGGTCGCCTACCGGACGGAGCGGATCTCGCGTGGGGTGTGCCGCGGTGTCGCCGAGTTCGCCTTCATCCAGGCGCGCAAGATGCGGGCCACCGTCTTCGGCGGGCCGAAGTGGACCGTCTCTCCTGTCTACGAGGGGATGCTCAAGGAAGAGATGGACCGGGCCGCCGAGATTAACCGGGACGTCCGCTACGACCCGCAGCTAATAGACGCGACCTACGCCCTGCTCCTCACCACTCACGGTGAGCCCCTCGTCATCCCGACGCTCAACCGTGACGGCGACTGCCTCTCGGACATGGTCTTGCAGATGTTCGGCTCCATAGCCGGGGCGGAGTCGCTCCTCATCGCGCTCGACGAGGACGAGAACCCGCAGACCGTCATGGCCGAGGCCCCGCACGGCACGGCGCCCTCGCTCGAGGGCAAAAATGTCGCCAACCCGATCGCCATGATCCTGGCAGGAGCCGCGCTCCTCACCTTCTTCCACGACGAGGACGCGAGCCGCGTCTCCCGCGCCATCTACGAGGCGACCTTCGAGGCCGTGCTAGATGGGATACGGACCGCCGACCTCGGCGGCGCGGCCGGTACCACCGAGTTCACCGACGAGGTCATCCGGCACGTCAGGAACAAGCTCGAGGTCTGGAGCGCGCTCGCCTAGAGCAAGCACCAGAAAAGGAGTGTGCGTGAACGGTTCGAATCTTGCCCTGAGGGCTGCGGGTCTCGGCACCATAGCCGGACTCCGCTCCATGGCTGCGCCCGCGGCCTTGAGCCGGGCTGCCGTGGACGGCCGCATTGGAAGCTTGCGGGACACGCCGTTCGCGCTGCTCGGCTCCTCGAAGGTCTCGACGCTACTAACATTGTTCGAGGTTGGGGAGCTGATCGGGGACAAGCTCCCGATAACGCCGAGTCGTACCTCGCCACCTGCCCTCCTGGGCCGGGCAGCCTCCGGCGCTGTCGTAGGCGCAGCGCTGTTCGTCTCGGGCGGACGCAGGGCGGCTGCCGGAGGCGTCCTCGGGGCCGCCTCGGCCGTGGCGGCGGCTTACGCCGGCGAACGCCTGCGGTCACAAACAGGAGAGAGGCTCGGCGTGCCCGATCCCATCGTCGCTCTCCTCGAGGACGGAATCGCCGTGATCGGCGCCTCACGCTTGCTGCGGTAGCGGCTCAGAGGCCGAACCGGCGCAGGGTGGGTCGCACGGAATCCAGGTAGCCTCCGCCGAAGAAGTAGACGTGCACGAGGAGCGGATAGAGGTTGTAGAGGTCGCGTCGTTCCTCGAAGAAGCCGGGCTTGATAAGCCGGATCTCCGCGTAGCGCTCGAAAAAGGCGTCGCCGAAAGAGTTGAAGAGGCTTATGAACGATAGCTCTATCTCGGGGTCGGCGTGGTAGATCGCCGGGTCGAGGAATGCGGTTATGCGATCCCCCTTCGCCAGCACGTTGGCGCTCCACACGTCGCCGTGGATGAGGGAGGGCCGTTCGGGCTCTTCGAGATAGTCGTCGAGCCGCTCCGCCAGCCGGTCTACCCTCTCCAGATCCTCGGCCGGCAACCTGCCGGCATCGTGGGCGACCCGGGCCAGGTACAGCAAGCGGTGATCCCGGAAGAACTCGACCCAGCTCTCGGTGGGAGGGTTCGGCTGGCCGAGGCTCCCGATGAGCGTGTCCCGCTCGTGGCCGTATGAGTCCCACGTGACGCCGTGCAGCGCCGCCAAAAGCTCGGCGGCGTGGCTTTCGGCTCCTTCGGAGAAACGGCTGCTCCCATCGACGAACTCCATCAACAAGAGCGTCTCCGAGCCGTGGAAGACCTTGGGGACCGGAAGATTGCTGTTCTCGCGCAGGTAGCGCAGCATGTATGCTTCGCGCTCCAGGTGAGAGGCACCCTCCCGATCCACCTTCGCGACCAGCGGCGTGCCGTCTTCGAGCTCTACCCTGTAGACCTCTCCGATGCAACCGCCGCCCATGGGCCGGGCATTCAGGAGGCGCTCGCCGAGGTAAGCCTCGACGCCCCGCCCCAGCAGGTCGGATGCCGGCGGCTGGCTCTCCTCGTCCACCACCTTGAGGCGTCCCGCCTACCCGCGCCTGGCGGTATAGAAGACCAGCCTATACCTCTTTATCTGGCCTACGCGGCGGTCCTGCCGGCACGTTGGTCGGGGAATCAAAGAAGCATCGCCTCGCGGAGGCGCGTCTCCTCTTCTTCGATACCCTTCCGCAGCCCCATGATGCTCTTGGCGTACTGCTCCAGGGCCGCGTCTTCCTCCGTCTCCGGTCGCCAGCGTTCGATCTCGGCGGGCGCTCCCTGATCGTCCAGCGCGACGAAGACGATCACGCAGTGCGTGGTTTTGGCGTATCGAGCCTCTTTCGGGTCGCCGGCGCTCACTTCCACCGCGACGTGCATGCTCGTCCTGCCCGTGTAGACGAGCTTGGCGCTCACTTCTACCACGTTGCCAATGAGCACGGGCTTGTAGAAGCGGATGGCACCGACGTAAACCGTGACACAGTATTGCCCGCTCCAGCCGACGGCGCAGGCGTATCCGGCCTGGTCGATCCACTTCATGACCGCGCCGCCATGCACTTTGCCGCCGAAGTTGACGTCTGTAGGCTCGGCCAGAAAGCGCAAAGTGATTTCTCGTTCTCTTTGCGGCATGAGGACGCCATAATATCGCAGGAGGCCCGACGATACAGCATCCACGGCCAAGTCCGGCGGGTATTACCGGGCACGATCGTTGAGGTGCCGCTCTCGGATGTCCTCGAGCAGGCCTTCAGACGCCTCCTCCACCAGATCGAGGACGTGCTCGAAGCCGTCCGGACCGCCGTAGTAAGGGTCAGGCACCTCCCTCTCCGGGGAGTCCGCGGCGAAGTCCAGGAAGGGACGAACTACAGCGCTTCCCCTGCAGAGGGCGGCGACCGCGAGGTAGTTGTCCTCGTCCATGGTCAGGACGTAATCGAAGTCGTTGCAGTCTTCCGGTTCGATCCGTCGCGCCCGTTGGGAGCTGAGGTCGAGCCCGCGCAGACCAGCGCTCCTCTGCGCCCGCTCGTCGGGCGGCGACCCGACGTGCCAGGCGCCGGTCCCGGCGGAGTCCACGAAGACTTCGTTCTCCAGGCCCTCGCGCCGCAGGACGTCCTCGAAGACGCCCTGCGCGATCGGGGACCGGCAGATATTGCCCATGCAGACGAAAAGGACACGCACCATAGTAAACGAAATCTATCAGGTACCTGCCGCTGGCACCGGAACCGGAGGATTCCCCAGGGTCAATTGGCCTGGGCGCGGTCGGCGACCCGCAGCTTCCCGAAGATGTTGGAGACGTGGTGCTGCACCGTCTTAAATTCCTCCCGGCCGGGAAAGGTCTTGGGCGGTGCCCGGATCGGGTAGAACCACAATGAGGGTTTGCTAGACTGGATTTTTCGGAGGACAGGAGAGGAGAGGACATGGCCGAGGTAAGCAAGGTCGGGATGTTGACGGGAGGCGGGGACGCGCCGGGGTTGAACGGTGTGATCCGGGCCGTCACCACGAAGTGCATCGTGGACTACGGTTACGAGGTCGCCGGTATCAAGCGTGGCTGGAAGGGGCTCCTGGAGCCCGAGGACGATTCCGTAGAAGCCCTCTCGGTGGACAAAGTCCGCTACATCCTGCAGGAGGGCGGCACAATGCTCCTCTCCTCCCGCACCAACCCTTACAAGAACGAGGGCGACGCCCGGAAAGTCGTCGAGAACCTCGAAGAGTTCGGCATAGACGCCCTGGTCGCCATCGGCGGCGACGACACTCTAGGGGTAGCCAAAAGGCTCTACGACGATTTCGGGGTGCAGGTGGTGGGGTGTCCCAAGACCATAGACAACGATCTCTCGGCGACCGACACGACCTTCGGCTACGACACGGCAGTCTCGATAGCCACCGAGGCCATAGACAGAGTGCGGACCACCGCCAGGAGCCACGAGAGGATCATCGTCGTCGAGGTCATGGGGCGGCACGCGGGTTGGATCACCTGGGGCGCAGGCCTCGCCTCCGCCGCGAACGTGACCCTGATCCCCGAGGTGGAGCCCGACCTCGACGCCATCACCGACCTCTTCAAGAAGCGTGCCGAGCGGGGCGACAAATGGGGCATCGTCGCCGTGAGCGAGGGCGTGACCTTCAGCGAGGACTTCGTGACCCAGACCGCAGAGAAGGACGAGTTCGGCCACGTCCGGCTCGGCGGCGTCGGCGAAGGCCTTGCCGGAGAGCTCAAGGAGCGCACCGGCATAGACACCCGCCACGTCGTCCTTGGCCACCTGCAGCGCGGCGGCACCCCGACCGCCTTCGACCGCATCCTCTCGACCCGCTACGGGCTCAGGGCAGCCGAAGCCGTCAAGAACGGCGAGTGGGGCCAGATGGTCGCGCTCAGAGGCAACGACATCGTCACCGTCTCCCTCGACGAGGCCACCGCCGAGACCAAGACCGTCCCCGACGACCTGTACAAGGCCGCACAGACCTTCTTCGGTTAACGATGAGGTCAGGTCCTTGCGAGGCGGCCATCGTGCGCTCCCCGGCATGGATGGCCGCCTACGCGGTCACCCTCGTACTACTCGGGGCGGCCTACGCGACGCTGGTTTTCTCCGGCCCAAGGGTTGCGCTGCTCTTTGCGGTGGCGGCACTCGCGGCGGTCCTGGTAGCAATGGTGCTGGCGCTAAAGAGGTGAGGCAGCCGCCGGGCAGCTAGACGCCCTCCCCCGCGGCGATCGTGCCGATGCGGCGGTAGCGCTCATGGCGGGCATCAATGAGGGCTTTGGGCTCCGCATCGGAGAGGCCGGAGATCACACGGTCCAGCGCCGCACCGACGGACCGGATGGCGAGCTTCGGTTCCTTGTGGGCGCCGCCGAGGGGTTCGGGGAGGACCTCGTCCACGATCCCGTGCTGCTTGAGGTCCTTCGCGGTCAGTTTGAGCGCCTCCGCGGCCTCTGCGGCGCGGCCCGAATCCCGGAAGATGATAGAAGCGCACGCTTCGGGCGCTATGACCGAGAGGTATGAGTTCTCGAGCATCCCAACGTAGTCAGCGACGCACATCGCGAGGGCGCCGCCAGAGCCTCCCTCGCCGATGATCACGGAGATGACCGGGACCGGCGCTTTAGCGAGCGCCATGAGGTCGGCGGAGATGGCCCACGCCTGGCCCCTCTCCTCGCCCGTGCGCCCGGCGAACGCGCCGGGGGTGTCCACCAGCATCACGATCGGGAGGCCGAAGCGCCCGGCCAGCTCGTAGAGCCTGCCCACCTTGCGGTAGCCCTCGGGGTGGGCCATGCCGAAGTTGCCCTTCACCCTGCTCCTGGTGTCGCCGCCCTTGTCGTGGCCGAGGAGCACCACGTTGTGGCCGCCGCGCTCGAGCCTCGCGAAGCCGCCGCACACCGCAGGGTCGTCACCGAAGAAGCGGTCGCCTGAGAGCTCGTAGAAGTCGTCGGAGAGCTCGTCGCGGTAGGCTCGGAAGTTCGGGCGGTCCGGGTGGCGCGCAACCTGCACGCGCTGGTAGGGGGATAGGTTCGCGTAGATGCGCCTCTTGGCGGTGTCGAGCGCGCCTTCGAGGCGTGAGATCTCCGCCTGCAAGCCCACGCTCGAGCCCGCGAGCCGATGCAGCTCGGCGATGCGTTCCTCAAGGTCCCTGATCGGGCGCTCGAACTCCAGTATCACGAAACGAACCCCAGCAGCCGTTCGAGGTCCCCCTTCAGCGCGAGCCTGTGCACTATCCTGTCGACCATCCCGTGATCCCGCTGGAACTCGGCCGTCTGGAAGCCCTCGGGTAGCCTCTCCCTCGTCGTCTGCTCGATGACCCGCGCACCCGCGAACCCGATCCTCGCCCCCGGCTCGGCGATGATCACGTCCGCGGCCGTGGCGAACGAGGCCGTCACCCCCCCAAAGGTTGGATCGGTGAGTACCGAAACGTAAGGCAAGGAGCCGTCCATGTACCTGGAGAGCGCGACGCTCGTCTTTGCCAACTGCATCAGGGAGTAGACCCCCTCGTACATCCTGGCTCCCCCCGACGCCGAGACGACCACGAGCGGCAGCCCGTCTGCAGAGGCGTGCTCGATGGTCCGGGCGACCTGCTCGCCGACCACGCTCCCCATAGACCCCCCGATAAACCGGAAATCCATGACCGCGAGCGCCACCGGCGTGCCCCCGATCTTCCCTTCCCCGCTCACCGCCGCGTCGGAGAGACCAGTGTTCTTTCTCGCATGCGCGAGCCTCGCCTCGTACCCCTCGAACCCCAGAGGGTCTCCTGCCGTCATGCCCCGGTCGCGCTCCTCAAAGCTGCCAGCGTCGGTAAGAAGCCGGATCCGCTCTGGCGCGGGCAGGGGATAGTGGAACTCGCAGTGGGGACAGACGTTGAACCGGGCGAGGAGGTCCTTCTCGTAGATCGGCTGCCCGCACCGCTCACACTTGGTGAAGCCGGCGTCGTCCAGCGGGCCGATCCCGCTCTCGGTCTCAGGGACGGTCCGCGTATACTCCCGCCGCTTGCTAAGCCAGTTCCTGATGGCGCCCCCCTGACCTCACGACGCCGGAGAGCGCTTCGCGCACCTCGCGCAGCCACTCCCCGGCCCTCTGCGGACCGCCCTCCCCGACGAGCCGCATCAGCTTGCTCCCGATGATGACGCCGTCCGCCTCCCCGGCAGCTTCGACAGCCGCCTCGGGCGAGCCGATGCCGAAACCCAGGGCGACGGGCGCAGCCGTCTTCGAACGCGCCCGCCGCAAGAGCTCAACGGCGCCAGAGGGCAAGGCGTCGCGTACGCCCGTCACCCCCGCCACCGAGACGCAGTAGACGAATCCGGAGACCAACTCTCCTACCCGCGCGAGCCGCTCGTCCGTCGAGGTCGGCGCCACGAGCGGGCAGAAGGCTACGCCGGCCTCCGCCGCGTGCGCCGCGAACTCGCCGGCCTCGTCTACGGGCAGATCAGGGACAACGAGCCCCGAGACCCCCGCCGCCGCGGCCTCACGCAGGAACTCCTCGATGCCGCGGGAGAAGATCACGTTGTAGTAGAGGAGAAAGACCACCGGCACGCGGTCGGAGAAGGTGGAGGCGAGATCCAGGCAGTAGTCGAGGTCTGCGCCGTTCTCTATGGCACGGGTCGTGGTGTCCTGGATCGTCGGTCCGTCCGCCAGAGGATCGGAGAAGGGGACCCCGATCTCGACCACGTCCGCCCCAGCCTCGACGTAGGCCTCCCCCACCTCCCGCGCCCCTTCCAGGGTAGGATACCCACCCGTCAGGTACGGGATGAGCGCGACGCGGTCGTCCCGAAACGCTGCCTGTAGCCGCTCGTTACCCGTCACCGGAGACTTCTTCTGCTTCTTCTGCTGTGACACCCAGAGCTTCTGCGACCACCTCGACGTCCTTGTCGCCGCGGCCTGAGAGGTTGACGACGAGGTTCTTACCAGGTCCGAGCTCGCGCGCCACCTTCTCGGCGTAGAAGATCGCGTGCGCTGTTTCGAGCGCGGGGATAATGCCTTCGAGGCGGGAGCAGAGGGTGAAGGCTTTGAGGGCTTCCTCGTCGGTGGCGCTCACGTACTCGGCCAGACCGGAGTCCTTGAGGTAGGCGTGCTCGGGGCCGACGGAAGGGTAGTCCAAGCCGGCGGAGATCGAGTGCGCCTCCCGGATCTGGCCCTCTTCGGTCTGGAGAACGTAGCTCATGTTGCCGTGCAGCACGCCGGGGCGTCCGCCGGTGAGCGAGGCCCCGTGCTCCCCCGTCTCGAGCCCCCTCCCGGCGGCCTCCACGCCAACCAGGCGCACCCCCTCGCGCCCGATGAACGGGTAGAAGGCCCCGATGGCGTTCGAGCCGCCGCCCACGCAGGCGACCACGGCGTCGGGGTCCCCCCCGAACCTCTC
>Ga0126310_10001080_pt1 | contig 10176 bp, 9 predicted proteins | sample Plot60_FD_92540 | JGI IMG/M metagenome (GOLD analysis project Ga0126310, IMG submission 92540) | Serpentine soil microbial communities from UC McLaughlin Reserve, CA, USA - Plot60 | ecosystem: Environmental > Terrestrial > Soil > Grasslands | place: USA: UC McLaughlin Reserve, Lake County... | reverse complement strand
GGCGGAACGTATCCTCTCGGACGAAGATCGCCTGGAGGTGCTCATCAATAACGCTGGCATAATTGTTCAAGAGCGCAAGGAAAGCGAGGACGGCTACGAGCTCACATTCGCCGTCAACTACCTCTCCCACTTCTTGCTCACGAGACTGCTCCTGCCTCTCCTAGAGTACTCCGCCCCGTCGCGGATCGTCAACGTCGCCTCTGCCGGGCAAAGCCCGGTGGATTTTTCGAATCTCATGCTGAAGCAGGGCTACGATGCCATGAAGGCCTACTCACAGAGCAAGCTAGCCCAAGTCATGTTCACTTTCGAACTGGCCGAAAGGCTCGCGGACACTGGAGTGAGCGTCAACGCCTTGCACCCAGCCTCCCTGATGGAGACCAAGATGGTAGAAGAGACTTTCGGGTACACGATGAGCACCGTCGAGGAAGGTGCGGATGCCACGGTGCACCTGGCCGCCTCGCCAGAACTCGAAGGGGTAACGGGCCGCTACTTCGATGGCAAGCGCGAGGCACGTGCGGACGGGCAAGCCTACGACGAGGAGGCCAGGCAGACGTTGTGGGAGCTGAGCGAGCAACTGTGCGGGCGCTTGCTCGAAGCCGTTGTGCGCCGGTGATTGACGTGTGTTTACGCGGAGCGGCATTGGCGAGGAACCGCAATCCGGCGCCTTCGGAGCTCTACTGCCCACTCCGACGAGAGAAAGGGAGTGAATGGGGGGACGGTGGCGCAGCATCTCACATAGGAGCCTCTCATAGCCTCCTCATGTCCCGCCTTACCGAGGTAGTCGGTGGCTCGGAGGCTAACGGATCTCCAAGGTGTAGGTCGCCTATAAGGGTGCGCGTAAACACGCGATAATCCGCACTGCAAACGTATCAAGTGCGTATTGGGTGTGCGACGGTCTTGGGGTGCGGATAATCGCAGTAGCTGCCGAACCGACCTCCTCGTGCTAGGCTGGCGCTTGCACCTTAATCGTTCAACCAGGTAGGAAGGATCCTATGGAGTATCGTCGTCTAGGACGCTCGGGTTTGTTCGTCTCCGCCTTGACCCTAGGCACGATGACCTTCGGAGGTCATGGGGGTTTAGCAAGGTCGGCGCCACGGACGTCGTCGGGGCGAAAAGGCAGCTGGATATGTGCCTGGATGCCGGGATCAACCTCTTCGATACAGCAAACATCTACTCAGGAGGCGAGTCCGAGGAGATACTTGGGAAGGCGATCTCCGGCCGAGGAGACGACCTACTCCTTGCAACGAAGGTCCGCATGCCTGTGGGAGACGGCCCGAACGACACCGGTCTCTCGCGACACCACATAATCCGCCAGTGCGAGCAGAGCCTCGGGACGCTTGGCACCGACTACATCGACCTCTACCAGGTCCACGAGTGGGATGGCCTCACCCCGCTTGAGGAGACACTGGAGGCGCTGGACACCCTCGTGAAGAGCGGCAAGGTACGCTACGTGGGATCATCTAACTACTCCGGCTGGCAGCTGATGAAGGCTCTCGGCATCTCCGAGAGGCTCGGGCTGCAGCGCTACGTCAGCCAGCAGATCCATTACACGCTGCAGGCGAGGGAGGCCGAGTACGAGCTGGTGCCGCTTGCCATCGATCAGGAGTGCTCCATCCTTGTGTGGAGCCCGCTGGCCGGTGGCCTGCTATCTGGCAAGTATCGGCGCGACAGCGACGCCTCGGAGGGGAGACACGTGGAGGGCTGGGACGAGCCTCCCGTCTACGACACCGACAAGCTCTACGACATCGTAGAGGTGCTCGTCGAGATAGCGGACGATCGGGGCGTATCGGCGGCACAGGTGACCCTCGCATGGCTGCTCGGACGAGCGGGTGTGGCCTCGGTGATAATCGGCGCGCGCACTGACGAACAGCTGGCAGACAACCTCAAGGCCGCCGAGCTCAAGCTCTCAGAGGAGGAGCGCCGACGCCTCGATGAGGTGAGCGCGCTACCGCTGATCTACCCGTTCTGGCATCAGGCCAAGACAGCTTCCGACCGACTTGGACCGGCCGACCTGTCGCTCCTGGGTTCGTATGTAAACGACCCGTCCTAGTCTCACAAGCTGGTACACACGCCGCGTTGTAGGTCCCTGAGGAGCCCGATTGTCGTCCGAAGCTAATTTTCCCGCCGCGGAAAGGATCATCTGCCTGTAGGTGGTTGATGGCAAGCTAGACTCACCTAATGTAGATCCAGGATACAGGGATATCCTGCGCAGCGGATCGCGGCCCTTTTGACCACATCCTCATCCTTTGGGTCGTTATCGCCAAGGCTCCTTGAGCACTTGAGATACACCATCAAGGTGTGCCCGATCATGAGATAATGGGCGACCATTCTAGGCAGGAATCTACTTCAGTGGCAGGGAGGGGTTATGGATATCGGAATAGGCTTGCCGGCAACGATTCCTTGGACGAACGCTCCACTCATCTTGGAGTGGGCCAAGCGGGCAGACTCCAGTCCCTTCTCCAGCCTCGGCATCCTCGACCGACTGGTCTACCCCAACTACGAACCCCTCATCACGCTGGCGGCTGCTGCGGCTGTGACCAGTCGCGTGCGTCTAATGACCACGGTGCTAATCGCTCCGCTGCGCAGAGCAGGGGTGCTGGCAAAGCAGGCGGCAACAATCGATGCATTATCAGGAGGCCGCCTTACCCTGGGACTTGGTGTTGGGGCCAGAGAAGACGACTTCCAATTTGCCCCGGCTTCCTTCCATGACAGAGGCCGCAGGTTCGAGGAGCAGCTCGAACTCATGAGACGCGTCTGGTCCGGTCAACCGGTAAGCGAGGAGGTCAGAGCAGTTGGACCACCCCCGGCACAAGCGGGTGGTCCTGAGCTCTTGATCGGCGGCTACACACCCGTCTCGATACGGCGGGTAGGCCGCTGGGGGGATGGGTTCATAAGCGGGGGCGTGCGTGACCCCGAGCAGGTTCGCCAGCTGTTCGACCTTGCGGAGGGCTCTTGGAGGGATGAAGGAAGAGAAGGCAAACCGCGCCTCGTCGCTTCTCTTTACTATGCTCTCGGTCCGAACGCTGAGCGTGGGGGAGATTACATCCGCGACTACTACAGCTACTTCGGGCCAGGCGCCGAGGACATGGCAAGATCCATCCCGTCCACTCCGGAGGCAATCGAGGGGCTCATCCAGGGCTTTGGTGACGTCGGCGCAGACGAAGTGGTGTGTTGGCCTACGGTTGCGGAGCTAGATCAGGTGGATCGTCTTGCCGAGATCATCAGCTAACCTACCCAGGCTCAGTAATCGATGACCCGCTCCATAGCTACAGCGGCGTTTAAGCTGTGTTGATCCCGATTCATTCCGCCGCAACCTCCTCCTTAGGAGCGGCGGAAAGAAACCAGCTGGGGGAGGGTTAGCAGGAGGTTCGCCCCCGGTCGTTTTAGAGAGGTCCGGTCGGCCTGGGCCCGATGGGCGTACAAGCCGTTTTCGGACTCGTACGATCTCATTAGACCCCCCAAGGCCGCAGAGAGTCAGTTCCGCGACTACAACAACATTCAAAGCGGCTTTGAAGGGCCCTGGTTGGTAAGGAGTTCACGATAGGGGGGGAGCATGTACTTGATAAGCGCTGTAAAGTACCGACCGCATCGCCCGCACCGTCCGTAATGTGGTGTTTTGCAGCACTTTCTTGCGGGCGGTATTAGTTATGCTTTATCGACCGCAAATTGACTGTTACCGGCCGCCGTCTTAAGCACCGCCCGTGGATCGACTGTCTAGTAAGATCGCGTTTTGCGGGTCTTTCTCCTCCTTCATGGTTCCTGCGGTCGGTGCGGGCTATACTTTACGGGCTTTCTCCGTTGCACGGCCATACTCTCGACCGAAGAGGCACGAGGCAACTGTATATGCTATTTTGGGCACAAATGAGCTTCGCACCCCATCAAGATAATAAGAGCGTCGAGCTGCCCACAGGCTACGAGCTGGATGCGGCGGGCACTAACTTACTGCTCAAGAGACCTAGTGGGTTCCCTATTGCGGCGTTCGGGGAGGGCGTGAGGAAGGACAGCATCCGGCATGTGACCGAGGCGGACGAGCGTTACCTAAGAGCCATCCAGCGCCAGGAGGAGTTCGGCTCCGCTGCGGACTCGGAGACCGTGCTCATGTTCGCCGCGGATGTTAGGGAAGCCCGAACAGAGTTCCTCTTGACGCTGGAAGCAGTCTATCGCGGTGAGGACGTTCGCCCCGCCAACTATGTTTCTCTTGTCTCGTAGCCTTCATGGACCCTTCGCATCCCGCTAGGTGCGAAGCGCGAACTGGGCTACGGTCGGCTCCACCAGCCGCTCGAAGTCGGAATAGCCGACACTCATCGTCTCAGTGTGGGTGCCGGAGCGAAAGACTATCGTCTCGTCCTCGGCGAGGGTTTTCTCAACGTAGACGGGCACGCCGTAGAGGTTACCGAAGGGCGGCATCGCCCCGACGTCGCAGTCTGGGAAGGAGTCCTCAAACTCCTCCTCTTCGGCCAAGCGTGCCTCGTCGACCCCTAACACCGCGGCAGCCTTCTCAAGGTCGACCTGGTAGGGGGCGGGCAGAGCCAACATGACCATCTCCCCGTCGGCCAAGACCATCACTGTCTTTGCGAGCATCCTTCCGGGGACGTGCTCGCTGGCTGCCACTTCTTGGGCACTAACGGCCCTAGGGTGGTGTTGTTCCTCGAAGGGTACCTGATTCTCGCGCAGGTAGTTCTCCAACCTATCCTTGCATTCCACCGTGCTACCTCCTTCCCCTTCTCCTGAACTATCCAGGTGTTATGAGTATAAGCACAATGCTAGCAAGCAACAGGGCGTAGGCGAAGTGTGCATATGTCTTCCCGCCGCAACAATCTCTCCTAAGCGCGGCAGAAAGAAACCGAGACCTCTCACAACAAGGCAGAGAGAGGTGGTAGGCTCAGAGCAATCCTGTTTCATGATGTTTAAGCCAATGTAGGCGATCGTCCACCACGGTGAGCCCCAGGGGGCATGGAGGTTGCTGCCATGCCTTCAATGGGCCTTTAAAGCCGTTTGAAGACGCAGAGAAGTAGCTACTCCAACTGGTAGCCCAGGAACTCCAGCAACCTGGTCACATTCTCGTACCTTACGAACACGGTAATACAGCGCGGGGAGCCACTGCCCTTCCTCCTCGCCAGCTTTCTATAGATCCGCCTGATCCTGAAGGCGTCCCTGAGGCTGACCTCTACCGTCTCCCACCTGACGGGAAGGAGTTCCTCATTCCATATCCCCCAGATCCTGCCTGTCTGCAACCCTTGGGGAAACTCCTCGAGTTTGGCCATGTAGCGCTCGGCGTAGCTCGTCGCCTGTTTCCATTTCTTCACAGCTTCAACACGTGTTCCTGTGCGGAGGTGCCCATCAGAGACCTTCCCTGAAACCTCCCTACAGCATCACTTATGCCATTCCCGTGCTACGCCCTTCCTATGGAGTCCGGAAGGGAGCCGGATGCCCGCTCCAAACTGAGTGGCGGAGCCTGTAGTGACGCGTTGTTGAGACATCGGGAGGGAAAGACGCCCTCGGGACGCCGACAAAGATCGTAAGTGATGCTGTAGGGAGGGCCGACGTCCAAGCGGCGCTATACATGGGCGCTCTGGTCGCGGCGCGCCGCAACCCGGTAGTGAAGGAATTCTACGAGCGACTCTTAGCGGCCGGCAAACCGAAGAAGGTGGCTTTGGTGGCCTGCATGCGCAAGCTGCTCTCGATCCTCAACGCCGTCCTCAAACACCGCACCCCATCGAGGCCTCCTCACTACCTTTCCCCTTGACATCCAAGGCAACTGCTTCTTCTTGGTGCGGATCGCATTTCTGAGTGCGTGCCACGAGCGAGCAGGATCGTGGAGCAGTTATGCCTCTGTTGACACCACTCTGACACCACCGGGAACGCAATACGGTGCAACACGGAGCAAGCCAGAGAAAGGAAATCCGCTTAGATCTAGGGAATTTGCAAGGCTGTGCAAGCCCCTGCAACGCCTGACCGATCACTCGTAATGAGATCAGGTCAGCGGTTCGAGTCCGCTCGTCTGCTGCCTGATACTATCTGATTCGGAGCGCGATTTACGTTCTGTCATCAGGCCTTACGTTGACGACAATTTTGACGACAATGTGGGCGGTATTCGGCGGTAAGGGCCGAACTGTCGCCGGACGTTACGCTGTGAATCCCTCCTATTTAAGCGGTATTTGCACACCCAACGACATGGGGCGGTACTTGGGATTTCTAACTCCAGATCAGTTAGTCCTGATTCGGTTCCAGGTCCGGAAGCTCCCTCTTTATCCTGTAAGATCGGTAAAAGTGCGTAATATCAGTAATCGCCTTGAGCCGTTTTACACCAGTTAGTACACCAACCCATTGTGAGGACTGGGCAGTCAGGAATGGCAAGAGTTCTGTTTCTATTGATCCTTGCGGCGGGGTGTCATATGACTCAGATCGCAGGGGATCCTCACGAGGTTGCTTCTCGTTCCAGACGACCAGGATTCCAGATCTCCTCGGCGAGCTTCCGGTATAGATCTTGGCATTCGTCTAGATCAGCGCGCTTGAACTCTTTGTGCGGGCGGAACGCCAGATCTGACTGCTCGATGTACCGGAGGAAGCCGAGGTTATGATCGTAGCAGCTGGGGTGCAGGGAGCGGGCCAGCAGATTCTGACCGTTGTAGTGCGGCAGCTTCTGATCATACGGTAGATCGCCATGGCTGGCGTTGAAGCTCTTGGGCAGGAGCAGTAAACCGCCGATGCGGTTACGGTTCTCGGCGAAGTCAGCCGAGTGATAGAACTGGTCGGTGTGCCACTCTGGTTTATCCGCCCATATATGCTCCACTTCGTAGCCAGTCTTGCCACCACGGGTCATGTACTCGACGAAACGCGAAGGGTAGCCCGAAGAGCGCTCTACGTGATCACGTTATGCGGGCCAGCAGGTAGTGGATGGCACGGCGGTTCTGCTGGTCCATTCGCAGGCGGTCATTGGACGCGAAGGTCTCCCCCTCCGCGTCGAGCCGGAAACGCAACAGCACTGCGAGATCTTCCGGGTCCTTGCCGCGTATGTCCCTCATAACCAGGAACATAGCGTACTGCATGGTGTTGTAGGCGATGCTGCGGAAGTTTCACAGGCGGCGGGCAAGGAGAATGTCGATGTACGCCGCGACGATCTTGAGCTTGCGGTCCACGTCCGGGCCTGGATCATCGGGTGCGAGTGGAGCGAGCAGTACCGGACATTGCAGTGTGAAACCTAGCTGAGCGTTGTGGTAGACGTCCGCCAGCTTTGGTTCGTAGTTCTAGGCCGCGAGGCGTAGCCTGCGATACTGCCTGGCGTAGAAGGACAGATCGCGCTGGACGAAACGATCGAAGTCGGCGCTGCCGGCGAGGCCGATCATGTCATGGTGGTCGCGGACCCAGCGATCTGGTACTCGGTGCCAATGCGGTCGAAATCCTCGGGTCTCGCTCCCTTCTTACGCTCTCTTATGTTGCGATAGTTTCTTACTGACGCAGTCTATTATACTAGTTTATATAGAGAATGTCTACATAATTGTGCTACAATATCTACAGTAGTAGGCTACTGAACTATGGAGGTGAACGTGGTGCGGTTACGGGAGCTTAGAAGGCAGCGGGTGCTGTCTATGCGAGAGTTGGAGGAAAGGTCCGGCGTCTCCTACAACACGATCTGGAGGTTGGAGAACGGGCTCACGGGAGCACAGCCGAGGACGATCCGCAGGCTTGCGGAAGTCTTAGGGGTGGAGCCGGCGGAGTTGGTTAAAGGAGAGGAGTAAGCATGGCGAAGAGGCGCGGCAACAACGAGGGCTCGATTTACCGCCGCAAGGATGGATACTGGGTCGGCCAATACAGGGTAGAGACCGCTGCGGGCCGGAAAACCCGCTACATCTATGGCAAGCGTCGCGAGGAAGTCCGGGAAAAGCTCACCAAGGCCATAGCCGACCGTGATGGCGGGCTGGTCTACGACGCAGGTGACATAACCGTCGGGCAGTACCTGGACCGTTGGCTCAACGACTCCGTGCGTGACACAGTGCGCCGGAGAACTTGGGAGCGATACGAGCAGTTCGTGAGGGTTCACCTGACCCCGGCGCTGGGCAAGATCAAGCTAGCGAAGCTCACCCCGGCGCACGTACGCAGTCTCTACAGGGACAGGCTGAACTGCGGGCTCGCACCCCGCACCGTCCTGCATATCCACAGGGCATTTAGCAAGGCCCTCAAGCAAGTTGCTGCCGACGGACTGATCCCGCGCAACCCCGCAGCTCCGGTAAAGCCCCCACAGCCCCGGCGAGAGGAAATACGACCTCTGAATCGCGAGCAGGTTCGGACGCTGTTTGAAGCCGCGAGCGGCGACCGCTTGGAGGCCCTGTACATCGTGGCCGTTACCGCCGGACTCCGGCGGGGCGAGCTACAGGGACTCAAATGGGATGACCTGGACCTTGAAGCCGGGATGCTCCAGGTCCGGCGCACGCTATCCGAGCCGAAGGGCGGATACATCTTCGAGGCTCCCAAGTCCGGCAAGGGACGTAACATCCGGCTCACCCAGAGGGCAATAGCGGCCCTCAGGGTGCACCGCAAGCGGCAGCTAGAGGAGCGGATGCACAAGGCCGGGCTCTGGCAGGAGCAGGGGCTCGTCTTCCCCTCAGCCGTCGGCACTCCCCTGTGGGGTGGCAACCTCAACCGCACTTTCAAGGCCACGCTCCAGCGCGCGGGGCTCCCGAAAAGCACTCGCTTTCACGATCTGCGGCATACTTGCGCCACGCTCTTGCTGAAGCAGGGCGTGAATCCCAAGTTTGTGCAGGAGCTCTTGGGGCACGCCGATATAAGCCTCACCCTCAATGTCTACAGCCACGTGCTGCCCGACATGGGCGACGCTGCTGCTGGCGCGATGGAGGCAGCGCTAGGTTAGCTCAAAACTACTGTAGAATTACTGTAGAGACGCCCCGGTGTGCAACCGGGGCATTTTCGTTTTCCTGCATTTTGCAGGTAAAACTAGAGCGCGCCTGGAAGGATTCGAACCTCCGACTCGCGGTTTAGGAAACCGCTGCTCTATCCCCTGAGCTACAGGCGCAAAGCGCCAACAGTTTAACCTGCGATGGCCATGCTTACCACCGAGTCGTGCCCGGGGATCTCCCGGTCCACCCACTGTGCTAGAGCGGGCCTCCACTTCGGACACATCTGTTGTTCAGGGCACATATTCCAGTTGAACGAAGGTCAGGAACGACGTATGATTCAGCGGTACTCGCGCCCTGGTTGGGTGGAGGGGGCGCGAGGGTTGCATGCATTTTTGTTTTTCGCCGCGGGAGAGGTTAAAGCGGCGGGGCGTGCGATCCTACGTTGCAGGCTAACGAAGGAGAGGCCGCGAAGCCTGATTACAGCTTACGGAGAGGCAGTCGTTCAAAACGGACGAATGACCCGCCGAAAAGAGCAGGGCTGGTTGGGCCGCTCCTGACCTTGCTGAAGACCTCTGTGCTTTTGCTGATGGCAGGGGGCCTCGGTGCAGGCTGCGGGTTCGGTGGCGGAGGGAATCTCACGCTCGGCTACCTGGGCTGGGACGAGAACGTGGCCAACTCCTATCTTACGAAGGTGCTGCTCGAAGAGGAACTCGGCTACGATAACGTCGAGCTGAAGCTCGCCGACGATGTCGGGCCTGTCTACAAGGACTTGATCGAAGGCGAAACGGATGCTTTCCTGGATGCCTGGATGCCGAACCACGAGCAGTTCGTAGAGGGGGATAGGGGCCGGATCGAGGTCTCCAAGGAGCCGTGGTACGTCGATCCGACCAGGTACGGCATAGCCGTCCCCGATTACATGAAGGACGTGCGTAGTATCTCCGACCTCGACTCCTCGGGAACCGACATGATCACGGGCATAGAACCCGGCGCCGTCCTGATGAAGAAGATCGAGACCGACGTGGTCCCGCGGTATGATTTGCAGTCCAGCCTTGTCGGGGCCACCACACCTGCGATGCTGGCTGAGCTAGAGCAAGCGTACAGCATGAAGGAGCCGTTCGTGTTCCTCGCCTGGTCGCCGCATTTGATGAATCATGAGTACGAGTTTCGTTACCTCTCCGACCCGAAGAACGCGATGGGGTCGGTGGACGCCCCCCAGACGCTGCATTCGGTCACGCGAGAAGGGCTCGCCGAGGATGAACCGGCAGCCTACGCCCTCATCAACGCCATGAGGTTCGACGAGGACAAGATGGGCAGTCTCGAG
>Ga0126310_10001077_pt1 | contig 10178 bp, 8 predicted proteins | sample Plot60_FD_92540 | JGI IMG/M metagenome (GOLD analysis project Ga0126310, IMG submission 92540) | Serpentine soil microbial communities from UC McLaughlin Reserve, CA, USA - Plot60 | ecosystem: Environmental > Terrestrial > Soil > Grasslands | place: USA: UC McLaughlin Reserve, Lake County... | reverse complement strand
CTGGGCGTGGTTGCCGCTCGAATGGGCGACGACCCCGCGCCGCCGCTCCTCGGCGGAGAGGGAGGAGATCTTGTTGTAGGCGCCACGCAGCTTGAACGCGCCGGTCGGTTGCAAGTTCTCAGCCTTGAAATAGAGGAGGCGGTCCTTCTCGCCGTGCGGACACGGTACCAGCGGCGTGCGGAGCGCCACGCCGCTAACCCGGCGCTGCGCCAGCCTGAGGTCGTCCGGCGTGATCACCAGCCACCTCCGTTAGTGAGGTGGAGGATAGCTTCCCCAGGTGCAGAGCTTTCCCGTCTGGCGTTGTCGTCGGTCGAGAGCATTCCCTGAAGGTCGGGGCCACGAACGGCGCAAAAACACAGCCATTGTAACAGGAGCGAAACATCCTATTAATCGGAGCGCAACACGGCGTCCCTATAATCCGAGCGATGTTCAGGCCGGATAGATCCGACGCCAGACGGCGCGCTCTTCTCGCGCCGATCGTGTTGCTCTTGGCGGCGCTCACCGCCTGCTCTAGCCCCGATTCAATGGATCGGTCCGCCGCTGCCTCCGAAGACGCTGCGGGCGAGGAACCCCGCACGGCGGTCGCCGCGCCCGAAGCGGGAGAGGCGACGGTGGGGGTGACCGCGCACACCGGGGAGAAGGGCGGTTCCTCCGGCGTCCCGTTCGTCACACGGCCGGAGGCGAGCGGGGGCTCGAGCTACGAGGCGGACACGGTGCTCGCGGTGCGGTACGGGGCGCACGAGGGGTACGAGCGGGTGGTCCTGGACCTTGGTACCGGCGACGAGCCCGCCGCGTCGATGCCGGAGTGGACCCTCATGAGCTCGACCGGCAGCGGTCTCCTGCGCGTAACGCTGCCATCGATGAGCCGTACGGCCGTCTCCGACGGCACCTTGGGCGACGCCCTGCTCCAGAGCTTCTACGTCGTGCGCGCGCCGGAGGGCGGCATGTTCGTCGACGTCTTCGCGCGCAAGTCGTTCGCCTACAGGGTGCTCGAGCTCTCGGACCCGGCGCGCCTCGTGGTGGACTTCAGGCCCGAGGGCTCGGAGGTGCGCCCGCCGGCGGTGGACGGCGACACTGTACTCGTGGAGCCGCGCGCGGGCGCCCGGATCGGGGACCCCCTCACCATATGCGGGTACTCCCGCAACTTCGAGGCGTCGAACACCATCTCCCTGACGGACTCCAGGGGGAGGGTCGTGGTCCAGCGTACCGTGCCGAGCAACGACTGGACCTCCACCTGGGGATACTTCGAGGCGACCCTGGATCTCCCGCCTTTCGGTGAAAAGGGAACCCTCCGGGTCGGGACCGAGAGCGCGCGGGATGGAACCTTCGAGGGCGTAGAGGTGCCGGTAAAGGGGAGGTAACCCGCCACCGGGCCGTTCAGCGCCGGAAACCCCGAAGATTCGGCGTACCAGAGGCCTTACACCAAAACCTAAATAGTATGCTTACGTTTGGTGCAAACCACCGATTCGGCGCCAAAAGCCGATTAGGGACTCAACACACCATCGAGATCCGAGCCCGAGTAATCTAGTAAGCGTGGCTGCTATGCTGCGGTGAGCAGCATTGGGCTCCCTCGGGTGATGACGATGGTGTGTTCGTAGTGGGTTGCCGGACTGCCGTCGGCGGTCTTTATGGTCCACCCGTCTTCTGCCCCTATGGTCCGGTTAGAACCGCTAGAGATAATCGGTTCTATGGTAATGACCAGCCCTTCCCGTAGCGGCATCTTTAACCTACGATCGTAGTAATTAGGGATGGTTGGGTATTCGTGGATGGTCCTGCCAACGCCATGACCGCTTAGGTCGGGAAAGACAGTGAATCCTTGTCGCCGCGTCGTTGTCTCCACGGCGCGTCCGATCTTGTTCAAGGGCCGACCGACGCGGGCGACCGCGACAGCCCTTCCGAAAGCGGCTAGTGCACCATCCCGCAGCCGTTCGTGAGCCGTAGGACTGGGTGGCAAGGAACCGTGACGGCTGCATCCGCTATGTAGCCATCCAATTCGGCGGTGGTCATCCCCGGCTGGAGGTTAGCTTTCATCTCGGCAAGGCCGAGAGCAACAACCCGACCCGCCTTTCTTAGTCCTGCGAGGTCTCTATCCGATTCGACGGTCATAGTCTCGTTAATACCTCTAGCTGTGGCGGGTGGCATGGACACCCAAGGTTACACCTAAGGAACTTCTCACGGGTCGGGTGACATTTCTAGACCACATACGGCCTATTGGTGCAGAAGCGCCACTTTTGGTGCAGACGGAAATTTGGGTGCAAGGCCCGTACCAGGCTAACCCTGAACCAGAAGTTTTGCACGGCCACGCTGAAGTAAGAGTCGCGTCTGGTCGAGGCAGGTTCACGTTGTCCTAGCCCGGATGATGTGCGAAGTTAAGCATTGCCGGAGCGACGCCGGGGGCGCGGCCACGCTGGCCCTACCTCAAGGGCGTCCCGCCGGCGGCCGATAACGCAGAGCAGAAACGGGACTGAGGGGGAGCTACGTTCTACGAGGTAAAGACTGACGCCGTCGCCCTGCTGCGGGCGATGCAGGAAGACCACGAGCGGCACGACCCGGGCGCGCCGTTCTCGGAGGGGACGCGCCTGGCCCCGTACCTGGCGGCCGGGCGGGCGGGGCTGGACCCTGACACCCTGCGCTACGAGAGGGCGGTCAGGTACCTGGTGCGGGAGGGAGTCCTGGTGTGGGAGAAGCGCGTCGGCACCGTGCCGGGGATCGACTTCTACAGGTTCACAGGGAGCGGCCGGGAACTCTTACGCGAAGCCTAGCACCGTCCTCGCTAGCTGCCTGATCTCCTACGGATAGGATGTTTCGGTCATGGGGGTCACGATTAGTTCCTGGATGACCGACTCCTCCGGCTGGCAGACCATGAACAGGATGCAGGCCGCCACGTTCTCGGGGGGCTGGAGGTTCTCCGGTGGTGGGGGCGGGTCGAGGGTCCTGAAGAAGTTGGTCCTCATACTACTCGAGTCGGCTCTTTATCAACCGGCTCGGTCGTCACGTGGGCGACGGTGCCGGTAGCCGTGACCCGAGGTTGTGATCCGCGCCACAGCACCGAGAAGCGCAGCGTCTGCCAGTCTTCCGGAACGTGTGGCTCGAACCGAGGACCTTCGTCCTCGACGTACATTCCCCCGAAGCCGAAGACGAGGGCGTGCCACATGCCGCCGAGAGCTGCGATGTGCACACCGCCTGCGGCCGTCACGCCGTGGGCGAAGTCCAGGTCGAGGTTGGCGGCCCGCTCGAAGTAATGTCTGGCGGTCTCGAGATCGCCGAAGCGCGCCGCCGCCAGCGCGTGGAAGCTGGGGCTCAGCGAGCTGTCGTGCGTGGTTCGCGGCTCGTAGAAGCGGAAGTTGGCCTCGTGTACCTCACGCGGGTAATCGTCGCCGAGCAGGAAAAGCAGCATGATGACGTCGGCCTGCTTGATGACCTGGGATCGCGTGAGCCTGGACCAGCCAAGTATCGCGTCTACCGATTTCGTGCGCGGCTCGAGGTCTCGCAGGTTGATGTCCTCCAGCTGGAAGTAGCCACTATGCTGCTCGAAGAGGTTGGTCTCGGGATCTAAGTTCTCGACCAGCCCTTCCGCCACCTCCTCCCACGTCGCGAGCTCGGACTCGTCGAAGCCGATCCGGCGCGATAACTCCCGCCAGCGGTCCGGGTGGTGCTCGCGCAGCCACTCGACGGTCTCAAGGCCGCGCCGCAGTACCCAATGCGCCATGAGGTTGGTGAAGGCGCTGTCGTCGGCGTGCTCGTGGAACTCGTCCGGCCCGATCACCTTCCGGATATGGTAGCGGCCGTCCTCGCCGCGCTCCGCCCGCGAGGCCCAGAAGCGCGCCACCTCCAGCATCATCTCGGCGCCGGCGTTCAGGAAGAACTCCTCGTCACGCGCGGCCCGCCAGTACTGCCAGATCGCGTAGGCGACGTCGGCTGAGATGTGGTGCTCCTGCAAGCCGGTCAGGATATCCAGACGCTCGCCGGCGGCGTTGTAGACGAACGAGGGCGTAACGTCCGCGCCCGTATCGGTGGATTCCCAGGCGTACAGGGCGCCCCGGTATCCCATGGCGCGGGCCCTCTCGCGGGCGGCGGGCAGCGTATGGTAGCGGTACATCAAGAGCGCCCGCGCGGTCGGCGGATGCGTGTACACGAAGAACGGCAACACGAATATCTCCGTGTCCCAGAAAACGTGGCCCTTGTAGCGCTCGCCGGTCAGCGACCGTGCCCCCACCGACGCGTACTTATCCTCGGGGTTGGCGCAGCCGATCAGGTGGTAGATGGCGAAGCGTGCCTTGCGCTGGGTCTCGTCGTCGCCGGCGATCTCCACGTCCGCGGTGTCCCACCGCGCGGCCCAGGCCCGCGCGCTCCTCTCGAGCAAGGCCGACACGCCGGTCCCAACCGCCGCCTTCAGCTTCTGGACGGCCCGGACGTCGGGATCCAGATCGTCGCGCGAGGTGAACACCGTGACGATCTTGCGCATCGTGTAGCTCCGACCCTGCGCCGCATCGAAGCTCCACCGCTGGACCAGGGCGGTCGAGGTCGACGCGTCTTCGTAAGCTACCTCGCCGCTCTCGCTCTCCCGCAAGGTCGCCGCGGTGGCGAAGCATAACCGGATGCGCTTCGCGGACGTTTCAGTTGTGAGCAACAGCCCTTCGTCTACTCGCCGGGTCTGGTGATTGGTCAGGTGGCGTACCCCGCCGTCGTTGGTGACGTCTCCGTCCACGATCGCCTCGACCTCTACGCGACCGGACCAGTCTTCGGGCATCAGCTCCAGCACCTGTCCCACGATGTGGCGGTCGTCGAGCGAGGCGAAACGCAGGGAGCGCAGCCGCGTGGTGCGTTCCCCGCTGCGGATGCGCCACTCGCGGATCAGAACGCCGCGGCGCATGTCGAGCGTCCGGCGCTGTTCGAGCAACTCGGCTAAATCTATCTTGAGCGGCGCACCCTCGACGGTGATGCGCAGCCGCGACCAGTCCGGCGCGACGACGAGCTCGGGCGTGGGCGCAGCGATTATCTGGTGCTCGGGCGTCGCCGCGGCTTGCACGACCTCCTCGGTAACGGTGTCGAAGACGCCGTTTATGAACGTCGCGGGGTCGGAGACGTCGCTGCCCTCCTCGACGGCGGCGCGGGTGCCGAGGTAGCCGTTTACCAGCGCGAAGACGGCTTCGATTCCCGGCTCACGCCTGGGCAACCAGCCGTCGACGGTCAGCGCCCAGCGGGGATCGAGGTCCGTCGCGAACCCGTCCTGCTCCGCGCGCGCGCCCATCAACGAGATCTCTGCTCCAGCCGAAGTTCGGCTGGAGCGTCGAGCTCCACGCTTGCCCTGCCGCTGCTCATGCGCGGCTTGCCGGAGACGATCTCCTTATAGACCGCCGGGATAAAGCGCCCGGGGGTGTAGATGGTCCGAGGTTGTGCGTCACGCCAGACTGTCTCCATCAGGAGCCGGAGCGTGTCGCGTCAGGCCCTCTCATGGGGCGAATCAACCAGCATGCCGTCAACGTCAAAGATCGAGCCACGGTAGCCCAAGGCTAACCGCAGTTCCTCGGGGTTTCAAGACCTACGGTCGGGGTCGGGACCATGTTCGCGAGAAGAGCCGCCGGCTCCGTATGCGGACGATGGGCTCGCCGTAGGGCTCCATCAGGATCATCTCCTCGGCCAGCTCCATGGTGGGTTCCTCTATCTCCGGGTGGGCCGCCTCAAGGTGGAGAAAGAACTTGATAGTCAGGTCTTGCTCGTCTTTGCCTTCGAGGTGGCGACCACAGCCACAATCCAGATCGTGCATCATCGCCCTTACGTTCGCTTTATTCATACAAACAGATCAGTCCTGTAACAATCCGGTTCTATTTAGCCCGTCTCCCTGTGTCCTCGATGCTGGGCCGCTGGCCACGATCTTCTCGAACGCCGCCTCGTAGCCGTCAAGCATCGCCTCGACGCTGAAACGCTCCTGTACGAGTTCCCTACAACGACGAGGATCTACGCCGTCCAGCCGGCCGTCCTTTATGGCCGCGACCATCTCGTCCCACTGATAGGCTCCGTCCAGGATGCCCACCTCACCGTCCCTGACAATCTCGGGCGCTGAGCCCATGGCGTCCGCCACCACCGGGGTACCGCAGGCCAGGGCTTCGATCATCACCAACCCGAACGGTTCTTCCCATTGGATGGGGAACAGGACGAAGCGCGCTCTGGCGAGCAGCTCCCGTTTCTGCTCGTTGTCGGCCTCGCCCTCGTAGACGATGTGCTCGCCGTCGAGGTGGGGCTCGATGTGCTCCTCGAAGTACTGGGCGTCCGCTCCCGGGTCTACCTTGCCGGCCATACGTAGGGGGATACCAGTCTGCTGGGCTACGTAGATCGCGTTGTGCGCTCCTTTGTCCTCTGAGAACCGTCCAAGAAAGAGCGCGTAGTCCTCTTTCTCGCTGCGGAACGGGTACGTTTCGACCTCGACGGCGTTGTAGATCGTGCCTATATAGTTCAACTCAGGGCAGCCGGAACGTTGAGCGTCGGAGATGGAGTTGAAGTAGATCTTGTCGGCGATCATGCGGAAGAGTTGCTGGACGTCGGGGTTGAATGGCCCGTGCAGAGTGTGCAGCACCGGGGTGTCAGACAGAGCCCCGAGACACGCGGCTATGGGACCGGTGTGGTCGTGGATGACGTCGTAGCGGTCGGCTTCCAGGAAAGGGGCCACGCTTTGCGCCGCCATGGGATGCACCGCGCCGTAGAAGTCCTTGCCGCCCAGGTCCACAGCCTCATCGAAGGGGGCGCGCAGCTCGCCCCTGGTCACGGAGTCGCCGAGGGCGTAGAGGGTGACGTCGTGGCCCCTCTCGACGAGCCCGTCGGTCAGCAGGCTGACGATCCACTCTATCCCACCGTATCGGTCGGGTGGTACCTTGACCCAGGGTGGGGCTATCTCCGCTATCTTCAATGGGACCTCGCTATTCTGGCAATCCGCGTCGGCGGCCCGTTCAATATGTCTTCTGCGCGGCCACCGAAAGTGTACGTTATTGTGCCCAGCGTAACAGGCGGGCGGGACCGCGGGCGTCGTCCGAATGACTCGTTTTTCCCTGAGTCATTTTCCCCACTTCTTCCTGGCCCGGGTTCCCGGCCCGCGCGAGACACAAGCGGATAGCCAGTGCCTACGGCGAGCGGGTCGCCCTACGACCGGCTCTCGAAAGCCGGGTGGGTTCGAAGGCGAAGAATCGTCGCGGTTTATCGGCCCCGAACTGGAAGAATGAGCGTTCTCTCAAGGGATCTCCACCACCCTATGGCGCAGGGCGAAAACAAGAGCCTGCAACTGGGAGTGCACCTCAAGCTTTGAGAGGATGTTGGCCATGTGGTTGCGCTCGGTTCTCAGGCTTATGTGCAGCCTAGTTGCTATCTGCTCGCTGCCAAGCCCCTCGGCCAAAGCCCCCAACACCTCAACCTCCCTAGGGGTGAGCTTCTCCACTGCCCGCCTGGCCTCTATCTCCTCTTCCCTTCTTGAGCCAGCGAACCTCAGCAGCTCCACAACCTCCGCCAAGGCCATCAGCGGCTCTCCGGCCCTCAGGCGCTTGACAGCCCTCACCACCTCATCGAGATGGGCTGTCTTGCTCAAGACCCCTGCTGCCCCTGCCTCCACAGCCCTGGCTATCTCCGCTCGCTCCAGGCTCGCGCTGAGGACGAGCGCCTGGGCGCGGGGATTTAGCTCTCTAAGCTCTCTGATGAGATCCCCACCGTAGCCGTCCGGGAGCCCCAGGTCTACAACCGCCACGTCTACGACGAGCCCGACTGCCGGCTCTGCCCCGAGCATCTCTGTAGCCTCAGAAAGCGAGCTCGCCTGCCCCACGACCTCGAAGCCCCCATCCTGCTCGAAGGCGACTGCTAGGGCCTCCCTGACTGCTGCGTGGTCCTCCACCAGCAGCACGCGCGGCCTTCTCCCTCCGGGTTCCTGGCGGCCCCCGCCCAAGGCGAGCTCGAAGCGCACCTTCGTGCCTTGCTGCGGCTCGCTCTCGGTCTTCACCTCTCCCCCCAGCATGCGCGCCCTCTCGCGCATCCCTCTGATCCCGATGCCGCCAGTCGTGATAGGGGTAGGCTCCTTGTGCACATCGAAGCCCCGACCGTCGTCTTCTACCTCGGCCCAGAGCTTTCCATCGGAGGTCCTTACGGTGATCCAGACGTTCCTGGCTTCTGAGTGGCGCCGGGCATTGGTCAGCGCCTCCCCTATGATGCGCAAGATCTCCCTGCCCGTCTTCTCCAGGGGGCCCGAAAGCACCCCATCCTGGATCTCCAGGTGTATGTCGAGGTCCGGGACCATCGTGCGCTGCAGCTCCACGCGGGACGCCAGCAGTTCGGCAAACTGTTCATCTTGCTCGCCGCCCAGCCTGAGGTCGTAGACGGCAGCGCGCAACTGCTGCCCAACCCGGTCGAGCGACGCGATAAGCTGTTCGGTTCGCTGGAGTGGCTGCGACTCTCTGGAGGCCGACCGCAGGCGCTGTGCCTCAACCAGGGCACCACTGAGGTCCTGGAGGGCCTCGTCGTGGAGGTCGCGGGCTATGCGGCTCCTCTCGTCCTCCCTGACCTCCTCCAGACTTTGCTCTGCCCTCTTGCGGTCGCTGATGTCGCGCGTCACCTTGGAGAAGCCACGTAGCTGCCCGGCTTCATCCCTGAGAGCCGTGATCAGAACACTCGCCCAGAACCTGCTGCCGTCCTTACGTACCCGCCAGCCCTCTTCCTCGTAGACTCCCTTGGCCTCCGCCTCTCTCAGCTCGTGCTCTGGCTTGCCGCGCTCTACATCCTCGGGCGGGTAGAAGATGGAGAAGTGCTGCCCGAGGATCTCTTCCTGACTTTAGCTCTTGATGCGGCGAGCCCCCTCGTTCCAGCTCTCAATGTGCCCGTTGGGGTCTAGCATGAAGATCGCGTAGTCTCTTACGCCTTCCACCATGAGCCGGAAGCGCTCCTCGCTTCTCTTGAGCTTCTCCTCTGCCCGTTTTTGCTCGGTTATGTCATGAGCGACTAGTACCCCCGCAACGATGCGGCCTTCTTCGTCGTAGACCGGAGAGGAGTTGCAGCGTAACAGGAGCCCAGTACCGTCGGCGAGAGGATAAACGAACTCCTCGTCCCTGACCTCTTCGCCATCTCTAATAGATCGCATCAGCGGCCATTCTTCCATCTCATACGTGCGTCCATCGGGGTGAAATATCTCGAAATCACCAGCATCGTCTAGCTTTGTCCGCCTAGTCTGGCTTGGACTCTGCTCTGTCCATTCCTGCGCTCGTCTGTTGACGGACATAATCTTCCCCGAAGGAGCCTCGGCGATGACAACTCCGGCGGGCATCTGCCGAAGCACCTCCTCAAAGCCCGCTCTCTGAATTTGCTACAGATCGAACAACGTGAACACCTACTTTTTGCTAGCGGCTCTTGCGCTGATAGACGGAGACGCTGCCCGTCAGAGCCCCCGCGCCTCTATCGGAAGACGGCCCCACTAAATGGGAGGCTGGCCTTACTAAAGAGCTGGCGCCAGGGAGGCGCCATCACCCTTCGGGCCATTCTTATCGATGGCCTACCGCGAGCAGAGCTCAACGGGTTCTGTCCTTCTTGCTGCGCGCGCGTGTTCATGCGCATGCCTCCACGTCATCGACCCTTCCTCAGAGTCAGCCCTTCTGAAGATTAACACCGCTGGCTTGGCGCGGTGTTAAGTAATTCGGTGTAGGCGGCCTGCATATCCTGGTAAGTATCATCTATGGGGCAAATTATCAGGGGTTCGTGATCAGTTGGCGCCAGAAGAAAACGGGCCATTTTCTCCATGACGTATCGTCAGTCTCGGGGATCATGCGGATTCGTAAGTCCGAAGTGCGGGTACGGGCCGCTAGCACGGCGTTCACCCTGAGCTACTATCGTCCGTGAAGCGATGGTGCACGCCAGAAAAGAGGCATATGGTGAGAGAACTTGACACGGACGTTGTCGTCCTGGGAGGCGGCACCGGCGGTTTCGCCGCGGCGCTCGCCGCCGCCCGGATGGGCAAGAACGTGGTCGTCGTCGAGGAGACCGACTGGATCGGCGGACAGCTGACGAGCCAGGCCGTGCCCGCCGACGAGCATCCGTGGATCGAGAAGTTCGGCTGCACCCTCGGCTACCGCCGGTTTCGCGACGGCGTGCGCAGGTGTTTCCGGGATCACTTCCCGTTGCGGGGGGAGACTCGGGTCGCCCCGATGTTCCAGCTG